>Ga0209303_1000009_pt1 | contig 316716 bp, 289 predicted proteins | sample SidtaG_3_FD_187449 | JGI IMG/M metagenome (GOLD analysis project Ga0209303, IMG submission 187449) | Marine algal microbial communities from Sidmouth, United Kingdom - Sidmouth_Asex1 metaG (SPAdes) (version 2) | ecosystem: Host-associated > Algae > Red algae > Unclassified | place: Sidmouth...
CGACGACGCTCCAGCGCCTGGCGGACCGCGTTCGCGTGCGGCACCTCGCGCTCCAGCGCCTCCGCGCACCCCGTCTCCAGCTCCTTCGCCCCGTACTCCTCCAGCAGACGCTCGAGATCCCGCACCAGCCCCTTGATCGGCGTCCCGCGGGAGGCGGCCTGCTCGAGCAGCGCCACGCTCGAGGGCGCCGCGTGCGCCGGACGATCCTGCCCGCGGTGCTCGCGCGCCTCGCGCTTGGCCGCCACGAGCACAGCCACGTGCGCCTCGCACTCGATCTGCTCCCCTCGTTCCCAGGAGCGTGCGACAAGGGCGCGGTCCCTGTTCATCGCCGGTGCGCCGCCACTGTCGGGCGAAACGGCATGGTGTTGATGGAGCTGTTACGCAAGATCGTGGACACGCTCCAGCGGGAAGTAGCGGCCGCGATCGAGGACCATCGGTTGCACGCGACGTGGCAAACGCGATGTCGACTGACCGATGAGCCGTAACGGTACGAGAACGTGGAGACGCACCTGACGCTCGACCTCGGCGACGACGACGACTTCTTATCGGTCTTCGGGGTCAGCCGGCCAGCGCTGTGGGCGACAGACCTGAAATAGCGTGATCTGAACGCCATCGACGAGCGAAATCACACTCACGAGGCGAGCCGTGAAACCCCGACCGTCGATCGGATCTCGCTCGGAAGCGACCAGGCTTCCATCCGAGCCGCTCTGAAGACCATCGACTGGTGGACCTGCCGACGCGACAGGTCGCCACCGATGGTCTGGCAGGCGGCTCGCGGCGAGTACGCACTCGAGGACACCGCGATGCACGAGTGGGATCGCGCGCTCATGGAGCGCGATCGGACAGGCGTCACGGCTTCGGGTACATCTTCGCGCCGCTCCGCCGCTAGCCCGGAATCGACGGCCGTTTCAGGTGACCATGAACAAACGACGAGTGGGGAACGCCTCCGCATCGGTCGCACTGGAGCCGCCATGGCCGAACGGCGAGCCGGATGTGCCCGAGGCGGCGCTGCCTCCGGTCCTCGCGGAATCGGCCCCGGAATCGGCTCAGGAGACGGCCTCGAAGCCTTTGCCCCGTGTCGTCTTCCGACCGACGCTCTACACCGAGGCGCTGAAGCCGGCGATCGACCGTGTCATCGCGCTGGTGGCACTCTTCGCGCTGTTCCTGCCGATGCTCGCGATCGCCGCCGTGATCGTGCTGAGCATGGGACACCCCATCCTCTTCCGCCAACGACGGATCGGGCGGAGCGGCATTCCGTTCGAGATGCTGAAATTCCGGACGATGGGGCCGGACCGACGCGTCGGCATGCTCGCGGTGATTCGTGATCGTCGCCGGACGCACAAGTCGGACCGTGATCCGCGACACACGCGAATCGGTCGCTTTCTGCGCCGTTACAGTCTTGACGAGCTGCCGCAGCTGATCAACATCGTACGCGGCGACATGAGCGTCGTCGGGCCGCGCCCGGAGCTCGAGTCGGTCGTGGCCGATCACTACCCGCCCGGCCTCGAGCAGCGTCATCAGGTTCGTCCGGGACTCACCGGACCGTGGCAGATCTCTGCGCGTGGCGACGGCCCGATGCACCTGAACGGCGCGCGAGACCTGGAATATGTCGAACGGATCTCCTTCGGCACCGACCTGCTCATCCTGCTTCGTACCCCGATGGCGCTCTTCGGGATGAACGCGGGACGCTGAAGCAGTCGATCCGTTCGGCAGCGGTGTCCGTCAGAAGGCGACGGGCGCATCCAGCTCGACGGAAGGAAAGGTGAAACGGCGGGCGAGCACGGCACCGAGTCGCTCGCTCAGTTCTCGCCGAGTCGGCGCTGCAAGGCCTCGTACGCAGGCTTTGTCTGGTAGCTCGTGTCGAGCAGAAGCGGGTTCCACCGGGCACGCCAGGAGTGGCGGTCGGTGAATCCCCAGCTCTGCAGCGCGCGGCAACGCGGCTGCTCGAGGCAGATCGACAGCACGCGTTCGTAGATGGCCGCCTGCTCGGCCTCGGTTGCCCCCTCGTCCCGCAGCGAGACGTCGAGCTCGGTGATGTAGATGTCGAGATCGCGCGCGGCGACCTCGGCCATGTTCGCCGCGAGCGTGTCGTAGTCGTCGAAGTCCGAGAACAGGTGCATCTGGAAGCCGATGCCGTCGAGCGGCGTGCCGTTCGCCTGTAGCCGGTCGATCAACGCGAAGGTCGCATCGACCTTGGGGCTGCTCACCTCGGTGTCGTACTCGTTGTAGATCAGCGTCGCGTTCGGGGCGGAGGCGCGCGCCTGGCGGAAGGCGATGTCGACGTAGTTCTCTCCCATGGCCTCGAACCAGACAGAGCGTCGGTACGCGCCATCGTCGTCCAGCGCCTCGTTGACGACGTCCCAGAGCGTCACGTCGTCCGCGTAGCGGGTGAGCAGCCGGTCGATGTGCTCGCGCATGAGGCCTTCGCGATCGGCGACGTCGCTCTCGAGAATCCACGGCGGCAGCTGCGCATACCAGACCAGGGCATGGCCGTGCAGCGCGACGTCGTTCGCCTTGGCCCAGGCGACGAGGTTGTCCGGATCCGCCCAGCGGTAGTCGCCCGGGAAGGGGTTCACGTAGTCCCACTTCATGGCGTTCTCGGGGGTGACGAGGTTGAACTCGGCCGCCGCCGTGTCCTCGTAGAGCGCGCCGTCGGGGCGGGTGTAGTAGCGCGGCGACGAGGCGTGCCCGATCCGGAAGTCGCGGGCGGCGGCCAGCTCGCGAAGCCTCGCACCCTCGCGCTGAAACGCGGCGGCGGGTCGGGCGTCGATCGAGAGGGTGTCGGTGTAGGTCAGGCTCGGCTCGAGGGCGTCGCGCGCGATCAGCTCGAGCACGGTCGTGCCCGCGGCGTCGGGCACATACCGCAGCACGTGCACCTCGGGCCGATCTCGATCGGCGACGAGGGTCGCACCGGGCGGCAGGTTCGCGATCTCGAGCATCGGCAACGTGCCGTTGGCATCCGTCGCGGTGATCTCGGCCACGACCGGATCGCCGACCCGCACGGTGTAGGGCTGGTTGCCGTTGATGAAGGGCGGCACGTTCTCGATCGACGCGGGGTCGCTCGGCAGCTCGACCTTGATGCGGGTCGTGTACGCCACCCGCAGACCGGGCTGCTGGGCATCGGTGGCGAAGGCGACGAAATCGCGGATACCGACGTCCGCCTGATAGGGCCGCCACAGGAAGGACGTGGAGCCGTCGTCGTTGTCGACGTAGCGGGCGCCCCGGTAGAAGGTCGGGAAGAAGTCGTCGGCCACGCCACCGTCCGGGTCGAAGGGCTGGAATCGCAGTTCGAGCAGCTCGCCGGCGCGGAGCGCCACGCGGGGTTCCAGCCCCTCGAAGAAGGGCAGGCCGTTGCCGGTGGCGTCGACCCCCGGATCCGTCACGACGACGGGCTCGGGGGCACCGGCATCGAAGTCGGCCTCGGTCAGCGGCGTCGGCGGCGGCGGTCCCGGCGGGCCGAGGCGATCGACCAGCACGGGAACGTCGGTGCCGGTATGGAATCGACCGTCCTGGACGAGTGGCTCGTCGTCCGCCGACGGGGCTTCGGTGAGCGGTGGGGAGGGCAGCGGACCGAGTTCGGCGGGGACCCCGCCCGACGTGCCCGTGTCGCCGCCCGTGGTCGTCGGACCGCCGTCTGTCCCGTCGCCGCCGCCACTCGTCGCACTGCCGCCCGTCTGCCCGGCACCGGGCGGCAGGCCGTCGTGGGGCGAGTCGCTCCCGCAGGCCACGAGCAGCGGGAGGGCGAGGAGACCGGCCAGCAGGTTCGCTCGCGGCGTCGGCACTCTGTGAAGGGCGCGTCGAAAGGGAATCAGGAGCGTCATCGGCGATCGTCTGGATAGGGAGGCGGACGGGCGGTGATCGGTCGCAGGAAGTGCCGACCATGCACGCGGGGTCGAGTCGGGTCCGGAGCCGCGCCACGAAAACAGACCGTTCGGGAACGGCGAAGTGCCGCGCGGGTGGTCTCTCACAATTTGGAATGGTATCGTTGGTGGAACTCTGTTCCAAAGTCCTGTGACGTCGAGCCAGCCGCTCGGCGCTCGCGCGATCGTGGCACGAGCAGGGCCCCGGACACACGGCACGAATCAGGCCGTCGTCGCGTCCGGTGCCGGATCCGACCGGCCTGCGCACACCCGAGCGCGGGCCTTCCGAACCACCCATGGAGAACCACGACATCATGTTCAGACCTATCACGCGGATCGCGGCGGCACTCGTCGCCACCACCGCTCTCGCGGGGCCGGCGTTCGCGCAGGACCTCATCATCAACTTCGACGACCTGAACCCGGGGCCCAAGCAGGGCTTCGAGGACGCGGTCGCCAAGTTCAAGGAAGCCAACCCCGACATCGAGGTCGAGGTGAACATCACGGACCGCGAGGCTCACAAGACCGCCATCCGCAACTTCCTGACCGCCGACGCGCCGGACGTCACCGCCTGGTACCCGGGCAACCGCATGGGCCCCTTCGTCGACGCCGGCCTGTTCGAGGACATCTCGGACCTGTGGGAATCCGAAGGCCTCAACGAGAGCTTCGCCTCGATCCGCCCGACGATGACGCGTGACGGCAAGCAGTGGGGCGTGCCCTACACCTACTACCAGTGGGGCATCTACTACCGTGCCGACGTGCTCGAGGAGCAAGGCGTCGAGCCGCCCACCACTTGGGAAGAGCTGCTCGCGGGTTCCGCGAAGCTGAAGGAAGCCGGCATCACGCCGTTCACCATCGGGACCAAGAACTTCTGGACCACCGGCGGCGTGTTCGACTACCTGAACCTGCGCATCAACGGCTACGACTTCCACAACGCGCTCACCGCCGGTGAAGTGAAGTACTCCGACCCGAAGGTCATGGACGTCTTCGACCACTGGAAGGAACTGATCGAGCCGGGCTACTTCATCGAGAACCACGCGACGATGAGCTGGCAGGATGCGCTCGCACCGTTCGTGAAGGGCGAGGCGGCGATGTACGTCATGGGCAACTTCTCGGTCGACGCGATGAAGGAAGCCGGACTCACCGAAGACCAGATCGGCTACATCCCCTTCCCGACGATCAATCCCGACATCGAGCGCGCTGAGGATGCACCGGCGGATGCGCTGTTCATCCCGTCGGGTGCGAAGAACAAGGAGAACGCCCGGAAGTTCCTCGCGTTCATCGCTCAGCCGGAGATCCTGACCGAGTGGAACAAGACGATAGGACAGCTGCCGCCGAACGCCAATTCCGAAGTCGGCGACAGCAAGTTCCTGCAGATGGGCTTCGAGACACTGAGCACGGCCGCCGGCCTTGCCCAGTTCTACGATCGTGACGCGTCGGCCGAGATGGCCAAGGCGGGCATGGAAGGCTTCCAGGAGTTCATGGTGAAGCCCGATCGCATCGACGCGATCATCGAACGCCTCGACAAGGTCCAGGCGCGCTCGATGAAGTAAGGCAGGTCTCCCGTTCGGCGCGGTCCCTCAGGGGGCCGCGCCATCCACACCCCCATCCATCCCACCCGCCCCGCCACGGAGAGACGCGCATGAGCACGCCCATGACCACTACCGGTCCCGGGGACCTTCCCGAGCAGAGTTGGTGGCGCAAGAACCGCGTCGCGCTCGCGCCGTGGCTGTTCCTCATCCCCGGCATCGCGTTCTTCTCGCTGTACGTCATCATCCCGATCTTCCAGTCGATCTGGATCTCGTTCTTCGAGTGGGACGGACTCGGCGCGAAGACCTGGGTCGGCGCGGCGAACTACGTCGAGCTGATGGATGACGACCGCTTCTACACCTCGCTGTGGAACAACATTCTCTGGCTCGTGCTGTACATGGTGGCCGTGCCGCTCGGGCTCGGCATCGCGCTGTTCCTCAACCAGACGGCACCGGGCATCCGGCTCTACAAGAGCCTGTTCTTCTTTCCCTTCGTCATCAGCCAGGTGGTCGTCGGTCTGATCTTCGCCTGGTTCTACAACCCGAGCTTCGGCATCGTCGGCATCGTCTGGGAGTTCTTCGGTGCGACGCCACCCGCCATCCTCGCCGACGAGGATCTGGTCACCTACGGCATCATCGCCGCCGGGCTCTGGCCGCAGATCGCCTACTGCATGATCCTGTACCTCACGGGTCTCAACAATGTCTCCCCCGACCAGATCGAGGCGGCGCGGCTGGACAATGCACGCGGCTGGAAGATGCTCTGGTACGTGATCATCCCGCAGCTGAAGCCGGCGACCTTCATCGCGGTCGTGGTCACCGTCATCGGCGCGCTGCGGTCGTTCGACCTCGTGGCGATCATGACCGGCGGCGGACCGTACGGCTCCTCCAACGTGCTCGCCTACTTCATGTTCGAGACGGCACTGTCCGAGTACGGCTTCCGCATGGGCTACGGCTCCGCGATCGCCACGGTGCTGTTCGTGATCATGCTCGTCTACATCAGCTACTTCCTGTACCGCATGTACCAGGACGAGAAGCGCTGAGACCAACCAAGGAGACGACGACATGTTCCCGAAACCGATAGAGAAGTCCACGCCCGGCGTCCGCATCGCCTACAACGTGGTCCTGCCCGTGGCCCTGATCGTCTGGCTGCTGCCGTTGATCGCGATCTTCCTGACCTCCATCCGGCCAGGCGGCGACATCAACGCCGGCAACATGTTCGGCTGGCCGTCGAGCTTCCAGCTGATCGACAACTACTCCGCCGTCTTCACGCAGTCGAAGGCGCTGTCGTACCTGTGGAACTCGATGAAGATCACGTTGCCGGCGACGGCGCTTGCCGTGGCGCTGTCCTGCCTGACGGGCTATGCGCTGTCGGCGTATCGCTTCAAGTGGGCGGTGCCGCTGTTCTTCCTGTTCGTCGCCGGAAACTTCGTGCCGTTCCAGATCCTGATGGTGCCGGTACGCGACTTTTCGGTCAGCACCGGGCTGTACGACTCCATCACCGGTCTCGTGCTGTTCCACGCCGCGTTCCAGACCGGCTTCTGCACGCTCTTCATGAGGAACTTCATGAAGGCGCTGCCGTACGAGCTGATCGAGTCGGCTCGGATCGAGGGCGTGAACGAGTGGCAGATCTTCTGGCACATCGTGCTGCCGCTGGTGCGTCCGGCCGTCGCTGCGCTCTCGGTGCTGGTGTTCACCTTCCTCTGGAACGACTACTTCTGGGCCACGGTACTGATCAACGGTGACGATCTGCTGCCGATCACCGCCGGCGTCCGCTCGCTGAACGGCCAGTTCGTCAGCCAGTGGCACCTCGTGTCGGCCGCGTCGCTGCTGGCCGCCCTGCCCCCGGTCATCATGTTCTTCGCGATGCAGAAGCACTTCATCGCCGGACTGACGCTCGGCGCCACGAAGGGCTGATCGAGCGCCCGTTCGTCGGCGACCCGGCCATCGCCCGGCCGGGTCGCCTCGCCGGGTCGCCTCGCCGGGTCTCCCTGCCGGATCGGCTGATCGGCTCTTCTCGCCTGACCCGCGTCGTACGGGTCGCGTGGCTTGGCGTGACGTGGCGTCGCGCGATTTCATTATCATGGCGGGCTATCGCGATCCGAGCCGTCATGCCATGTCACGCACCCATTGAACGCACCGCTCGGCATCCTCCTGAAGGTACTCTCGGTCACGCTGTTCGTCCTGATGTTCTCCTGCATCAAGGCGGCAGGCGACGCGGTGCCGACCGGCGAGATCGTGTTCTTCCGCTCGATCTTCGCGCTGCCGCCGATCCTCCTCTGGGTGGGCATCCGCGGCGGCCTGCCGCGCATGCTGAAGACGAACAACCCCTGGGGCCATGCCCGCCGGGGGCTCGCGGGCGTCGCGGCGATGAGTCTCGGCTTCATCGCCATCGGTTTGCTGCCGCTCTCGGAAGTCGTCGCGATCGGCTACGCGGCGCCGCTGTTCGCGACCTTCCTCGCCGCGCTGATTCTCAAGGAACGCTTGCGCCTCTACCGCATGACGGCCATCGCGCTCGGGCTGATCGGCGTCCTGCTGGTCCTGTCGCCGCGCCTCGGTCTGCTCGACAGCGGCGAGGGAACGACACGGTTGCAGTCGATCGGCGCCGTCGCCGCCCTGACCGCGGCCCTCCTGTCCGCCTTTGCCCAGGTGTTCACACGGCGCCTGGTGGCGACCGAGACGACGGCCGCCATCGCCTTCTGGTTCACGATCACCTCCACCGGCTGCGCCTTGCTGACGTTGCCGTTCGGGTGGACGGTCCCGCCGCTCGAGGCGGCCTTGCTGCTGGCGCTTGCCGGCCTGCTCGGCGGCATCGGACAGATCCTGCTGACCGAGAGCTACCGCCATGCCGAGCTCGCCGTCATCGCCCCCTTCGACTATTCCTCGATCCTGCTCTCGCTCGCGATCGGCTGGTTCGTGTTCGGCGAGGCGGCGACGCCGACGGTGTTGATCGGGGCATCGATCGTCGTCGCGGCCGGGCTCGTCATTCTCTACCGGGAGCATCGGCTCGGGCTTGCCCGGCAGGCGCGCGCGAAGGCGCGGGCGGCGGCGCCGACGCAAGGCTGACACCGCGCACCGGTCAGGCCACCGACCCGGAACCCGGCGCTCAGGACGGCGCGGCGGCGCTCCCCGATGTCCCGAAACGTGCGTCGAAGCGCGCGGTCAGCTCGTCGGCGGGGGTGACGCCCTGCACCGTGTCCACGTGCCGCCCCTTCGCGTCGAACAGCAGCAGCGTGACCTTCCCGACGCCGTACTCCTGGCCCATGTCCGCACCTTCGGTGGTGGTCAGGTCGGCGATCCGGAAAAGGATGTCGTCCCGCTCCTCGAGAGCCGTCAGCGCATGGCGCATCAGCCGCCGACACAGCGGGCAGGACGGGTCGTGAACCTGCACGACCACCGGCACGCCGGCACCGAGCACCGACAGGTCGTGCCGCGTCTTCGTCTCGACGTCGTGCCGGTGAAGCGCGACGCCACCGAAGGCGAGTACCGGCACGGCGCAGAGCCCGAGCAGCAGATGGCGGCGCTGGCGGGACGCTGCCCGGGCAGCGGCGCGGGACGGCGGCTTCGAGGCTGACGTCGACGCCCGGTCGGACGAACCCGCCGACCTTGCCGCCTTGCCCGCCGCGGACGCGCCGGCCTTGGCGGTCGTCGGTGTCGCTGTCGGTCCGTCGTTCTGCGCGGCCTTGGAAGCGGCCTTGGAAGCGGCCTTGGAAGCGGCCTTGGAAGCGGCCTTGGAAGCGGCCTTGGAAGCGGCCTTGGAAGGCCTGGACTTGCGAGAATTCTTCTTGCTCATGAGTGGTCAACGCAGCAGTGAGGGAAACGATTGCGGTCGGGTCGGACTCGTCACAGCGTCAGCGGGAAGCCCATGCGCTGCACGAGCCGTACCCAGAACCTTCGCCAGCCACCGCGTTCGTCGAGGGTGTCCAGCGCGTGCATCGTGATCGTCGCACCGAGCCAGCGAAAGGGTTCCGGGGGAACCCAGGCGGGTCGGGTGGTCGCGAATGTCATGCGTGTTTCCGGCACGTCCTCGCCGTCGAGTATCGCGAGTCCGACGCGCGCGCCGAAGCGGGTCGCGGTGACGCCGAAGCCCGAGTAGCCGCCGGCGAACACCATGTTGCCTCCGTGATAGCGCTGGAAGTGCACGGCCATGCGGGCGGTCAGGCCGATCGGGCCGCTCCAGGCGTGGCTGATGTCCACCTGACCGGCCAGCTGCGGAAAGGTTCGATGGAAGGCCTCGACCAGTCGCAGGTAGGGCGCAGGCGTCCGATCGACGGCCGGGTCGGTGTCGTTGCCGAAGAAATAGCCGAGCCGGCCGCCGAAGACGATGCGGTCATCCTTCGTGAGACGCAGGTAGTTCAGTTGGGTGCGCGTGTCGTAGATGCCCTGCCGGTGCCGCCAGCCGATCGAGGCCATCTGCTCGGCCGTCAGCGGGTCGGTCACGACGATGCGGTCTCGTATGGCGACGACGCGCGAGCGGATGCGCCGGTGACCGGCCGCCCAGGCATTCGTCGCGAGCAACACCTTCCGGGCCGAGACGATGCCGTCGGGGGTCGTGACCGTCACGCCCGCCGCCCTCGCCCGGTTGCGGCGATGCGGGGTGTTCTCGAACACGCGCACGCCGAGCCCGAGCGCGATCCGCTTCAGGCCGCGCACCAGCTTCCCCGGGTGCACGGTGCCGCTGCGTCGTCGCGACCAGACCGCTCCGTGAAAGAGCGGTGAGCGGATCTCGGCCTGCACCGCCGCCCGGTCGAGCCGGATCGCGTCGTGTCCGTAGCGCGCGTAGAGGCGGTGCGCCTCGTCCACGTCGGCAAGCCCCTCGTCGCCGATCGACACCGTCATCTCGCCGCCCCACTCGAGATCGCAGTCCACGCCGTGGCGTTCGAGCGTCGCCCGGAAGGCATCGAGATTCTCTCGACCGAGCCGTTCCAGCGCATCCACTTCGCCGGGAAAGAGGCGCTCGGTGTTGCCGATGCCGTGCATCACCGAGGTCGACAGGATCGCCGCCGGCCGGCCGCTCGCGCCGTTGGCAATCGACTTCGCCTCGATCAGGACGACGTCGCGCGAGGGGTTCGCCTCCTTGGCGAGAATGGCCGCCCACAGGCCGCAGAAGCCGCCGCCGACGATCAGCAGGTCGCAGCGGATGTCGGTGTCCAGCGCAGGCTCGGGCTCGACCGGGGCGAGGCTGTCGAGCCAGAACGTGTCGAAGCGGGTACCGCTCAGCGCGGCTCGTGCGGCGTCACGCGCCTGCGCCTGTGCGACGGCCGTCATCGCGGTTCTCCTTGCACGACGCCGCCCGACGCTCAATCGCGGTAAGGGACGCCCCGCAGCACGCAGAGCATCTCGTAGAGGAGATTGCCGGCGATAACCGCCGTGTTGCCCGACGGGTCGTACGGCGGCGAGACCTCGACGAGATCGCAGCCGACGAGGTTCAGGCCCTTGCAGCCGCGCACGATCTCCAGCGCCTGCGAGGTCATCAGTCCACCCATCTCGACGGTGCCGGTGCCGGGCGCGCAGGCGGGGTCCAGGCTGTCGATGTCGAAGGAGAGGTAGACCGGTCGGTCCCCGATCCGCTCTCGCACCTGCGCCATCAGCGGTGCGGCGGACTTGTACCAGAGCTCCTCGGCGTGGACGACGGTGAAGCCCCAGCCGCGCGCGACGTCGAAGTCGTCCGCCGCGTAGCCGGTGCCGCGCAGGCCTATCTGGAAGGTATGGTGCGCGTCGAGCAGACCCTCCTCGTAGGCGCGTCGGAACGGGGTGCCGTGGGCAATCTCCTCGCCGAACATGTGCTCGTTGATGTCTGCATGCGCGTCCACGTGCACGAGGGCGACCGGCCCGTGCTTCTCGTGCATCGAGCGCAGGATCGGCAGCGTCAGGGTGTGATCCCCGCCCATGGTGAGCGGCACGGCCCTGCTCTTCAGCACCTCGTCATAGAAGGCGGTGATCCGCTTGACGCTGTCCTTCAGGTCGAAGGTGTTGATCGGCACGTCGCCGATGTCCGCCACCTGCAGCCCGTCGAACGGCGCGGCCTTCGTCCACATGTTGTACGGGCGCATCAGCGTGCTCTCGGCACGGATCTGCCGCGGCCCGAAACGCGTGCCCGACCGCAGGCTCGCGCCGATGTCCATCGGGATACCGATGAAGGCGGCATCGAGCCCCTCGGCGCTCTCGGCCGCGGGCAGGCGCATGAAGGTCGCCGGCCCCCCGAATCGCGGCATGTCGTTGCCGCCGAGCGGTTGATTGGGCATGTCTGGCTCTCCGTGATCGGTCGCTGCGCGCCTGTCAGTATCGCCCGAATCTCGTTCGCGACGCGGCGCGATCGAGCGCCGCGTCACGAGGGTGGAAGCACGCGACCCTCCTCGAGCGCGGCATCGATCGACCGGACGGCGACCGGACCGGCGGCTTCCCGCCCGACGGACGCCAGGAGCGCCAGAGCGACCACGCCCGCCACCAGGAAGCCCAGGCCGATGAGGGCCACGTGGCCGTCGTAAAACCTCCCGAGCGACACCGCGATCAGCACGGCCACGAGACTCGACACCGAGGCGATAGCGGAGGAGCCGACGCCCGCCATCGCTCCGAGCGACTCCATCGCGAGCGCGTTCAGGTTGCCGAACAGCAGACCGATGCAGGCAAAGAGCGCCAGACCGCAACCCATGAACGCGGCGATCGGCGGCGCGGCGACGAAGACGAGATCGAGTAGCAGCACGACACCCCCCGCGACGATCATCAGCCCCAGCGCGACCACCGCGACACGGTAGGCCCCGAAACGCCTGACGACGAGTCCGTTGAGCAGGGCGGCGAGACCGGCGCTCGCGGCGAGCACGGCAAAGTAGGCCGGAAAGCGATCGCGTACGCCGTAGGCATCGTCGAGCAGCGTCGGCGCGATGCTCAGCCAGAGCAGGTGCGCGCCGAACACGCAGCCCGCCGCGAGCGTGCAGGCCATGACGCGGCGGTGGCGAAGAATCGCCGCGAGATTGCCACCGAGCCGCCGGACGTCGAGCGGGATGCGCCGTTCCGGCGGCAGGGTCTCCGGTTGCCGCGACAGCAGCCAGACACCGCAGACCACGGCCACCGCCAGATAGAGACCGAAGATCGCCTGCCAGCCCGCCACCTCGAGAACGAGCTGCCCGACGAACGGGGCGAGCATCGGCACGACGATGAACAGCGTGAAGATGAACGAGGCGATGCGCGCCATCTCGTCGCCGACGTAGCGGTCACGGATCATCGCCCGCGAGGCGATCTTAGACCCGGCGACGCCGATGCCCTGCACGAAGCGACCGGCGAGCACCGTCTCGACACTCGTCGCCTGCATCGACACCAGCGTGCCGGCGGCATAGATCGTCAGGCCGATGACGACGGTGCGTCGACGACCGATCGCGTCCGAGAGCGGTCCCGCCACGATCTCCCCGAGCACCATCCCGCCGATGAAGATCGACACGATCAGCTGCAGGTCGCGCACGTCCGGCACGGCGAGCGCCTCGCCCATCAGTCGCAAGGCAGGCAGCAACGCATCGATGCTCAGCGCCGTCAGCGAGGTCAGCAGGGCGAGCAGCGCGACGAACTCGCCGACACCCGGCTGCGCGATGCGCGGCACGTCAGGGCAGGTAGGCCAGTACCGGAAGCAGGCCCTCCTGCTTCGCGAACGACAGCGTCTCCAGCGCGAGGAAGCCGATCGGGAACCAGATCGCGTCGAGGAAGGCACTCTGCAGCTGCGGGACGTTGATCGTGTAGGTCTCGACGTTGGTGAACCTCGTGAGGTCCGGCATGAAACGCGGGGTGCGCGCCTTGTACGCCAGGTACTCCTCGCCCAGCGCCGCTTCCAGCCGCGCCTCCTCGTTGGCGACCGTCAGCGGGTAGATGCCGAGAAACAGCACGAGCAGCACGGCGAGCACCACGAGCGAGTGCGTGACCAGTCCCAGTCCGACGGCGCCGATCAGGCTGAAGACGTAGAGCGGGTTCCGCACCACCGAGTACGGCCCGTCCGAGATCACGCGCTTCGTCTTGAAGCCGCAGATGTAGATCGAGCACCAGAGCCGGCCGAGGGCCGCGACGATCAGCGCCATGAAGCCGACGGCGCCGGAGACGCCCGTCCACAGGCCCGGGTCGGGCGAGGCATGCCGGGTGAACAGGACGAGGGCGACGACGACGGCGAACAGGGCCCGCGAGATACCGATGCGGTAACGGGCGACGAACCTCTGCATGATGAATCCGGAAGACGCGGCGCGGCCGCAGCGCCGGGAGTATAGCCGCCGCCCCGGGGCCTACTTCGACAGCGTCGTCCAGGCCGCGTCCGCCGCCTCGCGGTACGTCTCCCAGTCGCCCTCCAGCCAGCGTGTTCGCCCCCGAGCGGCGTAGAACAGGAACAGCGCCTCGCCGAAGATCTCCCAGTGCGTGCCGTCGGTGCGTATGAGGCCTTCGCCGAGCGAGAGGGCATTGGCGCAATGGCCGTTGTAGGCGGGCGCGTAGCGCTCGGGCTCGGCGGCGAAGCGTGCGGCGCTCTCGGCAGAGACGAAGCGCCAGGTCGCGCCCTTGTACTCGACCTCGTGGGCCTTCGTGCCGTCGACCGCCGCAGCCTGCGGCTCGCGCGAGAGCGTGTGGTAGGCGGCCGGGTCGTGACCGTCGATCGCGACGCTGCCGAAGCGGGACGTCGAGACCGGCTCTGCCGCCACCGAGGCGCCGCCGACGAGGCCACCGAGCAGTGCGAGGAACAGGGCGGCGAGGCGAGGCGATCGGATCACGGGCGAGACTCCTGAACGGATCGCGATCCGACCCGCGCCGCTTCCGGCGGTTCCCTACGTGGGGGTCGGTACCAGCGCCCGGGCACTCACCGCCGTGTCATGGTAAACGGCGCCACCGTTCGGCCGTCCCGGCTGCGCGCTGACGAGCGTGTTGATGCCGAGCCCGCCCGCGAAGTCCCCGTTCGGCCAGAGACCTTCCACGACGACGGTGCCCGGCTGCAGGCCGTCGAACGCCTCGCAGCGAAGCGTGACCTCGCCGAGCGCGTTGCCGAGCACGATCGGCTCGCCGTCCACGAGGGCATGACGGGCGATGTCGGCGGGATGCAGCCATGCGCACGGTTCGCCCCTTTCGGCGTGCCGTCCGGTCGGCGTCTCGGAGAACGAGCTGTTCAGAAATTGCCGGGCAGGCGCCGTGACGAGCCGGAGCGGACGCTCGGGCGTGACCCCGTCGATGATGTCCCAGTGATCGGGCAAGGCGGGCATGCCCTCCCCGCCCGGACCGAGCGCCGGCCAGTCGGGAGCGAAGTGAAACCGGCCGTCGGCGTGACCGAAGCCGTCGAGGAAGTTGGCGGTCTCGAACGGCGGCGCGAGATCGATGCCGTCGGCGTCGACGAACGTGTCCATGGCGGGCAGACCCGAGCGCCGGAGCGTCGCGTCGAGCAGTGTCCGCCCGTCCAGGTCGAAGCGCTCGTCCGAGAGTCCGAGTCGCCCGGCGAGACCGCGAAGCACCTCGTGATTCTCGCGACAACCGGCCGGCGGCTCGACGATGCGCGCCGCCGCCTGCAGGTGCGTATGCCCACTGGCCGTGTACAGATCGTCGTGCTCGAACGACATGGTCGCCGGCAGCACGATGTCGGCGAGCGCGGCCGTCTCGGTCATGAACTGCTCGTGCACCACGGTGAACAGGTCCGCGCGTCGCAGTCCCTCCAGCACACGGGCACTCTCGGGCGCGACCACCGCAGGGTTGGTGTTCTGCACGAACAGGGCGCGCACCGGCGGGCCGCCGAGCAAGGCGTCACGATCACCGAGCAGGACGCGACCGATCATCGACTGATCCAGCGTGCGAGTCGTGCAGGGAATGTCGGCGCCCTTGATCAGGGAGCGGTCGAGCACGTCGTAGATCGCGCCGTTGCCGTAGAGCGCGCCTCCCCCTTCCTCTTGCCAGGCACCGGTGAGCGCGGGCAGGCAGCTCGCCGCGTGCAGGTTCACGGCGCCGTTCCTCGAGCGCGAAAATCCGTAGCCGAGGCGCAGGAAGCTCCGCTTCGTGCCGCCGTACAGACGGGCGAAGCGCAGGATGTCCTCGACCGCGAGCCCGGTGATCGTCGCCGCCCATGCCGGGTCTCGCGTGGCGAGGTGTGCCTCCAGCCGCGCGCTGTCTGCCGTGTAGCGGGCGATGTAGTCGCGATCGACGAGTGCTTCCGCGAACAAAACGTGCATGACCGCGCAGGCGAGCGCCCCGTCGGTGCCGGGGCGCAGCATCAGGTGCAGGTCGGCCTTCTCGGCGGTGCGCGTCCGATAGGGATCGATGACGACGAAGGCGGCATCGCTCTCGCGGCGCGCCCGCGCGAGGTGATGCATGACGTTGACCTGGGTGTTGACCGGGTTGCCACCCCAGACGACGACCAGTTCGGCGCGGTGCATCAGCCGCGCATCGCTGCCGCGCTTGGTGCCCGCCCCCGCCTGCCAGCCGGCGTCCGACAGGGCGACGCAGAACGTCGAGTGCTGACGGGACGTGCCGAGAGCGCGCCGGAAGCGCTCGATGCCGTCGCGCTGCAGGAGGCCCATGGTACCGGCGTAGTGGTACGGCCAGATGGATTCGGGGCCGTCGCCGGCGTCGCGCAACGCGGCGAACCGCGAGGCGATCTCGTCGAGCGCCGCGTCCCAGCCGATGGGTTCGAAGCAGGCACCGGGGTCATCCTTGGCACCGACCCGCCGCAGCGGACGTGTCAGACGATCGCGATGATGGATGCGTTCGGCGTAACGCGCGACCTTGGCGCAGATGACGCCGTCGGTGTAGGCGTGACCCTTCGCGCCTCGCACGCGACCGATGGTGCGCTCGTCCAGCACCTCGACGTCGAGCGCGCAGGTGCTCGGGCAGTCGTGCGGACAGACCGAACGTCGACGCAGCGGCGCGTTCAGTTCGCGAGCGATACCCATGCGCCGTCCCGCTCCGAGGAACGCACCACCGCGTCGACGAAGGCGACACCGGCCAGACCGTCCTCGATCGTCGGCACCAGGGAGGCCGAAGGCGGCGCCTCACCGACGCGTCGCGCGAGGATCGCGTCGGCCGCCTCGGCATAGAGGTTCGCGAAGCCTTCGAGATACCCCTCCGGATGGCCGGCGGGGATGCGAGTCACGGCATTCGCCGCCTCGTTCGCGCCGGGTCCGCCGCGGGTAAGCAGCCGGGTCGGCTCGCCCAGCGGTGAGTGCCACAGACGGTTCGGTTCCTCCTGTGACCACTCCAACCCACCACGGCTGCCGTACACGCGAAGCCGCAGCCCGTTCTCGTTGCCGGGCGCGACCTGGCTCGCCCAGAGCAGTCCCTTCGCGCCACCCGCGAAACGCAGCATCACGTGGGCGTTGTCGTCGAGCCGACGCCCCGACACGAAGGCATCGATGTCGGCGGCCAGCGTCTCGAGCGTGAGCCCGGTGACGAAACTCGCGAGGTTGAACGCATGCGTGCCGATGTCGCCGATCGCCCCGCCCGCGCCCGAACGCTCGGGGTCGGTACGCCAGCCCGCCTGCTTCTGCCCGGTCGATTCGAGCGCCTCGGCGAGCCAGTCCTGTGCGTACTCGGCCTGCACCACGCGGAGCTCGCCGAGCGCTCCCGCGTCGATCATGGCCCGGGCCTGACGGATCATCGGGTAACCGGTGTAGTTGTGCGTCAGGAAGAAGAGGGCCTCGGACTCGCGCGCGGCCTCGGCGAAGCTGTGCGCCTCGGCCAGTGTCGCGGTCAGCGGCTTGTCGCAGATCACGTGAATGCCCTGCGCGAGGAAGGCGCGCGCGACCGGCCAGTGCAGATGGTTGGGCGTGACGACCGAGACCGTTTCGATACCGTCCTCGCGGGCGGCTTCGGCCTCGGCCATCGCCGCGAAGTCGTCGTAGGCACGCCCGTCGGCGACACCGAGTTCACGGGCCGAGGCACGCGACTTCGCGGCCGTCGACGAGAACGCGCCCGCCACCAGCTCGTAGCGATCGTCGATCCGCGAGGCGATGCGATGCACCCCGCCGATGAACGCGTCCTTGCCGCCACCGACCATGCCGAGCCGGATGCGTGCAGGCTTCACGTCGCCCGTTCCCTGCCCTGCCGCCTCGCTCATGAAACCCTCCGTCCACCAAACGCACGATCAAGATCACCGATCCGGTCGGCGGTGTCATCCGCCATCGCCATCGCTACCGCTATCACCACCGCTACCGCAGGCCGTCAGCGATCGAGCCCCAGCATCCGCGCATTGGCCGCGTCGTCCGTACCGCCGTCGGCGAAGTCGTCGAAGGCCTTGTCGGTCACGCGGATGATGTGATCCCGGACGAAGGCCGCCCCCTCGCGTGCGCCGTCCTCGGGGTGCTTGAGGCAGCACTCCCACTCGACCACGGCCCAGCCGTCGAAGCCGTGGGTGGCGAGCTTCGAGAAGATCGCCTTGAAGTCGACCTGCCCGTCGCCGACGCTGCGGAAGCGTCCGGCGCGATCCACCCAGCTCTGGAAGCCACCGTAGACCCCCTGCTTGCCGGTCGGGTTCAGTTCGGCATCCTTGACGTGGAACATGCCGATCAGCGCATGGTAGTCGTCGATGTTGGCGAGGTAGTCGAGGTGCTGCAGCACGTAGTGGGACGGGTCGTACAGCATGCGGGCGCGGGGATGATCGCCGACGCGCTCGAGAAACATCTCGAAGCTGATGCCGTCGTGCAGATCCTCGCCGGGATGGATTTCATAGCAGAGGTCCACGCCGCAGTCCTCGGCCTTGTCGAGCAGCGGCCGCCAGCGTCTCGCGAGCTCGTCGAAGGCGCGCTCGACCAGTCCGGCCGGCCGCTGCGGCCACGGGTAGAGATACGGCCAGGCGAGCGCCCCCGAGAACGTGGCCTGGGCGGTGAGCCCGAGACGTCGCGACGCGTCGAGCGCGAGACCCACCTGCTCGACCGCCCAGGCCTGCCGCCGCTTCGGATCACCGCGCACATCCGGCACGGCGAAGCCGTCGAAGCCCTCGTCGTAGGCGGGGTGGACCGCGACCAGCTGCCCCTGCAGGTGAGTGGACAGTTCGGTGACCTCGACCCCGTTGGCGCGCGCCGTGCCCAAGAATTCCTCGCAGTAGGTGTCGGAGGTGGCGGCCTTGTCCAGGTCGATCAATCGCGCGTCCCAGCTCGGCACCTGCACACCGGCGTAGCCGCAGTCGGCGGCCCACTTCGTGATCGCGTCCCAGTTGTCGAACGGCGCCTCGTCGCTCGCGAACTGCGCGAGAAACAGCCCTGGCCCCTGCATCGTCTTCATCGCTCGTTTCCTCGCCTGTGGCGTTCGCGAAAGCCTACGTCAGTCCGCGAAGTCAGGTCAAAGGTCGGTCCGTGGCGGACCGAACATCGAGCGGACACCGGGCCGGCGTCGCGCGAGCGCAGGCCCGGACCACGAGCGACTCGACCGACGCCTGCCCAAGATCGGTCGGCGTCGATCCCGTACCGAGCCGGATTCATCACGATCGCGCTCCTTCCTTGCGGGATGTCTGCGGCCGCATGACGTGTAATCTCTGCCGTCACGACCCGGAATCATCGCCATGCTGCTGTTCGTCTCGCTCGTCTTCACCGTCGCCTTGCTGGCCGGTCTGGTCGTGGGAATCATCCTTGTCAGGAAGCCCAACGGAACGCGCATGCCCACACCGGACTCGACACTCCCCTCCCCTGCCCCGCGCGTCCTCGATGCGCTGACGCAGCGCGCGCTGCTGATCGGACTGCTCGCGCTCCTGATGCTGATCCCGCTCGTCTTCGTCGACGGCATCGTGTCCGAACGGGCTGATCGCTACCGGGAGGTTCTCGGCGACATCGCCCGCACCTGGGGTCAGGCTCAGACGCTGGCGGGACCGGTTCTCGTCGTGCCGTTCACCGAGGCGAGCGTGGTGGAAGAGGCTGTCGTCGACGACGACGGCAACGCGAGCACGGCCAGGCGCACGGTGCGCCGTCAGCAGGTCGCGCACTTTCTGCCGAACACCCTCGAGCTGGACGTCACGCTGTCCGACCAGATCCGCGAGCGCGGCCTGTTCAGCGCGCTGGTCTACGACGCCGACATCGCGCTCGAGGCGAGCTTCCATCCGGTTCGTGTCGAATCGCTCTCCGACACGCTCGAGACGATCCACTGGGACAGGGCCTGGGTCGCGGTCGGCCTGTCCGACACACGGGCGATCAACGACGTGTCCGGGTTTTCCTGGAACGGCGAATCGCGGACCCTGGCGCCCGGCACGCGAACCAGCGCGTTGCCGGCGGGTTTCCACGCCCCGGCGAAAGTCGCCGAGGACCGCGCCCACACGCTCGAGATGCAGCTCTCCGCCAAGGGCTCGGGCTCGTTCCACTTCGCCCCGTTCGGCAAGACGACACGCGTGACCTTGCGCTCCGACTGGCCGCACCCGAGTTTCCAGGGCAGTGCCCTGCCGAACGATCACGAGATCTCGGACGCGGGCTTCACCGCGGATTGGTCGGTCCCCCACCTCGCGCGAAATTACCCTCAACGCTGGGTGGGCGATCGCGAGCAGGACCTGTTCGAGTTCACCGCCGGCGTCTCTCTGTTCGAGACCGTCTCGCTGTACTCCCAGGTGACACGCTCGGTGAAATACGGTCTGTTGTTCATCGGCCTGACCTACCTGACGCTGCTGATCTTCGAGATCGCGCTCGTCAGACCGCTGCATCCCGTGCAATACGTGCTGGTCGGGGTCGCGCTGAGCGTGTTCTTCCTGATGCTGCTGGCACTGTCCGAGCACCTCGGGTTCCTGCCCGCCTACGTGAGTGCGGCGACAGTCACGATCCTGATGATCGCCGCCTACACCGGGGCCGTGCTCCGCAGCGCGAAGCGCGGCGTCGGCATCCTGGTGCTGCTGACAGGGCTCTACGCGATCCTGTACTCGCTGCTGCAGCTGGAGGACTACGCGCTGCTGCTCGGGATCGCCCTGCTGGTCGGCGTGATCGCGACCTTGATGCTGGTGACGCGCAACCTCCATCGAGGCGAGCCGGTCGAGGCGGCTGCCTGAGCGTCCCGGGACGTGCAGGGACAGAGGCGCGACACCGGGCCGCGCCTCCTCGGGGGGACGTCCCTTACTGGCCGGCGGCCCACTCGTCGACCTGCTCCTCGGCCGCGTTGCGGGCGATGCCGTAGGCCTCCTGGATCCGCCCGATGAGCTGATCCTTGTTGCCGTCGAGCTGCGCCATGTCGTCGTCGGTGAGCTCGCCCCAACGGGCCTTGGCCGAGCCGCTCAGCTGCGACCAGTTGCCCTGGATGCGGTCCCAGCCGTCGCCGTCGGTGGCGTCGTCGAGCAACTCGGCGGTCTTGTCACCCGCGCGCTCGAGGGCGCTCTCGTCCTCGTTGGTCGCACAGGCGACGAGCGTGGAGGCGGCGAGCGCCAGTGCGGCGATCAGGGGAAGGCGTGCGTGCATGAGGGTCTCCGTGGCAGCCGCACGAGTGCGCGGCGTCGATGGGCGAGCCCGGTCGGCCCGCCGATCGATGAAGCGTGGCGCATGCAGTCGCACAGACAAGTCGGCGGGCAGGAATTGCACGCTTCCCGACCGTCTGTAAAGACTCTCGTCAGTGTTTGCCGAACAGCGTCTCGGAGGCGAGTGCGGCCCCTTCGGCGAGGCTGCCGAGCTTGGCCCAGGCGATCTCGGCGTCCACGGCCCCGAAGCCCGCGAACGTCGCGAAGCCGCAGTCGGTGCCGGCGATGACCCGCTCGCGCCCGACCAGATCGGCGTAGCGTTCGATGCGGTCGGCGACGAGTTGCGGGTGCTCGACGAAGTTCGTCGTCGAGTCGATGACGCCGGGGATCAGCACGTAGTCGTCGGGGATGGCGTGGTCCTGCCAGGCGCGCCACTCGTGGGAGTGGCGGGGGTTGGACGCTTCGAACAGGAGGCCGCGCGGCTTCGCCTCGAGCACGACCGGCAGCAGCTTCGCGAGCGCGATGTCGCAGACGTGCGGCCCCTCGTAGTTGCCCCAGCAGACGTGCATGCGCACCCGGTCCCCGGGGATGTTTCGCAGCGCGTGGTTCAGCACCTCGACGTGGATCTCCGCCTGGCGGACGAACGCGTCGTCCTCGAGGTCCGGGAACATCATGTGACGCCCCAGCCCGAGGTCCGGGCTGTCGAGCTGCAGGATCAGCCCGGCGGCGACGATCGCCTCGTACTCGTGGCGCATGGCCTCGGCCACCTCCTCGAGGTAGTCGCGGTGTGTCGCGTGATGCACGGAGGGCTGGAACAGCGCGATGACGCCGGGCGTCGCGCTGTTCATGAAGCCTTCCTCGTAGCCGTTGGCCTGCATCGCCGCCTGCATCCAGCGGATGTCGGCATGCAGGGGCTCGAGGTCCTTGACGGCGATCGGCCCGACGCACTGCGGGCGCCGGTAGCTCGGTGTGCCACCGCCCTTCGCCTGACGCTCGAGGAAGCTCGGAAAGCGCTTGAGGTCCTCGGGCGCGCGGCGCGGGCTGTCGCCCTCGAAGCCCGTCAGGCGATCCTTGATATAGGTGGCGTAGGAGATCTTGCTCATCTCGCCGTCGGACGGCACGTCGATGCCGGTCGCCCGCTGTCGCGCGAGCGTGTCGCCGACGGCACGCTCGACCACGCGCTCGAACTCGGCCTCGTCGACCGCTTCCTCGCGCTCGCGGGCAAACACCAGATCGGTGACGTCCTTCGGGCGCGGCAGCGAGCCGACGTGCGTGGTCAGGATGGACTCGGTCGACGTTCGCATGCGGGTGCGCGCTTCACAGGATCAGGGGTCACGCGCATGGTTCCAGTCCGCGTGCGCGTGGTCAAGCCGACCGGACAGAACGAGCGAGGCCGGGATGAACGCGCTGTCGGCCCGGGCCCGTGGCGCCGGGCACCGGCCCCTCGGCCTGTCTGTCCGTCGATCCGACCGCTCAGCCGATCGACGTGACCCCGACCGGGTCGCCTCCCTCGTCCACGGTCTCGAGTCGCACGTCGAAGCCCCACAGCCGGTGCAGATGGCGGAGCACGGCACGTGCATCCTTGCCGATCGGGCGCCCCCGATGCCGCCGGTGACGAAGCTCGAGCGCGCGGCTGCCGTCCCGGTCGTAACGGACGATCTCGATGTCGGGCAACTGACCGTCCCGATCGTGCTGTGCGGCGAGCAGACGTCGCACCCGGCGATAGCCGGCATCGTTGTGGATGCTGTCGACCTCGAGAAAGGGGTTGCCCTCGTGATCGCCGATCGCGAACAGGTGAAAGTCCCGAATCAGTTTCGGGGACAGGTATTGCGCGATGAACGACTCGTCCTTGAAGTTGCGCATGGCGAAGTCGAGCGTCTCGCGCCAGTCCGAGCCCGCGATCTCCGGAAACCAGCCGCGGTCCTCGTCCGTCGGCGACTCGCAGATGCGCCGGATGTCGGTGAACATCGCGAAGCCCAGCGCGTAGGGGTTCATGCCACCGTAGCCGGGTTCGTCGAAGCCACGCTGCGCGATGACGTTGGTGTGCGAGGCGAGCACCTCGAGCATGAAGCCGTCGTTCACACGCCCCGCGTCGTACAGGCGGTTGAGGATCGTGTAGTGCCAGAACGTCGCCCAGCCCTCGTTCATGACCTTGGTCTGGCCCTGCGGGTAGAAGTACTGCGCCATCTTCCGGACGATGCGCACGAGTTCGCGCTGCCACGGGGCCAGTGTCGGCGAGTGCTTCTCGACGAAGTAGAGGATGTTCTCCTCCGGATCGATTGGGAATCGCGCCCGTTCGGCGGCCTGCGCCGTTGCCGCATCTGCCGGCACCGTACGCCGCCAGAGTTCGTCGTGCGCAAGTCGCGCGTGCTCCTCGCGCTCCATGACGCGCAAGCGTTCGTCGGCGGCCGACAGCGGCGCGGGACGGCGGTAGCGAGACACCCCGTAATCTCGTAGCGCATGACAGGCATCCAGGGTCTCCTCCACCGCATCGACGCCGTGACGGTCCTCGCAGCTCGCGACGTAGTGCCGTGCGAAGACCATGTAGTCGACGATGGCGTCGGCATCCGTCCACTGGCGGAAGAGGTAGTTGCCCTTGAAGAAGGAGTTGTGGCCGTAGCAGGCGTGAGCGATCACGAGCGCCTGCATGGGCAGCGAGTTCTCCTCCATCAGGTAGGCGATGCAGGGGTCGGAGTTGATCACGATCTCGTAGGCGAGACCTTGCGCACCGCGCCGGTAGTTCCGCTCGTGCGCGATGAAGTCCTTGCCGAACGACCAGTGGTGATACGAGATGGGCAGACCGGTCGAGGCATAGGCGTCGAGCATCTGCTCGGAGGCTATCACCTCGATCTGGTTCGGGTAGCAGTCGAGCCCGAACTCATCCACCGCGATACCGCCGATCGCCCGATCGTAGTCGTCGAGCAGCTCGAAGCTCCAGTCCTGCCCGCTGGAGAGCAACGCGTCGGAACGGGACGATCGTTCGCGCATGGCGCGTCTGGACGATCCCTTCGCCGGGCTCACGATGTCGCGTCCGGAACGATCGAGCCGCGCGCCGCCGCGCCCCCCGCCGACGCCTCTCGGTCGGCGCCATGGCCGCGAGCGAACAGGTCCCGGAAGACCGGATAGATGTCGCGGCGGGCATCCACCCGACGCATCGCGAAGCGTGGAGACGCCACGCGCGCGTAGGCGGCAGCGAGCGTCGAGGGCCGGTCATGCGTCCCGCGGGACGGTCGCCGCCCCTCGTCGCCGCGAGCGCGTACCTCGATGTAGGCGAAGAACCGGAGCAACGGTAGCAGCTCGCTCTCGAGAAAGCCGCGGCTGCGCTCGGGGTCGACCCCGAAGGCGTCGCCGTCGGAGGCCTGCGCGCCGTACACGTTCCACTCGCCGGGCGGGAAGCGCGCGTCGACGATCTCCTTCATCAGCGTCAGCGCCGACAGCACGACCGTGCCGCCGGTCTTCCGGTCGTGAAAGAAGTGCCGCTCGTCGACCTCCTCGGCATCGTCGGTGTGACGGATGAAGACGATCTCCACGCGCTCGTACTTGCGGGAGAGAAACAGGTAGAGCAGCGTGAAGAAGCGCTTGGCCAGATCCTTTCGCTCCTCGTCCATCGAGGCCGAGACGTCCATCAGGCAGAACATCACCGCGCGACTGACCGGTCGCGGCACCATCACCCGGTGGCGGTAGCGAAGATCGAGCTCGTCGAGAAAGGGCACGCGCGCGACGCGCTCGCGAAGCGCCTCCCGCTCGACATCGCGCGATCTCGCGATTGGCGGGGAGCCTTCGCCGGACGCCTCCGACTTCATCGCAGCCGTCACGGCAAGGGCCACGCTCGTGGCTGCGTCCGGATCTGCATCGAGACCCGCCGGCGCACCCTCGGCCTCGCGCTCGTCTTCGGCCTCGAGCTCGGCGAGCCGCCGACGGGCCGCCCCCGACAGCGCGATGCGGCGACCCAGCGCCTGGCGCATCGTGCGGACGACGGACAGGTTCACCGGCGCACCGTCGCGCGTGTATCCCGCCCGTTGCGGACTCGGCTCGGCGATGTCGCCCACCTGCGTGCGCTGGAGATGCGGCAGCTCGAGATCGTCGAAGAATATCTCCATGAACTCCTCGCTCGACAACGTGAACGCGAACGCGTCCTCGCCGTCCTCGCCATCGCCTTCACCGCCGCCCCCGCCCTGACCTCCGCGACCACCGGGCGGACGCTTGAAGCGATCGCCGGTCTCGAACTCCCGATTGCCGGGCATCACGGTCTCGCGTTCTCCGCCGGTGCCGTGCTGCCAGCGCGGTTCGGCGATGTCGCGGGCGGGGATGTTTACGTCACCGGCCCCTTCGATGTCGCGAATCGAACGCTCGCCGACGAGGTCGCTCACGGCACGTCGAATCTGCTGTCGGTAGCGGCGCATGAAACGCGCGCGGTTGGCCGCGCTCTTGTCGCGATCGTTCAGACGCCGGTCGATGATGACGGACATGACTGCCGACCCCCTCGCGGCCGCTACTGAGACTTCCGCACGCGCAGGTACCACTCGCACAGCAGTCGCACCTGCTTCTCGGTGTAGCCCTTCTCGACCATGCGCGCGACGAAGCTCTCGTGCTTGTCCCGGTCGTCGCTCGAGCCCTTGGTGTTGAACGAGATCACGGGCAAGAGCTCCTCGGTGTTGGAGAACATCTTCTTCTCTATCACTTCGCGAAGCTTCTCGTAACTGGTCCAGGCGGGGCTGGTGCCGCCGTTGGCCGCGCGTGCCCGGAGCACGAAGTTGACGATCTCGTTGCGGAAGTCCTTCGGGTTCGCGATGCCGGCGGGCTTCTCGATCTTCTCGAGCTCGGCGTTCAGCTGTGCCCGGTCGAAGCTCTCGCCGGTCTCCGGGTCCCGGAAGTCCTCGTCCTGGATCCAGTAGTCGGCGTAGGTCACGTAGCGATCGAAGATGTTCTGGCCATACTCGGCGTAGGACTCGAGGTAGGCGGTCTGGATCTCCTTGCCGATGAACTCCGCGTAGCGCGGCGCCAGGTATCCCTTGATGAAGTCGAGGTAGCGCCGTTGCACCTCCTCGGGCAACTGCTCGCGCAGGATGCGCTGCTCAAGCACGTACATCAGGTGCACGGGGTTGGCGGCGACCTCGGTCCGGTCATGATTGAAGACACTCGACAGCACCTTGTAGGCGAAGCGGGTCGAGGCGCCCGTCATGCCTTCGTCGATGCCGGCGAAGTCCCGATACTCCTGCACCGACTTCGCGCTCGGCTCGACGTCCTTCAGGTTCTCGCCGTCGTAGACGCGCATCTTGGCGTGCACGTTCGAGTTCTCCGGCTCCACCAGACGCGTCAGCACCGAGAAGCGAGCCATCATGTCGAGCGTACCCGGCGCGCACGGCGCGTCGGCCAGCGAGCTCGCCGCCAGCAGCTTCTCGTAGATCTTCACCTCCTCGGTCACTTGCAGGCAATACGGCACCTTGACGATGTAGATGCGATCGAGAAAGGCCTCGTTGTTGCGGTTGTTCCGGAACGTCCGCCACTCCGACTCGTTCGAGTGCGCGAGGATCAGGCCCTGGAAGGGAATCGCCGAGAAGCCCTCGGTGCCCTTGAAGTTGCCCTCCTGCGTCGCGGTAAGCAGCGGATGCAGCATCTTGATCGGCGCCTTGAACATCTCGACGAACTCGAGCAGACCCTGATTGGCCAGACACAGGCCGCCGGAGTAGCTGTAGGCGTCAGGGTCGTCCTGCGAGAACGACTCGAGCTTGCGGATGTCGACCTTGCCGACCAGCGACGAGATGTCCTGGTTGTTCTCGTCCCCCGGCTCGGTCTTCGCGATCGCGACCTGGCGCATGACCGACGGCTGCACGCGCACGACGGAGAAGCGCGTGATGTCTCCCTCGTACTCCTCCAGACGCTTGACGGCCCAGGGGCTCATGATCCCCGTGAGATAGCGTTTCGGGATCCCGTATTCGCGGTCGAGCGGTTCGGCATCGCGGTTCGGGTCGAACAGACCCAGCGGGGACTCGTTGATCGGCGAGCCCTCGAGTGCGTAGATCGGCTCGGCTTCCATCAACGCCTTCAACCGCTCGGCGATCGAGGACTTGCCGCCACCGACCGGGCCGAGCAGGTAGAGCACCTGCTTGCGCTCCTCGAGCCCCTGCGCCGCGTGGCGAAAGAAGGAGACGATCTGGCTGATCGCCTCTTCCATGCCGTGGAACTCGGCGAAGGCGGGGTAGCGACGGATCACGCGGTTCGCGAAGATGCGCGAGAGCCGAGGGTCGAGGCTGGTGTCGACGATCTCGGGCTCGCCGATCGCCGCCAGCATGCGTTCGGCGGCGCTGGCATAGGTCCGCGGGCTTTCGCGGCAGAGCTCGAGGTAGTCGAGCAGGGACATGCGCTCGTCGCGCTGGCCGGCGTAGTCGGAACGGTACGTCTCGAACAAGCTCATCGGTCGCTCCCGGCGGAGCGCTTGCTCCGCGTCGCGGGAGGCGTGCAACGACCACTCGCCTGGATTCGGGGGCGCCGGTCGCTACCGCTCTCCACCGTGTCTGCCGGTCGTGCTCACATACCGACCGGACGTGTGGTCGTGTCGAGTGTCGCGTCACCTGCCCGCGAGGGCCGATGCCGTGTCACTCGATGCTATACGAATCACGGACCACGACAAGACGACTTGGTGCGATGGAAGGCAGATATTCCCGATGAGCGACCGAACCGGGGCCCGGTTCGCCTCCCCGCCCGGCACCGCGCGGTGTTGCCGGAGGCCGGCCGGCACGCGGCCTGGCAAGGCCCGGCCGCCGTCAACCTGCCGTCCAGCCGCCGTCGACGACGAGCGAGGTGCCGGTGATCATCGCGGCCGCCTCGGAGGCGAGGAACACCACCGGCCCCATCATGTCCTCGATCTCGGCCACGCGGCCGAGCTTGATCTTCTCCTCGATCCAGCGCACGCGCTCGGGATCGGCGAAGGTGGGGGCGGTCAGGGGCGTGCGCACGAAGGTCGGGCAGATCGTGTTGACGCGCACCCGATGCGGCGCGGCCTCGATGGCGAGCGCGCGCGTGAGGCCCTCGATGCCCCACTTGCTCGCGCAGTAGACCGTCCGGTCGACGCCGCCGACCAGGCCCATCTGGGAGGAAGTGTTGATGATCGAACCGCCGCGGCCGGCCTCGATCATGCCGTGCAGCGCCGCCTGGGCGACGAAGTAGGCCGCGCGGACGTTGATGTCCATGATGAAGTCGAAGTCGTCGGGCGTGACGTCCGTCATCGGACCGGGACGGTTGACGCCCGCGTTGTTCACCAGGATGTCGAAGGGGCCGTGCGCGGCGACGGCGGCGCGGACCGCCTCGACGTCGCTCACGTCCAGAACTAGCGGCGTGGCCTCGAGCCCCTGTTCGCGGAGCGTCGTGCACAGGCTCTCGAGTTCGTCCGCCGAGCGTGCGGCCAGCACGACCGAGGCGCCGGCCTGTGCGAGCGCGACGCCGGCGCCCATGCCGATGCCCCGGCTCGCCCCGGTGACCAACGCCCGGCGCCCCTCGAGTCGGAACGAGGGCGTGACCGGCAGTTCGCTCACTCGGCCGACTCCGCCGCTCCCGAGGACACGGCAGCCGCCCCTTCCCCGTACGGCACGTTGCGACCGCCGTAGCGCCGCACCCGCACGTTCGCCTGCTCGGCATGGCCCACGAAACCCTCGAGCATGCACAGGCGTGAGCAATACTCGCCCACCATCGCCGAGGCCTCGTCGGTCAGGACGCGCTGGTAGGAGTGCGTCTTGATGAACTTGCCCACCCACAGCCCGCCGGTGTAACGACCCGCCTTCTTCGTCGGCAACGTGTGGTTGGTGCCGATGACCTTGTCACCGTAGGCGACGTTGGTGCGCGGACCGAGGAACAGCGCCCCGTAGGCCGTCATGTTCTGGAGAAACCAGTCGTCGTCGCGGGTCATCACCTGCACGTGTTCGGAGGCGAGGATCTCGGACTGCGCGAGCATCTCCTCGCGGTCCGCGCACAGGATCACCTCGCCGTAGTCCTCCCATGACTGCCGTGCGTTCTCCGCCGTCGGGAGGATCTCGAGCAGGCGCTCGATCTCGAGCAGGGTGTCGCGCGCGAGCGTCTCGCTGTCGGTGATCAGCACGGCCGGGGAGTCGACCCCGTGCTCCGCCTGGCCGAGCAGGTCGGTCGCGACCAGTTCGGCGTCGACCGTGTCGTCGGCGATCACGCAGGTCTCGGTGGGACCGGCGAAGAGGTCGATGCCGACGCGCCCGAACAGCTGGCGCTTGGCCTCGGCGACGAACGCGTTGCCCGGGCCGACCAGCATGTCGACGGGCTGGATGGTCTCGGTGCCGATCGCCATCGCGCCGACCGCCTGGGTGCCGCCGAGCACGAGGATCTCGTCCGCGCCACCGAGGTGCATCGCCGCCACGATCGCCGGGTGCGCACTGCCGCCGAACGGCGGCGCTGCGGCCACCACGCGCTTAACGCCGGCGACCTTCGCGGTCAGCACGCTCATGTGCGCGCTCGCGACCATCGGATACTTGCCGCCCGGCACGTAGCAACCCACCGAGGCGACCGGGATGTGCCGGTGTCCGAGCACCACGCCCGGCATCGTCTCGACCTCGACGTCGAGCATCGAGTCGCGCTGGTGCTGCGCGAAGTGCCGCACCTGCTCCTGCGCGAAGCGGATGTCGGCGAGCTCGCGCGCCGACACCTTGCTCATCGCCTGCTCGATGTCCTGCTCGGACATGCGGAAGGAGGCCGGCTCCCAGCCGTCGAACTTCGCCGAGAGCGCTCGCACGGCGGCGTCTCCGCGTGTCTCGATGTCGGCGAGGATGCCCTCGACGATGCCGCGCACCTTGCTGTCGTCGTCGCGACGTTCGGCGTCGGGCTTGCCCGCCTTGAGAATCGTTGCCATGTCCTGTTCGTCGTGGGGTCGTCGATCGGCGCGCGAGCAGGCCGCCCGTCCGGGTCGATCCGGCGACCGGCCCGGCCCGCCGTCAGTAGGCCGGTTCCATGCGCGAACTCTCCGGCACCTCGTGCCGCTTCGCCGGGATGGTGTACAGCGAGACGAAGGCCGCCGCCGCACGCGCCATGCCGAGCCCGCGTTTCACCCCACCGACGACGCCGCCCTGCCGCTTCGCCGCAGCGATGTCCGTCGAGGCTCGTCGCAGCCGATTCAGGCCGCTGGCCCAGCGCGGGTGGTCGATGTCTAGCGTGATCGGGAACACCTGGGTGGAGATCGCCGAGGTCTTGCGGAACACCTGCTCGCCGTACCAGTCGACGTCGATACCGAGCGCCCGGTGAAACTCGGGGCGCTGGTGGTCACGCACGTACATGGTCGAGAACACCGCCGTCAGGAAGAACTTGATCCAGAGCACGTTCACGCCGCTGGTGAGCTTCGGGTCGGTCTTCATCAGCAGCGCGAACGCTTCGCCGTGCCCGAACTCGTCGTTGCACCAGTTCTCGAACCACTTGAAGATGGGGTGGATGCGGTTCTCGGGGTGCTTCTCGAGGTGGCGGTAGATCGTGATGTAACGGGCGTAGCCGATCTTCTCGGACAGGTAAGTCGCGTAGTAGATGAACTTCGGGCGGAAATAGGTGTACTTCTTCGACTGCGTCAGGAAGCCGAGGTTGACCGCGATGCCTGCCTCCCGGAGCGCGTCGTTGATGAAGCCCGCATGCCGCGCCTCGTCACGCGCCATCAGCCCGAACAGCTCGGTGATGTCGGGGTTGGTGCCGCGCCGCTTCATCTCCTTGTAGAGCACGCAGCCGGAAAATTCGGACGTGCAGGACGAGATCAGGAAATCGATGAGCTCGCGCTTCAGGGCGGGCTCCATGTTCTCCCAGTCGACCGTTTCCCAGTCGTCGGTCTTGCGGAAGTGCTTCTTGTTCGGGTCGGACTTCATGCGCCCGATGAGCTCGTCCCAGTCGCGCCGCACGGGCGTGACGTCGAGGCGATCCATCTCGTCGAAATCGGTCGTGTAGAAGCGCGGCGTGAGCAGCGTGTCTTCCATGGCGACGGCCGTCGCCTGCTCGCTGTCGGTCGCGCCCAGGTCCTCGTTCCCGGGATCGCGCTCGCCGTCGAGGGGGTCGGCGTTTCGCTCGAAGGCGCCGCCGCCGAGCGGCGCGGTCTTGCGCGGATGGAGATCCATCATGACGTCATCACCTCTTCGCTGAACGAGAACTCGCAGAGTTCCATGACCTCGAGATCGCCGGTCAGGCGCGTCCAGGCTCGCATCATCGGCGTGGCCCGGGTGATGGTGGCGGTACGCGATTCACGCACCACCTCACCGAACGGCGCCATGATCTCGGCGCCATGCACGAGCACCTCGTCGCCCGGGTGGATGACCGCGCCGTTCTCGAACCTGAGATGCGCATGCAGGCTCTCGAAGCAGTGACTGATCTCGACGGTACAAGGCGCCGTCTCGCGCTCGCGGGTCAACCAGCCCATCGTGAACCTCGTCATGGTGTCCAGCCTGATTGACACTGTAACGCTGCCGAAACGCGTGGACAAGCGACGATCCTCCGCGAGTGGACAGCCTGGACGCGCGGCACGTAAGAGTAGATGCTGGCCGTACCACCGCGGCACGGTGGCAGGTACGGGCCGCGCCTGACCGCTCCGGCGAAACGGCCTATTCTCCGGGCGTCCCCGGCCGAACGACGGCGGGCATCCCCGGCCGGCCGGCCTTGCCACCCCCGCTGTCCCGACGAAGAGCCTCGCCATGTCCACACGCCCCTTTCGCTCGGCTTCAGGCACGCGGCCCACGCTGGAAGGCGCGGGGGTGCGCCTGCACCGCGCCCTCGGCTTCTCGGAACCGTCGCTCACCGACCCCGTCCTGCCGGTCGGCCGTATGCACGGCTTACAGCTCCGGGCGGACCTGCCCGGCGCCCTGACGATGAGTTCGCCGCGCTATCGGGACGTTACCGGTTCCGAGATCCCCGAACTCGTCGACGACGACGGCATCGCGGCCGACCCGCCGTACCTCGACATCAGCGTGCCGCCCGGCACCCGAAAGGTCGTTCCGGTCGACGCGTACCGGTCGGCCTTCGCCTACGTCTTCGAGGGGGCGGCGTCCTTCCGTGACGCCGCCGACCCGCTCGGCGTGCCGGTGGAGAAGGAGGTCGCCGGACGCGAGGTCCATCTGCGGGATCGGAGCGGCAACCGCACGCTGGCGCAGTTCGACAGCGGCGACGAGATCGCGATGCAGGCCGCGGACGAGGGCGTGCGCTCCCTGCTCGTCTCCGGCGAGCCGATCCGCGAACCGGTGGCCTGCCACGGGCCGATCGTCATGAATATCGAGGCGGAGCTCGGCGCGGCAATGCGCGATCTCGAGCGGAACACGTTCGTCAAGGAGTCGGCAGCATGAGCGTCAAGGGTTTTTCGCAGCAATGGCGGGATTTTCCCGACTACATCATCGGCGTCACCGAGGAGATCTGGGAGAAGCGCGGCGTCGAGACACTGGAGCGTTCCTACGCGCCGGACATCCCGGTGCGTACGCCGATGGGGATCACGCGGGGCAACCGGCCGGTGATCGCTTCGACGATGGCCACCCTGCACGAGTTCCCCGATCGGCAGCTCTTCGGCGAGGACGTCATCTGGTGCGGCGACGCCGAAGCGGGTTTTCTCTCGTCCCACCGCATTCTCTCGACCGCCACGCACGCCGCCGACGGGGCGTTCGGGCCGGCCACCGGGCGACGCTTCCAGGTCCGTATCATCGCGGACTGCGCGGCCAGGGAGGACACCATCTACGACGAGTGGCTCGTGCGTGACTACGGCGGCATCGTCCGCCAGCTCGGGCTCGATCCGCGCGTCTACGCGGCCACGCTGATCGAACGCGAGGGCGGACCCGAACGCTGCAGCAAGCCGTTCACGCCCGACGTCGACGAAGCCGGCGAGTATCGTTCGGCGGGTAACGCCGACGAGCGCGGCGAGTGCTACGCCAGCACCGTGACCCGGCTGATGAACGGCGAGTTCGACCTCGTGCCCGAGCACTACGATCGCGCGGTCCAGGTCGAGTACCCGGGGGCGGTCTCGGGTCTCTCGCACGATGCCGTGTCGCGCTTCTGGCTCGGCCTGCGCTCCGCCTTTCCGACGGCCGAGTTCCGCATCCATCACCGCATCGGCATGCCCGGCGGCATGCTCTCGCCGCGCGCGGCGCTGCGCTGGTCCCTCGACGGGGTGCACGAGGGCTGGGGAACCTTCGGCGAGCCCAGCGGCGCGACCGTGCACGTGATGGGAATGGCCCATGCGGAGTTCGGGCCATTCGTCGAGCGCGGATCCGTCCGCGACACGAGCATCCGGCGCGAGTTCGTGCTGTACGACGAGGTCGCGATCTGGAAGCAGATCCTCATGCAACGCCCGGCCTTCGCCGCCCCCTGACCGCTCGAGCGTGATCCGCTTCACGACTTCGACGAGCGACACGGGCCGCTGCGCCGGTCCGTGCCGCTAAAAGGTCACCTTCGACCGTATCGAAAGCGATGCTCTGGTAGCGTCCACGACCGGCGATCGATCGTCGATCACCCGTCCACGCGGTTCCGGCCACCATTTATGACCACGATGACTCACGCGTTCCGCCGTACGGCCAGCCCGCTGCTGGCGTTCACCACCCTGCTGCTCGTCGCCTGTGGCGACGGCGTGGTGATCGGCGACGGCGGCGCCTCCGGCGGCGGCTCCCGTCCCGGCGGTGCGCCGACCAGCCCGGGCGGAGGCGACGCCGGCGGTGGGAACGTTGGCGGCACGCCCGCGACGCCGGCGCCGGAACTCGTCGAACCGGAGGGCGAAGGACCGACCGGCACCCTGCCGCCGGCCACCAGCGTGTCCTCGCTCGATCCCGCCGACGTCGCCGCCTCCCGCTTCCTCGCCCAGGCGACCTTCGGGCCGAGATTGGAAGACATCGCCGCCTTCCGCGCCCTCGGCGGCGGAGAGGCGTGGATCGACGCGCAGATGGCGCTGCCGAGCTCGCTCACGCTGCCCTTCACCCGCGCCAACAGCAACGGTAGCCTGCAGGGGCCGCGTCACGACGTCTGGTGGAACAACGCGCTCGACCAGCCCGACCAGCTTCGCCAACGGGTCGCCTTCGCGCTGAGTCAGATCTTCGTCGTCTCCGACCTCGACTACGCGCTCTCGAACGCACAGTACGGCATGTCCGACTACTACGACATGCTCGCCTCGCACGCCTTCGGCAACTACCGCGACCTGCTCGAGGATGTGACCCTGCACCCGGTCATGGGGGTCTATCTGTCCATGGTTAGAAACGAGAAGGCGAACCCGGCGGAGAACATCCGCCCCGACGAGAACTATGCGCGCGAGGTGCTGCAACTCTTCTCCATCGGGCTGTACGAACTGAACGAGCGCGGCGAGGCGCTGCCCGCGGACGCACCGCGACCGGCCTACACACAGCAGGCGGTCGAAGAATTCGCCCGCGTGTTCACCGGCTGGAACTACGACCGCGTGGTGTCCTGGGAGACCAACAACGTGGCGGGCGAGGCCTACACGACGCCGATGGTGCCGGACGAGCGCTTCCATGACACCGGCGCGAAGACACTGCTGAACGGCGCCGTCGCGCCGGCAGGACTCGACACGCGCGCCGACATGGCCTTCGCGCTCGACAACATCTTCGCCCACCCGAACGTCGGGCCCCTGATCGGCAAGCAGCTGATCCAGCGACTGGTCACCAGCAATCCCTCCCCGGACTACGTGGCCCGCGTCTCGCGCGTCTTCGCCGACGACGGGTCGGGCACGCGCGGCAATCTGGGCGCCGTGGTGCGGGCGATCCTGCTCGACGAGGAAGCCCGCGAGGGGCATGTCTCGAACCCCGACTTCGGCAAGCTGCGCGAGCCGGTGGTCCGCTGGGCGCACATGTACCGCGCACTCGAAGCCGTCCCCGGTCCCGAGTCCGGCGGTGCCCACAACACCGCGGACTTCTTTCTCGCGCGCATCGACGAGATGGGCGGTCAGGCGGTCATGAGTTCGAAGTCGGTCTTCAACTTCTACGACCCCGACCACGCGATCGTGCCCGGCGGCGAGACGCTGTCCCCCGAGATGCAGATCATGTCCGAGGCCAACCTCGGGGTGACGCACAACAACTATCACCACCAGGTCTATCGCTTCAACAACCGCTCCGATCTCTCCGACGACAACCCGCGCGTGTCCCTGATCCAGCTCGAGCCGCTGATCGCCCTGGCCGCCGATGTCGATGCACTGCTCGACTGGTACAACCTCGTGCTGTTCTCGGGCGGCATGCCGGACGGCATGCGCACCCTTCTGTTCGACTACGCGCGCGCCCTCCCGGGCGACGACGCCGGGCGCTTCGCCCGCGTGCAGGACACCCTCTTCATGGTGCTCGTCGCCCCCGCCTTTCACGTCCAGCGATGAACGGACAGGCGATGCACGGACGGGCGATGAACGGCCCGGCAATGGACAGCCAGGCGATGTTCGAGGCGACGGCACCCGGCCCGACTGCGGAGAATCCCCATGCGTGACCCCCTGAACCGTGACCGACGCCGCCTGCTGCAGCGGCTGGCCATGCTGCCGTTTGCCGGTTCCGGCGTCTCGATGATGGCCGGCAGTGGCGGCGCGCTCGCCGCCGAATGCGGCGATGCGCGCTCGCTCGTCTGCATCTTTCTCGCCGGCGGTGCCGATTCGTTCAACATGTTCATCCCCGGCGGGGCGAACTACGACGACTACCAGGACACCCGCCGCGAACTCGCCGCGAGCGAGAACGAGGTGCTGCCGGTCAGCGACGCGACACAGGGGCAGTTCGGCTTCAACGCCCTCCTGCCCGTCTTCAAGGATCTGTACGACCGTCAGCAGCTGGCCGTGATCAGCAACACCGGCACCCTCATCCGGCCGACCACGCGCTCGGACTATCTCGGCAGCACCGCCCTGCCGCAATCGCTGTTCGCGCACAACACGCAGCAGAAGCTCTGGCAGACCGGAGCCGGCATCGTCAACGGGAGCAACGCATTCGGCTGGGGGGGTGCGATCGGCGAACATGCGGAGAACTGCAACGGCCGCATCGCCCTGCCCTCCTCCTTCTCGATCGGCGGCAGCACCGACTGGCTGGCTTCGGCGAAGTCGAACTACGTGTCGCTGAATGCCGACGTCGCGGTCGAGCGGATGTTCGGCTACGACAACATCAGCGACTGGATTCCGCGCGGCTCGCGACTGGCTAACATCGGTACCACGCTCGACACGCTGATCGCGCAGGGCCGGAACACCTCGAACCCGCTGATGCAGCGCGGCATCGCGGATGCCGTCGGACGCGCCTCCGACGCGACCGCCCTGCTCGATCAATCGCTCCGGGAGAATTCGCTCGACGACGTTCCGTTCAACCGGCTCAACAAGCTCGCCAGCCAGTTGCACCTGGTCGCTCGCCTGATCGCCTCGCGCGAGCAGCTCGGCATGCAGCGACAGGTGTTCTTCGTGCTGATGGGCGGCTTCGACACGCACTCGAACCAGCGCGAGCGCCAGCCGGTGCTTCTGCGGGAGCTGAACACCGCGATCGAACTGTTCCAGGGCGCGATCGACGGCCGCGGGCTCACCGACAGCGTCACCGCCTTCACCGCCTCGGATTTCGGTCGCACCCTGACCAGCAACGGCAACGGCACCGACCACGGCTGGGGCGGCCACGCCTTTGCCTTCGGCGGCGCGGTCGACGGTGGGCGCGTGATCGGCGAGACGCCGAGCTACGCCGTGCGCGACAACCCGGACGACGCGGGCGAGGACGACGGCAGTTTCGCCGGCCGGCTCATCCCGAAGATCTCGGTGACCCAGTACGCGGCCACGATGTCACGCTGGATGGGCATGGACGAGGGGCAGATCGCGGCGGCCATGCCGGATCTCGCCAATTTCACCGACACGGATCTCGGAATCTTCCGCTGATCCCGGTCGGCGCCTCGGCGGGCGCATAGCTGCAGACCCAATACCCGCGCCCGGTCACTCCGGCCCGGTCGCTCAGGCCCGGTCACTCAGCCCCGGTCGCTCAGGCCCGGTCGCTCAGGCCCAATGCGTGGGGCCGGCCGGATCGTCGGTATCGCGCACGCGGTAGAGGCTCGCCTCGCCGCTCATCGCCGGCGCGATCGAGTGCTCGAGCCCCGGCGGGACCGCGCAGGTGTCGCCGGGGGCGAGCGTCTTCCGGCAGGTCACCTCGCCGTCCTGCCAGCCGAGATGCCAGTGACCGCGCATCACCATCAGGATCTCGTGCCGATCGGTGCGGAACGCTGCGTCGTCGATCGAGCCCCGCGCCAGCAGATCGACCTCGAAACCCGGCCGATCGTGCAGCCGGGCGCCGTCGCCGATCACGCGGCACGGGGCGGTGTCCGCCATCGCCACGAGGTCGTTGTAGCGGGCGACGAACCGCGGCACGACCTCCTGCGTCGTGACTTCCGGTATGCCGCTCAGCGTCTCCTCGTCCAGAACCGCCAGCGGCGCGACGCCCCTGGGCAGGGTCTTGCCCTGCTTGCTGTCGTAGAGCTTGCCGTCGTCGCCGAGCACGAGCCCGTGGGCCCGGGCGTCCTCGATGACCTGCGGCGCCCAGACCACGCCACCGCCCGCGTCATCGCCGCCGAGAATGGCCATGACCATGCCGTAGTCGGTGCCGATGTTCTCGAAGCCGCGAAAGATGCCGGTCGGGATGTTGATGATGTCACCTTCCTCCAGCACCACCTCGCCGGCCGTTCCCCAGCGTCCCCAGAAGAAGCGCCAGCGACCGCGGAGCACGAAGAAGACCTCGGCGGTGCGATGCAGGTGCATGGAGTTGCGGCATTTCGGTGGCTGGCCGGCGGCACCGATGTTGAAGCCGGGCGTGTCGCTGATGTGGACATGCTGGTCGACGCTCTCGGACACGCCACCACCGATGATGGTGAAGTTCTCCTTCTGGTCGGAGCCGGGCGTGTGGGCATCGATGAAGGCGGTCCGGCAAGGTTGCAGGTCGCCGTAGCGCACGATGCGCGCTTCCATCTGGTCGGGGGTCATGGGTCGGTATCCGTGAGGCGCCGGCGGGATCGTCCGGCGCATGGCGACAGAGCCTTCGGCCGGGTTCCTACTCGTCCCAGCGAACGCTGACGCCCTGGTCGCGGGCCGCTTCGAGCAGGCCGATCAGGGGCGCCGCCCGCGTGGCGAGCGAGACCGGCCGGGTGTCGTCTTCCTCGTCCGCGTTCGGGTGACCGGTCCCGTCCGGCGCGATGAGCCCCGCACCGGATGCGTTCTCGTCGGCGGGCACCGACGTACCGTCATCCCCCTCCTGGTCGGCCCGGGCGGCAATTCCTTCGCCGAGCGTCTTCAGCGCGGCTGGAATGTCCTCGGCCATGAGCGCGCCGGGCACGTTGCCGCTCTGGCCCATCAGCTTCAGCAGCGAGGTCGCGGCCGTGCCGAACATCGTCACGTCCGCGTGGGGCGCGTTGCACTTGAAGGTAACCAGCACGGTCAAAGCCTCGGTGACAGAGAAGGTCGCACCGGTGTCCGTCGGTGCCCGGCGTCGCTACACTTGAACGGTTCGGTCGACGGAATCGGTACGGTGGCGGACTTTAGCACGCACGTTTTCGGGGCCGCGGCGCTCTGCAGCTTCGGCGCGACCTTCTGCACGAAGCTGCTCGCGCTGCCGATGGCAGAGGGTCTCGCGCTTACCGCGGCGGGCACCGTCGGCGGCATTCTCCCAGACATCGACCTGAAGGTCTCGTGGCCGTCCCGGCTCCTGTTCACGCTGCTGGGCAGTGCGGCGGGACTGGCCTGGCTGTTCGCGAACGTCGAGCGGCTGACGGTGCTCGAACTGTGGTTCGCCGCCGTCGGCATCTACCTGATCGTGCGCTATCCCATGCAGTGGCTGTTCCACTCGATGACCGTTCATCGCGGCGCCCTGCATTCGCTGGCTGCCACCGCCATGGCCGGGCTGCTCATGGCCGCCGCGAGTCATCACCTGCTCGGCGCGGATGCCCTCGCGAGCTGGATGCTTGCCGCCTTCCTGGCGGGTGGCTACCTCCTGCATCTCGCGCTCGACGAGATCTACAGCGTCGACTTCACCGGCATGAAGGTCAAACGCTCCTTCGGCACCGCGATCAAGCCGATCGATACCGACCGGCTGCCGGCAAGCTGCGTGGTGCTGTTCACCGCGGTCGTCGCGTGGTTCTTCACGCCCGACCCCGGCGCCTTTCTCGCGGCCTGGTCGGACATCGGCGGCCGCTGGACCGGCACGGTGGTGCCGCGGTGGCTGCTCGAGCCACGGGCCGGACCGTGAGCGACGGCCGGTCCGCGGCGGGCATCACGACTGGACCTTGAGCCGCTTGAGCGTCTCGTAGGTGATGCCGCCCCGATCGAGGTCCTCCTCGGTCTGGAAGCGCTCGATCGCACGCATCGTGGTACGCCCGACGACGCCGTCGATCGGCCCCGGATCGAAGCCCTCGCGCTGCAGAGCACGCTGCAACGACGTGATGATGCGCGGCGTCATGTTGGCCTCGCACAGCACCTTGCGCCACTCGAGTCGCGACGGCGACGTCTGAACCTGACTCGTCACCGTTCGGGTGCGCGCGGGGATCTCGATGCGCCGCTCGTTCGCCGGAGCGACCAGACGCTGAACCTGAATGCTGCGGTAGCGCGCCGGAACTTCGGTCACCTCGGCGGTGGCCGCCTCGGCCACGACCTGCTTCGTGACCTCCTCGACAGCGGCGGGACGCTCGACCAGACACACCTCCTGCCCGCTCCAGGTCGCGTCGGCATCCGGGGACTCGTCCTTGGCAAGCCAGAAGAAGCCGGCATCGGCGATCTTCTCGCGCGTCTCCACGACCCGGTATTCGGGTTCGATCTCCACGCGCTTCTCCGCAGCGGGCGTGGCCAGACGCTGCACCTCGATCGTATCGTACTCGGCCGGCACGCTGATCGTCTTCGTCGAAGCGGGCTCGGCCAGCACGGTCTTGGTCAGCGTCTCGTAGCGCGCCGGGACCTCGACGAGGCACATGACGTCACCCGTGGTGTTGGCGACCTGCTCCACGAGGCCACAACCATCCGTCTTCCAGACGCTCCGCGCGGGCTCGACGAGCACCGATTCGGTTTCGGTCCGGTACACGGCCGGCACGTCGACCACCTGGCTGGACGCCTCCTTGACCAGCACGCGCTCCTCGACAGTCTCGTAGACGGCCGCCGTGATCTCCACGGACTCGCTGGCTTCCTTGATCATCACCCGCCGTTCGCCCGAGCGGTATTCGGCCGGTGTGAAGTACTCGCGGAAGCAGCTGGCGGGCTCGACCGCAGCCAGGTCGACGCCGGAGCGTTCGATGCCGTCGAGCGCGCCCGGACTGGCCGGCTTGTCGAGATTGCCCTGCATGGTCCACAGCATCTCGGCCGGTCGGGTCTCGATCCGCTCGACGTCCTCGGCGAAGGCCGCGGGCTTCGCCGTGATGTCCTGGCTCGACTCCTGGATCACGACGGTACGCTCGATGGTCTCGTACTCGGCCGGAACGGCCTCGATGCGCTCGGCGGCCTCCTGGATGACGATCTCCTCGGAACGGGTCGTGAACTGGGCGGGCGTGATGACCTTGGCGAAGCAGTCTCCCGGACGGGCATCCGGCAGGATCTGGGTGTTGTCCACTTCCTGCGCGGACAGTGCGCCGGCGCCGAGTGTCAGCGTGACCGCGGCGGCGAGGACGCTCGGGCGGCGCAGCGCACGTGCGTGGATCGGCTGTAAGGATCGAGAGGCAAGCTTGGTCACGGGATGCGGCTCCAGGGCAAGACGGTTGGCGACCGTCCGGGGACATCTATGTGTAGGTGATTGTCGGACCGAATGGCGAGTATTTCAATTCGGAAGCGTCGGACACGCATTCGGTGTCGGCGTGCCGGCGTATCGAACCCTGCTGCGCGGGCGCTCCGTCAGAACGGTGACGGCACCCGGGCGCGAAGGCCGGCGACGGTGACGATGCAAGTTCCCGGCCCGTGCCCGACCGCCCTGACAGGCGTCTTGACCGTCTCAGCCCGTCGGCCTCTTCGGCAGTCGGGCGAGCAGGCTGCTCGTGTCCCAGCGCGCACCGCCCATCGCCTGCACGTCCGCGTAGAACTGATCGACGAGCGCCGTGACCGGCAGGCTCGCGCCGTTCCGCGACGCCTCGTCGAGAACGATGCCGAGATCCTTGCGCATCCAGTCGACCGCGAAGCCGTGGTCGAACTCGCGGTCGAGCATCGTCTCGTAGCGGTTCTCCATCTGCCACGACTGCGCCGCGCCCTTGGAGATGACGTCGACGACCGCGCGTCCGTCCAGTCCGGCGCGCTCGGCGAAATGCAGCGCTTCGGAGAGGCCCTGCACGAGACCGGCGATACAGATCTGGTTGACCATCTTCGTCAGCTGTCCGGCTCCGCTCTCGCCCAGCAGGCGCACGGACTTGCCGTAGTGCTGCATCACCGGCTCGGCACGGGCGAAGGGCTCGGCATCACCACCGACCATCACCGTGAGCGCCCCGTTCTCGGCACCCGCCTGACCACCCGACACCGGGGCGTCGAGAAAATCGAAACCGCGCCCGGCCGCTTCGGCGTGCAACTCCCGCGCGACGGCGGCAGACGCCGTGGTGTGGTCGACGAACACCGCGCCCTTCTGCATCGCGGCAAAGGCACCGCCCTCGCCCGTCGTCACGCTGCGTACGTCGTCGTCGTTGCCCACGCAGGCGAACACGAGCCCGGCGCCGTCGGCCGCCTCGGCAGGCGTCGCATGGGCCGAGCAGGTACCGCTTCCCGCCTGCTCCGTGACCCATTGCTGCGCGCGGGCGGCGGTACGGTTGAAGACTCGCACATCGAGCCCGGTCTTCGCGAGGTGACCCGCCATGGGGTAGCCCATGACGCCGAGACCGATGAATGCGACTGTGGTCATGATCTTTCCGCTGTATGAGTCGACGAGGAGGATCCGATGACGGGCACCGGGACCGGGCCGCCTGTCGGGTCGAACGCGGAGACTATCACCGGCAGCCGCCACCTCCTGCCGCAGAGCGCCTCCGCCGACCCGCCGACGCGCGTCGTCCTCCCCTCCGACTTCCGGGGTGGGCCCGGCGCGATCGTCGTCGTCAGCCGACCGTCAAGGCCTCGCTGGCCGGCAGGTAGTCGAGCGATTGCGAACGAGCGACTTCTTCGATCGTCAACGCGCCGCGGTGAACGTTGAGCCCGCTCAGCAAGTGCCGATCGTCGCCGAGCGCCTTCACGTAGCCCTTGTCCGCCAGCGTCAGGACGTGCGCGAGGGTGGCGTTGTTCAGCGCGTAGGTCGACGTCTTCGGAACGCCGCCGGGCATGTTCGCCACGCAGTAATGCACGACGTCGTCGACGACGTAGGTCGGCTCGGCGTGAGTGGTCGCGTGGGAGGTCTCGCAGCAACCGCCCTGGTCGATCGCGACGTCGACGATGACCGACCCGGGCTTCATTCGCCGGACCATGTCGGCGGTCACGAGCTTCGGTGCGGCGGCGCCCGGTATCAGCACCCCGCCAATCACGAGGTCGGCCTCGAGCACGTGCTTCTCCAGGGCGTCCCGGGTCGAGTAGACGCTGTTGACCGTGCGCCCGAAGTGTCCCCAGAGTCGCTCGAGCGTGTCGTTGTCACGATCGATCACCCAGGTGTCCGCTCCCATGCCGACCGCGATGTGCGCCGCGTGCGTGCCGACCACTCCGCCGCCGATGACGACGACCTTCGCCGGGTCCACCCCGGGCACACCGCCGAGCAGCATGCCGAGCCCGCCGTGCGGCTGCTCGAGACAGTACGCACCCGCCTGAACGGCCATCCGTCCGGCCACCTTGGACATCGGCGCGAGCAGCGGCAGACCGCCGCGCGCCGAGGTCACCGTCTCGTAGGCGATGCACACGGCGCCACTCGCCAGCAGCTCCTTCGTCTGATCCGGATCGGGCGCGAGATGCAGGTAGGTGAAGAGGATCTGGCCATCGCGCAGCATGGCGCGCTCGACCGCCTGCGGCTCCTTCACCTTCACGATCATGTCCGCCGTCGCGAACACGTCGGCGGCGCTAGCGGCGATGCTCGCGCCGGCCTGCTCGTAATCCTCGTCGGTACTGCCGATGCCGACACCCGCCCCGGTCTCGACCACGCAGTCGTGCCCGTGGTGAACGCATTCGCGCACGCTCGACGGCGTCAGTCCGACGCGGTACTCGTGATTCTTGATCTCCTTGGGTACGCCGATGCGCATGCCTGTCCCTCCCGGTTTACGGCGCGATGGTGATCTCGGCACGCCCGGCGGAACAGGACCAGCACGCGCAAGTCGATGGGCCATGGAGGGCCGAAGCGCCGGCGTCACGCCGCGCCGATGAGACCGGCCAGTCGCTCGATACCGGGGGCGATCCGGGCCTCCTCGATCGAGGAGAATCCGAGTCGGCAGAAGTTCGTCGGGCCCTCGCGATCCGCGAAATAGTCGTCGCCGGCATTGATGACCACGCTCGCCTCGGCGGCGACCTTCTCGAGTTCGCGCGCCTTCACGTGTTCCGGCAGGCGTACCCAGAACGACGAGCCGCCGAACGTCGTCGTCATCGCGGACAGGGGGGCATGACTCGTCAGCGCGGCGTCCATGATGCGCCACCGTCGCTTGAACGTCTCCATCAGGCGCAGCAGCGCCGAATCATGATGACCGAGCGCGAGGAAGTGAGCCACCGTGCGCTGATTGTTGGTCGGCGGGTGGCGATACATCAGTCGCCGCAGGGCCCGTGCCTGACGCACGAAACCGCGCGGGGCAACCATGAAGCCGACGCGCAGACCCGGCGCCAGCGTCTTGGAGAGACTGCCGACGTAGATCACCCGGTTCTCCGAATCCAGGCTCTTCAATGCCGGCGTCGGCTTGCCGACGAAATTGAGTTCGCTCTCGTAATCGTCCTCGACGATCGTCACGCCGTGGCGAGACGCTTGTTCGAGCAAGGATCGTCGGGCCTCGAGCGGCATGGTGGTGGTGGTCGGGCACTGATGGCTCGGCGTGACATACATGAGCCGACACTCGGCGAGGCGCTCGTCGGTGACGACGCCCTGCTCACCGACCGGGAAGCCGATGCGCCGACCCGCGAACAGCGAGAAGATGTTACGTGCATCGACATAGCAAGGATCCTCGATGCCGACGGTCGCGGACTTGTCCAGCAAGAGCTGGGCGATCAGGAAGAGCGCGTTCTGCGCACCGGTCGTGATCAGGATCTCGTCGCGACTCGCCCAGACACCGCGACGCGGCAGCACGCGCGTGTGAATCTGCTCGATGAGCAGTTCGTCGTCACTGTCGACGCGGTCGCGCGACCACCGCTCGATCGCATCCACCCGCAGCGACAATCGACACGCCTCGCGCCAGTCGTTCACCGGGAACAGACCGGCATCCACCTGGCCGTAGATGAACGGGAACTCGAAGCGCTGCCAGTCCATGGGCCTGACGATGTTGCGCTGGGTCAGGAGGTCGACCGCCGTCTCCGGGCCATCGTTCCGGGCGCTCTTCGCGTCGTCGTCGCCGTCCGAACCGCGCGATGCCGGCGAGGCCTCCACGCGCCCGTCGAGCATGTCCGGGTTGACGAAGTAGCCGCGACGCTCGCGGGCGACGAGGTATCGCTCGTCCACGAGGTGCTGATAGGCAAGCACGACGGTGTTGCGGGCCACGCCGAGCTCGCGAGCCAGCTCACGAGAACTCGGCAGGGCAACCTCCACCGGCACGCGCCCGTCGAGGATGGCCTTGACGAGGGCCTGTCGCAGTTGTGCCTGCAGGCTCTGCCCTGCACCGGCATCCAGCCGGAACAGGCGATGCCACATCGGGTGCTCTCGCGTGCCCGATTCAGTGCCCATCGGCGTCGCGCGAAGCGCGATCCGAATCGAGCATGTCGAGCACCGTATCGCCCTCGCCGTCGGGCACTTCGGACTCCGCGAGCGCAGGGATATCGAGGTCGCCACCGATCGGGAAATCGGCGCTGTAGCTCACCGGCCTCGAGGCACCCGGGCGCACGCGGCCGGGCGACTCGACGCGCCGGTTGAGCACCGGCAGGTGAAGATCGTCCGAGAGGGCCTCGCGCCTCGCTTCCACGCTGGCCAACGCACCGCGAGGCACGCCGCCGGCGACCGAGCCCCCCGATGGCGCGCGCTGGACAGCGGAATGCTTCACCGGGCCGCTACCCGATCCACTACCCGATCCGCTGCCCGACCCGCTACCCGACCCGCTACCGTGGACGACGCCGGTCCGGACCTTGGCCTGCAGCGACGCGACCAGTTCGAGCTGCTCCTTGACCCGCTCGGCAAGGGCCTCTTGCAACGCCACGGCGCGATCTGCCTTCGCCCGTTCACGGGCGATCTGTCGGGTGGCTTCCTCATGGCTCGCGGCACTACGCTCACGCTCCTTCGCCAGCGCCGCGTCCAGGGCCAGACGTCTCGACCTGCCGTTCCGCTCGGTTCTCTCGGAGAGCTTCCTCGCCCGTTCGGCGGCACGCAGATGACTCACGCAGACGCCGATGCCAACGCCGAGCAGCGTCGCGACAAGCAGGCACGACATCAACAATATGGTAGATGGCACGGTCAACGGTTTGCGTCCTCGATCCTCACTCTGACACGATGCTCGCCGAACGGCAATCCGACGCCGTCTCCCGTGCCGATGGTCACTCTTTCCCGCTCGATCCCCCGCGAAACGAGGTATTCACGAATGCGCGCAGCCCGCTCGAGTCCGAGCAGACGGTTCGACGCAGCGTCGAAAGTTTCGCGACTCTCCACGACGAGTTCCACCCGGGTGCGTGGGTAGAGGAACATGATCTCGAACGCGCTCTCGAGACGCTCGGGCGCCGTTCTCAGAAAGGCATCTTCGCGTGGGACGAAGGTGATGCCCTCGACGAGCTCGACGAGTCTCCGCAGCTCCGCGCGACGACCGGCCTGGAAAGCGGCCTCCGCGCGAACGGCTTCTGACGCGGCCGAGACCCGCGCGGCCTCTTCGGCAGCCGCGATGCGCGTCGCGTCCTCGGCCGCTGCAATTCGCGTAGCCGCTTCGGCTATGGCGGCTTCCCTGGCGGCTTCCCTAGCGGCTTCGGCGGCGGCGGCGGCGGCGGCGGCTTCAGTCTCGGCAGCGGCGACGCGTTCGGCCTCCGCGGCCGCTGCGCTGCGCGCCGCGTCTTCGGCTGCCGCAGCCTCCGCTTCGGCAGCGGCAACGTCTTCGGCCTCCGCGGCCGCGGTGCCGCGCGCCGCATCTTCGGCCTCCGCAGCGGCCTCGGCGACTTCGGCCACCGCAGCGGTAACACTTTCGGCCTCTTCGGCGCCGGCGACGCGTGTCGCGTCTTCGGCGGCAGCGACTCCGGTAGTGACCACCGATTCCCCCGCCCCTCTCGCCGCAGCGCTTCCGTCACCGTCACCGTCACCGGCGCTGGCAATCGTTCGTGACGCGTCGGCCGGCCCTTCCACGAAGCCGACCATCAAGCGCTCCTCGTTCCACAGCGCCCAGACGACGAGCGCGATCCACGATCCCACCAACGCGATCAGTGCGTACCGGACGCCTCTCGGGCGGGTGCCGGAATCGTTGCTGGTACCGGGATTCGACACACGTCTCTTCGCGAGTAACGGGAGGCTCGCGGGACCGCGACGGCCGGTGCCCGGGCGAGGAACGCAAGTCTGGCGCGCCCGCCATCCGGGCACAACCGCCCCCGTGTAACGAACGTTGAACAGTGCACGCTGCCCACCGCCGTTTCGGGAGCCCCGGCACGGATCACGCTCCCCGGTTCGCCGACAGTGACCTTTCCCGCCCCCTTCCGGATGTCGGGTTTCCCCTGGAGCAGATTCGATGAACCGTCCTCAGCCCGGCGCGATACTCCTGGCGCTGATCGTACTGCTGCTCACGGGCGGCTGCGGATGGGTCGACGCCACGGGGCGCCAGTCGGGCGACGAGCCCGGCTTCACGGAAACGCCGTCGTTCACCGTTCCCGCGCTGGGCTCTCTCGAGTCCACGCCGATCGCGCTGCTCGAACGCGACCCACGGGACGTGACGCTGTCGGGCACGGACACGACCCTCGCCGGCTGGACCTGGCGCGCCCTGGAGGAACGCGAGGAGCCGGCGTTCTGTGACGCGGTGGACGGCTTCGACGCGGCATTGGCGGAACGTCGACTGATCGACGCCTGCAGCGACGCCTCCCGCTGCGAGCTGGACGTCGAGGAACGCGCGGTCGACGGCACCACGGTGTTCAGCGTCGAACTGCCCGCCTTGCGCGCGCCGGTGGCCGCCCGCGTCTCGCTGACGACTCGCGATGCCGAAGGCCGTCAGATCGAACGACGCCGCACGCTGTGTGGCGTCTCGATCAACGAGGCGCCGGATGCCGCCGACGATCGACTGTTCGTCTCCCCGGGCGAAACCCTCGTCGTTCGCGCGGATGATCCGTCGTCGCTGCTCGCGAACGACACCGACGACGACGACGTGAGGAACACGCCGCTCGTCATCGACCCGACTCCCGAGAGCGAGCCCCGACACGCGAGCGTCTTCGAACTCGGCACGGACGGAAGCCTGATGTATCGCCCGGCCGACGACCTCTCGCTCGGCGACGACGGAGTGCTCGAGGACAGCTTCGTCTACCGCCTGAGCGACGGTCTGCACGAGGTGACCGGCAACGTGGTCGTGGTGATCGCCGAGACCAACGGCGCGCCGTTCGCCACCGACCCCCTGCCGGACGTCGAGATCGCGATCGATCCGAGCCTGCCGCGCGTGGTCCGGATCGAGCTCGCCCCCTTCTTCGCGGATCCGGACGGCGACGAACTCGTCTTCGCCGTCGTGCCGGACTCCCTGCCGCCGGGCGGCGGCCTCTTCGTGAACGAGAACGGCGTGCTCGCCGGTCAGGTCGGTCCGGAGGATCTCGGCGCGTACCGCGTCACACTGATCGTCGGCGACGGGCGGACGACCATCGAGCAGGACTTCCTGCTCGAGATCGTGCGCGAGTTCGAGGCCAACACGAAACCGACGGTCACGGACATCGACAACCGGGTGTTCAACGGCAGGTTCAGGTACGACGTCTCCCCGTTCTTCGACGATGCGGACGGCGACACCCTGATCTTCGGTGCCGTCGGCCTGCCGGCAGGCGTCGAGATTGACAGGCAGGGCGTGATCAGCGGCCGCAGCCAGCCCGACAACCGGGGCGCGTGGTTCGTCGTGGTGTTCGCGGACGACGGTCGCGACGGTGTCGTCTCCGACGGCTTCCGCCTGACGATCAGGTAGCGCTCATCCGGCAAGCCGCGCGAGCACCTCGGCGTGCAGTGCGGCCGAACCGGCCGCGACGATCTGCCCGCCTTGCTCGGCGCGGCCGCCCGACCAGTCGCTGACGACGCCTCCGGCCCCTCGGATCAGCGGCACGAGCGCCTGGATGTCCCAAGGCTTGAGATCGCTCTCGACGACGACGTCCACCTGCCCCGCGGCCAGCTGTGCGAAGGCATAGCAGTCCCCGCCGTAACGGACCAGCCGAGCGAGCGCCGCGACGCGATCGAAGGCCGCACGCTCCGCGCCCGCGTTGAACATGTCCGGCGTGGTGCAACACAGCGACGCCTCGGCCAGCATTCGCCCGCCGCGCGTCTTCAGGCGCTGCACGCTGCCGCCACGGTGCAGCGTCGCCTCCGTCGGTGTGCCGACGTAGCGTTCGCCGAGGATCGGCTGGTCGAGCAGACCGAGCACGACCTCGTGTCCGTCGTTCAGGGCGATCAGCGTGCCCCACACCGGAATGCCGGTGATGAACGCGCGAGTGCCATCGATCGGATCGACGACCCAGCTCGGTCCGGACGGTGTCGCATCGCCCGGCGTCGGCGAAGCGGCCGACTCCTCGCCTCGAAAGGCAATGGTGGGAAAGCGCACGGCGAGCGCGTCGCGAATCGCCGTCTCGGCATCGCGATCGGCATCGGTCACCGGATCGAAGGTGTCGCCGGGCGCCTTGTCGTCGACATCGAGCGGTTCGCGGAACCGGGCGGCAGTGACGGCGCGCGCCGCATTCGCGGCGCCGTGCATCGCGTCGAGCAGATCGCTCGTCGATACGCGATTGCCCGAGCGAGCGCTCAAGACATCGAGCAGACCGTTCAGCGCACGCTCGATCGGAACGGAGGTGCGGTCGACGGTCGGCACGTCGGGAGGTGAGACGGACATGGCCAGCCACGTTCCGGTTGCGAGGGATCGGTTCCGGCCGAGTGTAGCGGTCGGGCCGGCGCCTTCGCTCGGACGTTTCGCTGACACCGCAGCAGCGCCTTGACACGCCTTATGCGCAGTGCCCGATCCGGACCGCGACATCGAGTGCGCCATAACGACGCGCCGCGCGAATGATCGTCGCCCATGCGTCGAAATCGCGCGCGACCCCGACATCGCCACCCTATACTCCGCGACCGCGAACGACCGGACGATCCCATGCTCGCCGCCCGACGCACCGCCCGCGATGACCCCGGATCCTCGATGCCCTCGCCTGACACGACGACGAATCGACCCCTCCTGCCGGCAGCCGCGAATGCCCTGACGGGCCTGCTCGCCCGGCACGACGCGAGTGTCGCGACGCGCCGCTCCCGGCGCGTCCTGCCGCTGCTCTGCTCGCTGACGCTCGCCGCCGGCTGCGCGCCGCGGATCGATCTCTCGCACATGACCGAGAAGGCACAGCGCATGACCTACGAGGCGCTTCGCCGCGAGGACTGCCGCCTCAACCAGATCGACGAATTCTGCCAGCGCACCTTCGCCAACGAGTACGTCGAGTACGATCGTCTGCGTCGACGCTTCATCCGCGAATCCACCGAAGGCGCGTGGCGCGCGTCCGACGCGGGAGAGGATTCGTGAATGCAGCCCTGCTGGCCCCGGTCGTCGCGCATCGCGGTGCGTCCGGCGAGGCACCGGAGAACACCCTCGGCGCGATCCGTCTCGCGGCCGACCAGGGAGCACGGTGCATCGAGATCGATGTCTCGATCAGCCGTGACGACGTGCCCTTCGTACACCACGACGACACCCTCGACCGCTGCACCAGCGGCCACGGCCGGCTCGTCGAGCACGACGCCTGCGAACTCGATGCCTTGCTCGCCGACAAGGGCATGGAGGGCTGGCTAGGCGAGCCACTGCCACGGCTGGAGGCGGTGATCGCGCTCTGCGTCGAGCGCGGCCTCGGACTGAATCTCGAGATCAAGCCCGTTCCCGGGCGCGAACGGCGGACTGCCCGGGCCATCTGCCCCTTGCTCGAACGTGCCTGGCCGGCCTCGCTGCCCTTCGTGTTCTCGAGCTTCGTGCCGACGGCGCTCGACGCGACGCGGGAGTGCCTGCCGGATGCCGCCCGCGCGCTGCTCGTCGGCGCGGTACCGGACGACTGGCAGGCACGCCTCGATCGGCATGCCTGCCGGAACCTGCATTGCTCGGGCTCCGCGCTCACGCCGGAGGCTGCCCGGGCGGTGCGCGATGCCGGCGCCGGACTCTACTGCTACACCGTGAACCGGCCGGCGCATGCCCGCGAACTGCTCGACATGGGGGCGCACGGCGTGTTCACCGACCACCCGGGCACGATGCGGCTCGCGCTCGGTGCCCAGGGAACGGACGACCCCGTGTCGGCACCGCCGACCTGAGCGGCCCGGTCCGGGTCAGTCGCTCGGCAAGTCGGGCTCGAACGGCACGCCCGGCAGCCGGCTTGCATCGCCTCGGGTCACCGCGAGCAGGACGTCCGGCCAGATGCGTCGCCAGCAACAGCCGTGCGAGAAGCCGGTGAACACCCTGGCGGTTGCCGCGGGGTTCGCGCGAACGTAGGCTCCCGCGAGCACGGGCGGCACGACCTGATCGAGTTCGCCGACGAGATGCCACTGACGCACGGCGTCGTCCAGCCGGGCTTCGAGCGACGGATTCAGCGAGTCGCGCAGCGACAGGAAGCGGTGATGTCGCGTCCAGGCGTCCGGGTCGAGGTTGCCGGCCACCGTGACGACATCGCGTGTGCCGGACAGTCGTCCCGCGATCAGCAGGGCGAGCGTACCGCCGCCGCTGTGCCCGAACAGTCGAACCCCGTCGAAACCGTGCCGATGCACGAGCGACCGTATCGCCCCGGTCATGCTCTCGACGACGGCGTCCGAATAGCGCGCCGATGTCCAGAGGGCATGGCTGCAGCCGACATCGGCGGCGGTGCCGTTGTAGCAGGGGCGACCGACGTACGCGGACGGTGCGGGGTCGAGTGCCATCAGAGCGAGCATCAGCGGCTGACGAGGCGTCGGATCGGGGGTCACGAACACGCGATACGCCCACGGGCGACCGTCACCTTCGAGGTAGACGTGCAGGACGGAGAGCGGGTCGGGCAGCTCGGCCGAAAGACCTGCACCGTTGGCGAGCGTCGCGTTTCCCAACACGGTCAACCTGAAACCGCCCGAGTCGATCGACTGCCGCTCGAATCCGCGCGCCGCGGCCAGGGTGCGAAGTTGGCCAGTGGGGCTCGCGCAAGCACCGACGACGCACGCTGCCAGGAGCGCCGCGAGGGTCGCGCCGGCGAATCGAAAAGACGTGGATGTCGGCATGGCCGAAGACGGCATGTCGTGTGCCGCAGAAAGGCGAAGTGGCGTCCCCTAGGGGACTCGAACCCCTGTTACCGCCGTGAAAGGGCGGTGTCCTAGGCCACTAGACGAAGGGGACGTGGCTGTCGCGCTACTACTCGCCGAGGTGGTCTCCGGCGCCTTCGAGCGGCGAAGTATACCCGAAAGAATTTGCGTGCGGGATGTTCTCACCATGGTGACGCCTACCCTCAGGCAGCGGTGGGATCGTCGTCGAAGCCGCAATCCGTATCCGGCGGCTCCAGCGCGCGCACCTGATTGCGCCCCTGCAGGCGCGCCTCGTCGAGCGCCTGATCGGCGCGGGCGAGCAAGCTCTCGACGTCGTCCTTGTCACCGGCGATCGTGACCCCGGCGCTCATGGTCAGGACGAACTGCACGTTCTCGTGAGTGACGCAACGATCCACCTCGCGCCGAAGCCGCTGGCCGAGCGCAAGCGCGCCGTCGAGCGTGGTGTCGCCGAGCAGTAGGGTGAAGACGTTCTCCTCGGTCCGGAACAGCAGGTCGCTTCCACGCAGACGGGCAGACAGCGTGGCGGCTACCGAGTTCCAGGCTTGTATTCCAGCTTCCGCACCGTGGTGCTCGCCGACCGCCTCGAGATGATCGACCGTCACGCGCAGCACCGCGAGCGGCTGTCCGACCCGCCGCGACAGGCGCAGCTCGCGCGGAAGCTGCAGTTCGATCGCGCGCTGGTTGCCGAGTCCGGTCTCGTCGTCGCGCATCGTGAACAGCACGGCTTCGTGATGCTCGAGCGCGTTGTCGAGCGGGTAGACGAGGCTCTCGACCAGCCGCTCGGCATCGCGCTCCTCGCGCGGCGTGAACGCGCGCCCCCGCATGAGAATGACTTCACCGAGACCCCGCTCACCGAGCTTGAGTTCGAAGTGCTGCAGATACGGACGCGTCGCACCGAGGTGGATGTCGGTGCCGCGATCGCCGGCGCGGTAGCGCAGGCCGTCGAAGGCGATGAAGGACTGACCCTCGATCATCAGGCACTCGAACAGCAGGTCCAGATCGAGCTTCCGATGCAGCAGCGCGTGGAACTCGAGCTGTCGGAGCTGGACGTCGAGACGCTGCTGACGGACCTTCGTCAGCGGGGTGACGACAGTGTTCTCGAGAGTGATCACGGACATGACGGGCGCTCGGTGCGACGGATCCTTCCATCGCGTTGCAAGCGACGGACCAATGGCGTTGGAGAATGGGAGGCGTGGCCGACGTTTCGACCTCGGCTCGCGAAGGTCAGATTCCGCCGCTACCTCCCATCCAGAGCACGACGCCGAGCGCGACCAGGGTGATGCCGAACAGGGACCACGGCAGCCGGTGGGGCGACGGCGCCGCGGTCGGCAGGCGCCGTCGCCATTCCTCTGCCAGGCGTGTCGCGAGATCTTCGCCGCTGCGTCGCTCGACCTCGACCGGCACGGAGACGACACGCTCTTCCTGCTCGGCCCGTGCTTGAAGGAAGCGCTTCATGCCACCCGTCGCGTCCAGGTCCAGCAGCTCCTCGGGGACCAGCTCCGGCACCTGGGTGACCGGCTCCCAGAGCTCCCCGTCACGGCTCACTCGGTCCGTGTTCCGGACCCGTCCGAGCAGGAGGAATCGCCCGACCTCCTTCGGCGAGAAGGGACCGAGCACGCGCGCGCCCTTCTGCACATACCATTCCGCGTCGTCGCTCACGGCCTGCCCACCCATGTCAGCGCTGCGTCCACTCGGACAGTCGCCCCTTGAGTCGCGTCAGCGCCTGGCCGTGGATCTGACAGACGCGTGATTCGCTGACACCGAGGATGTCGCCGATCTCGCGCAGGTTCAGGTCCTCGTCGTAGTACAGGGACATGACCAGACTCTCCCGCTCCGGCAGGTGCTCGATGTTCTTCGCGAGCGCGGCGCGAAACGACTGGTACTCCACCTGTTCGCTCGGCGTCGCCTCGGCACTCTGCGGCAGGGTCATCGTCTCGCCGGTGTGCTCGTCGGGTTGATCGAAGCTGAACACGTGCGCCGCCGAGCTCTCGGTGAGAATCGTGTGATAGGCCTTGAGGTCCATGCCGAGCTTCTCGGCGACATCCTGCGGCTTGGCCTCGCGCCCACCGTGCTGCTCGATGCCGCGAAGCACCTCGGCCGCCTCGCGCGACTTCCGGTGTACCGAACGCGGCGTCCAGTCCGAGCGACGGATCTCGTCCAGCATCGCGCCACGCACACGGATGCCCGCGTAGGTCTCGAAGCTCGCTCCCTGCGAGGGGTCGTAGTGTCGGGCCGCCTCGAGCAGACCGATCATGCCGGCCTGGATGAGATCTTCCGCCTGCACGCTTGGCGGCAGGCGGTTCATGAGGTGAAAGGCGATCCGCTTGACCAGGTTGGCGTTCGCGGCGACCAGCCCGTCCGGATCCACGGTCACCACTTCGTTGTACATCGCGTGTGCGTTCATCGGGTACGTCTCTCAGCGTTGGGTCGCGGCGGCGCGCACGAGCCGCTCCACGAAGAATTCGACATGGCCACAAGGTTCCGCCGGGCGGGGCCAGCGGGTGACGCGCGTCGCCAGCTTCCGGAAGGCGAGTGCCGCGGGTGAGCGCGGATGGGCTTCGACGACGGAGCTTCGACGGCGAACGGCTTCGCCCAGCAGGGGATCGAAGGGAATGGAGCCGCAGTAGTCGAGCAGCACATCGAGATGACGCTCGGCGTGACGGGAAAGGGCCGCGTACAGGTCCAGCCCGTGACGGGACGACTCGACGCGGTTGGCCACCACCCGGAAGCGCCGCACGCGACAGCGCTCGTGCAGCACGCGGATCGTCGAACAGGCGTCCTGGACGGCCGTCGGCTCGTCGCAGACCACGACCATCACCTCGCGTACCGCCTGCGAGAACGCGAGCACGCTGTCGGGCAGGCCGGAGGCAAGGTCGACCAGCAAGGTGTCGGCGACCACGTCGAGATCGCTGAAGAGACCGATCAGCCCGGCATGCTCGAGTTGCGAGAGATTCCCCATCTCGACCGCACCGCTGGCCCCGGGCACGATCGTCACGCCCCGCGGACCACGAACGAGCACCTCGTCGAGTCGCCGCTCGCCCGTCATCACGTGCGACAGGTCGTGAGTCGGCTCGAGATCGAGCAGGCGACCGATATTGCCGAGCGCGAGGTCGCCGTCCAGGAGGAGGACTTCGCGGCCCGAGGCCCCGAGTGCCGCGGCGAGGTTCACGCTGACGCTCGACTTGCCGGTGCCGCCCTTGCCACCGGCGACGGCGATCGTCTGAACAGGGTCGAGAGCCGCACGGGAAAGGAAGGGCGTCACGACCTGTCCGGACGGGCGACGACCGACCCGCCCGGGCAAGAGTGCCGCGCCGTCCGTCTTCTCCAGGGCCGCCCCGTTCACGCCGAGTCCGTGCCGTTCGCCCGGCGCTCGCGCCGGTGTTCGTCGCTGATCACGTTCCCGCTGTCTCCGCACGCGTCAGACGCTGTCCGACCCGCAAGATCGCGGGCACGGTCGGCCTGTCGTTGCACGAGGTGGACGGGAGCAAATCCCGCTCCACGGGCGCGATCAGGAGGGCATGTCAAGCCCTGAAAGGCGGGCCAGCGTCCGAATTGAGCAACACGCCGCAGTTTCCGCGTGACTCACTCGACACGGGATCCGGCGCCGCCGGCGGCGGCACGTGCGGCGACCCGGAACGACCGCGACCGGGCGGGATCCGGCGACAGGTGGCTGACCGGTGACGGCGAGATCACGTTGCCCGTCGAACAGGGCTCAGGACACTTCCTCGGGACGCTGTATGCCGTATTTCCGCATCTTCTCGACGAGCGTGGTGCGACGGATGTGCAGGCGGTTGGCTGCATGCGCGACGACCCCCGAACACTCGTCGAGCGCCTGTTCGATCAGCGCCACCTCGATGTCGGTGAGATGCTGCTTGAGATCGATCCCGTCGCGCGGCAGCCGCGGGGCGTCGTTCAGCGCCCGAGCGGGCATGCCGCTCGCGAGCGGCGTACCCTGAGTCGGCGCGGGCTGGGTCGACACGCCCTGGGTCGACGTGCCATCGCTCTCCTCGGTGGCCCGCACGCGCCCATGCGGCGACATCTTGGGCGGCAGGTCGCCCGCGTCGACGACGCCGTAGGGATGGAGAATGGTCATCCGCTCCATCAGGTTGGCCAGCTCCCGGACATTTCCCGGCCAGTCGTAGTTGCACAGCGACATCATGGCCGCCGGCGTCAGGCGGACCGACGACTTCTTCTCGTGCTCGAGCCGCGTGATGAGCTCGTTGACGAGCAGCGGCAGGTCCTCCGAGCGACTCGAGAGCGGCGGCATCTCGATCGGGAAGACATTGAGGCGGTAGTAGAGATCCTCGCGGAAACGACCGTCCTCGATCAGTTGCTCGAGGTTGCGGTGCGTCGCGGCTACGATCCTGACGTCGCTCTTGATGCTCTTGTTGCTGCCGACGCGTTCGAACGAACGCTCCTGGATCACGCGCAGCAACTTCACCTGCATCGACAACGGCATGTCGCCGATCTCGTCCAGGAAGATAGTGCCACCCTCGGCGAGTTCGAAACGACCCTGCCGGGACCCGACCGCCCCGGTGAACGAGCCCTTCTCGTGACCGAACAGCTCGCTCTCGAGCAGCTCCCCGGGAATCGCCCCGCAATTGATCGGCACGAACGGCTTGCTGCGTCTGTTCGAGTAGTAGTGGATGTTGCGGGCGACCACTTCCTTGCCGGTGCCCGACTCGCCGAGAATGAGCACCGTCGCTTCGGTGGGTGCGACCTGGTCGATCATCTTCCGCACGCGGACGACCGAGCGACTGTTGCCGACGAGACTCCGGAAGAGCTCCGGGTTCTGCGTACCCTCCTTGGAGGGCTCGGTATTGGCGCTACCGCGCACTTCGGCCTTGTGAAGAAGATCCGACAGTTCCGCGTAGCGAATCTCCGCCTTCAGCACGCCGATGAACGTCTCGTCGATCTCCTTCTGTTGCAGGTCCGCCTTCTGCCCACCGAGAAGCAACACGAACGGCGGGCAGCTCTCGTGCTCGCCCTTGAGCTTGCCGGCCCACTCGATGATGCCGTGAAAGTTCGCGACGAGAATGGCCTGATAGGCCTCGAGATCACCGAGTTGGTCCAGAAGCTGGGGCGAACTCAGCACCTTCGGCTCGTGATCGATGAACTCGAGCTGGTGTGACAGGCGCTGGGCGCTGTCGGCATCCTGATCGACGATCAGGATCTTCCGCGCTTCTTTGCGTGTACTCATCTGATCTCTTTCTCCGCCCGGCGGACGCATTGCGAGTTGTTCGTGTCGTGAGCATAGAAGACGCCGCACACAAGACAATCCACTGACGAGAAGTTCGGCGAAGGTGGATTGCATCCTGTACGCCCTGCAATGAGTTGCACGCCCATGCAAACCGGAATCCGACAACATTCCGACGCGCATGGCAGAACGTTTCGTGATCGGCCCGGCCCTCCGTCGGCCAAGGACTACACTTGTCCGGGACCACGCCGATCCACCTCCTGTCCGGGCACGGTGCCGGGCGTGAACGGACGAGAATCATCCGCGACGACGGGACCCACGTTCGATGGTCGTCGACATGAGGATGACGACGCAGTACCACCTACAGGATCACCACTCATGGCTCCACCCGACCGCGTGCCGAGCGCGACCGTGACCGACCTGGCCACCGCGCGCGACAACCGGACGCGCGATGCAGCGGCACGCGGCGCCGCGCCACGCGACGCTTCGGCGAAGAAGGCGAGCGCCGCGAAGGCGGATGCCGCGAAGACGACCGCGGCGAGCGGCGGGGCGGCGAAGAACGGACGGAAGCCTGCCAATCGTCGCTTCGACACCGAGAAGGTCGAACGTCTGAAGGCGGCGATCGCCGAAGGCCGCTACACGATCGATGCGGCGAGCGTCGCCGACCGTTTCATCGAGCACGAGCGCAACAGCTGAGCCCGGCGCGACCTTCCGGCTTGACGTATTCGTGTCCCGGCGCTGCCGTTGCACTAGGCTAGGGTCACACGAGTATCGGCGAAGAGGAAGTCCGCATGGGCAAACTGCGCGCATTGATGTCCTGGCCGATCGTCGCCTGGCTGTGCTTCGTCTTCCTCGGATCGCTGCCGTACAAGTTCACGCGACATCCCGACACTCAGCACATCTTCGGAACGATCGGGGACTGGCTGGGCACGCTGCTCGGGAGCGGCGTCGGCACGATCTTCCGCGAGTACGGGGCCTACGTGACCGGGGCGTTCGAGCTCCTGACCTGCCTGGTGTTGCTGCTGCCGATCCTGCTCTGGCTGGTGGCCAGGGCGCGCGGCCAGGTCTTCGGCGACACGCGCCGCCGCTGGCACGTCATCGGCGGGCTGATGGCATCGATGGTGATGGCCGGCGCCGTCTTCTTCCATCTGTTCTCGCCGCTCGGCATCGAAGTGCTGCACGAAGGCGAGAGCGACGGGGGCAGCCTGTTCATGGCGGCCGCCTCGATCCTGGTGCTCGGCGTGATCCTCGCGGCGATCAATGCGGGACGCGGCGAACCGCGGGAGATCTGACGCGAACGGATGGCGACGGGAACCTTCCCCGCCGCCGTCCTCCGCGCCTACGAGGCGAGCGGCTGCGGACGCATGTCCGCCTTGTCTATTCCGGCCACCTGATTCGGTGCCGTCATCGCATCTCGCCGGAAGGGCTCGCCGAGTTCCTGGTTGAGCACCACCTCGATGAAGGTCGTGACGTTACCCTTCATCTGCTCCTCGACCGCCGTCTCGAGTGCTTCGGTCAGCTGTTCCATGCCGCGTACCTGCACGCCCTTCAGCCCACAGGCATCGGCGATCTTCGCGTACTCGACACCGAGGTTCAGTTCGGTGCCCACGAAGTTGTCCTCGTACCACAGGGTGGTGTTGCGCTTCTCCGCGCCCCACTGGTAGTTGCGAAAGATCACCATCGTGATCGCCGGCCAGTCGCCGCGGCCGCAGGCCGTCATCTCGTTCATCGAGATGCCGAAGGCCCCGTCGCCCGCGAAGCCGACCACCGGGATATCCGGTCGACCGACCTTGGCCCCGAGGATCGCGGGAAAGCCGTAGCCGCAGGGACCGAACAGGCCCGGCGCGAGATACTTGCGGCCCTCGTCGAAGGACGGGTAGGCGTTACCGATCGCGCAGTTGTTGCCGATGTCGCTCGAGATGATCGCCTCCTTGGGGAGTGCGTCCATGATCGCCCGCCAGGCCTCGCGCGGGGACATGCGATCGGGCTCGCGCGTGCGTGCCCGCTCGTTCCAGTCGGTACCCGGATCGTCGTCCTCGTGATCCATCGAGGCGAGCTCCTGCGTCCAGCGCGCCTTGGTCTGGCGAATCTCCTCCACGCGCGCGTCGCGACCGGTGTCGCCGGCCGCGCCATCGAGCTGCTCGAGAATCTGCTCGGCCACTCGCTTCGCATCGCCCTGGATCGCGACGCTCACCTTCTTGGTCAGCCCGATGCGGTCGGAATTGATGTCGACCTGGATCAGCTTCGCCGCCTTCGGCCAGTAGTCGATGCCGTAGCCCGGCAAGGTGGAAAACGGATTCAGGCGTGTGCCGAGCGCCAGCACGACGTCGGCCTTCGAGATCAGCTCCATCGCCGCCTTCGAGCCGTTGTAGCCGAGCGGCCCGACGGCCAGAGGGTGCGAACCCGGGAAGGCATCGTTGTGCTGGTAGTTGCACGCCACCGGCGCATCGAGCTTCTCGGCGAGCTTCGCGGAAGCCCCGATGCCACCCGACAGCACCACGCCGGCCCCGTTGAGGATGACCGGGAACGTCGCCTCGGACAGCAGCCGGGCCGCGTCGGCGATCGCATCGATGCCACCGCTCGGGCGCTCGAGGCGGATGACCTGCGGCAGCTCGATGTCGATCACCTTGGTCCAGTAGTCGCGGGGGATGTTGATCTGGGCGGGGCCCGATCCGCGGATCGCCTTCTCGATGACGCGGTTGAGCACCTCGGCCATGCGGGACGGGTCGCGCACCTCCTCCTGGTAGCAGACCATGTCCTCGAACAGCTTCATCTGCTCGATCTCCTGGAAGCCGCCCTGACCGATGGTGCGGTTGGCGGCCTGCGGGGTGACGAGCAGCAGCGGGGTGTGGTTCCAGTACGCGGTCTTGACCGGCGTGACGAAGTTGGTGATGCCCGGACCGTTCTGCGCGATCGCCATCGACATCCGGCCCGTGGCGCGCGTGTAGCCGTCGGCCATCATGCCGGCGTTGCACTCGTGGGCGCAGTCCCAGAACGTGATGCCGGCATCGGGGAACAGGTCCGAGATCGGCATCATGGCCGAGCCGATGATCCCGAAGGCATGCTCGATACCGTGCATCTGGAGGACCTTGACGAAGGCTTCCTCGGTGGTCATTTTCATGGTCGCTCGCAGCTCTGGTGAGGTCGAAGGGAGAAGGTCGGGCGGAGACAGCCGCCCCCCGGCGGCCGCTGCCCGGTCCGAGGAATCGATCGGTCCCGGGCCGGGTCGGACGAGAAGATTATAACGAGACGGCTTGTCCCGTTTACCGCCACGCAGCGGTCACGCGTTGCGCCAGATGGCGGGCCAAGCCGCTCATGCCCCGCGCGGTCGGAACGACGAAAGGCCGGCCGATCTTCCGATCGGCCGGCCATGCCGTACCCGCGAGGCGTCACGCGAGCCCGGAATCCCGGGATCGCCAACGCGGGCCCGGGGCGTTCACGACGCGTCAGGCGACGTCGCGCGACGCCTCTTCCGTGCCGTTCTCGAGCACCGGCTGCGAGGAACCGACGGGGATCCGGCGGGGCTTCATCGCCTCGGGAATCTCCTTCACGAGCGCCACCTTCAGCAGCCCGTTGTCCATCTGGGCACTGACGACCTCGACGTGATCGGCGAGGTTGAACTTGCGCTCGAACGAGCGCGTGGCAATGCCGCGGTGCAGGTAGCGGGAATCCTTGCCCTGGTCTTCACGGCGTCCCCGGACGGTGAGCACGCCCTTCTCCACCTGCACGTCGATCTCGCTGTCCTGGAAACCGGCGACGGCGAGCGTGATGGCGTAGCGGTTCTCGCCGACGAGCTCGATGTCGTACGGGGGGTAGCCGGCCGTCTGGCGGTCGGTGCTCATGGCCGCGTCGAGCAGGGATCCGAACCGGTCGAAACCGACGGTGTTGGCATACAGCGGGGTCAGGTCGATCTTCATTTTCACTATTCTCCGATTGAGCAACATGGGTGAAGGGACCGGACTCTCGAGGAGACATCCGGGCCCGCAGACATGGTGCGACCGAACGCGGACATTTCAAGGGAAATTCCTGTCGCGTCCGCGGGTATCGCGCGCCGGGAACGTGACGCGGATCACCCGCTGCGTCTCGCCCGTCGGCGGACGCGTAGATCCCCCACGAGCCGTCGTCGGAGTGCGGATCAACGAGGATCCGGCCGCACGACCGGACAGCGACTCGAACGACATTCACTTTCACCGAGAAGACACTCATGTCAGGAAGACTCCTTGCCGGCACGGCCAGCGCCGTCGCCACCGCCATCCTGCTCGGCAGCGCGGGCGCCGCCCTCGCCTCCTCGCACGCCGAGGCGCCGTTCATCAAGAGCCGCCCCCGGCTCGACGCCACCGACTTCTACGCCTTCATGAGCTACGAGAGCGGGCGCGAGGACTACGTCACCCTCATCGCCAACTACCAGCCTCTCCAGGACGCCTACGGCGGTCCGAACTACTTCCCCCTCAACCCCGACGCCATCTACGAGATCCACATCGACAACGACGGCGACGCGGTCGAGGACATGACCTTCCTGTTCGACTTCAGCCAGGGCCTGCGCAACGACGAGCAGGGCCTCGCCCTCCAGATCGGCGACCGGATGGTCCCCGTCCCCCTCAAGAACATCGCCCCCCTCGGCCGCGGCGACAACCGCGCCGTGCTCAACGTCAACGACACCTACTCCGTCGGCACCACCCTCGGCGGCCGTCGCGACATGAACCCCGGCTGGTCCCGACGCCCCGAGTCCGGCGAGCGCATCCTCGGCCTCCCCCTCGACAACGTCGGCGTCAAGAGCTTCCCCGGCGGCTACGACAACTACGTCGCCAGCCTCACCAATACCGGCGAGATCTACTACGACGTCGAGTTCGAGCAGTGCGCCGAAGGCGTCAACCGCGGCCGCGTCTTCGCCGGACAGCGCAAGGACAGCTTCTCCATCGCCCTCGGCGAGATCTTCGACCTGGTCAACTTCGTCCCCCTCGCCGACGCCACCCCGGACGACCCCGCCCGCGACGACCTGGCCGACAAGAACATCACCTCGCTTGCCGTCGAGGTCCACAAGGACTGCCTCGTCGGGGACGGCAACGGCGTCATCGGTGCCTGGACCACCTCGAGCGTGCGTGCCACCCAGACCCTCGACGGCTCCCCCACCTACCAGCAGCCGATCAACTACTCCGGGCACTACCAGCAGGTCTCCCGGCTCGGCTCGCCGCTGGTCAACGAGGTCGTGATCGGGCTGCCCGACAAGGATCTGTTCAACGCCAGCGAGCCGGCCGACGACGGGCAGTTCGCCACCTACGTCACCCACCCCACGCTGCCGGCGCTGCTCGACGCGCTGTTCCGCGAGCCGCTCGGCGCGCCGGGCAACATCGCCCCGTCCAACCTCCCGCGCACCGACCTGGTCACCGCCTTCCTCACCGGCTTCCCCGGCGTGAACCAGCTCGCCACGGTGACCCCGTCCGAGATGCTGCGCCTCAACACCGGCATCCCGGCCACCGCGAAGGACGCGCAGGTGAACCTCGGCGTCGCCGGTGGCGATCTCGCCGGCTTCCCCAACGGGCGGCGCCCGGGCGACGACATCACCGACATCGCGTTCCGCGTGGTGATGGGGGCGCTCTGTCACCCGATCGGGCTCGATCTGGACGCGAGCGGCACCGCCGGCGACGAGGGCGACAACCTCGGGCTCTGCGCCCCGGGCGACGCGCCGGTCGGCACCGCACCGCTGAGCGACGGCGTGCCGCAGAACGCCGGCCAGTTCGACGCGCGGTTCCCCTACCTCACCACACCCCTCGCCGGCTCGCCGGGCAACGCGGGTCAGTGATCCGACCACCCTCGTCACGAGGGTGAACATCGCGAAGGCACCTGCCGGTGCCTTCGCGACCGACGGCTCGCGGCCACCGGCGTGCTCTGCACGGCCAAGTGGCCCGGGTCCTTCGTCGACCATCGGGGCGGATCGTTCGATCGCGCCGTCGACAGTGCACAAGAGAAACGACCCCCTGATGAGCCGAATCCTGAACGCGAACGACGCCGGTCCGACCTGCAGGCGCCGCCCGATGTCGGTCGCCGCCCTGGCCGTGGCACTTGCGCTCGCCGCCTGTGACGGCTCCGGTTCCGGCGACGACCCGACGTCCCTGCCCGTTTCCGACGATTCGAACGGTCCCTTTTCCGATCCCGCCGACAGCGGGGTCGACGGCGGCGATGCGACGAGCGACGGCAGCGTCATCCAGAGCGTCAACGGTGGTTCCGGCGATGACGGTGCCGACCCTGCCGCCGGCATGCCGACCGATCCTGCCGCGCCGGCCGGCGACATCGCCCGCTACGGCGTCATCGCCGTCGGCGACACGAACGGTCTGGCGAACGGCGATCTGCGCGCCACGTTCTCGGCGCTGCCGAGCCCGATCGCACCGGAGGCCTTCGGGGCCGCCCTCATGCCCGGCGCGAGCGTCTGCACGGTCAGCGAGGCCGACGGCGGGCCGGACCAGGAAACCCGCTCGGCCGCGCTGTTCCTGCCCACCCCGGGGAACGTGAGTCGCACCGCGATCGGCGCCGGCGGGACCGTGCTGCTGTCGAGCGCCGCGGGCTCCTGGATCGACCTGACGGAGATGCCGTCCAGCGGCTTCTACACCCTGTCTTCGGTCGATGCGGTACCGACGGGTCGCGTGCCGACGGGCCTGCTCGCGAACGTCACGGGCGATGCCTTTCCGGCCTTCGTCGACAGCCGACTCCCGGACGTCATGCCGCTCGTCGATGTCTCGAGCGGCGACGGCGCCATCACCCCGGAAACGCGCTTCACGTGGCAAGCGGGAACCGGCGGCAATGCCCGCGTCCGCATCCAGTCCATGAGCGCCGGCAGCTTCTTCGTCGAGGACGGCGCCGGCGTGACCTGCCTCGTGCCGGACAGCGGCGAGTTCGTCTTTCCGGCGGACACGCGGCAAGCGCTCGGCGCGACCTTCTCGGGCACCGGTGCCACGCTCTCGCGCGTCGCCATCGACAGCGTCCAGGACGGCGACGCCCTGCTCGTGCTCGTGCGCGAAAGTTTCTCGCGCTGACGCGGACACGTCGCCGCCGAGGGCCTCCGGCGCGACTGGAGCGTGCGACGGGTGATGCTGAAATACCCGAACGGATCGCTCCGGTCATCGTCCACGAAGTCGGACACGATGACGTCGAATGCCCAGTTCTGCCGGTTCCAGCCGACACCGACGGTGAGCTGCATCCACCCTGCCCCGTGAGTGGAACAGACGGTGGCCGCGTTGCAGGTCCACGGTGGCCACCGCCTCGTTGCGGATCTGATGCCGCCAGCCGCGCGGCTCGGCGGCGCCGATCGCCCGATGGACGAGCGTCTGTGCCTCGCGCCCCCGGGCGGCCGATCGTTGGACCGCGAGAGCGCGCATGCGCTTCATGGGCAAGCAGGCGGCGGTCACGAGCACGGGCGGCGCGGTCGGCCTGGCACTCGGCGGCATCATGTCGACGCAGAACAAGTGGCGGACGAGCACGGTGGCATTGGCCGCACGCGGACGCGCAGCCGGCGTCCTGATCGCCTCGGTGTTCGCCGGCCAGTTTGCCAGCCCGGCGTTCGCGAGCCTGGCCTCCCTGACGCTGTCGCTACCGGGCGTGTTCTTGTTGTTCGCGGCATTCGATGCCTTGACCAGACATGCCTTGCCTCGACATCAGACACTAAAAAGGCCGCTTCCTGCGGCCTCTCGTGACGTCCTGCTGATATTCGGTGGTGGAGCTACGCGGGATCGAACCGCGGACCTGTTGCATGCCATGCAACCGCTCTCCCATCTGAGCTATAGCCCCACTGGAAGGCGGAGAATAGAATCGGCACGACACGCTGTCAACCATCCGTCGAAGGCCGAGACATGATCCGTCCCGTCACCGACTCCGGCTCGCCGGACGCGCTCGAGAGGACGCTGCTGAACGCGGGGCGCATCGTGCTCGCGTCGCTGTTCGTGCTAGGGGGCATCGCCAAGATCGCGAGCCCGGACCTGTACCTCGACAGGATGGCCGCGGCGGGACTCGAACCCGCTCGGCTCCTGCTGACACTCGTCATCGCGCTCGAACTCTGTGGTGGTCTTTGGGTGTCGAGCGGCGCACGAGGCCACGGCCTGCCCGCCCTCGCCCTCGCGGCGCATACCCTGCTGATCAACGTCACGCTGTACCCGTTCTGGGAGGTCGGAGACGCCGATCGCGTCGAGCAGATCTCGTTCTTCTTCAAGAACGTCTCGATCGCGGGCGGGCTGCTGTTCGTCGCCGGCGTTTCCCGGCGGCATGATCGCGAGCGTCTTGCAGGCGTGCGGCCCCCGGCGCCGGGCCACGATCGTACGCCGCCACCTCACTGACGAAACTCAGGAAACCGACGATGCTCCCGATGGGATCGATAATGACCGTCTGCATGGTGATCAGTGCGGTGGCGCTCGCCATCAGGCTTCTCGGCAAGGGCAGCAGCAGGGTCTCGACACAAGTGTCGAGCGCCGCAGGCGTTCTCGCCCTCGCCGCCGGTGTCTGGAACGCCGTGTGGCACGCGCCCCGTCACATCACCGAGTTCTGGGGCCAGGCTGCCCTGGTTTCCGGGGTGCTGATGATGCTCGCCGCGGCGTACCTGCTGCGGCCTTCGCGTCTGCCCGCGTGGCTCGTCTCGGCCCGACCGATCGTGCTGATCGCGCTGGTCGGCTGCACGGCGCTCTACGGGGTCACCATCTACCGCCTGTGATGTCTTGCCCGGCGCGGGCGACCGCGAACGCCGTCCCGGAACGTGACGCGATCGAGGCTCGCGGTGCGCGCGAGCGACCTGCGATGACTCGCAACACGGGACCTGCATTGTGTCGGGCGCCTCGTCCGGCGATACTGCGCCCCGACCCGGCAGGCACTAGAGCTGTGCCCTGTCTTCCGGCCGACCATCCCCAAGAGAGCGTGACCCCATGCATCGATTCATCCGAACCTCGGCCGCCACCGCCGTCGCCGCCTCCGTCGTCGTCTCCTTCGCCGGCTCGGTTCAGGCCGCCGACGAACTGAACGTCGGCTACTTCCTGGAATGGGCGACGCCGAACATGATCGCCAAGGTCGACGGCGCCTACGAAGACGCCCTCGGCATCCCTGTCAACTGGACGACCTTCGCCACCGGTACCGCGATGACCGAGGCAATGCTCGCCGGCGACCTCGACATCGCCTACAGCCAGGGCCTCGCGCCGTTCATCAACGCGATCAACGCCAACGCGCCGCTGGTCGTCGCGGCCATCGCGGTCCAGTACCCCGCCAACGACTGCTACGTTCGCAACGATGCCGGCATCGACAAGACGAACGCCTCCGAGCTCGAAGGCCAGGCTGTCGCCGTGCCGCTCGCCACCATGGCCGACTACAGCTTCCGCATGATGATGCGCGAGTTCGACGTCGACGTCTCCGCGATCGACGTCGTCGACCAGGAACCGGCGGACGGCGCCGTGGCACTGGCCGACGGCAACGTGGCGATGGCCTGCGTGTTCGGCGGTCTGGCCGAGGCGAGTTCCGCCGAGGTCGGCACGCCGATCATGACTCTCGAGGAGAAGGACGCCGCCGGCATCATCAGCTTCGACGTCGTCTCGGTCACCGAAGCCTTCGCGCAGGAAGAGCCGGACCTGGTCCGCGCCTTCCTCGAGGTCACGAGCGAGGCCAACGCCAACTTCACCGGCAGCGACGAGCAGCTCGAGAAGCTCGCCAGTGAATCCGGCCTCTCCGTCGATGCGGTCAAGAAGCAGATGGAGACCTTCGTCTTCCCGACGACCGAGCAGCAGCTGACCGAGTACTTCAACGCCGACGGCGTGGCCAGTGCCGCGATCAAGGTCGTCGGGGACGCGTTCGCCACCGAAGAGAGCCCGGCGCGCGACGACTACGAAAGCGCGATCGACACGTCCTTCATGGAGTAGTTCTGTTCGCGAGGCCGGCCGCAGGGCTGATTGCAGGGCCGGCCGCAAGGCGTCGACGGGTCGAATTCGACGAGAGTCCGGCTCGTACGGCGCAGGGACGAACGCGGCGCGGACACGGCGCGGACACGGCGCGGACACGGCGATCGATGATGCCGGTTCACGATCTCGACAGATGTTGCATTCGCGATATCGCTACCGCCGTCGCCGATGGTTTCGGCGGCGCGGGCCACGCCGATCGGAACCGTCCGCTCAGGCGCTCGCAGCGGCCGCCGTGCCTGCCGCATCCGGAGCGCCGGTGACGTAGCGAAGCACGTCCACGACCTGCTCCGGCGTCTCCGCCCAACCCGCAGCCGCGGCGTCGACCTCCTTGAGCGGATGGACGATGTCGGCGTCGTGGAGTGTCACGTAGGGCTTGGCGAGGGCAGAACAGAATCCCGCGTCGAAGGCGGCGTTCCACTGCTTGTATTCCTTGCCGAAGCGAATGATCGCGACGTCGCAACGCTCCATCAGCACGCGCGTTCGCATGGCGTTGACCCGCGAGGACTGTTGGTCTCGCCAGAATCCGGGCGTCACTTCGCCCAGTACATCGCCGGCCGCGTCGCTCGCGCCGTGGTTCGTCACCGCCGAGGTGAACACCAGAGGAAGGCCCGCGTCGCGGGAAGCGCTCATGATCCGTTCGCGCCAGTCCGTGTGGATCTCGCCGGAGAGGTACACCGTCCAGGTCTCGTTCGTCATCTGTGGCATCTCCCAGAAGGGTTCAGGCTGATATCGTCCAGCCGCTCATCTTGCCCGAGTGCGTCTCGCGATGTTCGACCTCGTGTCCGGCGCGGCCGATGTCACTGCCCTGCTCGGCGCGGGATCGCTGACCGAGAGCCTCGCGCTCACCCACGGACAATTCGGGCTCTTCCTGACGGTGGTGTTTCTCGCCGGCGTCGTTCGCGGGTTCACGGGCTTCGCGCAGTCGGCACTGATCATGGCGAGCCTGGCGGTGGTGATCCCACCGGTCTCGCTGATTTCCGTGTGCTACGTGCTCGAAGGAACCGCCAGTCTCCTGCTGTTCCGCAGCGGCGCACGCGAGGCGGACTTCCGGATCGTGACCGGTCTGGCCGTCGGCTCGGCCATCGGCGTGCCGCTGGGACTGCAGGCAACGCTTCACCTTCCAGCGGATGCGTCGCGTCTCGTGGCGCTCGTGCTCATCCTCCTGCTTGCGGCGCTGCAGCTTCTGGGTCGACGCATGAGCGGGGGCCGCCGACGGCTGCCGGCGCGAAGCGGTGGCTCGCCACGTCGGCGGCATGATCGTCGCCCTGTACGTCCTGGCGACGAACGCGCCGCCGGCCCGCATGCGCGCCTCGCTGGTCATGTTCCTGTTCGTCGGCATGTTCACCAGCGGCGTCTGGCTGGTCTCCACCGATGTGCTCGATCGCCTTGCCCTGATGCGCGGACTGGTACTCGCTCCCGCCGTCGCGGCCGGCGTACTGATCGGCGCGCGCCTCTTCGGTCCGGCACTTCAGGGCATCTACAGGAACTTCTGCCTGACCCTGCTCATCGGACTCGCGCTCGCCGGCCTCGTGCGGCAGATCGTCGCCGGCTGATCAGCCGCGGTCGCCACGGACATGGCGTCCGGCCCCCATTCGAATCCACAGGAGAACGCCCTTCGATGGCAGACGCGACTTCACTCGGCTTGCGCACGAGGCGCAAGGACTCACCGTCCAGACACGAAGGTTCGCCTGCCGATCAGCACCTCGCTGTCGTGTGCGGAGCCACCGTTTCGGCGATCTCCGGGAAGCGCGCCTGATGGGCCTGCTCGTCGACGGCCAGTGGCAGGACCGCTGGTACGACACCGACTCGTCCGGCGGAAAGTTCGAGCGCAGCGAATCTTCCTTCCGGAACTGGGTGACGCCGGACGGCTCGGCCGGACCCAGCGGTACCGACGGCTTCGCGGCTGAACGCGATCGCTACCACCTCTATGTGAGCTACGCCTGTCCCTGGGCGCACCGCGCGCTGATCTACCGCACGCTGAAGGGGCTCGAGGACGTCATCGGCGTGTCCTTCGTGCACTGGCTCATGGGCGAGAACGGCTGGACGTTCGACGCCGACGAGGACGGCATCGTGGGCGACGGATTGTCCGGCCGAGCCTTCTTGCGCGAGGTGTACACCGACGCGATGCCCGGCTGCACCACACGCGTGACGGTTCCCGTTCTCTGGGACACCCGGCGCGGCACGATCGTCTCCAATGAGTCATCCGAGATCATTCGCATGCTCGACAGCGCCTTCGACGAGCTCGGCGCGACGCCGGGCGATCACTACCCGGAGGAGAAGCGCGAGGCGATCGACGCGCTGAACGAGCGGATCTATCACACGCTCAACAACGGTGTCTACAGATGCGGTTTCGCGACGACTCAGTCAGCCTACGACGAGGCGGTCGTCCCACTGTTCGACACGATGGATCATCTGGACACCGTGCTCGCCGACACACGCTTCCTGACCGGCGATGTGCCGCTGGAGGCGGACTGGCGCCTGTTGCCGACCCTGCTGCGATTCGATCCGGTCTACCACGGCCACTTCAAATGCAACCGTCGGCGGCTGGTCGACTACCCGAACCTGTGGGCATACACCCGCGAGCTCTACCAGTGGCCGGGCATTCGCGAGACGTGCAACATCGAGCACACGCGATTGCACTATCACTGCAGCCATGAATCGATCAATCCCTTTCGCATCCTGCCGGTCGGGGCAGACATCGATCTGGATGTGCCACATGGCCGCGACCAGGGCGCAACAATCGTGACCGACCCCTGAAGTGCTTACTGCTCGGCACTTCTCTTGCAGAATGAGCCATCAGCACGGCTCAGCCGAGTCGACAGAGGACAACGTCATGTCGGAACGCGACACGCCGGGCGAAAGGCGACGCCTGGCAGCGCTCGAGCGACTGCGTGTCCTCGACACGCCGCCCGAGAGCGTTTTCGACGGCTTGGCCGAGACGGCGGCGCTGGTGTGCGGCGTGCCGATCTCGTTGATTTCCCTGCTCGACGTCGACCGCCAATGGTTCAAGGCGAGCATCGGCCTGCCGGGTGTGCGGGAGACGCCTCGCGAGCACGCGTTCTGCTCGACGGCGATACTCGACGATCAGATCCTCGAGGTGCCCGACGCATCGGTCGACGACCGCTTCGCCGACAACCCGCTGGTCGTCGGCGACCCGAACATGCGCTTCTACGCCGGCGCGCCCCTGTGCCTGTCCGACGGCTCGCGGGTTGGCACCCTGTGCGTCATCGATCGATCGCCGGGCAGGCTCACACCGGTCCAGCGGACCGTGCTTGCGCAACTGGCCGGCGCGGCCGTGAAGCTGTTGGAGGCGCGTCGCGTGGCGACGGAGTACAAGATGAACGAGGTGCGTTTCCAGGCGCTCAGCGAGTCGTCGCCGCTCGGCGTATTCTCGACCGACGCGAACGGCGCCTGTACCTACACCAACGCTCGCTGGCGCGCGATATTCGGACTGGGCGAGGAGGAAGCCTACGGTAGCGGCTGGATGCAGGCCCTGCACCCCGATGATCGCGCGGACGTGCTGCTCGAAGCCGAAAGAGCGGCGAAATCCGGGGTCGAGGGCGCCGGCGAGTTCCGCATCGCCCGACGCGACGGCAGCACGCGACACCTGCGCGCGCTGTGGCGCCCCACGCTGGATGAGCACGGAACCCTCGTCAGTCATGTCGGCTCGGTCGAGGACATCACCGAGCGCAAGGCCGAGCAACTGGCGCTGCGGCGCAGCGAGGCGCTGCTGACCGAGACGGGGGCCTTGGCGGACATCGGCGGCTGGGAACTCGATCTGGCGAGCGAGGAGCTCACGTGGTCCGATCAGACCTGCCGCATACACGGCCTCGAGCCCGGTCACCGACCACAGCTCGCCGACGCCATGGACTTCTACCCCCCCGAAGCGCAACCGCGTCTGCGCGAGGCGGTAGAGCGCGCCATGTCCGTGGGCGAGCGCTTCGACCTGGAATTGCCCTTCATCCGGGCTGACGGGCGTCGGATCTGGGTGAGGGCGGTGGGGCGGGCGGAGTTCGAGGACGGCGTGCCGGTCCGGCTGCTAGGTGCCATTCAGAACGTCACGCGACAGATGACACAACGCCACGCGCTCGAAAGCGCGCACGAACGCATGACGCTCGCGACTGACAGCGGCGGCATCGGCATCTGGGAATGGAGCATCGCGGACGCCACGCTCGACTGGACGCCGCGCGTGTACGAGTTGTTCGATATGACGCCGGGCAAGGCACCACCGACGCCGGCCCTGTGTCGCGATCGCGTCCATCCCGAGGATCGCGCGCGACTGGAAAGGGCGACCCGGGCGGCAGTTGCCGACGAGGGCAGTCTCGACGTGTCGATCCGCATCCTGCTGGCCGACGGCGAGGTTCGGCACCTCTGCGTCACGGCCAGCCTCACCCACGACGCGGACGGCAAACCTGCCCGTCTGCTGGGCGCCTGCTGGGACGTCTCCCCGTTGCGCGCGGCCAACGAGGCTCTGACCGATCAGCGCGAATTGCTGCACGTGACGCTCCAGTCCATCGGGGACGCCGTCATCACCACCGACCTGGACAACCGGGTAACCTGGCTGAATCCGGCCGCCGAACAGATGACGGGGTGGCGGGCGAACGAGGCGAACGGCAAGCCGCTCGGACGGGTGTTCCAGATCATTCACGAGGACACTCGGCTGCCCGCCGCCGACCCGGTCACTCTCTGCCTGCGCGCAGGTCGCAAGTCGAGCCTCCCTGACCGCACGGTGCTCGTGTCTCGCGACGGCAGGGAGTTCGGCATCGAGGACTCGGCCTCGCCGTTGCGCAGCGCGTCCGACGAGCTCCTCGGCGCGGTGCTGGTCTTCCACGACGTCTCAGAGCAGCGTCGCCTGACGGGCGAGATGACCTATCGCGCGACGCACGATGCGCTCACCGGACTTGTGAACCGCACCGAGATGGAGGTGCGCCTCGAGCGCGTCATGCAGCGATCCGGAGAGGACGGCGTCGAGCACGCGCTGGTGTACATCGATCTCGATCAGTTCAAGCTGGTGAACGATGCCTGCGGTCATGCCGTCGGCGACGAACTGCTCCGGCAGGTGTCCGCGTTGATGCTCAAGGTCGTGCGTAAGAGCGATACGCTCGCCCGCATCGGGGGTGACGAGTTCGCGGTGATCTTCGAGGATTGCCCGGCCGAGCGGGCGAAGCGCATCGCGCAGACGATCTGCGAACACCTGGACGACTTCCGTTTCGCGCACGATGGCCAACGCTTCCGCATCGGCGCGAGTATCGGACTGGTATCGATCGACGGCCACTGGCCGAGCGTCGCGGCGGCCATGCAGGCGGCCGACATCTCTTGCTATGCCGCCAAGGAGGCGGGCCGCAATCGGGTACACGTCTGGTTCGACACCGACGAGAGCCTGCGAGAACATCATCTTCAGGCACGCTGGGCACCGCGTCTCGAGCGAGCGCTCGACGAGGACCTTTTCGTGCTCTACGCGCAACGCATCGCCGCCGTGTCCGGCACGACCGACGGGGTGCACGCCGAGGTGCTGATCCGGCTACGGGACGACGAGCAGAACATCCTGGCACCGGGAGCCTTCCTGCCGTCCGCCGAACGCTTTCATCTCGCCACCCGCATCGATCGCTGGGTGCTGAACCAGGTCATCTCGCGACTCGAGTCACTGCCCGACCTGTCCGTCGTGCAGACCCTCTGCGTCAACGTGTCCGGGCAATCGCTAGGCGATCGCGCCTTTCACGAGGACGCGCTGAACGCCCTCGAGCGCGCCGGACCGGACGTGTGCCGCCGCCTGTGCCTGGAGATCACGGAAACCGCCGTCGTCACCAACATGAGCGATGCGGTCGACTTTGCAGAACGTGTTCGTGCGCTCGGCGTCGGGATCGCGCTCGACGACTTCGGCGCCGGCGCCTCCTCGTTCGGCTACCTGAAGAACCTGCCGGCGGACGTGCTCAAGATCGACGGACAGTACATCCGCACGATGATCGACGACGCACTGGCCGACGCGGCGGTCCGCTGCTTCGTCGATGTCGCCCGGCTCAGCGGCATCGAGACCGTCGCCGAGTTCGTCGATCGTGCGGAAGTGCTCGAGCGGGTCGAGGCCATCGGCATCGACCACGCACAGGGATTCCTGCTGCACGAACCCGAGTCCCTCGAGAGCGTGCTGGGCATGCGCGCGACCGTCGCCGCCTGAGCGCCGCGAGCCCGGCGGGACGAGCGTCGATGCACCTCGCGCCCGAGCGCGTCGGCGCAGCTCGCGATCCCTCAGGTTCTCGGCAAGCGCCGATCGAGTCCCGCGATGACGCCCCGCAATTCGGCCAGCCCGCGCAATCGGCCGATCGCGGGATAGCCCGGCTGAGTGTGCCGGTTCAAGTCATCCAGGATGTCGTGGCCGTGATCGGGACGAAACGGAATGTCACCGTCCTCGCGACCGGCATCCCGGCGCCGCGCCTCCTCCTCGAGCACGGCCTCGACCAGCGCCGGCATGTCGGTTCCGCCTTCGAGATGTGCCGCTTCGTGGAAGGAGCCGCCGAACGAGTCGTCCTCTCGCGTCACGTTCCGAAGATGCAGGAAATGCACGCGTGACCCCAGCGACCGCATCATGGTCGGCAGGTCGTTGTCTGCGCGGGCCCCGAGCGAACCCGAACACAGCGTGACGCCGTTGGCCGGGCTGTCGACCGCGGCGAGCATCGCCTGATGGTCGGCCAGCGTCGAGACGATGCGCGGCAGGCCGAGCAACGGGAACGGCGGATCGTCGGGATGACAGCAGAGGCGCATGCCGAGGCGTTCGGCAACGGGCACGACGTGCTCGAGGAACCGCGCGTGATGGTCTCGCAGCCTGTCGGCGTCGATGCCCCGATAGCGCGACAGCAACTCGGTCAACCCGGCGAGCGTCAACCCCTCGACCGCACCGGGAAGCCCCTGGACGACGATGCGCGCCAGTGCCCGTCGACGGTCGTCGTCCATCGCCGCGTGACGCGCACGGGCCGCCTCGCGCACCTCCTCCGGCAGAGCCTCCAGGGCGCCGTCGCGGGCGAGCAGGAAGGCGTCGAACACCGCGAAGTCGATCACGTCGAAGCGCATCGCCGTGCCGCCGTGCGGCAGCCGGAAGGCGAGATCGGTGCGCGTCCAGTCGAGCACCGGCATGAAGTTGTAGCAGACCGTCCGGAGCCCGCAGGCGGCCAGCGACTCGAGGCTCGTGCACCAGTGCTCGAGATGTGCCCGGTACGCCCCGCTCCGCGTCTTGATGTCCTCCGATACCGGCAGGCTTTCGACCACCTCCCAGGCCAGGCCGGACGACGTGCCGTCGACGCAGGTCCCGATCGCCTGCTGGCGCTCGGCGATCGCCGCCTCGGACCACGGGATACCGGCCGCCAGCTGATGCAGTGCGCTGACCACGCCCTCCACACCCGCCTGCCGCATCCAGTCCACCGACACCACGTCGTGCGGGCCGAACCAGCGCCAGGTCGCCCTCACGCGGAACGCTCCAGCAGGGAGAACACGTCGTCGCCTCGATCGATGCCACGCCGCAGGCGATCGGCCGCCGGATCATCGACGGTGCGCCCCGCCTCGAACTCGGCGACGAGAAAGGCGCGCCACGCGGCAAGCGCCGCATCACAGGCCGGGCTGTCCTGCCCGGCGGCTGCGCGCGCCTCGCGCGTGTCCAGGAGGCGGATCGGCAACTTGAGCGAGCCGTCCATCGCTATCTGCCGCAGCCGGTGCGCGAGTCCGGGATTGGCGAACCGTTCGAGCAGCGCGTCGGCATACGCCTCGCTGTCCGCGCGCACGATCGGCGGCAGCGTCACCGCCGCCTCGTCCATGACCGCGCGCGCCCCGGCCCGCAGCTCGGGATCGGCGATCGCCTCGTGCACGAATGCGTGTCCGGCCAGCGTGCCGGCGTAGGCGAGGTAGCTGTGTGCGCCGTTGAGCATGCGCAGCTTGCGCTGCTCGAACGGTTCGACGTCGTCCGCGAACACGGCACCCGCCGATTCCCACGCCGGACGGGCACCGGCGAACCGGTCCTCGATTACCCACTCGGTGAACGCCTCGGTGGCCACCGGAGACGCCGAAGGATGATTGCTGCTCGCCACGCGATCACGAAGCGCTGCATCGGTGGCGGGCGTGATCCGATCGACCATCGATGACGGAAACGCGACCGCCGGCGCCGAGAACGGTGCCGCGACCAGGCCGGCAGCGCCTGCGATCATCCGTACCGCGTCGCCGAGCTTCTGCCCGTTGCCCGGCAGGTTGTCGCAACTGAGCACGGTCACCGGCTCGGCATGCCCCGCTCGACGCGCGAGACCGGCGGCCAGCAAGCCGATCGTCGTGACCGGCGCCCTGCCCGTCCGCAGCGCCTCGATGTCAGCCTTCACCCGAGCCGAATCGAGCGCGAGCCGATGGTCCGCCGCGAGCTCGTAGCCCTTCTCCGTGACGGTCAGCGTGATGACCGACACGGACTCGTCGGCGATGGCCGCCACCACGGCTTCGGGGTCTTCGGCGACAACCAGCACGTCCTCGATGACATCGATCCGGTGCAGCGTCTCCCCGTCGGCGTCACCGATCGCGAGCGTATACGCGAAGCGGTCGGGTTCGAGCGCATCGCGCACGCCGGCGCTTCGCAGCGACACACCGATGATGCGCCAGGGTGCCTCCGCGTCGCGCCTTTCACCTTGCCCGGTCGCGTCGGCGCCGAGCGTGGCTGTCGATGCGTTCGCCGCGTGCGTGTACCAAGCCTGATGGGCGCGGTGGAAGTTGCCCACGCCAAGGTGCAGGATCGTGTTCATGTCGAGTCGAGTCGGTAGGTGTCGCGTGCCGCGCCGCGGGCGAGGTGAATCGCCAGTGTATGCGCGTCGTCGCGATCGAAACGACCGGCGCCGACCTGTGCGCGCAGAGGTCGCGCGACCGCGCGCCGCCACATGTCGTGACGGGCCGGTATCGACATCAGCGCACGCGTGTCGTCGTTGAAGGCCGCGAGGTTGGTGTAGCCGGCGGTCTCGACCACGCGATCGAAGTGGCGGGCGATACCGTTCGGACTGTCGTGAAACCACCAGGGAGGGCCGAGCTCAGCGCCGGCCAATGTCCCGCCATGGGCGAGAGTTCGCGGGCACAGGCACTTTCGTGAAGGCGACGATGGTCAGCCCGGCAGCGTTGCCGACTCGGTTCAGCAGGGCGTCGAGCCCGAGCACCCGGTCGGTGCGCTGCGAAATGTCGTCGCCCACGTTCGGGCCGAAGCTTGCGTGGACCACGCCGTTGGTCGAGCGACGCACGCCGACGTGCAGCTGCATGACGAGCCCGTCTTGCACGGACAATTCCGCCATCTCGATCAGCATGTGATCGTGCAAGCGGACGCCGTCCCCGCGCGAGATCGAACCCTCGAGCGCCTGTGTCAGCAGTCGCTCGAGCGTCGGTACAGGGAGGCGTTCGGTCGCGAGGTCCGGGACGTCGTGATCGGTCGCGCGCGCCCCGCGCGCGAAAATGCACACGCCTGGCGACGAGCGCTGCGCGGTAGCCCACGACCGTCGCGGTGTCCTCTCCCCTCAGCTCGCCCAGGCGCGCGACGTCCTCCCGGAAGGCCGCCAGCGTCGCGTTCAGGACGATGTCCGGCCGAAATGTCGGCAGCAGCCGCGCAGGATGGCCGGAAGCGGCGAATGTGGCGTGCTCGTCGAGGGTGTCGAGCGCGCCGTCGGTCGTCGCGAGTGCTTCGATACCGAAGCGCTCGAGCAGCGCGCGGGGCCGGAACGGCTCGCTCGCGATGGCCACGGCGATCGTGTCGTGGATCGCGGCGGCGGTGTCGAGGCTCGACGGCAGATCGATGCCGAACACGTCGCGCAGGACATGCGTGAGCCAACCGCGTGACGGTGTGCCGAGCAGCGCCAGCCAGTGCGCGGCGAAGGTTCGAAAGATCGCGCGCGAGTCGCACTCTGGCGCCGGCACGCCGCCCCCCAGCTTGCGCAGCGGGACGCCCCGCGAGTAGAGCAGTCGAAAGAAGTAGTGATCGGGAACGATCAGCAGCTCCGCCGGATCGACGAAAGGGCGGTTCGTGGCGAACCAGGCCGGTACGGTGTGACCGTGGGGCGAGACGATCGGCAGCGAGCGAATCGCGGCGTACAGCGCGTCGGCCACATCCGCGCTCGCCGGGTCGCGCGACGCGATCGGCGCCGCGTCGCTCATCCCCCGCCCTCCTCGAAGAACTCCGCGTGCCGGACCTGCAGATCGGCGAGCGTGCCGAGCACGCGGCCGATGTGCGCGGACAGCCGCGCACGCGCCTCGACCTCGTCGCCCGCGCGGATCGCGGCCAGGATGCCGCGGTGCTCGCCGACGATCTCGCGCATGTAGGCGGTCTGCGCCGGGCACAGCGCACGCAGTCGCGCGAGCCCGGTTTTCTCGCGCGTCAGCACCTGCAGCAATCGCTCGTGTCCGGTCGCCTCCGCGAGCGAGTGATGAAAGGCGTCGTCCAGCTGCGCGAAGACCTTCCCGTCGCCACGCTCGGCCGCTTCGGCTGCGGCGGCGAGATTCGCCTCGAGTCGCTCGCTCATCGTCTCGCCGATCCCGATCGCGCTCAACTGCGCGACCGTCGCGGACTCCAGCGCGTCGCGCACGAAGTGGGCATCGCGTGCCGCCTTCGCGCTGAGCCGGGTGACGTAGTTGCCTCGGCTCGGCCGTGTCTCGATCAAACCTTCCTCGCCGAGCCGTGCGAGGGCAGCGCGCACCGGGGTGCGGCTCGCCCCGACGGCGCGCGCGATATCCGCCTCCGACACGCGGGCCCCCGGGATCAGTTCGAGCGAGAGGATCGCCGCGAGCAGCGTCTCGTGGATCTGATCGACGGCCTCGTCTTCATGCCGAACCCGGCGCAGCGCGGTGCCGAATGTCGTGCCACCCACCCGCGCGGTCTCGCTGCCCATGGCTCCCGCCCCACGATCCCGGTCGGACGCTCGCTGCATCCGGTTCGCGATCGACACTACCAGAATACCGGTATACCGGTTATGGTCCGACCCAGCGCGGAGACCGGTATACCGGTTATGGTCCGACCCAGCGCGGAGCGACGACAGGCGCCGCGATCACGCAGGCAGGGCGGGGAAGGCATGGGACTCGAAGGCAAGACGGCGATCGTCACCGGCGGTGGACGTGACATCGGGCGGGCCTGCGCGCTGCGGCTCGCCGCAGACGGCGCGACGGTCGCGATCAACTACCACTCGAGCGCCGCAGGCGCGGACTCGGCCGTCGCCGAGATCGAGGCGGCGGGCGGCTCGGCCTTCGCCCTTCGCGGCGACATGACGAGCGCTGCCGACGCGGCCGCGCTCATCGCCACGGCCATCGAGCGCTTCGGCCGCATCGATGTCCTCGTCCACGTCACGGGCGGCCTGGTCGCGCGGAAGACCCTGCCGGAGATCACTCCCGAGCACTGGCAGACGGTCATGGACCTCAACGTCACCTCCCTGCTGCTGCTCACGCAGGCCGCGCTCCCCCACCTGGGCGCGGGCAGCTCGATCGTGGCTCTGGCGTCCCAGGCTGCCCGCGACGGCGGTGGGGGCGGCGCGATCGCCTACGCCGCCTCCAAGGGCGCGGTCGCGACGATGGTGCGCGGCATGGCGAAGGAGCTCGGACCGGACATCCGTGTCAACGGCGTCTGCCCCGGCATGATAGCGACCGGCTTTCACGACACGTTCACGAAGGACGAGGTGCGGGCGAACGTCGCGAAGGGCACCCCGCTGAAGCGCGAGGGGCGCTCGGAGGAGGTGGCCGAACTGGTGCGCTTCCTCGCCTCCGACGACGGTTCGTTCGTCACCGGCACCAACGTCGATATCAACGGCGGGCTGCTGTTCTCGTGAACCGACCCGGCGTGCACCGACCGGGCAGGCCAGCGGCGACCGGGCCGTCGAGGCGCTCGCGCCTCTCGTGCAGTCGGTGACAGTCTGCCGTTTCAGTAGTCGTACCCAGCCTGACCCGGTACCGATGCGGGCAGGTCCTCACGGCGGCGCGCCCAGCGGCTGCCGACACGGTCGCGAAGATCGCGACGACCGATCCACCCGAAGGAGTACCGAAGCATGATCACCATCACCGACCGCGCCCTGCGCGCACTGCCGGCCATGACGCTCACCGCCGCCGCCCTGACGGCGACCGCCGCCGTCGAGGCGAAGGAGCTGCGCGCCTGGAACATCCACCCCGAGGGCTACCCGAACACCGTCGCGCTCGAGCAATTCGCCGCCGAGGTGGACGAGAAGACCGGCGGCGAATTCACCGTCAAGCTCTACAACGGCGGCGTGCTCGGTTCGCAGCCGGACGCGATCGAGCAGGTGCGCCTCGGCGCGCTCGACGTCGGTCAGTTCAACCTCGGCCCCATGGGTCAGTCGGTCCCCGAGACCAACGTCGTCTCACTGCCCTTCATCTTCAAGAGCATCCCGGCGATGTACGAGCTGATGGATGGCGAGGTCGGCGCCGCGCTCGACGAAGGCATGCAGAAGAAGGGCATCGTCGCCCTCGCCTGGTACGGCTCCGGCGCACGCTCGTTCTACAACTCGCAGACCCCGATCAACACCCCGGCGGACGTCGAGGGCCTGAAGGTTCGCGTGATGAACAACGACCTTTTCGTCGGCATGATCGAGTCGATGGGCGGCAACGCCACGCCCATGGCCTTCGCAGAGGTCTACCAGTCCCTGAAGACCGGCGTCGTCGACGGCGCGGAGAACAATCCGCCCTCCTACGAGTCGACCAATCACTTCGAGGTGGCCAAGTACTACTCGCTGTCGGAGCACCTGATCATTCCCGAGTGCGTGTGCATGAGCAAGGCGACCTGGGACACGATGTCGGCAGAGCAGCAGGAGATGGTCCGAAGCGCGGCCGTGGCGAGTGCCGAGACGCAGCGCGCCTTGTGGGCCGAGCGTGAGGAGGAGAGCATGCAGGTGGTCCGCGACGGCGGCACGGAGGTCAACGAGATCGCGGACAAGGGTCCCTTCCAGTCCGCGATGGAGCCGGTCTACGAGAACTTCCTCGAGAGCAGCCCGGACCTCGAGCCGCTCGTCACCCTGATGCGCAGCGCAGAGTGATCTCCGCCGCGCCGGCAGACTCCGCCGGGCTCGCCCGCGGGCGGCCCGGCGCGGCACCTTTCTTCAGCTGTCGAAACCCTCGCCCTTGAACCCTGCGCTCGCGGCAACCGGTAGAACGGCCAACGCCCTGCTCAAGCGCCTTCGCGATCTCTGCGTGCTGATCAGCAGCGTCGCGATGGTCATGCTCATCGTCGTGTTCGCCTGGCTCGTGTTCGGCCGATACGTGCTGAACCAGACGCCCACCTGGGTCGAGCAGCTCGCCCTCGTGCTCGTCGTCTGGATCACCTTCCTGGGCGCCGGCGCCGGCATTCACGACGACACCCACCTCGGCGTGAGCTTCATCCGCGAGGCGATGCCCCCGCCCATCCGCCACGTGCTCCGCATCGTGTGCGAGGTCGTGGTCGCGGGGTTCGGCCTGGTCATGCTGATCGCCTGCACCGAGCTCGTGCAGTTCGGCTGGTCAACGCGCATCCCGATGCTGAACGTGCCCGAGGGCGTGCGCACGCTGGCCGCCGCGATCGCCGGCGCCCTGATCTTCCTGTTCGCCACCGCCCGCGCGGTCGAGTTGATCGCGGGCGGCGTCCACCCGGACGAACCGGTCGCCGCCATCTCGTCCGAGCGGAGTTCCTAGGACGATGGGTCTCGCGATTCTCCTGGGCCTGTTCTTCGCCGGCGTCCTGATCGGCATACCGGTCGCGTTCGCGATGGCGATCTCGGCCGTCGCCGCCTTCCACTACGAAGGCTTCCCGATGCTGATCGCCTTTCAGCGCATCACGTCGGGCGTCACGATCTTCTCGCTGCTCGCGATTCCGTTCTTCATCTTCGCCGGCGAGCTGATGCTGCACGGCGGTATCGCCCGGCGCCTGGTGCGCTTCGCCTCGACGCTCGTCGGTCACGTGCGCGGCGGTCTCGCCTCGGTCAACATCTTCTCGAGCATGCTGTTCGGCGGCATCTCGGGCTCGGCCGTGGCCGACATCTCGGCGCTCGGATCCCTGATGATCCCGGTCATGAAGGAGAAGGGCTATCACGGCGACTACGCGGTCAACGTCACGGTCACCTCCTCGATCGCAGGTGTGGTCATTCCGCCGAGCCACAACATGATCATCTACTCGGTCGCCGCGGGCGGCGGGCTCTCGATCTCGTCCCTGTTTCTCGCGGGTGTCCTCCCCGGCTTCCTAATGTGCATCTGCCTCGCGATCGCGGCCTACGTCATCGCGATCAAGCGGAACTACCCCTCCGAGCCCTTCCCGGGCATGCGCGAGGTGCTGGTGTCGGCCGCCGCCGCCCTACCCGGCTTCGTCACCGCCGTCATCATCGTCGGCGGCGTGCTCTCGGGCGTGTTCACCGTGACCGAGTCCGGTGCCTTCGGGGCGATCTACGCACTCGTACTGACCGGGCTCGTCTACCGTTCCCTCGACTGGCAGTCGTTCAAGCTCGCCGTGGTGACCTCTGTACGCACGACCGCCATGGTCATGATCCTCATCGGTGCGGCGAACGCGTTCGGTTACCTGCTCGCGCTCTACAACGTGCCGGAGCTGCTCGCCACCGCGTTGAGCGCCGTTTCGGAGAACCCGCTGGTCATCATCCTGATGATCAACCTGATCCTACTCATGCTCGGCATGATCATGGACATGGCCGCGCTGATCCTCATCTGCACGCCGATCTTCCTGCCGATCGCGGTCGGACTGGGCATGGACCCGATCCAGTTCGGGGTCATGCTGCTGATGAACCTCGGACTCGGACTCTGCACCCCGCCGGTCGGCACCTGCCTGTTCGTCGGTTGCGCGGTCGGCAAGGTGCCGATCGAGCAGGCGGTACGGACGATCTGGCCGTTCTACCTCGCCATGCTCGCGGCGCTGCTGCTCGTCGCCTACGTACCGGCGGTGTCGATGTGGCTGCCGGGACTGCTCGAAGGCTAGACGCGCGACTCGAGCAGGGCTCGATACTCGGCAGCGACGGCAGCCGGACCCGCCTCTTCGAGACGACCGCTCATCCCGGCGCCGGCGTGAACGTCACCGAGCCGGTCATCCGCGAGGAAGCCAGCGGCGCGCTGGCGGGCGACGGCCGTGCTATCACCGACGATCCGCTCGGCGAGCGTCTGCCGCTCGATCCCTCGCGCGTGCTCGTCGTGATCGACCGCGAGACCGGCCGCGGCGCGATCCACGTCTCACGCAGTCCCACCCGAACGGCTCGCGCGAGAGCCTGTACTCGGAGCAAGGCTCGAACGGGTACGCGGGGGCGACTCCGCCACCGGTCGGGGAGCTGGTCGAGGCCACGGTCGAGACCGGCCACGAGTTCGCCCGAACGGCGGTGCAGACGATCGAGCACGTGCTGGTGGGCGGCGAGGTCGCCGATGGCGGGCTGGAGATCACCGGACAGGCCTTGGAAGGCGCGGCGGACGGGCTGACCTTCGGGCTCCTCACGAACTGATCGTCACCGGATTTCGCGGCGGGGCCGGGTCGTCGGGCCTCCCGCAAACGTCGGCGAGCGTCTGCAGCAGCGTGGCGGGATCGCAGGGCTTGTGAAGCACCTGCAGCGCGCTCAGGCGCAGGTCGCGAAGGTCGTCCACACCGGTGTCCCCCGTCACGAGGATGGCGGGCACCTGCCGCCCGCAGTGCTCGCGAATCCGCCCGACTACCGCAGTGCCCCGCTCGTCGCGTCGCAACCGGTAGTCGCAGACGACCGCGTCCGGCCGGCAACCGGTCTCGACGAGCGTCGCGATGGCCTGGTCGCCGGAGTCGACCGCGAGCACGAGGCAGCCGTGGTGAACGAGAAATCCCTCCATCGCCAGCCGTATCCCTTCCTCGTCGTCGACGACCATCACGGTGAGGGAGAGCTGCTGCGCCTCGTCGCGTTCGGCAATCGGCGCGGCGCCCGAGGGAGAAGCCAGCGGCACGCGACCCGGCGGGATCAGCAGCGTGACGGTCGTGCCGCCGCCGGGGGTCTCGCCCAGCTCGAGCGGCAGATCGAGCAGCTCCACGATGCGCCGCACGATCGAGAGCCCGAGACCGATTCCCTGACTGCGATCGCGTTCGGGGTTGCCGAGCTGCACGAACTCCTCGAAGACACGTGCGCGATCGCCGGGCGCGATACCGGGGCCGGTATCCAAGACGCGCAGCCGGACGCGATCGAGCGGTCCGTCATCGACGACCATGCGCACGCCACCGGACACCGTGTAGCGCAAGGCATTGGCGAGCAGGTTGCGCAGCACCCGTTCGAGCAGCATGGGGTCGGAGTGGATCATGGTGTCCACGGCATCGAGTCGCAACACCAGCCCGCGCTCCACCGCGAGCGGGGTGAACTCCTGGACCAGCCGCTCGAGCAAGGGCAGGAGCGGTACGTGAACGCGCCTGGGTTCGAACGTGCCGGCGTCCAGCCTGGAGATGTCGAGGATCGAGTCGAACAGGCGATCGAGCGCGTGGACCGAGTGCCCCATCAGGCGCACCGCGTCCTCGTGGGGTGACTCGCGCGTCTGCGACTGGAGCGTCGCGATGTGCAGGCGCAGGGAATGCAGCGGTTGTCGGAGGTCGTGGCTGGCCGCGGCGAGGAACCGCGACTTGGCGAGATTCGCGGCACGTTCGCGTTCGAGCGCCGCCTCGGCACGCCGTCGCTGCTCGTCGGCGTCGTCGTTCGCCTCGCGAAGTCCGCTCACCAGATCGGCGTTGCGGAATCGGAGCTTGATGGCCTGACGGACGGCTCTGCCTACTGCCCGCGCGGCCATCAGCAGGAACAGCAGGTAGAGCGACAGCAGCACTCCGATCCAGCGTTGCTCGGGAGGGGCATCGCCGCTGATCAGGAGATACAGCGCAGCGGGCAGGATCATCGGCACCACGTAGGGGATGAAGACCTGCGGGAGGTGCGAGATGAGGGCGGTCGCGCCACCCACCAGCCCGGTGAGCATCATGATCACGATCAGCGTCGCCTGCGGGTCCGGCGAAGCGACACCCATGTACCCCATCGCGCCCCAGAGCATGCCGGAGGAGGTGGCGTGAGCCATGCCCGCGAACAGCCTCGCGCTGACCGCTTCGTGACCCGGTTCCGTCGAACGTCCGAGGGAGACGCTCGCGAAGCGGAGGGCCAGCAGCAGCGACTGCGCCGCGAGCCACGACCAGAGAAACGTCGTGGAGAACGCACCCTGCAACAGTACGCCGGCACTGATCAGCAACACCACGATGCCGGCCGCCGCACTCGGCAGGGTCGTCTCCAGCAGACGGAGCTGCTCGAGCAACAGGCGGCGTCGGTCCTCGGAGGAACTGCCGCCGCTGCTCTTCTCGCGCTCCTTCATCACCGCTCGCATCGAACCCGGGTCCCTGGCTCACGGCCGCCGACTGCCGAACCCGCCGTGACGGCGGTGCCGAAACCGACGAACGTACCGCAGTATACGGCGGGTCTGCCCGGGCGCCCGAGCCGTCGCGGCGAACCGGAGTTTCCCCCGGTCGGCCCCGGGGCTTACGCTGGGCACCTTCGGACTCTCGACGACATCGACATGCGCGACACCCGGAACCGGCTTGGCGTCGACATCGGCGGCACCTTCACGGACGTGGTGCTGGAACACGCCCGCGGGCGCGAATCGACCAAGGTGCCGACGACCCATGCAGCTCCGGAAGAGGCGATCGTGGAAGGTCTGCACCGCGTCTGTCGACAAGCAGGCGTTCCGACGACCGCGATCACGCGGATCATCCACGGCACGACCCTCGCGACCAATGCGCTGATCGAGCGTCGCGGGGCGAAGACCGCGCTGATCACGACGAAGGGCTTCCGCGACGTGATCGAGATGCGCACGGAGAGCCGCTTCGAGCAGTACGACCTGAACCTGATCCTGCCGGCGCCTCTGCTGCCGCGAAACCGCCGCTACGTCGTCGACGAACGCCTGGACGCGCGCGGCAAGGTGCTCGTCCCGCTCTGCCGGTCGACGGTGCGGAAGCTGGCAGAGGAACTTGGCGAGGCCAACTACGAGAGCGTCGCGGTGGGTCTGCTGCATGCCTACGTCGACGACAGGCACGAGCGGATGATCGCCGAGGTGCTGGCCGAGGTACTGCCCGACGTGATGGTGTCGCTGTCCTCCGAGGTGTCCCCGCAGATGCGCGAGTACGAACGGTTCAACACGACCGTCGCCAACGCCTACATCCAGCCGCTCATGAAGCGCTATCTGTCTCGTCTGCGGGCACGGCTCGCGGCCGAAGGCGCGGACTGCCCGGTGCTACTGATGCATTCGGGCGGCGGCATCATCTCGCTCGACAGCGCCGCGGCGTTTCCGGTGCGATTGGTCGAGTCGGGACCGGCGGGCGGGGCGGTGTTCGCGGCCGACTTCGCCGCCCGTCACGGTCTGGGGAAGGTGCTGTCGTTCGACATGGGCGGGACCACCGCCAAGATCTGCCTGATTCGCGACGGCACGCCGAAGACGGCGCGCGTGTTCGAGGTCGCGCGCAGCTACCGCTTCAAGAAGGGCTCGGGCATGCCGATCTCGATTCCCGTCATCGACATGGTCGAGATCGGTGCGGGCGGCGGCTCGCTCGCCCGTGTCGACGCGATGCGCCAGATCCGGGTCGGGCCCCGGAGCGCGGGCTCCGAACCCGGACCGGCGGCCTACGGCGGCGGCGGCAAACACCCGGCCGTGACCGACGCGGACCTTCTGCTCGGACGACTCGATCCCGACGGCTTCGCCGGGGGCACGATGACGCTGGACCCGGAAGCCTCGGCCGCCGCGCTGAACGCGCATGTCGGCCTCCCGCTCGGCATGGACGCCACCGAGGCCGCCTGGGGCGTCGCGGAGGTCGTCGACGAGAACATGGCGAATGCCGCGCGCGTGCACGCCGTCGAGAACGGCGAGGACCTGGCCGACTACACCATGATCGCGTTCGGCGGCGCCGCGCCGCTGCACGCGGCGCGCCTGTGCGAGAAGCTCGGCATCGAGCGCTGTCTCGTTCCGGAGGGCGCGGGGGTGGGCTCGGCCATCGGTTTCCTGCGCGCACCGTTCAGCTTCGAGGCCAACCGATCGGCGTTCACGACCCTCGACGCGCTGGACCCGGCAACCGGCGCCGCACGTTTCGCCGAACTCGAGCGCGAGGCGCGCGCCTTCGTGCGCTCGTGCGACCCGGTCGCCGAGATCTTCGCCGAGCACAAGGTCTACATGCGCTACGCCGGACAGGGCTGGGAGATCCCCGTGTCGTTGACGGCCGAGCAGGTGCTCGCGCCGGACGCCCCCACCCTGCTGGCATTGTTCGAAGGGGACTACGCGCGTCTGTTCGGCCGCACGGTCGACGGCCTGCAGGCAGAGATCACGGTCTGGTCGGTCAACGCCTGCACGCGGGTGCCGGCGGTCGAGCCGGTGGCGGAGGCGCCGCCCGGCCCCGACGCGGTGCCGAGCGCCTATCGCTCGCTGTTCGATCCAGCCGTCGGGGCGGTGCGCGAGGCGGGCGTCGTCGCGCGCACGACGCTCGCGATCGGCGCATCGCTCACCGGGCCGGCCATCGTCACGGAGGACGAGACCAGCGTCGTCGTCTCGTCGAGCCGGACGATCACGACCCTGGCCGACGGCTGTCTGGAGCTTCGCCGGACCCCGGCCGGCGCGGCCTCGAACGCACGCGCCGTCGACACGGGGCCACACGCCGAGTCCCGGGGCGAGAGCGACGCCGAAGGCCCGGTCGAGGCAGGCGCCGATGTCTCGACGGTCGCTCGGCAGGTCATGTGGAACCGCCTGATCTCGATCGTCGAGGAACAGGCCCAGGCCCTCGTCCGGACGGCCTTCTCCACCTCGGTGCGTGAGGCCGGTGATCTGTCGGCAGGGGTCTACGACGACGCCGGTCGCATGCTGGCGCAGGCCGTCACCGGCACGCCGGGTCACGTCAACGCGATGGCCGACGCGGTACCGCACTTCATCCGCCGCATCGGGCGGGAGAACATCCACGAACAGGATGTCTACATCACCAATGATCCATGGGAAGGCACCGGGCACCTGCACGACATCACCGTCGTCACACCCGCGTTTCATGGCCGCCGACTCGTCGGCTTCTTCGCCTGCACGGCACACGTCGTCGACATCGGCGGCCGTGGCTTCGGCGCCGACGCGAACTCCGTCTACGAGGAAGGGCTGTACATCCCGATCATGAAGCTGCTCGACCGGGGGCAGCTCGACGCGACGCTGATCCGCCTCCTGCGCGGCAACGTGCGCGAGCCCGACCAGGTCGTCGGCGACATCCACGCGCTCGCCACCTGCAACGAGATCGGTCACCGCCGCCTGATCGACACGATGGAGGAGTTCGCGCTCACCGATCTCGCGCCCGTTGCCGGCTACATCCTCGAGCACTCGCGTCGGACGACGCTCGAGCGCATCGCTGCACTGGATGCGGGGGCCGCCGACGGCCACATGCGTATCGACGGCTACACGCGACCGATCGACCTGAAGGTGCGGGTGTCGATCGGGAAGACAGGTGTGAGCTGCGACTGGGCCGGCACGTCCGCACAGGACGAGAAGGGGATCAATGTGCCGCTCGTCTACACCAAGGCCTACGCCTGCTATGCACTCAAGTGCGCGATCGCTCCCGAGGTCCCGAACAACGCGGCGAGCCTCGCGCCGTTCGAGATCGTCGCGCCGGAACACACGATCGTCAACGCCAGGCATCCGGCCCCGGTCGCGCTGCGGCACGTCGTCGGTCACATGGTGCCCGACACGATCTACGCCGCGCTCGATCGGCTGCTGCCGGATACCGTTCCGGCCGAGGGTGCGGGCTGTCTGTGCAACTTTCAGCTCTCGATCCGTCCGCGAACCGACCGACACGACAGCGACAGAGACAGCGGCGAGATGGCGCCGGAGCAGGCGGTGCGCGCCGAGGTACTGACTTTCAACTCGGGCGGCTCCGGCGCGCGCCCGTCGCTCGACGGCTTGAACGCGACCGCCTTTCCGTCCGGCGTCATGACGATGCCGGTGGAAGCCACCGAACAGGTCGGCCCGGTCATCGTCTGGCGCAAGGAGCTGCGCCCCGACTCGGGCGGCGCGGGACGACAGCGCGGCGGTCTCGGTCAGTTCATGGACGTCGGCGCGCGCGACGGACACGAGTTCGACTTCCAGGCGATGTTCGACCGGGTGGACCACCCGGCCCGCGGAAGACGTGGCGGCGCTTCTGGCGCCGCGACGACCATCGCGCGCGACGACGGGACAGCGATGCGGGCCAAGGGCAAGCAGTTCGTGCCGCACGGGCACCGTGTGCTGATGGCCTTTCCGGGTGGCGCGGGGTACGGTCCGGCTGCAGAACGGGACCCGGCACGCGTCGAGCGCGACCTGGCGCTGGGCTATATCGGGGCGGCACAGGCGCGAGACGAGTACGGGATGGAACCCGCGGCCATCGACGACGTGCTGGCGCGCGCCAGACGAGGAGAGGATTTCGGATGACGACGCCGACACGGCCAGCGACACCGGCGCCGAAGACGCCGGACGACCGGGCGTCGGGGCCCGTGCGCAAGCACTACGACGTCGTCATTGTCGGTGGGGCGATGATGGGCTCGTCCACCGCGTGGTTCCTGACGGAGAACCCCGACTTCGACGGTACGGTGCTCGTCGTCGAGCGCGACCCCTCCTACGCGCAGTCCTCGACCATGCACACGAACTCGTGCATGCGGCAGCAGTTCTCGACGGAGCTGAACGTCCGCATCTCGCAGTTCGCGGCGGACTACGTCAAGCACTTCCGCCAGCGCATGGGTGGCGACGAGCGTTACCCGACGCTCTCGATCAAGAGCTTCGGGTACCTGTACCTCGCCGCCGACGAGGCCTCCGCGACCGTGCTTCGCGAAAGCCGCGAGGTCCAGCTCGCCGCCGGTGCGGCGACGCAGCTGATGACACCGGCGCAGATCCGGCGCGAGTACCCGTTCTACCAGGTCGACGACATCGTGCTCGGCTCGATCAACCGCGTCGACGAAGGCTACTGGGACGGTTCGGCGGTGTTCGACGGCTGGCGCCGCGGGGCCCGCGATCGCGGCGTCGAGTACGTCGCGAACGAGGTCGTCGCGATGACCCGAGACGGCAGCGGACGCCGAGTCCGGAGCGTCACCCTCGCCACCGGCGAGATCATCGGCTGCGGACAGGTCGTCAACGCCTCCGGACCCCGCGCGGCGAACACGGCGCGCATGGCCGGTATCGATGTGCCGGTCGAGCCACGGAAGCGCTTCTCCTGGGTGTTCGCCGCCGAGCGGCCGCTCTCCCGCGAACTCCCGTTGACCATCGACCCGTCAGGCGTACACGTGCGCGAGAACGGCGGCGGAACCTACCAGTGCGGCGGACACGCCGCCATCGACACGGCGGTGGCGCCCGACGACTTCGCGATGGACCCTTCCCTGTGGGAACGTCACGTCTGGCCGATCCTGGCCACCCGCATCCCGGCCTTCGAGGCGGTCAGGATCCAGAGCGAATGGGCCGGGCACTACGCGATGAACGTCTTCGATCACAACGCGATCATGGGGCCTCACACCCGGCTCGAGAACTTCGTCTTTCTCAACGGCTTCTCCGGACACGGTCTGCAGCAGTCACCGGCGATGGGACGCGGCACGGCCGAATGGCTGACCTACGGCGAGTACCGCACGCTCGACCTCACGCCGTTTCACTACGAACGCATCGAGCGTGACGCGCCGATCGTCGAACGGGCCATCATCTGAGCGCCCGCCCCGACGCGCGCCGGGCCCGAGCCAGGACAGCATGAACGGCGCCGTGTCGACCCGACGGACCGACGCCCTCCGCCGGACCCGATCGATTCAGACCAGTCCGCGGATCGGCATGCCCTTCGCGATCGTCGCCTCGACGCCATCGACCAGCACCTCGAGGTCCGGTCGGAACGAGGCCGCGTTCGACGTGCACACGATCTGCAGCAAGCCGTCGGGTGTCGTCAGGAACACGCCCGGCTCGGCATACGGCAGTCCGTTCGCACTCGACGGGTCTGCCTTCGTGATGTAGAGCCCGAGCGCGCGCATCGCGTCGACGTCGAGCGAATGGCCGAGAGGGAAGCGCCAGCCGTGTTCCGTGCGGTCGGCGACGGCTTCGTCGAGCGAGTCGGCCGACACGACCAGCAGCGCGACACCCGCCGCACTCAATCGATCGCGCAGCGCGTCCAGGCGGGCGAGGTAGCGCTTGCAGCGCGGGCAGAACTGGCCTCGATAGACGACCAGCAGTTCCCAGCCGCCGCTGGTACCGGGGGTGGCGTCTCCGCCGTCGACGAGCGGGAAGGTGACGGCAGGCAGGCGCGCGCCGGGAGTCGATCGGTTCATCCGCTGTCGATCTCCGAACCGCCCCCGCCGCCAGCCCCCCGCCGGCGGGAGTCCTCCGTCGCCGGCGCACAGGTTCGCTGTGCGTAGGCCTCGAGGCGCGACAGGTCGAGGGGATCGAGCGTCGCGCGTGTCGTCCTTGCCATCGGCGGGTGTCGCGTGGCATCGGCCTCGGTACAGGCCCGACAGCGCACTCGGTCGACACGTCGCTCGAACGCGGATCGGTGGTCGCCGCTCGCGCGCAGCACCGAACCGTCGTGCGACACGGCGATGTCGGCCCAGGCCACGGTCACGGGCCGCTCGACGTGTCTGGCCGCCAGTCCCGCGAAGGGCAAAAGGAGTAGCGGCGCGAGCACGTCGTGCAGCAGGACCCCGCGAGACAGGTCGATCTCCGAGGCGGCGTCGGCAAGCGCTGCGCCGGCGAGGATCGGACAGAGCGGGCCGTCGCCCCCGCGCCATTCGCCATCGAGCGCGCGCGGCGACAGGGGCGCCGCCGACGTTCCATCGCGGTCATCGAGTCGCGCAAGGAGCAGCTCGGCGCCGCGCAGACCGGATGCGGACAGCTGTCTTGCCGCGCGACCGGCCTCCTCCGCCACGCCCCAGTCGAACCCGGCACCGCGCGCGGCCTTGCGGCACAGCGCCTCGAGCTCGCCCAGCGAGAGGTTCATCGGCAGCGTGGACGCGCGCGCAGGGGTCGACGGTTCATCGATCGGCAACGCTCGCGACTCGCCCCGGGGCGGCGACGCCATGCCCCACCACGGGTCCTGTTGCCGGCTGCTCGTCGAGCGGCGGATAGCACCAGAAGTCCGCCTCGCCGTCGGCCAGCTCCTCGGGGTACGGCGCATCCGCGTAGAGGCAGATGCGCACCCATCGGTCCGAGCGTGGGTCGAAGCGCACCGCGCCGAAGAACGAGAGCTTCGCCCGCAGCATGTCGATGGGCAGAAGACCTGCGGCAATCGTGTTGTCACGGATCTCGGCGTAGGGCGCCTCGGCGACGACCTGCACCCGACGCAGCGCATGCCGGTGCGCCGGGTGGCGCAGCAGGAAACGCGCGACGGGCGTCTCGTCGGGCCAGTCGGCGAGCGCGCGATGCAGCGCGCAGGCATCCCGGACCGGAGCGAGGGGTTGCTCGTACGGCGCGACGGGCTCCTCGAAGCGCTCACCGAGACGAGGCTCGAGCTTCTCCGCCGACACGTACCACACGCGCGCGATCTGCTCGCGCGCGCCCCAGTCCAGCCCGAGCGCCCAGCCGTGCACGGACTCGAGCACGCGACGGGTCTCGCCGATCGACACACGACCATCGATCGGGCTCGCGCTCTCGTCGTCGCACGTCATCGTGTCGGCGAGCCCGTCAACGACTGCCGCGCAGGGCTCGAGCAGCAGCGAGACGAGGCATTCCTGTGCCTCGAGTCCGAGCGCGTCGGCGGCCCAGCGGTGCAGAGCGTCCCAGGGCCTGTGGCCGGCCAGCACGTCGCCACGCTCCACGTGCGACCGCAGGCGCGCCAGGTCGTCGCGCAACCCGAGGATGCGATCGTGCTGGACCGGGTGAGCGGACCGCCAGCGCGTGGCCGACACGATCGCCCGCTCGAGCACGTCGCGGAACACGTCGCGTTCTGCCGCGCTCGCCGTGGCCACGTTGCGCGCACGCGACAACGCCGTCTCGCGCGCGCCGATCCAGCGATCCAGCAGTCGGGGGTGGTTGACGATGAACGGGGCCATGCCCAGCCCCGTCGAATTGCCGATGCCGATCCGACGGGCGAGGCCGGGCGCCAGCGCGACCGCGTCGCGTCCGCCCTGCTCGCGCGCCACATGGTCGACCAGGTCCCGGACGAAGGCGCGAATCAGGTAGACGGTCAGCATCTCCACCTGAAACGGGGCCGCGAGCTCCGGGCGCCCGGCGATGGTCTCGCGGTCCGCCGCCCCGAACTTCCCCGAGCCGTACACCGCCGTGGTGCGCATCAGGTAACCGACCTCGTCGATCCGCGCGACGTCCGGCTGCCGCCCGGCGGCCAGCGCGTCGACGACGTGTTCCCAGAGCCGCACCGAGCGATTGGCGCGCGACAGCGTCAGTTCGGTCTCGGTGATCCGGCCGGCCTCCTGCAACGGCACGTTCGCACGAAGTCGCTCGAGGTCCGCGTCGGTCGGCACGCCGTCGAAGAGCGTGAAGGTGGTGTCCCAGGCTTCGGCGATGACCCGGTCCGAGCGTTGCTCGTCGGGCAGGTCGTGCGCGAAGGCGACCAGCGAGTAGTCGCGCTCGGGCCCGTGGGCGGTCAGCACCGCGTGTCCGACGCCGCTTGCATCGACCTCGAACACGCCGCGGGAAAACGTCCACCGCTCGCGTTGCAGACGTCGGGTCAGCTGCCGCATGAACGACAGGCGGCAGGGATGGAACGATCCGAGTCTCGCGAGCTTCATGACCTCGGCGGGGTCCCGCCTGCCGACGGCGACATCCTCCGTTTTCGCGAAATCCGTCATCCCCCTCTCCCCCGATTCGGTGCCGAGCGGTCATCGCCCGTCGATCGCACGGCCCCGCGAAGGGACCTCGCGGGCGTGCTCTGTCTGGTCAGACCGATGTCCGTACGGCGCATCAGACCGACGGTCCGAAGCTCTCCGCGAAGAAACGGTACCAGTTTCCGCCCATCAGGCCCGCGACCTCGTTCTCGTCGAAACCGACACCGACCAGTCCTCGCTCGATGTTCCCGAAATCCCGGTTGTCGCGAAACCAGGACGGCATCGGCGGAAAGCCGGGAGCCGCCGCCGAGCCCTCGCCGAAGTCCGCGTCCCGCGTCCAGCGTCCCACCCGCATCCACTCGACCACGGCGTCGGGCTGGTCCTGACAGAGATCGGAGCCGATCCCGAGTGGCGCGACGCCGACCGTCTCGGCCGTGCGCGCGATCATCGTGCAGAAGCTCTCGAGGCTGCAGTCGCTGCCGCCCGCCAGATGGTGCGGGTACAGCGAGAAGCCGAGCATGCCGCCGTTGGCGGTCACCGCCTCGAGGACCTCGGGCGTCTTGTTGCGACGCGCCGGCGCCCAGACGCGCGGGTTGGCGTGGGTGATCGCGATCGGCCGCTCGGAGAGTTCGGCCGCCTCGATCGTCGAGCGGTCGGCCGAATGGCTCATGTCGACGACCAGTCCCACGCGATTCATCTCGCGGATGATCGCCCGACCCATGCGCGTGATGCCGGCGTCCTCCGCCTCGTAGCAGCCCGTCGCGAGCAGGGACTGGTTGTTGTAGGTGAGCTGCATGAAGCGCGCGCCGAGGGTGTGACAGATCTCGACGAGCCCGATGTCGTCCTCGATCGGGCTGGGGTTCTGGAAGCCGAAGAAGATCGCCGTGCGCCCGCTCGCTCGGGCAACGTCGATGTCGGTCGCCGTCCGCCCGTGCAGGATGAGGTCCGCATGTCTACGGAAGCGATCGTTCCAGGCCTCGACGTTCGCGATCGTCTCGCGAAGGTTCTCGTGGTAGCAGATCGTCACGTGCACGGCGTCCACACCGCCTTCGCGCATCTGCCGGAAGATCGTCTCCGACCAGTTCGCGTACTGCAGGCCGTCGATCCTCACCGGCCCGCGCCTCGATCGAACGGCGTCGGCTTCTCGAGCTCGTGTACCGCCTCGCCGATGCTGTCCATGCGCAACTCGAATGCCGCGCGGGCGTCGAGCAGGCCGAGGTTGTACCAGCACGGACCGAGTTCCTCGGTGAGGAAGTCGAGCAGGAAGCCTGCGGGGAACTCCCCGAGCTCCTGATCGAGCTCCGACCCGAACCAGCGTCGGAGACGCTCGACGAGTACCGCCCGCCCTTCCTTGTCGAAGGCGATCTCGCTCACGGACGACTCCGACAGGTGCTCACGGGGTCCCCTGCAAGGCGGCGTCGTCGATCGCCGACGCTTTCCGATAGGCCTCTCGTCCCGATACCCGTGCCCAGTAGTCCTCGAATGCCGGGCGCTTCTCGATCGTGCCGAACTGCAAGCCGAACCCTATCTGCGATCCGGCCGAGACATCCGCCGCGGAGAACGACGCCCCGGCCAGGAAGGCGTGCCGGGTGCAGGCCGACTCCAGCATGTCGAGCAGGGTGGCGATGTCGCCGTAACCGACGACGCCACGCTTGTCCTCGGGCACCTCGACACCCATGCCCCGATTCATCAGGGCCGATTCCAGCGGTCCGGCCGAGAAGAACATCCAGCGGTAGTAGTCCGCCCGATCGGCGAGATCAGGGGCGAGCCGCGCGGCCGGAAAGGCGTCGGCCAGATAGGCGCAGATGGCCGTCGTCTCGGTCAGCACGCGCTCCCCGTGCACGAGCGCGGGCACCTTGCCGAGCGGGTTGATGGACAGGTAATCCGCCGCCTTCATCGACCCGCCGTAGTCGAGCATCGTCGTCTCGTACGGTTCGCCGATCTCCTCGAGCATCCAGCGCGCGATGCGTCCCCGTGACATGGGGTTGGTGTAGAGCGTCAGTGTCTCGCTCATGGCGATGCGACTCCCTGGCACGGCCGGGCGACCGTCCGGCGAGTGTAGCGGAGCGGCTTGAACGGGCCGGCACCCGCATCCCCACACCCCCCGGGCCGCCGGGCTAGAATGCGGCGCCCGCCGGACGGCGGCGGGCAACGACGCGACGAGGTCGACTTGAGATACATCAGCACCCGCGGCCGCGCCCCGGCGCTCGGCTTCAAGGAAGCGCTGCTCGTCGGACTCGCCGACGACGACGGGCTGTACGTGCCCGAGACCTGGCCGACGTTCACGCCGGACGAGATTCGCGCGTTTCGCGGCCTGCCGTACGCCGAGGTGGCGTTCCGGGTGATCGGTGCGTTCGTGGACGGCGAGATCGCCGACGACACGCTTCACGCCATGATCGACGAGGCCTACGCGACGTTCGCCCATCCGGCGGTCGTGCCGCTGGTGCAGAGCGGCCCGAACACCTGGCTGCTCGAGCTCTTCCACGGACCGACCATCGCGTTCAAGGACGTGGCGATGCAGATCCTCGCCCGTCTGATGGACCATGTGCTGACCGAGCGGGGCGAACGGCTGACCATCGTCGGAGCGACGTCGGGCGACACCGGAGGGGCGGCGCTCGAGGCGTTCAAGGCCTGCGAGGGCATCGACATCTTCTTCATGTACCCGGAGGGCAAGGTCTCCGACGTGCAACGGCGGCAGATGACGACGATCGGCTCTGCCAACGCCCATGCCCTGGCGATCGACGGTACCTTCGACGACTGCCAGGACATGGTCAAGGCGATGTTCGCGAACACGAGCTTCCGAGATCGCGTGCAGCTCTCCGCCGTCAACTCGATCAACTGGGGCCGGGTGATGGCGCAGACGGTGTACTACTTCACCGCCGCCGCCTCGCTCGGCGCGCCCGAACGCGCCCCGACCTTCGTGGTGCCGACCGGCAACTTCGGCGACATCTTCGCGGGCTACGTCGCGCGTCGGGCCGGTCTGCCGATCGAGCGCCTCGTGATCGCGACCAACGAGAACGACATCCTCTCCCGCACGCTCGCCACCGGCCACTACACGATGGCCGACGTGCGCGCGACGATCACGCCGTCGATGGACATCCAGATCTCCTCGAACTTCGAGCGCCTCCTGTTCGAGGCGGTCGGGCGCGATGCCGCCAGCGTCGCCGAGCTGCTCGGCAAGCTTCGCAGCGAGGGCGGCTACGCGCTGCCCGCGGCCGCCCGCGACTACGTCGCGACCGTGTTCGACGCAGGCTCCTCCGACCAGACGCAGACGCGCGAGACGATCGCCCGTGTCTTCGCCGAATCCGGCTACGTGGCCGACCCGCACACGGCCGTCGCGATCCGCGTGGCCGAGGCGCACGCTCGGGGAACGGCGCCCGTCATCGTGCTCGCCACCGCTCACCCGGCGAAGTTCCCGGACACGGTGCAGGCCGCGACCGGCGCCGTGCCCGCCCTGCCCCCCTGGGCGACGCAGCGCGCGGACAACCCCGAGACCATCGAGCGCCTGCCGAACGAACGCGAGGCGGTGGAGGCGTTCATCGCCGCGCGCACGCGAGTCGCGGCCGGGGGCGACGCCCGGTAATTTGCCCCTGCCCTGCCCTCGGGCGCTGCGTTAGCCTCTGTCGACCTGCCACCCGCCGAGTCTCCCGCGCCCCCGCCGATCGCCATGACGCCCTCGCTTCCATCGCTGAGCACGATCGCGGCCCTGCCGATGTTGCTGTGCGCGCTCGGCGGCTACGTGAACGCGCAGGCGCTGGACGAGGCAAGCGCGCAGCCCGGCGGCACGACGCTCGTGCGGGTCAGCCCCCAGGGTACGGTGCCGGTGGCCGACCCGGGCGTCGACCTGGCGACCCGTGCGGGTACGCGGCGCACGGCCGGCTCGGCATCCGATTCGGCGGCCTTGCGGATCGACAACTACGTCGACGTCGTCGACAGCGTGCTGAACGCGCGCGTCCGCGCCCGTCGCACGGAGATCGTGCGCCCCCCCGCGCTCGGAGCGGAAGCGGCCTTCCCGCGCATCACGCGGGTGGTCCTCCCCGTTCACCTGCCGCTCGTGCCGCTGGAGGTGTCGACGACCGCGGCATTCACCGGCGCCGGCGCCCCCGCAGGCGCTGCCAGCTGGCCACCGGCCGCCGGGCAGCTTTCGATCACCGCGGCCGACGGCTCGCGCATAGAACTGGACGCGGACACCGGCGACATCGCCTCGGTCAACGTCACGGTGGTCTCGGGCACGCGCCACTATGTGTTTCGCGAAGACTGGGCCACCTGGGCACCCTACGTGCTGGGCGGACGCTGACCCGGCGATCCGCAGGGCCTCCCCCTACGCACGGCAAACGGCCACCGCGCTGGCGATCCGCGCGAGCGTGCCCTCGCGCCCCACCAGCGCGATGACTTCGTTCATCGCGGGCGAGGCCGTGCTGCCGGTGATCGCGAGTCGAAGCGGCTGCCCGAGCTTGCCGAAGCCGATGTCGAGGGCGGAAACCGTTTCCTCCAGCGCCCCCTGCACGTTGCCGGCGGTCCAGTCGCCGAGCGTCCCCAGCCTGGCGGACGCGGCCTCGAGGATCTCTCCGGTGGCGGGCGTGAACTGCTTCGCCGCCGCCTTCTCGTCGTAGCCCTCGGGTGCGCGGTAATAGCAGGAGACCGCCTGCGCCATCTCGACCAGCGTCTTCGCCCGATCGCGAAGCAGGTGCGCGACCCCGGCGAGCGCCGGCCCGCCGCCGGTGTCGATGCCGAGGGCAGCGATCTGCGGGGCGAGCGCCGCGGCGAGAGCCTCGGCCGGCATCTCCTGCAGGTAGTGCTGGTTCATCCAGTCGAGCTTCTTGCGGTCGAACACGGCGCCGGAGCGATTGACCGACTCGAGATCGAACAGCTCGGACATCGCCGTCATCGTGAAGATCTCGTCGTCGCCGTGGGACCACCCGAGGCGCACGAGGTAGTTCAGCAGCGCCTCGGGCAAGTAGCCCTCGGCCGCGTACTGCATGACGCTGACGGCGCCGTGACGCTTCGACATCCGCTTGCCGTCCTCCCCGAGAATCATGGGCAGGTGCGCATAGACCGGGCGCGTCGCGCCGAGCGCCTCGAGAATGTTGATCTGGCGGGGGGTATTGTTGACGTGATCGTCCCCGCGGATGACGTGCGTGATCTGCATGTCCATGTCGTCGACGACGACCGAGAGGTTGTAGGTCGGTGTGCCGTCCGAGCGCTCGAGCACGAGATCGTCTAGCTCGGCGTTCTCGATGATGATCTCGCCCTTCACCGCGTCGTCGATCACCACGCGACCTTCGAGCGGGTTGCGGAAGCGTATGACCGGCTCCACTCCCGCCGGCGGCATGACCGGCTCGCCGTGCCAGCGGCCGTCCTGTTGCCAGGTCTTCCGATCGCGCCAGGTTCCGTCATAGCGTGGTTTCCGCCCCTCGGCGCGCGCCGTCTCGCGCATGGCGTCGATGTCCTCGGGGGTGGACCAGCAACGGTAGGCGTGGCCCTCGTCCAGCAGGCGCCGAACGATCGCCCGGTAGCGATCGAAGCGCTCGGTCTGGAAGAACGGCCCCTCGTCCGCCGCGAGCCCGAGCCAGGCCATGCCGTCGAGGATCGCCTGCACCGATTCGTCGCTGGAGCGGGCCCGATCGGTATCCTCGACGCGAAGCACGAACTGCCCGCCGTGGCGGCGCGCGTAGAGGTAGCAGAACAGCGCCGTGCGGGCACCGCCGATGTGTAGATACCCCGTCGGGCTGGGGGCGAAGCGTGTTCGAACGGTCATCGATGCGGCGGCGTGAGCGCTCGGAAGCACGAGCGGCGGCGCAGTGTATCAAGGCCCGCTCGGACTATACTTCCGCCACGCGCCCGATCCGAGTGTCGCGCGCGACGCGGCCCGTGGGCCTCGTTTCCCCTTGCAGACGCGACTTCGATGTCCTCCTCTCCACCGACCGCGAGCACCGCCCGACAACGCTGGTACTCCTGCGCGGCGTCCGATGTCGGTCACGTCCGGAAGGTCAACGAAGACGCCTTCCTGGACGCCCGCGAGCAGTCGCTGTGGGTGGTGGCCGACGGCATGGGCGGGCACAGCCGCGGCGACAGGGCCAGTCAGGCCATCATCGAGGAACTGCACAGCTTCGTGGCGGCGACGTCGGCGCGGGCGAGTCTCGACGACCTCGTCCGCCGCATGAACGCGGCCAATCGCTTCTGCCGCGAGTCCTCGGACGGTCAGGTCATGGGCAGCACCGTCGCGGCGCTGTACCTGCACGGCAATCGCGCCTATCTCCTCTGGGCCGGCGACAGCCGCATCTATCGGTACCGCGGAGGCGACTTCGCGCAGCTGACCGAGGACCACAGCCTCGTGCAGGAGCTGCATCGGCTCGGTGAACTCACCGCCGAGGAGGCCGAGAACCACCCGTCGTCGAACGTCATCACGCGCGCGGTCGGCGTCGGCGACGAGCTCGACGTGCAGGTGCGTCAGCTCGATCTGCTCGCCGGCGATCGCTTCCTGCTCTGCAGCGACGGGCTCTTCAAGGACGTCAAGCCGACCGAGGTTCACGCGAACCTGATCCGTCCCGCGCCGCGCCAGGCGCTCGATGCGCTGATGGCGCTCGCCCTGCGCCGCGGCGGCACCGACAACGTCACCGGCATCGTCGTCCAGGTGCCGTTCGGGCAGATGCTCGACTGACGTCTCCGGCCTGCGTCCGTCGAGACCGCCCGCGAGCGGACGTCAACTCCCGCGATACGTCGAGTACCCGTACGGGTTCAGCAGCAGCGGCAGGTGGAGATGCTCACCGTCACCGCCGATCTCGAACGCGACGTCGACGTGCGGCCAGAACCCCTCGACGCCCGATCGCTCGTGGTAGTCGCCGACGTAGAAGGTCAGGCGATAGACCCCGGCCGGGAGCACCTCGTCGGACCCGGTGAAGTCCGCCACTCGGCCGTCTTCGTCGGTCGGCGCGGAGCCGAGCATCAGCCAGTCGTCGCCGCGCTGCTGGAGAAGCGCGACCAGCACGTCGGCCGCCGGGCAGCCGAGCGCGGTATCGAGAATGTGCGTGGTGATCTGGGTCACGTCCGGAGTTCCTGCGGTGGCGGACGACCAGTGTAGACGCCGGCGGCGTTGCAATGATGGGCAGGAATCTGTCGTCCACCGGCCGATCCGTCAGGATGACCGCAGGCCTTCACCGGGAAACAGCATGCCGACCGCCCTCGTCACCGGCGCCTCGTCCGGACTCGGCCGCGAGTTCGCGCGCATTCACGCGAAGCGCGATCGCGATCTGGTCATCACCGCGCGACGCGGTGTCGAACTCGAGGCGCTGAAGCGCGACCTCGAAGGCGCGCACGACTGTCGGGTCACCGTGGTCGAGGCCGATCTGGCCGCGCCCGACGGCGTCGACACCCTCGTCGCGGGCTGCGAGGGCATCGAGATCGGCGTACTGATCAACAACGCGGGTTTCGGCGCTCACGGACCGTTCCTCGAACAGCCGCTGGAGCGCTCGCGAACCATGATCGAGCTGAACATCATGGCGCTGAGTGCGCTCGCCTACCGATTCGCGCCGGCCATGGTGGCGCGCGGGGCGGGTCGTATACTGAACGTCGGCTCGACCGCGGGCTATCTGCCGGGGCCGTTGCAGGCCGTCTACTACGCGTCGAAGGCCTACGTGAACAGCTTCAGCCAGGCGCTCGCCGAGGAGCTCGACGGCAGTGGCGTCACCGTCACGCTGCTTGCACCCGGACCGGTGAAGACGGGCTTCACGGAGGCGGCGAATCTCGAGGGCCTCGCCGCCTTCGAGAACGCGGCAGAACCCGCGACGGTGGCGCGCGCGGGCTACGAAGCCATGATGCGGGGAGAGCTCGTCTGCATCGACGATCGGCGGCTGGCGGCGATCTCGCGGGTGCTCGGGCTGTTCCCGAGGAAGACCGTCCTCAAGCTGTCGCGCCGGAGCATGACGAAGTCCGACGACGCCTGACGCGACGCCCTTCGCGACGCCTTGCGCGACGCCCTTCACGTCACTCTGCGTGACCCCTCACGCGACACCTGACGTCAGTGGCGCAGGCGTCGCGGATCGTCCAGCGCGAGTCGCGTGTCGACATCGGAGACGAGACGCGTCAGCAACTCGGGCGCGAAGAGATCGGCGCCATCGTCCGCAGCCGTCGCGGCCCTGAAATCCGGCCACGCTGCCGGGCTTTCGCATGCCGGCTCCCCTTCCCGGGATACGGTCAGTTCCCGCGCCGCGATACCCATTGCGTTGGCGATCATGCCGGCGGCGTAGCGTCGCTCGGCCGGCAGGCTCGGCACGAGGGAGTCGAGCAGGGCGGCACGAGCGGCGCCGAGCAGCGCAGCCCCGTCCGGTGCGTCTCGCGTCGGGCGAACCGACGCTTCGCTGGCAGCCGGCAAGGGACATCCGGACACCTCGGCGACGAGCCTCAGAAGATCCTGCTCGAGCCCGGCGATCATCCGACCGGTCAGGCCGAGTTCGAGAGTCGGCTCGGCGCCCGAGGTGAAGCGTGCGCCCTGCTGCAAGGCGATGACCGCCCAGCGGACCGTCGCGACGATCTCCCAGATCGGAACCGCCGCCCGATCGACCACGGTTCCCGACGCGGCCTCGTAGCCCGCGTGGAAAGCGTCGCGGGAACCGATGCCGCCGCCCGCCCGCTCGCGCGCGGCGAACCGCCAGCAGGGTGCGCAGAACCAGCCGATGTCCTCGTGCGGGTCACCGGGGGCGGCGAACTCCCAGTCGAGCACGCCGGTGACCTGCCCGTCATCACCGACCATCAAGTTGCCGCTCCGGAAATCGTTGTGGCAGAGCCGCTCCGGACAGGGCGCGACTCGCTGGCGCGACAGCCACGCGAGCGTCCATTCGAGCACGGGGCGGCGCGCGCCGAGGTCGTCGAGCAGCCCGCGATAGCGCGCCACCCTGCTTGCCAGCACGCTGCCGCCGCTCCCGTCGGCCGAGCTTCCGTCGGCCGCCCCGCCGGTGGTCGCACCCCCGCTGGTCGCACCCGGGTTCGCCGCGTCGTCGGCCGGCGAGAGGAAGGCGAGACGCTCGTCGCTCAGCGGGATGGCGTGAATGCGCGCGAGCTCCGACCCGAGTGCACGCACGAGCGCTTCGCGAGTCGGCTCGTCGAAGGCGTCGCCGCGCGTGAGGCGCATCGGGTTGGCGCTGCCCGCGACCCGCCGCATCACGAAGAACGGCCGCCCCGTGACCGACCGGTCGACACACGCGCCGAGCGGTTCGGGCACGGTCACGCCGGCGTCGAAGGCCGCGGCAAGCAGCGCGTGTTCGCGCTCGCGCGAGTGGCTGACCGACACGCCCGACGCGGCGTCCGTCCGCAGCACCAGCGTGTCCTTCCGGCGACCGCCCTCGCGCGAGACATCCAGCGCGACGTTCTCCTGTATCGCTCCGCCGGCGAGAGGCTCGTGACGAAGGATCTCGAGCGTGGGATCGGCGAAGCGCGCCCGCAGCCAGTCGGCAAGTCGCGCGCGAGCGTCGTCCGACGGCGCGCCGCTCACGCATTGCGCTCCGCCGCACCCCAGCGCCAGAAGTCCTGGCCGTCGGCCATCAGGCTGCGCGCGAGCACCATCTTGTGCACCTCGGACGCCCCGTCCACCAGTCGCGCCTGCCGGGCGTAGCGGTAGATCCATTCCAGCGGCGTGTCCTTCGAATAGCCCCGGGCGCCGTTCAGCTGGATCGCCGTGTCGACGGCCTTGTGCAACGTGTCGGCCACCGCGACCTTCGCCATCGACACTTCCTTCCGGGCGTAGTCCCCGCGATCGAGCATCCAGGCCGCGTGCATCGTCAGCAGCCGACCCACCTGGATGTCCATGGCCGCCTCACCGAGCAGCCAGCGCACGCTCTCCCGGTCGGCGAGTCGCTCGCCGAACGCCTCTCGGCTGCCGACGTAGTCGGTGGCGATCTCCATCGAGCGCTTCGCGAGGCCGAGCCAGCGCATGCAGTGCGTGAGCCGGGCGATGCCGAGCCGGATCTGGGTGACCTTCAGACCGTCACCGACCTGCATGAGCCGATTGGCGTCGGGGATGCGGAGCCCGTCGAAGCGCACCTCGCAGTGCCCGCCGTGTTCCTCGGGCCCCATGATGGGGATGCGACGAACGATGTCGAAGCCCGGGTCATCGGCGTGGAACAGGAAGGCGGTCAGTCCCTTGCGCTCGTCCTCGGAACTGCGCGCGACGACGATGAAGTGCTTCGCCTCGAGCGCGCCCGTGATGTACCACTTGGTGCCGTCGATGACCCAGTCGTCGCCGTCGCGCCGGGCCGTCGTGCGCATCATGCCGGCGGGGTCCGAACCCGATCCCGGTGCGGGCTCGGTCATCGCGAACGCCGAGCGAACGCGACCGTCGGCCACCGGCTCGAGCCACCAGGCCTTCTGCGCCTCGGTGCCGACCTTGGCCAGCACCATCATGTTGCCGTCGTCGGGGGCGGCCGAGTTGAAGACCGCGGGCCCGAAGATCGAGCGGTTCATCTCCTCGTAGCAGGCAGCCATGCCGACCGTGTCCAGGCCCTGGCCACCGTGTTCGGAGGCAAGTTGCAGGCACCACAGCCCCTCCGCCCGCGCCTTGGCGCGCACCGCATCCAGCAGCTCGACGCGGATGTTCTCGTGGGCGTCGTAGTTCGCGGGATCCTTCTCGAGCGGCAGCACCTCGCGCGCGACGAAGGCGCGCACGCGGCGACGGAAATCCTCGGAACGCGAATCGAGCGTGAAATCCATCGGGCAATCGTCCTGCGAGGGAAGGCGCGAACGCGCCGGAGCGGATCTCAGAGCGCCGAGCACAGGTGGCCACCATCGATCACCAGATCGCTGCCGGTCATGTAGGAGGACGCGTCGGAGGCGAGAAGCAGCAAGGCGCCATCGAGGTCGGCCGGATCGGCGACGCGACGTTGCGGCACGCGATTCACCGTGGCCTGCCCCGCCGGCGTCTCGAAGAACGTGCGGTTGATGTCGGTCAGCACGTAGCCGGGGGAGAGCGAATTCACGCGGATGCCGTGCCGCGCCCACTCCAGCGCGAGACTGCGCGTCAGGTGAACGAGCCCCGCCTTGGCCGCCGCATAGGGCGCTGTGCCCGCCCCGACGCGCGAGCCGAGAATCGAGCCGATGTTGACGATGCAGCCGGGCGACTCCTTCGCGACGCAGGCGCGGGCGAAGCGTTGCGCGAGCCACCAGGGGCCGCGCAGGTTCGTCTCGAGGACCGCGTTCCAGTCCTCGTCCTCGAGGGCGATCGCGGGCGTGCCGGTGGCGATGCCGGCGTTGTTGATCAGGACATCGACGTGACGGTCCCGGGCGGCGAGCGTCGCGAACAGCGCGTCCACCGAGCCGGCGTCACGAACGTCCAGTGCGAGGGACTCGACGCTGCCCGACCGCAGGCCGCCGAGTTCGTCGGCGAGCGCCACGAGACGGGGGTGGTCCGCGTCGCGGCCGGTCAGCACGAGTCTTGCACCCGCCTCGTGCAGGACGCGCGCGAAGCGTTGCCCAAGTCCACCGGAGGCGCCGGTGACGAGGGCGGTGCGGGAGTCGAGACGAAACGGCGAAGCGCTCATGAACTCAGGATAGCCTACGGGATCGGTATCCTTCCCTTCCGCGCGGACGCGCCTTGACGGAGATGTCGATCTTGAGCGAGCTGAGCCGGTTTCGCGGTGCGATCTTCGACATGGACGGACTGCTGCTCGACACCGAACGTCCGATCTTCACGGCAGCCATGCGGGCCTCAGACGATCTCGCTCTCGGCGATCTGTCCGCGACCTTCCTCGCGATGATCGGCATGCGCGGCGACCGCGCGATGCCGATGCTGGATGCGGCGCTCGGCGGACGCGTGACGCTCGACACGTTTCGGGAGACCTGGCGCGTACACATGACCGAGCTCGAGAAGGAGGCTGTCGGGGTACGGCCCACCGTCGTCGAACTGCTCGAGCGACTTCGCGAGCGAGACATCCCCTGCGCGGTGGCGACGTCGACGCATCGCGCGGCCGCCGCGGACCTGCTCGAACGTTCCGCGCTCGCCCCCTTCTTTCGAACGCTCACCGGCGGGGACCAGGTCGTCGAGCCCAAGCCCGCGCCCGAGATCTACTTCGTCGCCGCGGCGAGCCTCGGCATCGACGCGCGCAGCGCCTGCGCCTTCGAGGACTCCGGGCCGGGCACACGCGCGGCCGTCGCCTCGGGGGCGACCGTCGTGCAAGTGCCGGACATGACGGTGCCCGACGAGGAGATCCGTGCGCTCGGGCATCTGATCGCCGCCGACGTGCTCAGCGGCGCCCGCGCCGTCGGTCTCGTCGACTGAGCCAGGCGGCTGCACCGACGCGTCAGCAGGGCGATTGCGGCGACACCGAGCACACGGTCGGCCTCGTCGACCGCCACCCGCACCGTCATCGACTTGCGCTTCCCCCGCGTCCGGGCACCAAGCAGCTCGGCGTCCCCCTCCCGGAGATCGCGGGGATCGCGGTGCGCGGGCCCCTCGAAGGCGGCTGGACGCGACATCGGCGCGACGATCGCGTCGATGTCGGTGGGCACGGCCACACGGCAACGAATCGGGGCTGAACTCCTGTCCATCGGGCATCCCGAGAACGGAGGCGAAGATCGACGGCGACGGGCTCGCCGAGCACCCGATGATCGAGCCGCCGCGCCGCGCGTGCTACCGTCTATCATGCCGGCGATCACCACCCGCTGGAAAGCTGCCACATGACGATGGATCGTCCGCCCCTCCGACGCGCGAACGCCCGCGGACGCGCCGTTGGTTCGACGGCACTTCTCGCCGTGCTGGCCGCGCTGCTCGGCGCCTGCGCCGACGACCAGACCCGTGTCCGGGTCGGCGCATCCAGCGAGGGCGCACCGTCGTCCACCGATGCCTGTCTGCTCGTAGATGCTGCGCTGCTCGTCTGCGCGGCCAGCGACATGGCGCGCATCACGCGCACCGGCCCGATACCGAGGGAGCATGCGCGCTACGACCTCGCCGCGGGACCGCTGACCTTGCGCGCCGTGCGCGACGAGACCGTCGCGTTCCAGCTCATCGTGCGTCGGCTCGCCGACACGGCACCGGACACGATCCGGGTCGACGCCGGCGCGTGGCGCGGCGTCGCCGGCGCGACGAGCTCGATCCACGAGGACCTGTTCGCGGCTCACTACGTCCGCATCGAGAACGGCGCCTACACCTCCGGGCCGAACAGCATCGTGTTGCCGACCCCGGCGAACTACCCCGATGCACTGGTCCCGCGGGAACGGGCCTGTCCGGGCAGCGGCATCGCCGGCGTGAACGTGCCGGGCCTGGCCACGGGCGCGCCGCTGTTCGAGCGCGTCGCGCTCCCTGGCGCCGACCGCAACCAGGCGCTCTGGTTCGACGTGCACGTCGGCGCCGACACGGCAGCGGGTCGCTACGAGCGGGAGATCGTGCTGGAGGCGGGCGAGACTCGGCTCTTGCTGCCGATCCGGCTCGACGTGATCGACGCGAAACTCCCCACGACGCCGAGCATCGATGCGCTCGCCGAGGTCTACCGCCCGTACGCCTTCGAGGGCATCGGTCGCGACCCGAGCGATCCGGCCTGGCAGGCGATGGCGCGCTGCTACCAGCAGTTCGCCCACCGTCACAGGCTGGTGTTCGTCGAACGGGCCGGTGACGTGCCCACCGGCGCGACGCTCGCGGACTACGCCCGCATCTACGGGCCGGCTCTGGACGGCACCTTGTTCACGCCCGCGAACGGCTACGACGGGCCGGGTCAGGGAGCGCCGGTGGCCGTATGGCGCACGCCGTGGCGACAGGCGATCGACGGTACCGTCGCCAATGCCCTGCCGGAGCGTGCTGTCGCCCGTCTGGAAGGGCTCGCCCGTGACTGGGCGGCGCTGGCCAGCCGGCAAGGCTGGCGCGACACGCGCTGGTTCGCCTACGTGTTCGACGAGGTCGACGGTCCGCGCCAGGGCTGGCCCGAGGATGCTCCGCTGGGCGAGGGTGCGACCCCGGTCGACGTCGCCAGTCGACGCCAGTATCTCGCCCGTGTGCACGAGTCGATGCGTCGCGTGCAACGCGCACTGGACACGGGTTCACCTGCCGACTCGATCGACCTGATGTGGACCAGTCACTCGAACCCGTCGTTCTGGACGGACGACGCGGCACTGGACCTGCGAGGCACGATTCGCCTCTGGACCCCGAACGCCCACGCCGCGGACACCGACTTCCTCGGCGAACGCGTCGCGGCCGGCGATCGCACGTGGTTCTACCACAGCGGTCACCCGGCCATCGGGGCGCACGCGATCAACCTGCCCGGCACCGACATGCGCAGCTGGGGCGTGGCGGGCGCGCGCTACGGTCGTCAGGGACAGCTTCTCTGGGCGGTCAACTTCGGGAGCGCGACCGAGCCCTACGCGGACCCGACCTGGAACGCGCAGGACGACCGCGTCGGCAACGGCCTCATGGTGTACCCGGGCAACGAGCTACCGGACATCGGCTACCCGGCCGTGCCCGGCCCCGTTCCGTCGATGCGCCTCAAGGCATGGCGACGCGGACTGCAGGACGCCGAGCTCTGGTTCCTTGCCCGCGCGCGTGATCCGGCCGAGAGCGAGCGGCTGATCCGCGCGCTCGTTCCGCGCGCGTTCACCGATGCGGTCGAACGCGGCGACGCGGCACCGACCTGGCCACGGGAGGCGGGCCCGTGGATCGACTTCCGCGATGCGCTCCTCGACATCGTCGCGCGTTGAACGCGGGCGCCCGCCGACCACTGTCCCGGCGATTGCTGTACCGTCCGACGTACTCGGGGCCGGTCGCCCGACTTCTTTCCACGACGATCAGAGACGAGCGATGAAACTTGCGAGATACGGCGAGCGCGGCGCCGAGAAGCCGGCCCTGATCGATGCCGACGGCAGCCTGCGCGATCTCTCGGGCACCGTCGACGATATCGCGGGCGACACCCTGTCGACCGACGCGCTGGCACGCCTGGCCGCGCTCGATCCGGCCTCGCTGCCGAAGCTCTCGGGCTCGCCTCGCATCGGGCCCTGCGTGAGCGGCATCGGCAAGTTCATCTGCATCGGCCTCAACTACTCCGATCACGCGGCCGAGACCGGTGCGAAGGTGCCCGAGGAGCCCATCATCTTCATGAAGGCGACGAGCGCCGTCTGCGGACCGAACGACGACGTCCTCATCCCGCGCGGCTCGACCAGGCTCGACTGGGAGGTCGAACTCGGCATCGTCATCGGCACGACGGCGAAGTACGTCACCGAGGCCGAAGCGCTCTCGCACGTCGCGGGCTTCTGCGTGGTCAACGACGTCTCCGAACGCGCCTTCCAGACCGAGCGCTCGGGCCAGTGGACCAAGGGCAAGAGCTGCGACACCTTCGGCCCGATCGGTCCCTGGCTCGTCACCCCGGACGAGGTGAGCGATCCGCAGGCTCTCGGCATGTGGCTCGACGTCGACGGCAAGCGCCGCCAGGACGGCAGCACGAAGACGATGATCTTCGGCGTCGCCCATCTGGTGTCCTACCTCAGCGCGCTCTTCACGCTGCATCCCGGTGACGTCATCTCGACCGGTACGCCGCCGGGCGTCGGCATGGGCATCAAGCCCGAGCCGGTCTACCTGAAGGCCGGGCAGACGATGTCTCTCGGCATCGACGGACTGGGTGAGCAGCGGCAGACGGTGATCGCCGACCCGGCGGGCTAGACGAGCAACTTCCCCATGAACCATTCGTCCACGTAGCCGGAGCGCAAGCGCACCGCGTCGCGACGGCGGCCCTCGCGCACGAATCCCGCGCGCTCGTAGAGGTCCAGGGCGCGTTCGTTGCTCGCCATCACGCCGAGACCGAGCCGGTGGATGCCGCGATCGCGCGCGTCGTTCTCGATCGCCGCGAGCAGACCGCGACCGAGCCCTTGTCCGCTCGCCGTCAGCCTCACGCCCAGCACGATCGCGACGGCGTGCGCATTGCGAAAACCCGGCCCGCTCATCGCACCGACGAAGCCGTCCAGCACCGTGCGAGCGTCGCCGTCCTGTCGGCTGGCGACGATCAACGTCTCCCGACCGGTCCTGCGCCCCTGCTCGATGCGTGCGCGCATGTCGGCTCGCGTGGTCGCGCGCTCACCCGGCTCGTAAAGCATGAACTCGCTGTCCGCATCCAGTGCCGCGAACAGCGAGAGAAAGGCCCGTGCGTCGTCAGGCTCCGCGTGGCGCAGCGTCGTCGCCGACGAGCGCGTCGATCGGTCGTTCCTGTCCATCCTGTCGTCTCCGCGTTCTGCGACGCAAGCCCGAGACCGGCGGCGGTGCGCTTCATGTTCGGGATGGCCTGTCCGCTACATGATCGGGGTGACATGAGCGATGTTTCAGGGATGTGCCCTGGTCACGTTCGGGCGAGATAGGCGGTGCTAGCGTCGGCGCCCTTCCCGGCTCGGACACCCTGTCCAGCCCGATGCGATCACTCTTTCAACAGGCTAGCCTCACCCCATGACCGCTCCACTGTTCAGCGTCGTCATACCGACCTACAACCGTGCGAACACGATAGCCCGTGCGATCGAGTCGTGCCTGGCCCAGACCTGCCAGGACTACGAGATCGTGATCGTCGACGACGACAAGTCGAAGGACGACATGGCGGCGGCGATCGTACCGTTCGCCGATCGCTGCACCATTCGCCTGAAGCTCGACCACCAGGGCAAGGCCGCGTCGGCGCGGAACGAGGGCGCCCGACTTGCCGCCGGGCGCTACGTCGCCTTCCTCGACGCGGACGATGCCTGGCTGCCGGAGAAACTGGAGACCTGCCGCGTTCACCTCGAGCGCGAGCCGAACGCGCTGTTCTACAGCCAGAACTATGTCGACCGTGGTGTCGGACGCTATTGGGTCAAACCGTCGCGCGGGCTTCGCGAGGGCGAGGACATCTTCGACTACCTCTTCGTCGACAAGGGCTGGGTCCACCCGAGCACGATCGTGCTGCCGACGGAGGCTGCGCGCGCGCACCCCTTCCGCGAGGATCTCTCGTTCGGCGACGACATGCAGTTCGCGATCGATCTTTGGAAGGCGGGAACGACGATCCGCATGATCGACGCGAAGCTCGCGATCTACCACGACCCGCCACAGTTCGATCGGCTGTCGCAGAGCCCGGTCTTCGAGAAGGGCAAGACCGCGACGCACTCGAGCTTCATCGAATGGGTGGAGTCGCACCGAAGCGAGATGTCGGACCGGGCCTGGCTTGCCTACTGCTCGTTCTGGCGCTCGCGATTCGTCGCGCCAGCCTCCGTGACGGGTGCGCTGACGGATATCTGGAGCGCTCGCGAGAACGTCGGTACCCGGCGTTGCCTGTCGCAGATGGTGCAGACGTTCGCGCCGCGGAGCTATCGCCGTCTTGCCGACGTCGTCGCCCGCTTCCGGGGCGAGGACCCGGAAACGCTGCCACTCTCCATGCGCGAACCCGCCACGCACTGACGGCGGTGCGTCAGGCGTTCGCCTCGGCCGCGTCGAGCCGCCAGTGCGGCGGGTAGTCGGACGCCGGAAACACCGCTTTGGCGAGTGCGAGCATGGCGTCCCGATCATCGATGTCGTACCGTTCGGACAGGTGGAACGGCACGAGCCGCTTCACGCGCGCCGCGCGCGCCAGCGCGGCGACCCGGTCGATCGTCGCGTGATGGTTACGCGTCGCCAGCGCCGTCTCGTCCGGGTGGTACTGCGATTCGCAGACGAGCGTGTCGATGTCCGCGAGCCAGACCGAGAGACGCGCGAATGTCTCGTCGTCGAGCAGGAAGTCGGTCACGTAGGCGACGGACTCCCGAGCGGAGGCCGTCAGCAGTGTCCGCGCGAGCCGATCCGCGTCATGTCGCGCGCCGTCGATCTCGATCCAGCGGCGTGCTGCCCCGAGCGCCGAAGAGCCCTTCCCGTCCGCGGAATCCCCTCCGGCTGACCCGGCTGACCCGGCTGACCCGGCTGACCCGGTTGCCCCGGTAGCCGGAACGGTCGCGCTCGCCACCGCTGTGGACGGTTCACCGGTGGCGAGCGCCTTCAAGGTGCGCAACCACGGGCCGGGCGTCAGACCGAGCATGACGAGACGCTCCCGATCGACCGCGACGCGCGGCGCCTCTCGCACCAGGTAGGCCAGTGACGTGCCGTGGTGTGGCAGTGCGGCGACCTCGACCGAATACGTGGCGGTACGGAGGATCGCGCCGTCGTGCGGGAAGGGCTCGAGCGCATGGGACTCGGCGAACGCCTCGCGCGCCTCGAAGCGATGCGGCAGGACGCGTTCGGGGTACACGTCGTGGACGATCCAGGTGCCGGGCACGTCGTTGACGATGTTCCACCAGAAACCCCGAAAGCGGTGATGCAGGATAGCTGCGGTGCCGGGCGGACCCCAGACGTTGACGGCGCGACCGGCCCGCTCGAAGTTGCTTCGGAAGAACGCGTCGAAGCCGCCCACGTGATCCATGTGCAGGTGAGAGAAGAAGAGGTGCTCGGTCGCCTTGATCACACCGGGCGTCAGCGCATCGAGGCAGCGATCGCCACAGTCGAACTGCAGGCGGCTGGTGTGCGAGCCCGCGTTCACGTCGACACGCAACAGGTTGTCCTGGCCAGGCGCACCGAGCACCTGATGCACGAGGCTCAAGACGGCACCTCACCGTCCCCTTCGACCTCCGACCCAGCTGGCGAATCGACTGGCGAATCGACTGGCGAATCGACTGGCGAATCGGATGACGACCCGGCTGGCGATGGGAGCGCCATGGCGCGCGCGTCCAGCACGTCGGCAACGGCCGCCAGGGCCACTTCCATCGGCGTGTTGCCGGTCCGGACCCGCTGCCCCAGCGGTGCCGTCAGCCGGGCGATCTCCGCTGCCGAGAATCCCTTGCGCGTCAGACGTCCCCGGAAGCTCGTCGCCTTGGAGCGCGATGCGATCAAGCCGCAGTAGCGACTGTCACCGCGCGCGAGCACAGCCTCCACGACCTCGAGGTCGAGCGCGTGACTGTGCGTCATCACCAGCCAGTACGCCTGCGCAGGGCCCGCCTCCACCGCCGCGGGCACGTTCTCGTCGAGCAAGGTCCGGCCGAGCGAGTCACCGCCCTCCAGCGATCGGAGGCGTGCGAGCCATTCCGGACGTCCGTCGTGAAACGTCGCCCGACAGGGCAATCTGATCAGCAGCCGGGCCAGCTCCTGGCCGACGTGCCCGGCCCCGAACACCTGCACATGAAAGTCGATAGCCGCGTAGTGCTCGAAACGCAGCGTGACTTTCCCGCCGCAACATTGCGACAGCGCGCGGCCGAGCGGGAACGTCTCGATCACGTCGGCAATCTCGGCCGGACGCCGCGCGAGCAGTTCGCGCGCGCGCGCGAGTCCCGTGAGCTCGAGCGCGCCGCCGCCGATCGTGCCGTCGAACGACTCCGGGCCGACGGTCATGCGCGTGCCGACGCCGCGCGGAGCCGACCCCGCGATCGCCGTGATGGTGACGACGACGCAACCGCGGCCTGCCTGCTGATGACGGACCAGTCCGTCGAGCCAGGTCATCGGTAGCGCCCGGGCTCGGCACTCGTCGCGCCGTCGTCCGTCGCGTCGGGCGTGCCCGTCTTTCCCGCGACCACGGCGCCCGCGCCGGGGCGCAGCGCGGTACACGCGCGCAACACCTCCTCGGGCGTCGCCGGTGCCTGAAGATCGGGGAAGCGACGGTGGCCGTCGAGCGAGGCGACTGCGTCGCGGATGGCGGCGAACGCCGAGATCGCGAGCATCAGCGGCGGCTCGCCGACCGCCTTGGAGCGGAACACGGTCGCCTCGTCGTTCGGGCTGTCCGCAAGTAGCGAGACGTTGAACTCGTGCGGCATGTCGCCGACCGCCGGGATCTTGTACGTCGCCGGTCCATCGGTCAGCAATCGCCCGCGCGCGTCCCAGCGCAGCTCCTCGTGCGTCAGCCAGCCCACGCCCTGCACGTAGCCGCCCTCGATCTGCCCGAGATCGATCGCCGGATTCACCGACGAGCCGACGTCGTGCAGGATGTCGGTGCGCAGCACCCGCGTCTCGCCGGTCAAGGTGTCGATCATCACCTCGGTCACGGCCGCCCCGCAGGCGTAGTAGTAGAACGGCCGACCGCGCGCGCTTTCCCGATCGTAGTGAATCTTCGGCGTCGCGTAGTGCCCGCTCGTCGAGAGCGACACCCGGGCGAGGTAGGCACTGCGAGCGAGTTCCGGCCACGTGTAGGCGGCAGGCGCGACATCGCTGCCGTGCACCGCGATCCGGTCGTCGGCGAACGCGATGTCGTCGGCCTCGACGCCATGCCGCTCGACGAGGAAGGCCGTCAGGCGCACACGCAGCTCACGGGCGGCCAGCAGCGCGGCCATGCCGTTCAGATCGGTGCCGGACGAGGCGGCGGTGGCCGAGGCGTTCGGCACCTTGTCGGTGCGGGTGGCCGTGGCGACAATGCGCTCCAGCGCCATGCCGAGCTCGCCGGCGACGATCTGCGCGACCTTCACGAAGAGCCCCTGCCCCATTTCGGTGCCGCCGTGATTGATCTGCACGCTGCCGTCGTTGAACAGGTGCAGGAGCGCGCCGGCCTGATTCAGGTGCTTGACGGTGAAGGAGATCCCGAACTTCACCGGCGTCAGCGCGATGCCCTTCTTCAGGACCGCGCTGCGGCGATTGAAGGCGGCAATCTCCGCGCGGCGCGCCGCGTAGCGGGCGTCGGCCGCGAGGGTATCGATGATGCGAGGCACCGTGAAGGCCGTGACGACCTGGTGATACGGCGTCACGTTGCGGTCCGATTCGCCGTACAGGTTCAGCCGCCGAATCTCGAGCGGGTCGCGGCCGCGGTGGAAGGCGATCTCGTCGATCACCGCCTCCATCGCCATCATTCCCTGGGGTCCGCCGAAACCGCGGAAGGCCGTGTTGGAAACCGTGTGCGTCTTGCAGCGCAACCCGTCGACGACGACGTCGGGCAGGTAGTAGGCGTTGTCACAGTGGAACATCGCACGATCGACGATCGCGTCAGACAGGTCGGGCGAGTTGCCGCATTGCCCGGCCAACGTGTACGCGACGGCAAGAATGCGTCCGGCGTCGTCGAATCCGACGTCGTAGCGCTGCAGGAAGCCATGCCGCTTGCCGGTGATGATCATGTCGTCGCGCCGCGACAGGCGGCAGCTCGCGGTCACGCCGCCACGGACGGCAAACACGGCGGCCAGCACCGCACAGGCGGTGGCGTGCGTCTCCTTGCCGCCGAAGCCGCCACCCATCCGGCGCACGATGACATCCACCCGATGCATCGGGATGCCGAGCACGTTCGCGACGAGATGCTGGGTCTCCGTCGGGTTCTGGTTGCTCGAATGCACGGTGACGCCGCCGTCCTCGCCGGGCTCCGCGCGGGCGACCTGCCCCTCGAGATAGAAATGCTCCTGACCGCCGATGCTCAGCTCGCCCTGCAGGCGATGCGGGGCACGCTCGAGCGCCGCGGCCGCGTCGCCACGCTGCATGCGGTGAGGCGGCCGAACGGCGAAGCCGTCAGCGATCGAGTCGGCCAGATCGAGTCGCGGCGTGTCCTCGTCATACTCGATGTCGGCGAGCAGCACCGCCTGCCGGGCAAGCCGGTGCGAGATCGCGGCGACCGCGAACACCGGCTGACCGAGGTATTCGACGAGCGTGTCGACGATCAGCGGGTCGCCGGGAAAGACCGGCCCGATATCGCTCAGATGGGGCAGGTCCGCGTGCACCAGCACGTCCACCACACCGGGCGCGGCCCGGACGGCGTCCAGCCCGAGCCGCGTCATGCGCCCGTGAGCGATGCCCGACGTGCCGATCGCGACGTGCAGCTGCCCGACGGAGGCGGGCAGATCGTCGACGTAGCGCGCGCGCCCGGTGACGTGCGCGCGCGCGCTGTCGTGCGGACGCGGGCTACCGGCTGCCATCGAGAGGCACTCCGTGATCGGCCGGCGCGGCGCCGACGCTCAGGCGAAACGGCGCGGCGGTCGCTTGCTCCCGATCCTCGACGCCGGCTTCGAGGTAAGCGCGGCGCAGCAGGTTCTGCGCGACCTGCAGTCGGTAGCCCGCACTCGCCCGCGCGTCGCTGAGCGGCGCGAAATCCTCGGCCAATGCCGCTGCGGCGGACTCGACGACCGCGCGCTCGAACCGGCCACCCGTCAGCGCCGCCTCGGCGGCGACGGCCCGCGCCGGTGTTGCCGCCATGCCGCCGAACGCCAGCCGCGCCGAACGGATGCGCGAGCCGTCCACCGTCAGGGCGACCGCGGCGCAGACGGCCGAGATATCGTCTTCCATGCGCTTGCTGACCTTGTAGACGCGCACGAACTCGTTCGCGCCCGGGATCGGGATGTGCACCGCCTTCACGAACTCGCCCGGCGCGAGCACCGTCTCGCGATAGCCCGTGAAGTAGCCGTCCACGGCCTGCTCCCGGACGTGCTCGCCCCGTTGCAGGATCAAGGTCGCCCCGAGCGCGAGCAGCAGCGGCGGCAGGTCACCGATCGGCGAGGCGGACCCGATGTTTCCGCCGAGGGTGCCAAGGTTGCGTATCGGATCCGATCCGAAGCGGAGCAGCAGCTCGGTCGCACCCGGCACCCGGTCCCCGAGCAGCTCCAGGCAACGCGTCAGCGGGACCGCCGCACCGATCGTCAGCCGGGCCGCAGTCGCCTCGACCTCTTGCAGTTCCGGGACCCGTGCGACGTGGATCATGCGCGGCAGGTCGACAAGCTTCTGCGTGACCTCGAGCGCGAGATCGGTTCCGCCTCCGAGCAGGGGCGCGTCGGGGTGACGGAGGACAAGGGCGGCGAAGTCCGCGAGCGAATCCGGCGAATGAAAGCCTCGATGCACGGGCGGCGTCGCCGCGATCTCGCGCAGGCGCGCTGCGATCGCCCGCTCGACCGTCTCTTTCGCGCCCGGGTCGAACCCCTCGCGCGTGCGCGCGGCGAGCGCGACGACCGCCGCACGCTTGATCGGCCGATAGCCCGTGCACCGACAGAGGTTGCCGCCGAGCGTCCGGTCGATGCGATGCGACAGCGCCTCGGGGTCGTCGGTCACGATCCCGTCGAGCCAGCCCCTGGCCGATGTCATCGGACGTACCGCGTGCGATCCGGCCACGTCGCGACCGGTCGCGGCACGCGCGTCGGGATCGCCGACCGAGCGCCGCGCCGCATCGGCGTTCGCTTCGCTGCGATACGCGACGACGGGCGTGGGCCCCGCCAGTTCGATGGGTGACGCGTCGCGTGCCGACGTGTCGGCCGCCGTTGCATCGCCGCCGGGTCGCGAGGGCGCTCCGTCGCGCGCGAGCGTCACGCGCGGCGCATCCGGTGCCCGATACAGGGCGTAGAGCGACATCACGAACCCCGGCGTGCAGAAACCGCACTGCGAGCCGTGCTCCTCGACCATCGCGCGCTGCACGGGATGCAGCTCCTCGCCGCGCGCCAACGACTCGACCGTCACCAGCAGACGGCCGTGCAGCGCGCCGACGAACGCGATGCAGGCGTTGATCGACTCGTGGCGAAGCGCCGGGCCGGTCGCGCGTCCGTCGGACGGCGACGCCACGACGACGGTGCAGGCACCGCAGTCGCCGGAGCCGCAGCCCTCCTTGGTGCCGCAGCGGTGACGGTGAAGCCGCAACCAGTCGAGCACGGTCAGGTCGGCAGGCACCTCGTCGCCCAGTGCGATCTCCTCGGGGGTCTGCCCACCGGCATCGAGCAGGAAGCGAATCACGTGGTGGCGTCCTCGGTGGGATCGTCGACGAAGAGCGCGGTCTCGGCGAAGGCGGTGACATCGATCAGCCCGACGTCCGAGATGCGCAGCTCGGGGATGACCACGAGCGCGAGCAGCGAGTGCTGCATGTAGGCGTTGTTGAGCGTGCAGCCGCAGTCCCGCATCGCCCGCACGAGCCCCTGGGCCTTGTCGGCGACGCGCTCGGCCCGCTCGTCGGACATCAGCCCGGCGATCGGCAGCTCCACCATGGCGCGCTCCTCGCCACCGGCGATCAACACCACGCCGCCGCCGACCTCGACCAGGCGGTTCGCGGCCAGCGCCATGTCGGCCCGGTCGGTGCCGACGACGATCATGTGATGCGCGTCGTGCGCGACGGTGGACGCCATCGCGCAGGGCACGTCGTAGCCGAAGCCCGACACGAAGGCGTTCACCACGCCGCCTTTGCCACGATGCCGTTCGACGAGGGCGATATGACAGACATCCGCCGCAGGCTCTCCGAACACCTCGGCGCCCTCGAGCAGGACGGCGCCGTCGTTCGCGACGGCGAGGCGCGCCTGCAACGCACGCGTCGGCGCCTGGTTCTCGACCACGCCGATGACCCGCGCGGTGACCGTTCCCGCCACGCCGGAGCCGGAGCCGGAGCCGGCGCCGGCGCCGGCGCCGTCGCCGTTCGCCGTCGACGCGTCGGCAACCGCGGTGCCCGGCGCCCGCACGATGAAGTCGTCCGCGACCGGCGACCGCCCGAGCCGGACCGTGTCGCGAGCGCTGGCCGGGTAGGACGCGGGCGGAATGTCCGCGCTCAGCACGCCGTTCCTCGCCAGCGACTCGCCGCGTGCGAACACTTCCTCGATCGGCAGCGTGACGAGATCGCTCGTCAGGATCAGGTCGGCGCGCCGCCCGGGGGTGATCGAGCCCAGCTCGCGCTCGAGGCCGAAGTGCTCGGCCGCGTTCAGCGTGGCCATGCGAATCGCGCTCATCGGGCGCAAGCCCTGGGCGATCGCGTGACGCACGACGCGATTCATGTGACCGTCGTGAACGAGGGTGCCGGGGTGCGAGTCGTCGGTGCACAGCACGAAGTAGCGATCGTCGAGCCCGTGTTCGGTGATCGCCTTGACCTGCGGGGCGACGTCGTACCAGGCCGACCCGAGACGGAGCATCGAGCGCATGCCCTGCCTCACCCGCGCGATCGCGTCCTCGACGCGCGTGCCCTCGTGATCGTCGGCGGCGCCGCCCGCGACATAGCCCGCGAACGGCAGCCCGAGGTCGGGAGAGGCATAGTGACCGCCGACGGTCTTGCCGGCCGCGCGCGTCGCCGCGATCTCGCCGAGCATCGTCGGATCGTTGTTCGCCACCCCGGGAAAGTTCATGACCTCCCCGAGCCCGATGATGTTCGGCCAGGCCATGGCCTCGGTGATCTCGGCCACGCCGAGCGCCGCCCCCGCGTGCTCGAGGCCCGGCGCCGAGGGCACGCAGCTCGGCATCTGCACGTACACGTTGAGCGGCAGCTCGATCGCCTCGTCGTGCATCAGGCGCACGCCGGGAAGTCCCAGGACGTTCGCGATCTCGTGGGGATCGATGAACATCGTCGTCGTGCCGTGCGGGGCGACCGCGCGGGCGAATTCGGTGACCGTGACCATGCCGCTCTCGACGTGCATGTGGGCATCGATCAGGCCCGGCACGAGGTAGCGGCCGGCGGCGTCGACGATCCTCGTCTCCGGGCCGATCGCGTGCGAGGCGTCCGGGCCCACATAGGCGAAGCGGCCGCGCACGATCGCGACGTCGGTGTCCGGAACGATCTCGCCGGAGTGCACGTTGACCCAACGGCCACCGCGCACGACGCTATCGGCGGGGGTGCGACCGGTAGCGACGTCGACGAGCGCCGCCGCGGCGTCGCTCCAGGGGGGCATGGCAGGCATCGAAGACCTCTTTCGGGCGAAGGCACGGTCCGGATGATGCCCGCTCTGGCCCGGGAAGGGCGCGGCAGGCGATCGGTGACGACGGTTCACGTCATCTTGGGGCCTACCGGGCGCGGTTCGTGCACCCCGGGCGACGAGGGGTGCCGGCCGCTCCGGTATACTGTCCGATGAACCGGCGCCGAGTGCCCGCGCCCGCCTGCATCGAACCCCCTGCTCCTCCCGGTGGCGACTGCACCCGCCCTCCTCGCTCGTTCATTCCGGCCGTCCGCCGCGCAGGCCGTCCCGCCGTCCGACTCCACGGGACGGCCGCACCCGATCCGTCCAGAGACTTTCCCGTGATCCAGAAGCTTCGCAACATCGCCATCATCGCCCACGTCGACCACGGCAAGACGACACTGGTCGACAAGCTCCTCCAGCAGTCCGGCACGCTGGACATGCGCAAGGAACAGACCGAGCGCCTGATGGACTCGAACGCGATCGAGAAGGAACGGGGCATCACGATTCTCTCGAAGAACACCGCGATCCGCTGGAACGACTACCGCATCAACATCGTCGACACCCCCGGACACGCCGACTTCGGCGGCGAGGTCGAGCGCGTGCTGTCGATGGTCGACTCGGTGCTGCTGCTGGTCGACGCGGCCGAGGGTCCGATGCCGCAGACGCGCTTCGTCACCCAGAAGGCCTTCGCGATGGGGTTCCGCCCGATCGTCGTCATCAACAAGATCGACCGCGAGGGTGCGCGCCCCGACTGGGCGCTCGATCAGACCTTCGAGCTGTTCGACAACCTGGGCGCGACCGACGAGCAGCTCGACTTCCCGGTCATCTACGCGTCGGCCGTCAACGGCTACGCGGGCGTCGAGCCCGGCGTCAGCGAAGGCGACATGACGCCCCTGTTCGAGACCATCATCGAGGAAGTGCCGGCGCCCGACGTCGACCCGGACGGCCCGCTGCAGATGCGCGTCAGCTCGCTCGACTACTCCAGCTACGTCGGCGTCATCGGCATCGCCCGCATCCGCCGCGGTCGGCTTCGCCCGAACATGCCCGTGCGCATCGTCGGCGCCGACGGCAAGCAGCGCAATGCGAAGGTGCTGCAGGTGCTGGGCTTCCACGGCCTCGAGCGCATCGAGACCGACGAGGCGAGCGCAGGAGACATCGTCGCGGTCACCGGCCTCGACAAGCTGAACATCTCGGACACGATCTGCGACCCGGCGACCGTCGAGGCGCTGCCCGCGCTGACGGTCGACGAGCCGACGATCAGCATGATGTTCCAGCCGAACTCCTCGCCGTTCGCCGGCAAGGAGGGCAAGTTCGTGACCAGCCGCAACATCTGGGACCGCCTCCAGACCGAGCTTCTGCACAACGTCGCCCTGCGCGTCGAGCGTACCGAGCAGGGGGAGACGTTCAAGGTCTCCGGCCGCGGCGAACTGCATCTCTCGGTGCTGATCGAGAACATGCGTCGCGAAGGCTACGAGATGGGCGTCGGCCGCCCCGTCGTCATCACCCGCACCGGCGGAGACGGCAAGACCGAGGAGCCCTTCGAACAGATCACGATCGACGTCGAAGAACAGCACCAGGGCGCGATCATGGAGAAGATGGGCGTCCGCAAGGGCGACCTGAAGAACATGGTTCCCGACGGCAAGGGGCGGGTCCGACTCGACTACATCGCCCCCGCCCGCGGCATGATCGGCTTCCGCACCGAGTTCCTGACCGCGACCTCCGGCACAGGCCTGATCTACTCGGTGTTCGACCACTACGGCCCGATGATCCAGATCTCGGGCATCGGCCAGCGCCGCAACGGCGTGCTGATCTCCAACGGCACCGGCAAGGCGCTGGGCTTCGCGCTGTGGAACCTGCAGGAGCGCGGCAAGCTCATCCTGGGGGCGAACGTGCAGGTCTACGAGGGACAGGTCGTCGGCATCCACTCCCGCGAGAACGACCTCACGGTCAACGTGCTCAAGGGCAAGCAGCTGACGAACGTCCGCGCGAGCGGTACGGACGAGAACATCCAGCTGACCCCGCACATCGACTTCAGCCTCGAGCAGGCGCTCGAGTTCATCGACGACGACGAACTCGTCGAGGTCACGCCGGCGTCGATCCGGGTGCGCAAGAAGCACTTGAGCGAGACCGAGCGCAAGAAGCACTCGCGCACCGCGAAGGCCGGCTGATCGCCGAGCGAGCCTTCAGGGCTCGCCGCCGCGCGCAAGGCGCGGGCTCGACAGGTACTCGCGCGTCCGCATCTCGGCCAGCCGGCTGGCCGTGCGGGTGAACTCGAACGCGAGCCGCGCCCCGGTGTAGAGCGCGTCGCTGTCGGCTTCGGCCGACAGCACGAGCTTGACCCGCCGGTCGTAGAACTCGTCGACGAGGTTCACGAAGCGCCTCGCCTGATCGTCCCGGTGGCCGTCGAGTACCGGTACCCCGCTGACCATGACGGTGCGGAACTCGTTGGCGAGTTCGCTGAAGTCGGCGGTCGAGCGCGGCGCGTCGCACAGGGTCTCGAAGTCGAACCAGACGATGTCGGCCGAGGTGCCGCGCACGGCTAGCGCCCGATCGTGAATCGACACGGTGCCCGGTTCGGGGTCGGCGCCGGAACCGAGGCGACGAAAGTGATCGCGCATGGCCGCCTGGGTCGTCTCGTCCATCCGACCGTCGGTGGCGCGCGTGCCGATCACGTGGATCGGATCGCGTTCCATCAGCCGCAGGCGGTAGTCGCTCTCGCCGGGCATCTCGAGCACCGACGTGTGACGGGTGATCTGGGCGATCGCGGGCAGGAAGCGCGCGCGTTGCAGGCCGTCCCGGTAGAGCCCGTCCGGTGGCACGTTCGACGTGGTAACGAGGGTCACGCCACGCTTGAACAGCGCGGTCAGGAGCCCACCGAGCAACATCGCGTCGGTGATGTCGTTCACGTGAATCTCGTCGAGCAGCAGCAACCGCGCGCGTTCCGCCCAGTCGTCGGCGATACGCGGCAGGGGCTCGTCGACACGCCCGAGCGCGCGCAGATCGGCGTGGATGTGCTGCATGAAGCGATGGAAGTGAAGCCGCGTCTTGTCCTCGAAGGGCAGGCTCTCGAAGAAGAGATCGCAGAGGTGCGTCTTCCCGCGGCCGACCCCACCCCACAGGTAGAGCCCCTTCACGCCCGTCACCTCGGACACGTCACTGCTCCGCCAGCGCGCGAACACGGAGCGCGATGGCTGCGACCAGCGACGTCGTCGGACGAGCTCCGCGGCCATCGCCTCGAGCCGATGCACGACCGCCTCCTGCCCGACATCCGGTTCCAGCGCTCCCCTGTCCAGTTCGGCCCGGTAACGGACCAGCGGACCGTCGGCGGATTCCCGCCGACCCGGTCGCCGCGCACTCACCCCGCTACCCGCCGCGCCCGGCGCGAAGCGAGCGGATCGCCTCTTTCTGGCGCACCAGCACATAGCCGTGCAACGCGTCGAGCTCGGCCGCCGAGAGATCGACGAAGCGCCCCTGAAGAACGCCGGGTTCGCTTTCCGGCAACACGTCGACGTAGCCCGCTATCGGCACACGCGCGGTCGGCAGGTCGATGCTGAACGGATAGCGTCGGCCGGGGGCCACCGATTCCGGCGCGAGCGTCAGGCCGTTCGCGCTGATGTCGAGTACGCGCTCCAGCCGTCCGTCGAGCTGGAGGATGACCGGGTCGTCCGGGTCGGGCACGACGCTGTAGGCCGCGCGCCCGCCGCTCGGGGCCTTGATCAGGATCACGTTCATCGATTCACCCCCTCAGCCCGGGGGGGACGAGGCGGGCAAGCCGTCCGCGCAGCCGGTGCACGTCGTTGTCCTCCAGGATGATGGAGGCCGCGCGGTAGGCGATCTCGGCGGTGACGAGCTCTCGCGCATGCGCCGCGCGCAGGCGGCCGATCAGGATGCACAGGATCATCGCAAGACTGACCCCGCAGACGAAGGGCACGACCGTCGCCTCGGAAAATGTCGCGGCACCGGCGCCGGGAGCGACGAAGTGGATCAGGGAGCCGAGCAGTCCGCTCAACACGGCGTAGATCGCCGTGAACAGGAACACGTCGGCCGTCAGGCGATTGAAGGTGCGCTCCGCCTCCAGGCTGCGCTCGAGACGAAAACGAATCGCCCCCTCCTCGGCCGCGTCGCCGATGAGATGACAGACATCCTCGACCTCGGTGGAATTGGAGCGCACCTCGGCGACACCGAGCAGGCCATCGCGTCGGCTGATGTCGCAGACCTTCATCATCGCGCGAATCATCTCCGGCGGAGAGCTGCCGCCGCGCACACCGCGCACCAGCGCCGTCTCGAGCGACTGGACGAGCTGCGGCAGCGGGAAGGTGACGAGCAGCGCGACGAGCGTGCCGCCGAACACGACGATGACCGGACGCACGATGTCGAAGAAATCGACGGTGTCGCTCAGGAACATCGACAGCCCGACCGTCAGCAGTACCGTCGCCAGTACCAGCGGTAGGGTCTGCCAGATTTCCACGCTCTCGGTTTTGCGCACGTACGGACCGTCTGAAATCGTTGAAGACACGTAGGCAGGCAGCTGTCGAGGCAAGGGCTCGTCGGGACTTGCCAGCGACACGAAACTGTGATGCGAGCGCGAGCGGTCGATTGAGAATAGCAGAATCCCCGGAAACCTAAAGGCGGTCTCGCACTGTACACATTGCCACCGCGCCGGCCCCTCCCGGATCGTGCGCGAGCGTGTCGTCGGCTGCCCTCGGCGACCGACTCGCGACAGCGCCGCTGTCCTTCAACGCGTCGCGGCGGCCAGCAGGCGAGGCGGGCTCCGCCGCGCCGTCGACGGACGTGTCGACCCCGTGCCCGACGACTTCGTGGATCCGCCCCGGGCGAGCTCGAGCCAGGGCGGGACGAGGCGCCCGGCACCGGAGAGTTCGGCATCGAGCGCACGGGTGTCGGGCTCCAGCTGCTCGAGCAGGGCCCAGAACGCCGGCGAGTGATTCAGGTGGCGCGTGTGCGCGAGTTCGTGAAGGAGCACGTAGTCGACCAGCGCGGGGCGCAGGAACAGCAGCTTCCAGTTAAGACTGACCGTACCGCGCGACGAGCAGCTGCCCCAGACGGAGCGCTGACCACGCACCGCGACCCGCTCGTAGGTCAGGCCGTGACGGCTCGCCAGCTCGGCCAGCCGGGGAACGAGCAGCGCCCGACCTTCGGGCCGGAGTGCGGCCGCGATGGCGGACGCGATCCCCGGGCGATCATCCGCGCTCGCCCGGATGAGCAGCGTCAGCGGGTCAAGCCACCGCACCTCCGACGGCGAGGCAGACGGCGTCGACGGATCGTCGGGCCGTGCCTCGACGACGACCTCGACCACCCGTCCGAGCGCGGCGAGCTCGAGCGTCTCCGGTGGCCAGACGCGGCAGGCGGGTGGCGTGGCGCGGGCGAGCGCCGCGAGCGCGGACTCCGCCCAGGCCCGATGCTGCTCGACGACGCCGGGAATGTCCCGCCGCGCGAAGCGGCTCGGCACGCTGACGACGAGACCGAGCCCGGGCTCGACGCGGAGGGTCAGACGCCGCGTGCGGCGCGAAGAGCGGACGGTGTAGGGAAGCGGCGGAAGCGGAGACAACGAGACGGGCACGATTTCGGACGAGCGGCTGGGCGGCCGCCGAGTGTACGCCAGCGCCGTGCACCGTACACTGTGCGCTGTCGTCATCTCCCGGAAACTCCACGCGCATGTCCCTGTTGACGATCACCAGCATCCTGATCTCGGTCGCCGCGCTGTTCGCCTACGTGAACTACCGAACGCTGAAGCTGCCGACGACGATCGGCATCATGGTGATCTCGCTGCTGTTCTCTCTCGTGCTGGTCGTCGCGGGCCACGCGGGCCACGCGGGCGGTATCGAGATCGCGAGCGCCATCGTCTCGAGCATCGAGTTCGACGAGACCCTCTTGAACGGCATGCTCGGCTTCCTGCTGTTCGCGGGCGCGATGCACATCGATCTCGATCACCTGCTCGCGCGCAAGTGGACGATCGGGATTCTCGCCTCGGTCGGCGTGGTCACCAGCATGTTTCTCGTCGCGGGCGCCTCCTACGCGGTGTTCCGCCTGTTCGGCTTCGAGGTGCCGTTCATCTTCTGTCTGTTGTTCGGCTCCCTGATCTCCCCCACCGATCCGATCGCGGTCATGGGCATTCTCAAGACGGCGGGCGCGAGCAAGTCGCTGGAGATCAAGATCGCCGGCGAATCGCTGTTCAACGACGGTGTGGCGATCGTCGTCTTCCTCGCCATCTTCGGCATCGCGGTGAACGGCGAGTCCTTCGATGCCGGACACGTCGCCGTGTTGTTCGTCCAGGAGGCGTTCGGGGGCGCCTTGTTCGGCTTCGTCTGCGGCTACGTCGTTCTGAAGATGCTCGAACGTGTCGACAACTACCAGGTCGAGGTGCTGCTTACCCTCGCCCTCGTCGCCGGCGGCTCGACCGCGGCGGCCGGCCTTCATCTCTCCGCGCCGATCGCGGTGGTGATCGCCGGACTGATGATCGGCAACCACGGCCGACGCAACGCGATGAGCAACGAGACGGTGCAGCATCTGGACACCTTCTGGGAGCTGATCGACGAGATCCTGAACGCGGTGCTGTTCCTGATCATCGGGCTCGAGATCATGGTGCTCGACTTCAGCGCCACGGTCTGGGTTCTCGGCGTCGTGCTGGCCCTCGTCGTGCTGCTCTGCCGGCTCGTGTCGGTCGGCATGCCGGTGAACCTGCTGCGCCGTACCGGACGAGACTTCCACCCCCATGCGGTGAAGATCCTGACCTGGGGCGGACTGCGCGGCGGCATCTCCGTCGCACTCGCGCTTTCCATTCCGGCCGGGACCGAACGCGACCTGATCGTCGCGGTCACCTACGTCATCGTGGTGCTCTCGATCCTCGTGCAAGGCCTCACGATCGGCAAGCTGGTCAAGGCGACGGCCGTGCCGGTGCCGGTGGTCGGTGCGACGAAGCTCTGAGGGCTGCGGATCCTGGCGTCTGTCACTCCTCGAACTCGATCGCCTCACGGTCGGACCGCGGCCTGTCGGTGGCGTCGGGGATTTCCGATGACGCCTCCGCGTCGGCGGCAGGCAGAAGACGTTCAAGCAGAAGGCAGAGCGCGTCACCTGCCACCGGCTTGTGCAGCACCTCGAGACCGGTGAGCGTGATCTCCCGCAGTCGCTCGGGCGACGTGTCGCCGGTGACGATCACCGCCGGCACATCACGCTCGAGCGATTCGCGCACGGCGGCGATCGCGTCCACCCCGTTCAGATCGCCCTTCAGGCGAAAGTCCGACAGCACCACGTCCGGCGGGCGTTCGGCGAGGGCGATGACGCGCAAGGCGGCGCGGGCGGACTCGGCGATCAGCACTTCGCAACCCTGACCCTCGAGAAGGTGTCGCACGCTCTGCAGCACCTGTGGCTCGTCGTCGATGACCAGCACGCAGCCGCCGCGACTGCGGAGCGACGGCGGTTCGCGATGCCGGACCAGGACCTGGGCGGGGTCGCCACCAGGCACCTCGACACGGAACACCGTGCCCTGGCCTTCGACGGAGTCCATCGCGAGCGGGAGGTCCATCAGATGGCACAGCCGGCGCACGATCGCGAGCCCGAGCCCGAGCCCCTTGCTTCGGTCACGCTCGGGATTGTTCAGCTGGTAGTACTCCGAGAAGACATCCTCGCGCGCCTCGTCCGGTATGCCGGGACCGGTGTCCGTCAGCGTCACGGTGCGCGCCCCGTTCGGCGCCGCCGCGCAGCCGAGCGTGACGGTGCCGCTCTCGGTGTACTGGACCGCGTTCGAGACGAGGTTGCGCAGCACGCGCTCGAGCAGTATCGCGTCGCTGTAGAGCACGCAGGCGCTGTCGAGCACGACCAGCTCGATGCCCTTCTCCTGCGCCTGCTGAACGAACTGCGCGCGCAGGCCGTCGAACAGCTCGCTCGCCGGGAAGTGACTCGGGTTGAAGTCGATGATTTCCGCGTCGAGGCGCGAGACATCCAGCAGGCTGTTGAACAGGCCGTTGAGCGCGGCCGAGGAGGTTTCCATGTCCTCGATGATCGCCCGGCCCTGCGCATCGGTCTCGCGGCTGCGCAGCGCACCGATGAACAGACCGAGCGCGTGCAGCGGCTGACGCAGATCGTGACTTGCCGCGGCGAGGAAACGACTCTTGGCGATGACCGCCTGCTGCGCGACACTCATCTCCGCCTCCAGCCGCGCCATGAGCGCCTGGTTCTCGAAGCGCGCACGGATGAGTTCGCGGTACTGGCGGTTGCCGCGAGCGGCAAGGAAATAGTTGACGACGAGAAAGACGATCAGAAGCAGGCCCGTCATCATCAGCGACTCGGTGCCGGAGTACAGGTGCCGCGAGGCGAGCGGCAGGAGCAGTGGCACCGAGAACGACACGAAGGCCGGCAGGTACACGCTGCCCGAGGAGGCGCTGACAGCGGCCATGCCGGCGAACACCGTCGACATCAGCAGCAGGAATTCGGTGTCGTAGCGATCGTAGAAGATCAGCGGCCACATGCCCCAGATGCAACCGGCCGACAGCGTGCCGATCCAGAAGAAGTAGCCCCAGTGCGGACGGGCGCGGGCGTGCTCGGAGGCCGCGAGGTAGGCACGGATGACCAAAGCGCGCAGAAAGGAGGTCAGCGCGACGGCGCCGAGCCAGAACAGCAGCGACGCCTGCGGCACGTGCTGCCAGAGAAACCCGGTGATGATGACCGCGCACAGCGTCGCGCCGAACACCAGCACGGGTCCCTGGTGATAGATGAGCCGGATCTGCTCGCGGTGAATCTGCTTGTAGAGGTCCGTCAACACACCACGCTCGTCTGGTCCGATCGGCGAGCATAGGCGTGCCCCGCGCGCCGCCCGATGTCGCAGGCTCGCTCCGTGACGCGCCTCGCAGGCACTTTGCGCAGTGCGCCGCGTTTCGTTCGGGCGCTGCTACCATCGCCGTCCTCCCGTCCTCATTCATCGCCCGGACCCGTCCATGAGCAAGGAAATCACGCTGAACTTCCGTACCGCCGATGGCGAGCTGCGTACCGTCGACGCCCGCGTGGGCGACACCGTCATGGAAACGGCGATACAGAACGACGTCGACGAGGTCGTCGCGGAGTGCGGCGGCAGCCTGATCTGCGCCACCTGCCACGTCTATCTCGACGCCGAGACCGCCGCCCTGTTCGAGGACCCCGACGACGCCGAACTGGACATGCTCGAGGGCACCGCCGCCGAACGTCGCGAGCACTCGCGCCTGTCGTGCCAGCTGACGATCGGGGCCAACCTCGACGGCTGCACCATCGACGTACCCGACCGACAGTGAACGCCCGCGGCGCGGCAATCGTCGAGAGCTTCTCGCGAATCGGCGAGGAGAACGCGTTCGCGGTCCTCGCGCGCGCCGCGGCGCTCGCGGCCGAGGGTCGGGACATCATCAACCTCGGCATCGGCCAGCCGGATTTCCCTACGCCCGAACCTATCGTCGAGGCGGCCGTCCGCGCCCTTCGCGACGGGCATCACGGCTACACGCCTGCCACCGGCATCGCGCCGCTCCGCGAGGCCGTGGCCGCCGACCTGCAGGAGCGACACGGCGCCGAGGTCTCACCGGCCGACGTGATCGTGGTGCCCGGTGGCAAGGTCACGATGTTCGCGGCGATCCTGATGTTCGGGGAACCCGGTGCCGAGATCCTCTACCCGGACCCGGGATTTCCGATCTACCGCTCGATGATCGAGTTCACCGGGGCCACACCGGTACCGGTCCCGATTCGCGAGGCGAACGCTTTCGCTTTCTCGGCCGAGGAAACGCTGTCGTTGATCACGCCCGCGACGCGCCTGCTGATCGTCAACTCGCCGGCCAACCCCTGCGGCGGCGTGACGCCCCCTGCCGAGATCGACGCGCTGGTCGCGGGCCTCGTCGACCACCCACAGGTCGCGGTGCTGTCGGACGAGATCTACGATCGCATGACCTACGACGGGACCGAGCACCGGAGCCTGCTTGCCTACCCCGAGATCGCGGACCGTCTGATTCTCCTGAACGGCTGGTCGAAGACCTACGCGATGACCGGCTGGCGGCTCGGCTATTCGGTCTGGCCGACACGCTGGTTCGACGCCGTGAGAAAGCTCGCGGTCAACTGCTGGAGCTGCGTCAACGCGCCTGCCCAGCACGCCGCGCTTGCTGCCCTCACCGGCCCGCAGGACGCCGTGGACACGATGATGGCCGCCTTCGACGAGCGCAGGCGCTACCTCGTCGGGGCGCTGAACGCCATCGACGGCATCACCTGCGCCACGCCACTCGGCGCGTTCTACGCCTTTCCGAACATCGCCGATACCGGGTGGGCCTCGAAGCCGCTGGCGAGCGCGCTGCTGGAGACGGCCGGGGTCGCGACCGTGGGTGGACCCGACTTCGGCGTCCACGGCGAAGGCTACGTGCGACTGTCCTATGCGAACTCCCTAGACAACATCGAGCGCGCCGTGGCGCGGATGAAACGCTTTCTCGACGACAGGCCGTAGACTGCCACGCCCGCCCCTGCCGCTTTCCGGGAACACCACGATGGTGCACAGCCAGATGCCCGACATCGCCACCCGCGTCTACAACCACAACTTCAAGATCGACCCGATCGTCCGTAGCCTGCTCGACACCGACGTCTACAAGCTCCTGATGCTGCAGACGATCTGGAAGGAGCGCCCGGACGTGCCGGTCACCTTCTCGCTGATCAACCGCACCACCTCCGTGCGCGTGGCCGACGAGATCGACGAGCAGGAGCTTCGCGCGCAACTCGATCATGCCCGCGGCATCTCGCTGACCAAGAAGGAACTCATCTGGCTGACGGGTAACACGTTCTACGGGCGCGAACGGCTGTTCACCGGCGAATTCCTGGACTGGCTGAAGGCGTACGGCCTCCCGCCCTACACGCTCTCGGTCGAGGACGGGCAGTACCGCATCGACATCGAAGGGCCCTGGGCCGAGGTCTCGCTCTGGGAGATCCCGATGCTCTCGATCATCAGCGAACTGCGCTCGCGCGCCGCGACCCACGGCGTCGGCCGCTTCGAGCTCGACGTCACCTACGCCCGCGCCAAGGCGAAGCTCTGGGAAAAGGTCATGCGTCTCGGTGCGCTGCCCGAACTGCGCATCGCGGACTTCGGCACGCGACGTCGCCACAGCTTCCTCTGGCAGCGCTGGTGCATCGCCGCGATGAAGGAGGGACTCGGCGAGAAGTTCACCGGCACGAGTAACGTCCTTATGGCGATGGACCTCGACCTCGACGCCATCGGCACCAACGCGCACGAGCTGCCGATGGTCGAGGCCGCGCTCGCGACCGACGACGCCGATCTCGCCGTGTCCCCGTACCGCGTGCTCGACAGCTGGAGCCGTACCTACGACGGCAACCTTCTCATCGCCCTGCCCGACACCTACGGCACGACCCGCTTCCTCGAGCACGCACCCGACTGGGTGGCCGACTGGAGCGGCTTCCGCATCGACTCCAAGGAGCCGATCGCGGGCGGCGAGGAACTGATCGCCTGGTGGTCCGCGCGCGGTCAGAAACCCGAGGACAAGCTGCTGATCTTCTCCGACGGCCTGACCGTCGCGACGATCGAGGAGGTCTACCACCGCTTCCAGGGTCGCGTGCGCCTGAGCTTCGGTTGGGGCACCCACCTCACCAACGACTTCATGGACTGCGCCCCGCGCCCGAATCCCGCACTGCGCGCGATATCGCTGGTGTGCAAGGTGACGCACGCGGGCGGACGGCCCACGGTAAAGCTGTCTGACAACACGGAGAAGGCGACGGGACCGGCCGACGAGATCACGCGTTACCGGTCGGTGTTCGGGGAGGCGGATGTCGGGCATCTCGACGTCGTCGTCTGACGACGTCCCGATCTCGCCGACGCGCCGATCGAGGATCGGTCCGTCAGCCGCTTCTCACGAGCCGCCGCAACAGGCCCAGCACCACGTAGAGAAACACGAGCGGAAACACCAGCGTCTGCATCAGGAACACGACGACCAGTCGGATCGTCCCCTCGCTGATCGTCTCCGACGCCGCCCGGTACTCCTCCAGCCGCGTCTCGATGTCCACGCTCGCGATCGCCTGGCGGTAGACGCTGAGCGCCCGATCGACGATGCCGAGCGGCATGTCCTCCTGCCGAGCCTCGGCAACCTCCTCGTTCAGCGTGCCGATCCGGTCTCGCGCCTGCTCGAGCGTCTCACTGGCCTCGACGTAGTCTTGCTCGAGAAAGGTGCGGTAGACCCAGTCGTTGCCGACGGCGATCGCCGGCATCATGAAGCGCAGCAGCAGCAGAAACAGGAACACCCGCTGCAACACGGGCGAGAACGCGCGGGCGCCCGCGACGAAGCGGCTCGCGACCAGCAGCAGTCCCACCGCGGCGAGCCCGACGAGCAGCCCCTGCCAGGCGCTCATCGAGAGCAGCACCTTCTGCACGCCGAGCGAACTCGTGGCGAGCATCATGATCCACGAGAAGCGCTCGACCAGATCGTTGATCGGGTCGAGAATCTCGCCCGGGGCAAAGTTCACCCCGACACCTGCCGGCTGCACGGCGATCTCGGTACCTTGCGCGACCGAGATCACTCCGTTCAATCCCCGGGCGAGCGCATAGCCGATCAGCGCCCGGTCGAACGCCTCGTCCACGTGCGCCCGCCCGGCCTGGTCCGAGACAGGGAGCATAGCGAACCCGACCGAGAACAGCACGCAGGCCGCGACCAGCAGCGACGCACCGCGTGCGGAACTCGGCGACCGCGTCGGCGACCGCGTCTTCAGTGCGCGAGGGCCGCGGCGGGGGTGGCGTCGGCATCCGTGCGCCCGATACCTTCGGCCGCCATCACGCGATCCAGCGCAGCCTCGAAGCGCTCGACCGCGCCGTCGACGTCGAGCAGCTTGTCCAGACCGAAGAGCCCGATGCGGAAGGTACGAAAGCCGTCGGGCTCACCGATCTGCAACGGCACGCCGGCAGCGATCTGCATCCCCTCGGCGGCGAAGGCGCGTCCGCTCGACAAGGCCTCGCTGTCCGTGTGATGAACGGCGACGCCCGGTGCCTCGAAGCCCTCGGCCGCGACGCTGCGGAACCCGCGCTCGGCGAGCACCGCGCGCACCCGACGCCCGAGCGTGGCCTGGCGTTCCTTGACCGTCTCGAAGCCGTGGCCGGCGATTTCCTGCATCACGTCACGGAACACCGTCAGGCCGTCCGTCGGCAGGGTCGCGTGATAGGCATGCCCGCCGTCGAGGTAGGCCTCCATGATCTGCAGCCACTTCTTCAGGTCGAGCACGAAGCTGTCGCTCGCCGTCTCGCGCACCGCGTCCACCGCTCGCTCGCTCAGCATCACGACGCCCGCACAGGGCGTTCCGCTCCAGCCCTTCTGCGGCGCGGTGACGATCACGTCGACCCCGGTGGCGCGCATGTCCACCCAGACGGCGCCCGACGCCACGCAGTCGAGCACGAACAGGGCGTCGACCGCGTGCGCGGCCTTCGCCACGGCCCGCAGGTAGTCGTCCGGCAGCATCATGCCCGCCGAGGTCTCCACATGCGGGGCGAAGACGATGTCCGGTTTCTCGCGATGAATCGACGCGACGACCTCGTCGATGGGGTGCGGTGCGAAGGCCCCCTGCACGCCGCCGTCGACCGCTTGAGCGCGCAGCACCGTCTCCTCTTCCACCGGCAGGCCGCCCATGGCGAAGATCTGCGACCAGCGGTAGCTGAACCAGCCGTTCCGCACCACCAGGCAACGCTTGCCACGGGCAAGCTGCCGGGCGACCGCCTCCATGCCGACGCTGCCGCTGCCCGGCACGATCACGGCGCGTTGCGCGCCGTAGACGTCCGTCAGCGTCGCGTGGATGTCGCTCATCACGCCGCGAAAGCGGGCGGACATGTGGTTCAGGGAGCGATCGGTGTAGACCACCGAGTACTCGAGCAGGCCGTCGGGATCGACGCCGGGCAGCAGTGCGCTCATGGACTCACCGTTCCGATAGGAGTTCGTGGTGCGCCGAGCATGCCACAAAGCTCCGGTCCGTCCGCCGCGCCGGGCCTGCCTCTCCAAACGACTCGTTGACCCTGTTTCCGGCGAGGCGGTAGAAGTGATCCTTCACGGCGGGCGATCCGTCGAAGGTATTTCCGGCGGACGAAATGCACATGTCCCGCGCTTCCCTTCAACCGGCGCACGGCGAGCACGATGCTCGCCCGGACGCCCGACTGCCACCGCGCCCCGGCCTCGGGAGTCTGGTGATGCTGGGGTGCGCGAGCGTCACGGCCGCGCATCTCGCGGTGCTCTACACGAGTGGTCAGGACGCCGCCGAGACGTCGATCGCGGTACTTAGCCGGGGGCCCGACGGCTACCTGCACGGCATCGGTCTCGTCCTGTTCGCGCTCGCGCAGGCCAGCCTGGCGGCGTTGCTGTCGCGGCCGGGCAGTCGCTGGCCGACGCGCCTCGCGCAATGCGCGCTTGTGCTCGATGCGGCGCTCACCCTGTACATCGCGTGGCACTTCGCGACCGCGTCGGAGGCGGCGCTGCAGCCTTCGGGACCGCACGTTCCACTCGTGCTGCTCGCGAGCGGCACCGGCTTCGCCATGGCTGCCACGGCGCCGGGCCTGCTCGCGAGCCGGCGTCCTGCAGGGCTGTGGAACCTCGGCTGCCTGTGCGTCTGGCTCGCACTGGTGCCGTTGATGGCCCTTGTCGACGCGACCACTCAGGGCGGCTACGAGCGACTCGTCGGCGCGGTATTCATCCTCTGGATGGCGGGACTTGCCGTGCTCGTCGGGTTCACCACCGGCGAGCTGCCGCGAGCGAGCGGGTAGACTCGTCCGCCACGACACGGCAGAGAGCGGGATCGGTGGGAAAATCGTTGCAGGATCAGTTGATGCGGTCGGGTCTCGCGAACAAGAAGCAGGAAGTCAGCGCGAGGAAGGCGAAGAACACCCGCGAGAAGATGCAGCGCAAGGGGCACGAGGTGGTGGACGAGGTGAAGGAGCTTGCCCGTCGTTCGGAGGCGGACAAGGTCGCCCGCGACCGTGAACTGAACCGGGCGCGCACCGCAGAGGCCGACCGTCGCGCCGTGGCCGCCCAGGTTCGCCAGATCGTGGAACTGAACCGCGTTCCGGAACGCGGCGACGTGGAATTCCGCTTCACGGAAGGCTCGGCGATCCGCACGCTCATGGTGCAGGAGAGCCAGCGACGCGCACTGGTCTCGGGCGCGCTCGCGGTCGTCGCAGTCGACGGTCGGCACGACCTCGTGCCGCGCAAGGTCGCGGACAAGATCGCCGAGCGCGATGCCGCTGCCGTGGTCCTCCGCAACGCGCGCGGCAAGGACACGGCCGACAACGAGGCGCTCGACGACGAATATGCCGGCTACGAGGTGCCGGACGACCTGATGTGGTGACTCGCCCGAGCACGTCGCCGAGGCACGTCGCCGGGGCACGTCGCCGAGTGGGGCACCGCGCACGCTGCACGCTCAGTTCATCGGCAACCGGTAGCGGGCGAAGCCGTTCGGTGCGTCCCCCAGTCGCTCGAAGCGCTCGCCTCCGGCTGCCCGCGCCGCCGCGGGCGACGTGTCGAAGTAGGCGGTCACGTCACCGTCGAGCGGCGCGAATCGCCAGTTGCCATCGGCCGCGGGGTCGATGTCGCCCTCCGAGAGGATGTAGTCGACCAGCACCTGCCGGTTGGTCTCCGGTGCCTCGACGATGATCGTGCTTCCGTCGAGCGCCGGGAAGGTACCACCGCCGGACGCCCGGTAGTTGTCGGTCACGACGACGAACTCGGCATCGTCGGCGACCGGTGAACCGTCCCGCGTCAGCTCGACGATGCGCGACGCCGCCTCGTCGACCAGCGCGCCGTTCAGCGTCCCGGCCTCGATGTCCGCGCCGGGGAAGCCTTCGTAGCTCTCCGACGAGAACACGGCGTGGGCATGCCCGAACAGGATCGCGTCGATGCCGTCGACCTTCGACAGGTCCGCCGTCGCGTTCTCGCGCAGCCCGTCGGGGTGACTGGTCGCGAGGCCGCTGTGCGGGATCGCGACGACCAGGTCCGCGCCGGCCTCGCGCATCTCCGGGACCAGCGCCTCGGCGGTCTCGACGATGCCCTTCACCGTCACGCGCCCGTCCAGATGGGACGTGTCCCACTGCAGGATCTGCGGCGGCGTGAAGCCGATGACACCCACCGTCAACGTGTGGACCTCGCCGTCGGTGTCGGTCATCTCCCGCTCGAGCAGCACGTAGGGCTCGAAGTAATGCCGGTCGTTCGCCGGGTCGTCGCCGCCGTCGACCTCGTAGACGTTCGCGAGCACATAGGGGAAGTCGGCGCCCGACAGGGACTTCAGCGGAAACTCGAGGCCATAGTTGAACTCGTGGTTGCCGATGTTGGCCGCATCGTAGCCGAGCAGGTTCATCGCCCGGTACATCGGATGGACCTCGCCCATGCGAAGACCGCGTGCCCGCGCGACGTAATCGCCCATGGGATTGCCCTGCAGGAGATCGCCGTTGTCGAACAGCAGGCTGTCGGGGGCCTCGAGTCGCGCCGCGTCGATGAGCGACGCGGTGCGAGCGAGCCCGACATCGTCCGTCTGCGCGCCGCCGCGTTCGAGCGGATCCCCGGTCGTCACGCGGGAGCCTGTCGGTCAGGTGCGCTGGGCTCCGTGATAGAGATTGACGACATGCCGTGCCTCGGCGAAGAACAGCCACCGCTCGAGAAACACGCCGACATAGGCCGAGACCGCAGCCGCCACGAGGTGCCCGACGGACGGCGCACCGACGAGGCCGGCGACCAGCGCGAGCGGCACGACGAAGGCGAGCACCATGCTCGCGACCCGGATCCAGACGAGTTTCGTGCGCGCCATCTCGAAGCCGAATTCCCGGGTATGGAAGGTGTCGGCGGCATGCCCGACGTCGAGCAGCCGCACGGTCGCCCGCGTGAACCCGAGTGCGGTGTTGATCGTCGGACCCTGCGGCTGGCCGATCCAGTGGAAGTAGACGAGCTTGACCAGCGCGGCCGCGCACAGGACGACCAGCGTGACCGCTGCCAGCGGTCCGGTCGGCAGGTCCAGAAAGGCGAGCACCACGAGAAAGACGAGCGCGCCGAGCAGCATGGCCAGCAACACGAAGTTCACCGGCGTGAGCGCGGTGTTCCACTGCCGTATGGTCTTGAGCGAGGCGTAGATCATCGCCGTGCAGATCAGCACGACGACCGCGAGCAGCGCGCTCAGCACCCCGAGCGTCGCGCTTGCCCCCACGTTCCCCTGGGTCCACTCGACGACGAGCCAGGCGAGCGAGAGCGGGTAGAACAGCACGGCGAACACGGCTTCGCGCGACAGCCACGAGGTGCGGAAGCGCACGAAGGACCGCCAGGCGTTCCTCGGGTTGGCGAGGTGCAGCGTCGAGGACAGCAGCCCGAGCGTCACCAGCACGAGCCCGAGGATGCCGGTACCGGCGATCTGGTCCGGGCTGATGTCCGGCGCGAGGCCGCCGAGTCGGGAGAAGGCCAGCAGGAACAGCAAGCCGTAGCCCGCACCGGCCGTCACCGTGAAGAAGATGACCGAGAAGGCCGGGTTCACGAGGCCGCTCCATCGCGGGTACCCGCGTCGGGCCTGCCGCCGTCCGATCCACCGGCAAGCCCGCTGTCGAACCCGCCGGTCCCGCTGTCCGTCACGCCGCTCACGCCACCCGGTCGCATCGTCACGTGCCCTGCCGAGGCGCTCGCGCCGCGGGAAGCCGAGCTCGGCCCGCCGGCCCCGCTGCCGAGCTTGTCGAAGGCCTCCTTCTGCTTGTGCATCCAGCGCGCCAGCAAGCCACCGGTGCCGCCCTCGAGGGGCGCCGCCTTCTCGACCACGGGCGCAGGCGTGCGGTTGCGCGGCGGCAGGTACTTGTTGACCGGTGCATAGCCCAGCTCCGGCATCATCGACTCCCCGCCCCGCTCGCGCACGAGCGTCGAGACCTCGGAGTCCGGATCGTCGAGATCACCGAAGAAGCGCGCGTGCGTCGGACAGGTCAGCACGCAGGCGGGCTGCCGATCCTCGACCGGCAACGCCTCGTCGTAGATGCGATCGACGCAGAGCGTGCACTTCTTCATCACGCCCTGATCCTCGTCAAGCTCGCGAGCGCCGTAGGGGCAGGCCCAGGCGCAGAGGTTGCAGCCCATGCACTTCGACTGATCGACGAGCACGATGCCGTCCTCCTTGCGCTTGTAGCTCGCCCCGGTCGGGCAGACCGTCACGCAGGCGGCGTCGTCGCAGTGCATGCAGGACATCGGGGCGTTGACGGTCTTGCTGTTGGGGTAGTCGTCGACCTCGTAGTGACGGATGCGGTTGAACCAGACCCCGCTCGGGTTATCGCCGTAAGGGTCGGTGTCGGTCAGCGGCCCCGTCGTCCCCGAGGTGTTCCACTGCTTGCAGGCGACGGCACACGCGTGACAGCCGACACAGGTGTCGAGATCGATGACGAGTCCGAGTTTCATCGTCGGCCCTCCGGGGGCAGTTCGTCGGTGGGAGCGGTATCGCCGAGCGGACGCCCGACCCGATCATGGCTGTCGTCGCCCTGTCCGCCGACGGCGCCGCGGGTCAACGCGTCCTTCATCGGCCGCACGAGGTTGACGGCCCCGTGCGTCTGGTAGCGCAGGATGTCCGGCGGCTCGGCCATGTCGGGCAGGCGCTTGACGCTCTCGAATACCGGCCAGGTGCCGGTTTCCCCGGGCGCCGCCTTCCTGACGTCGACCTTCAGGTCGTACCACGCGGCCTGCCCCGTGACGGGGTCGGAGTTGGTGAGCCGCCGCTCCCCGTCGACGCTCGGCAACAGCTCCGAGATCAGGTGGTTCATCAGGAAGCCGCGCGTCGCCTCCGGCGCATCCTTGCCGAGGCCCCAGGCACCGCTCTGCTTGCCGATCGCGTTCCACGTCCAGACGGTGTCGGGGTTGCACCCTTCCATCAGCTTGACCTGGCAGCGCACCTTGCCGTGATGGCTCGTGAGCCAGACCCAGTCGAGATCGGCAATGCCGAGCTCGAGCCCGCGAACGCGGTTCATGTACAGGTAGTTCTGCGCCATGATCTGCCGAAGCCACGCGTTCTGGGAGTCCCAGGAGTGGTACATGAACATCGGACGCTGGTTTATCGCGTGGAAGGGATACGTGCGGTTGTCGATGCGCTGCTCCTCGAGCGGCACGTACCAGTCGGGCAAGGGGTCGAAATGATCGACCAGGCGCTGCTTGTCCTCGGGCTGCGTCGGGCACGGCCCTTCGTAGAGACCTTGTCCGGCCAGCCTGAACTTCTGCAGCGTCTCCGAGTACAGCTCCATGACGATCGGGCCGTCGGAACCGTTGAAGCCGACCGACTTGGCCCAGGCGAGGTAGTCGCGATTGGCGAAGCGGTAGAAGCGCTGATCTTCCGGCAGGTGATGTTCGAAGAAGCACCCGTTGTCGATGTAGGCCTGCCACTGGTTCGGGTTGGGCTCGCCGACCATCGCCTTGTCGCCGTTCTCGCCACGAAAACCCGCGAGGAAACCGATACCCGGGGCCTTCTCCCAGTTGGTGATGAAGTCCTCGTAGCCGGCGAACTTCGCGCTGCCGTCGGGCTTGGTCAGGGCCGGGAAGCCCAGACGCGAGCCGACGTCGATCAGCACCTCCTGCCAGGGGCGCACGTTCCGGTCGGGCGTGACCACCGGTTGGCGGATCGAGTCGCAGGCCGCGTGCGGCTCCGAGATCGGACGGTCCAGCATCGAGATCGCGTCGAAGCGCTCGAGGAAGGTCGTGTCGGGCAGGACGAGGTCCGAGTAGTTGACCATCTCCGAATGAAAGGCGTCGGAGGTGACGATGAACGGGATCCTGTAGTCGCCGTGCTCGTCGGTCTGGCGAAGCATGTCCTGGACTTCCGAGGTGTTCATGCTCGAGTTCCAGCCCATGTTCGCCATGAACAGGATCAGCGTGTCGATCGTGTACGGATCGCCCTTCACCGCGTTGTTGATGACCATGTGCATCATCCCGTGGTTGGCGATCGGCGCCTCCCAGGAATAGGCCTTGTCGATGCGGAGCGGCTCGCCGTTCGCGTCGATGACGAGATCCTCCGGCGAGGTAGGGAAGCCGAGCGGCGGCGAGGACAGCGGCGTGTCCGGGGCCATCGCCTTCGCCGGCTTGATGCCGGGCGGGATGTGCTTCGGGAAGGGCGGCTTGGCGAGGTGCGAGCCCGGCGAGTCCACGGCGCCGAGCAGGATCTGCACGAGGTGGATCGCCCGGCAGCTCTGGAAACCGTTCGAGTGCGCGCTGATGCCGCGCATGGCGTGCATCGCGACGGGACGCCCGATGAAGCGCTCGTGACGGCGCCCGGTCCAGTCGGTCCATGGCGTCTCGACGGTGATCGTCTCCTTGAAGGCGACGTGCGCCATCTCGAGGGCAAGGCGCTCGATGGTCGCCGCCGGCACGCCGGTCTCCGCCGCGACGTTCTCCGGCGCATATCGCTCGTCGAGGTACTTCTCGGCGAGCATCGTCATGGCCGTGCGCACGCGCGTGCCGGCCGGCACCGGACGGTCGAGGGCACGGCCCGCATCCGTCGTCCAGTCGCCGAACAGCGCCGGTGCGATGCCGCCGCCGTCGTGCGCGGCCTCGTGCCAGGAGGCGACGGCGTCGGCGTCGTCCGCGTCCATGTTCCACACGGCCGGGTGCCCGTCGGGAGCGCGCAGCAGCATGCCGTCGATCGAGGTACCGGGAGCGTCGATGACAAGCTGGTTGGCGTTCGTGTAGCGGGCGAGAAAGTCGGCGTCGAACTGCTCGTTCTTCAGCAGCACGTGCGCGAAGGACAACGCCAGCAGACCGTCGGTGCCGGGACGGACGCCGATCCACTCGTCCGCGATCGCCTGGTAGCCGGTGCGCACGGGGTTGATCGCGACGAACTTCGCGCCACGCCGCTTGAGCTTCTCGAGTCCGATCTTGATCGGGTTCGAGGCGTGATCCTCGGCCACGCCCCAGAGCATGAAGTACTTCGCCCGGTCCCAGTCCGGGTCACCGAACTCCCAGAACGACTGACCCGTCGTGTACAACCCTCCAGCGGCCATGTTCACCGAGCAGAAGCCGCCGTGGGCCGCCCAGTTGATCGTGCCGAACTGGGTCGCCCAGAAACCGGTCAGTGCCTGCATCTGGTCGCGCCCGGTGAAGAAGGCGAGCTTCTTCGGATCGGTCGCGCGGATCTTCCTGAGCCGCTCGGTCAGGAGTTCGAGCGCCCGCTCCCAGCTGATGGGCTCGAACTCGCCGTCGCCACGCGCCGTGCCGGACTTTCGCACCAGCGGCTGCGTCAGCTTCGCCGGACTCTTCTGCTTCATGATGCCGGCGTTGCCCTTGGCACAGAGCACGCCCTTGTTGACCGGGTGGCGGCGATTGCCGCGGATGAAGCGGATCTCGTTGCCCTCGAGCGTCACGTCGATCCCGCAGCGGCAGGCGCACATGTAGCAGGTCGTCTGCTTGACCGTCTGCGCGGCGTGGTTCTCGAAGTCGGGAAGAGCGGCCATGGAATCGTGGACGTGGTCGGGGAGCGGGCACCATGCCCCGCCCGCGCGAACCGTGCAAACGGGTCGTTCGCATGGGGGCATAGAAGAGAGCGGACCGCGCGCCCGTCGACCGAAAACCCGGCCGGCGGCACGGTCTTTGGGGCAAGATGGGATGTCGTACGATCGCCCTGTCCCTCTTGCCCGCCCCTCCGGAGTGCCCGCCACCCATGACCACTCGTCGCGTCACCCTGCTCGGCGGTACCGGCTTCGTCGGCACGCAGCTCGCCTACCGTCTCGCCGACCGCTTCGACGAGGTGGTCGTGCTGACCCGTCGGGCCCAGCGGGTGCGTGCGCTTAGGGTTACCCCGAACGTGCTCGCCCGCGAGGCGAACGTCCACGATCCGGAGGCCTTGGCACACGTGCTGTCGGGTTCGGACGTCGTCGTCAATCTCGTGGGCATTCTCAACGAGACCGGCAGCAGCACGTTCGCGAAGGCCCATGACGAACTGACGGGCAAGGTGCTCGCCGCCTGTCGAACCGCCGGTGTGCCGCGCTACCTGCACATGAGCGCGCTGAACGCGGATGCCGAGAACGGCACGAGCGAGTACCTCCGGAGCAAGGGCCGCGCGGAGGACCGGGTGCGCGCCAGCGACGCGTCGCTCGGCTGGACGATCTTCCGACCCTCGATCATCTTCGGCGAGAAGGATGCCTTCTTCAATCGCTTCGCCGGGCTCTTGAAGGCGTTGCCCGTGTTCCCGCTGGCCGTGCCGGAAGCGCGCATGGCGCCGGTCTGGCTCGACGATGTCTGCCGGGTGATGCTCGAGGCCATCGACGATCCGGGCGCCGTCGGCGAGACGATCCCGCTGTGCGGACCCGAGGTGTTCACGCTCAAGGAACTGGTCGAATACACCGCGCGGGCAGCAGGCCTCCAGAGGACCGTCATCGGCCTGCCCGACTGGGCCTCGCGCCTGCAGGCCCGCGTGATGCAACTGGTGCCGGGCAAGCCCTTCTCGGTCGACAACTACGAATCCCTGCAGACCGACAGCGTCTGCCCGGACGGCTGTCCCCGGCAGCCGACCTCGATCGACGCGATCGTTCCGCGTTACCTCGGTCGTCGCGACTGGGCGGGCCGACTCCAGCAGCGGCGTGCATCCGCACGTCGCTAGTGCCACGGGCTTGCGCGTATCGGCGAGCGGCCCCTGCCGTGCCCGGCGCTTCGGGTCCGGAACGAAATATCACCCGTTCATCGAGAAGGACTCGGCATGAAGATGATCATCATCGGCGGCTCGAGCGGCTCCCACGAACCCCTCAAGACGATACTCCGGGACCTGCCCGAGGACATCGAGGCCGCGGTGCTGGTGCTTCGTCACAGCTGGCCGGCGACGCCGTCGGTGCTCGGCACGGTCCTGCGGCCGGGCAGCGCGCTGCCGGTCGACGACATCGAGGACGGCATGACGATTCGTCTCGGCACGGCCTATGTGGCGCCGTCCGGGATGAACGTGACCTTCGAGGCACGGGGCGACGGCCACGTCTTCCGACTGACGCCGTGTACGGCACAGATGCGGGGCCGTCCCAACATCGACGTGTCGCTGATTTCGGCGGCGGCCGTGTTCGAGGAGAACTGCATCGGCGTGATCCTGAGCGGCTACCTCGACGACGGTACGCTCGGTGCCATCGAGGTGGGCGAGCACGACGGCGTGATCATCGCCCAGTCGCCCAGCGATGCCGAGCAGTCGTCGATGCCGCTCAACGTGATCCAGCGGGACTCGCCGGACTACATCCTGCCCGACATCCAGATCGCCGGCACCTTGCAGGCTCTGGCGCGCGGGCTGGTGCCCGGCGAAGCCCCCGTCTCGGCCACGTCCTGACGGCGGGGGCGCGGTTCCGCGCCCTAGCCTGCGCCCTGCACGACCGCACGGTGTTCGCCTGCCCGGGTCTCTCGGTCGGCCCGCGAGCGGACCGCGGCTCTGCTCGTCACCCCGGTCGACGCCACGTCCGCCGGCGTCCTGCCGGGAGACGCGGCGGCTGCCGAACGCGTCAGCGCATCGAGCCGGGTGCGTCGAGCCGGGGGCTCGAGCGCCCCGACCTCGGCGGCGAGCTCGTGGAAGCGCCCGATGTCCTCGCCGGCCTCGACGTACAGCGCCGCGAACGCGGGGACGAGGCGACGATAGGTGGAGACGGCGACGAGGCGAGCGTTGTTGAGCTCGCGGGAGAACCAGCCGTCGTAGCCCGCGTAGTCGTTCCAGGAGACCTTGAGTTCGGCGTAACGCTCACGCATGCCCGCGAACACCTCGGCCTTCCGTTCACGGCGAGTCGCGTCGTCGAGATCGGGCTCGGCGTACAGCGCTTGCAGCTCCTCGCGCGTCGACTTCAGCAGCGCGACGAAGTCCTCGCCGCGATCCAGTGAGTCTTCGTAGGCCGCGATGCGGTCCGCCTCGCCGCGCTCGCTCAGCCAGAGCCGCACACCGGTGCGCTCGACGAAGGTCGCGTAGGCCTCGTTGAAGTCGCTGTCGTCCTGGACGTACAGCACCTGATGGGCAAGTTCGTGGAACAGCGTGCCGACATAGCGGATGGCGTCGCCGCGAAGCATCGTGTCGAGAACCGGGTCGTCGAACCAGCCGAGCGTGGAGTAGGCCGATGCGCCGCCGACCGTCACGTCGAACCCCTCGGTGGTCGCGAGTGCCGCCGCGTAGTCGCGCGCCTCCTGCTCGTCGAAGTAGCCCCGATAGTTGACGCAGCCCGCGACCGGGAAGCACCACGTGCGCGCGTTCACGGAAAACTCGGCCGCCGCCACCACGTTCCAGGTGACCGCGCGCCGCCCGGTGGCGACGTAGCTGCTGTAACTGTCGTTGTCCGGTAGCGCGAGTTCGCGGACAGCGAACGCACGCGCCTCGGTGAGCGTCTCGAGCTTGGCGCGGAGCGCGGGGTCGGTGTCCGCGTCGGACAGCAGCTCGGCAATCGGTTCGCGGGCGCGCATCAGTGCGAGGTGGCCACCGATCGCCTGAGAGTAGTAGCCGACCGTGCTGCAGCCGCTCGAGACGAGCAGTGGCGCGACGGTGGCGAGCGCGAGCGAGACGCGTGTGAACGGAGATCGTCGCGGCATTCGGCGAGTGTACCATCGGGTCATGGATGTCTATCTCGTCGGCGGCGCGGTCCGCGATGCGCTGCTCGGCCTCCCCGTCAAGGATCGGGACTGGGTGGTCGTCGGTACGACACCCGAGGCCATGATCGACGCAGGCTACCGTCCGGTTGGCAGGGATTTCCCGGTCTTCCTGCATCCCGATACGCACGAGGAACACGCCCTCGCTCGCACGGAACGCAAGTCCGGCCCCGGCTACCGGGGCTTCGTGTTCGACACGGACCCCTCGGTCACGCTGGCGGAAGATCTCTCGCGACGCGACCTCACGGTCAATGCCATCGCGACGACACCCGACGGCAAGACAGTGGACCCCTTCGACGGCCGGACAGACATCGAACGGCGCGTGTTGCGCCACGTGTCAGAGGCGTTCGTCGAAGACCCCGTCCGGGTGCTGCGCGTCGCCCGCTTCATGGCGCGCCTCGCCGCCTTCGGATTCACGGTCGCCCCGGAGACCATGACACTCATGCGGCGCATGGTCGCAGACGGCGAGGTCGCTCATCTCGTGCCGGAACGCGTCTGGCAGGAGTTCGAGGGCGCGCTCGCGAGCGCGACGCCTCGTGCCTTCATCGAGACCTTGCGCGACTGCGGCGCCCTCGCGATCGTCATGCCGGAGATCGACGCCCTGTTCGGCGTGCCGCGACCCGCCGAGAGTGACCCGGAGGGCGACGCGGGTGCGCACGCGCTGCTGTCGCTCGATGCTGCGGTCGCGCTCGATCCGTCGATCGAGACCCGTCTGGCGGCGCTCTGCCATGACATCGGCAAGGGCGCGACGCCCGCAGCCCGGTGGCCGTCGCACGACGGTCACGAGCAGCGCGGCGCGACCATCGTCAACACGCTCGCCGAGCGCCTGCGTATCCCGAAGCGTGCCCGCGATCTCGCTGCCCTGACCGCCGCCCAACACACGCGCTGCCACGCCCTGGACTCGCTGGATGCGGCGGCGGTCACCACGCTGCTGGAGTCACTCGACGCGATCCGCAAGCCTGAGCGTCTCGAGGCCTTCGTGCGCGCCTGCAAGGCAGACGCCCGCGGACGCCCGGGCAACGAGACCATCGCCTATCCCCAGGGCGCACGTCTGCTCGCCCTGGCCGAGGTCTTCCGCGGGGTCGACGCCGGTGCCGTGGCACGTACCATCACCGACCGCTCGACCATCCCGGCCGCGATCCGCGTCGCACGTGTCACGGCGCTGGCACAGGCGATCGCGAGCGGAACGTGAACGCCTCGGCCGATTCCGCGAGCGCGTTGACACGATCGAGGTTCGCGACGAACTCGGCCAGCTGCGGCGAATCGAGCGGCGCGGCCAGGTGAGCGATGTCGAGCTGCGCCAGCTGCCAGTCGTCGCTCAAGGTTCGCGCCATCGATCAAGCCCGCGCCCGCCATTCTCGCGCGCCAGACCCGCCGTCCGCCTTCGACGACGGAGGTCACGTACGTGTCGACCGGCGCCGCGCGGCGGCTGGATGGGCGACTCGGCACCCCGCTTGCCCGGCGACTCAGACGCGAGCGAGACGCTTGCCCAACCGTCGCTCGATGCTCGGCAGGATGTCGCCGAGCCGCGTGTACGCCAGCGCCCAGGCGAGCAGCACGCCGGAGGTATTGGCCACCATGTCGACGACGTCGAACTGGCGGGCCGGGGTCAACCCCTGCAGACATTCCACCAGCACACCGAGCGTCACGAAAACGATCACGAGCAGCAATCGCGTGAGGTCGTGACGGAACAGCTGAGCGAACCACGACATCATCGCGGCGTACGCGGCGAGGTGCAGCAGCTTGTCGTGCATCATCAAGCCAGCGGCGGGCTTCGGCAGGCTGACCAGCGAGCCCGTGACCACCATCAGGATCAGCGCCGCGCCGAGCGCCAGCCACAGCCCGCCGTGGCGCAGGTGGCCGAGCGAGAACAGGCCGTCGGATCGGAAGTCGAATCGAGTCATCGAGGATCGGCCTGGCGTAAACGGAAACGGTCACGGGCGACATCCGGCGACGTTGCCGGTAACCATGCCGATCCCCTTATCGGACGAGGCGGCGCATTCCTGACGACGCGTGTCACGAACGCGTGGCGATGACGATGGACAGCGCGAGCACCGCCGCCAGCACGGCGTGAAACGCGCCGGAGACTATCAGCGGATGCCGCCACGGGCCACCCATCAATCGCGTCCACGCGATCGTGAGCAGCGCGTAGGCCGGAATCCCCAGGCCGACCCAGAAGGCGACTCCGACAGCCTCCAGCGACCAGTTCAACTTGTCGCGCCCCTCGATCACCCAGCCCATCAAGGCATAGACCAGAAAGAAGCAGCTCATCACGATCGGGACGAGCAGCAGGGCGAACTGCGCGACCGGGCCGACGGGCCGCGCCGTTTGCCGACCTGCCGACCCTGACGCCGTCTTGGCCGACACCTCGTCCGGCGCGCCGCCTCGCCCGGCGGTCCGCGCAATGGTCGGCGCAGTGGTCGGCCCGGCAGTCGGTCCGGGGCTCGACGCGACGGTCAGCCCGGGGCTCTGCCCGGCAGCCGGCCCGGTGGTCGGCAAGGGCGTCGGGACGGTGGGGTCGGCAGGCATCGGCAGGCTTTCGGCGACAGGCGGACGGAACGGCGGTCGTATCGAGCGGACTCACGGAACGGGTGCGCGATCGGCGGGTCGGAAAGCCTAACGCAACCCACCTGCAGCACGGACATTGACGATGACAAGGACCCGAGACGCCGCCGACCGTTCAACGGGATCGTCTGCCCTGATCGACGGGCTGGCCTCGATGGCATTCGGCCGCGCGCTGGCCGGCATCGTCATGTCGGGCGCGACCCTGAAATCGACCCCGAAGGCAGCACCGAAACCGGCTCGAAAAATGGCCGTGCGCGTGGCCATTTGCATGGCCGTGGTGACGGCCACGGCCGCGACCGCGGCATCGGCCGACGAAGCGGACGTCGTCGACGCCGTCGCGACGCCGCTCGGCGACGGACGCTACCGCATCGATGTCTCGGTCCTCCATGCGGACGAGGGCTGGGACCACTACGCGGATCGCTGGGACGTGATCTCGCCCGATGGCACCGTGCTGGGCAGTCGTGAACTCGCGCACCCGCACGAGAACGAGCAACCCTTCACCCGCTCGCTGACGCTCGTGATTCCCGACGGCATCGAAAGCGTGACGCTGAGTGCGAACGACTCCGTGCACGGCGGTGGCGGCGTCACGCTGGAGATCGAGCTGCCTCGCTGACCGGCGCCGCTCGATCGCCCCCGATCGCCCCCGATCGCCCCCGATCGCTCCAGACCGCCCTCGGTCGCCCTCGATCGCGCTAGAGACGCCCTCGGTCGTTCTCGACTGCCCTAGACCGCCCTAGCGCCCTCGGTCGCCCTCGACTGCGCTAGACCGCCCTAGAGACCTCCCACGGCCGCGCTCGATCCCCCAGAGCGCCCTCGGCCGCGCTTTCTACAGGAACATCCAGAACAGCAGCACGCCGAGCGCGAGGCGATAGAGCACGAACGGCCCCATTCCCATCCGGTTGATGTAGGCGAGGAACAGCTTGATGCAGATGAAGGCGCTGACGGCGGCGATCATGGTGCCCAGGCCGAGCGCCGCCCAGTCGACCGGGGCGGGATCGCCCACGAGGTCCTTCGTCACACCGAGTCCGGACAGCACGATGATCGGGATGGACAGCAGGAAGGAGTAGCGAGCCGCCGCCTCCCGCGTCAGCCCGAGGAGGAGCCCGGCCGTGATCGTGATGCCCGACCGCGACGTCCCGGGCACCAGCGCGAGCGCCTGTGCGCCGCCGACGACGAGGAAGTCCTGCCACCCGAGGGTGTATTCGTCACGCACCGATCTGGCGCGACGGTCGGCGAACCAGAGCAGCAGGCCGAACAGGATCGTGGTGGTCGCGATGACCAGCGGCGAGCGCAGGTAGACCTCGATGACGTCCTTGAAGGCGAGTCCGACGAGCCCCGCGGGAATGGTCCCGACGATGACGCCCCAGGCCAGCCGCGCCTCGGCGCTCATCGGACCGCTCCCCTCGCCCCGACGCACGATCTGCCCGAACGAGCCGGTCCAGGCGAAGAACAGCGTGACGATGTCGGCGCGAAAGTAGCCGACGACCGCGATCAACGTGCCGAGATGGACGGCGACGTCGAAGGCGAGCCCCTGGTCCTCCCAGCCGAGCAGGCGCGGCACCAGGATCAGGTGCGCCGAACTGGAGACCGGCAGAAACTCGGTCAACCCCTGCACGAGGGCGAGCCAGACGATGTGGGTGAGTTCCATGAGTACGGGCTCCGGCCCGCGCTCAGAGGCGGTGCGTGAGGTCCTGCAGCCCGAAGCCGCAAAGCGCGCGATCATAGCCTCTGGCCAAGGCGATGAACTGGAACCGCTCCCCCATCTCGGCGGGAAGCGTCAGTGTCCTGACCGCTCTGGCCTGCTCGATTCGTGCCGGTTCGTCGTCGAGCATCTCCCGCGCACGCTCCACCTCGTCGGACAGGCCGCAGCCGAGCAGGAACGCCGACTGGGTCGCGTATCCCATCAGGTCGAGCCCGGCCTCGGTACCCGCTTCGGCGACGGCGGTGAAGTCCACGTGCGCCGTGATGTCCTGCAGTCCGGGCCAGAAGTAGGGGTCGTCGTGCGTGCGATGGCGGTAGTAGCAGGCGAGCGTTCCGCTGGAACGTTCGGCGAGGTACAACTCGCGTCGCGGGTAGCCGTAGTCGGCCAGCAGCAACACTCCGCGCCCGAGTGCTTCCGCGAGGGAGGCGATCCACGGGCCGAGTGCCGGACAGAACTCCGAGGAATACCCGTCGGGAAAGGTCCGCCCGAGGTCCGACTCGATCGCCTCGACCGCCGCGACCAGCGGTGCGGGGGCGGGTCGCGTCGTGTCCGCGAAGCGGTAGCGTTCCGATTCCGCATGCTCATCCTTGTCCGCGTCCGCGTCCGCGTCGGCGTCGGCGTCGGCGTCGGCGTCGGCGTCGGCGTCGGCGTCGGCGTCGGCGTCGGCGTCGGCGTCGATCATCGTGACGCAGACCTGTCGAAGCACCCCGTCCCAGCGGAGGAAGCGTTCGACCGGCAGCGCGTCCATGACCTCGTTGGCGAAGATGACGCCGTCGAATCGCGACGGCAGTCGCTCGATCCAGACGACCCGCGCAAAGGCGTCGTCGGGCAGGCAGGCCGCGAGCAGCGTTCGCTGGCGCTCGCGAAGCTCCGGGCTGGGCTCCAGGATCGTGTAGTGAAGCGGCCGATCGCCGAAGGCCTCGATCAGGCTCGCGGCGAGTCGACCGCTGCCCGCGCCCAGTTCGAGCACGCCCGGCTCCGGCACGCCCGGCTCCGGCACGTCCGGCTCTGGCACGCCCGGCTCTGGCACGCCCGGCTCTGGCACGCCCGGCTCTGGCACGTCAGGCTCGAGCACGCTCGCCGCGCGCAGGCCGGCGGCCGGCGCGAGTGCGTCTAGCACCTCGCGGCACTGCGTCGCGAGACAGGCGCCGAACAGCGGCGAGAGTTCCGGCGCGGTTGTGAAATCCCCTTCGGCGCCGAACTTGGGGGCGCCCGCCATGTAGTAGCCGAGACCGGGCGCGTACAGGGCCAGCGTCATGTAGTCGACGAACGGTAGCGGACCCTCGTCGACCCGCGCGGCGATCGCCGCCGCCAGTCGCTCGCCGTGGGCCCGCCCGACCGCGTCCGGGGCGGGCAGGGTCAGCGGCGTGCTCACGACGCCGGCCGCTCGCCCCGCTCGATGATCACGCCGACGTCGGTCGTCCCGTCGAGCGCGTTCGGCTTGTGCAGCGTGAGTTTCACCCAAGGCACACCGAACGTCTCCTGCACGAAACGGCAGATGCGTTCGGCCAGCGTCTCGACCAGGAGCTCCTCGCTGCTCGCGACGAAGTCCCGGAGCTTGTCCGACAGCTGCTTGTAGTCGAGCGCATCGGCGATGTCCCGGCTCGCCGCGGGGGTCCGGATGTCCGCCGCCAGTTCGAGGTCGAGCACGATCGGCTGACGGGCGACGCGTTCGCGCTCGTAGATGCCGATGATGGCGCCGACGTGGAGGCCGGTGATGAAGATACGATCCATGGGAATCCGGTTGCGAGCTTGAGCGGCGGCATCGAATTCGCTATGATCCCACGGCTGAGCGTCGGTGATCCATGCCGGGCGCAAGCCAATCGAAGATTCCGGAGCGGGTTCGATGTCCAGAGTGTGCCAGGTGACCGGCAAGGGTCCCATGAGCGGCAACAACGTGTCGCACGCGAACAACCGTACCCGGCGTCGTTTCCTGCCGAACCTGCACACTCACCGCTTCTGGGTGCCGGGCGAGAAGCGATTCGTCCGCCTTCGGGTGTCCTCGAACGGGATGCGCATCATCGACAAGCGCGGCATCGAGACGGTGCTGTCCGAGCTGCGTGCTCGCGGCGAACGGTTCTAGGACACGAGTCCGGGAAGCGAATCTGGGAATCGAGGATCAAGAGCCATGAGAGACAAGATCAAGTTGGTGTCGTCGGCCGGAACGGGTCACTTCTACACGACGACCAAGAACAAGCGCACGATGACGGGCAAGTTCGAGATCAAGAAGTTCGATCCCGTCGTCCGTCAGCACGTCATGTACAAGGAAGCGAAGATCAAGTGACGCTCGGGCGGGCGCACACCGTCCGCCAGCCCGCCTGATCTAGCCCGCCTCATTTTGCCCGCCTGATCCAGCCTGGCCGGAGACGCGCCGCGACCGGCTCTTCTTCTCGCCCCCGATTGCTGACCGCCTGGCAGCGGGGCTGCCCCGGGCAACCCGCCTGCCCGCTCAGCCCGGAAACGGCTTCAGGACGTAACCCTGCAGCCTGGACGCGAACTCTTCGAGGCGCGCGATGCCCGTGGCTTCGGCCTCGCGGCACCAGTCCTCGAGCGACTGCAGCAGCGCATCCTGGCTTGCGCCTGCCTTGTGCCAGATAGCCTGCAACCGGCCCTGGAAGTCGTAGACCGTCTGAAGCGCATCACTGTGCGCGAGCGCCGCGGCGACCCGGTGGCGCCCGGCCGCATCCAGCCGAGCGTCGACCTTGACCAGGTCGCGGGCGGCCCGCCGGAGCGTGTGCCGTTCGGTCTTCGCGGCCGCCTCCTTCAGTTCGAGGCGGTGCACCGGTCGGACGACGCCCCGCGCATAGCTCTCCATCACGTGCAGTCGGCTCGAGATGATCGCCTTGACGGTGTCGATGTCCATGGCGGTCTTCGACGCGTCGAAGGCCGGGCGCGGGGCCACGCGCCGGACCGTGGCGAGCCCGAGCGCGGCGAACAGGCGGATATAGAGCCAGCCCAGATCGAGCTCCCAACGCCGGAGCGAGAAGCGCGCCGACGAGGGGTAGGCGTGATGATTGTTGTGCAGCTCTTCGCCGCACACGATGGCCGCGAGAGGCGTGAGATTCGTCGCGGCGTCCGCCGTCTCGAAATTCCGGTAGCCCCAGTAGTGCCCGAGACCGTTGATGACGCCGGCCGCGAGCACCGGGATGCAGAGCATCTGCACGGCGAATACCGCGATGCCGGCGAGTCCGAACAAGGCGAATTCGACGATGGCGAGCAGGGCGACGCCCATCACGCCACCCGAGCGGGTGTAGACGTTGCGCTCGAGCCAGTCGTTCGGCGTGCCATGCCCGTACGTCTCCATCACCGCCCGGTCCGCGGCGGCCTCGCGATAGAGTTCCGCGCCCTCGAGCAGCACCTTGCCGATGCCATGGATCTGAGGGCTGTGCGGGTCCTCCGGACCTTCGCAACGCGCGTGATGCTTGCGATGCACGGACACCCATTCCTTCGTGATCATGCCGGTGGCCAGCCACAGCCAGAACCGGAACACGTGCGCGAGGGCCGGATGCAGATCGACCGCGCGATGCGCCTGGGCGCGGTGCAGGTAGACCGTGACCGACAGCAGCGTCAGGTGGCAGCTCAGCACCGTCCACGCGATCAGCGTCCAGACCGACACATCCCACAAACCGAGAAGAAGCGACACGGGTACCTCGCCGGAAGCATTCGAAGGACAGGCACGATACCGGAGGACGGCGCGACACAGGGAAGGTCTGACGCTGATCTATACTTCCAACGCGCGACGCACGACTGCTGCTCTGCGCACGACTCACCGCCTCGCGGACCTCCGCCCGGGCTCTTCCCCGTTTCGCTCGCCGTGTCTGCCGCCATGCCTTCTGACACGCCTGCCGCCACACCTCTCGACCCGCCCACGGGCGCGGCAGGCACCCCGTTCGCCCCGGCGTCCGTCGACGCGCGGGACGTGCTGCTCGACGCCAGGGCTCTCGGCCGACGCTTCGGCGGTTCGGGCGGCGTGCGCGACGTGAGCTTCACGCTGCGCCGCGGCGACGTGCTCGGCTTGCTCGGACTGAACGGGGCCGGCAAGTCGACCGCCCTGAAGCTGCTGGCCGGCGTGCTCGCGTCGGACGCCGGGACCCTCCATATCGCCGGCCACTCCATGGTGGACGCTCCGCTCGAGGCACGCGCGCGTCTCGGCTACCTGCCGGACCTGCCGCCGCTGCACGACGACATGCGCGTGCGCGACTACCTCGTCCACGCGGCCCGACTGCGTCGACTGCGGGGCCCCGGCCTGGCGGTGGCCGTCGATCGGGTGATCAAGCGGTGCAACCTCGTCGAGGTGCGCGAGCGACGCATCGAAGGTCTGTCCAAGGGTTACCGACAGCGCGTCGGCCTCGCGCAGGCGATGGTGCACGAGCCCGATGTGCTGCTGCTCGACGAACCCGGCAGCGGACTGGATCCGCATCAGACGGAAGAGCTTCGCGCACTCGTTCGAGCGCACGCACGGGCGCACTGCGTCGTGTTCTCGACGCACCTCCTGCACGAGGCGCGAAGCGTCTGCAATCGCGTTGCGGTGGTGCACGAAGGGCGCCTGGTGGCGGAGCGACCGGCCGACGGCGAAGACCTCGACGCCTTGTTCGCTCGACTTGCGCGGGGCGAGTCCGGTGACACCCGATCGCGCGACGCGGCCGACCCGCCAGGCACATCCGGCACATCCGGGCCAGATACATGATCGGTGCGATTGCCCGTCACGGTGGCGCGAGCCAGCTGCGCAGCGCCCAGACCTGGCTCGTCGCCGCGCTGCTCGCCGGCCTGTTCGGCTACCTTTTCCTGCAACGGCTCGAGGACTGGCTCGGCGTGCAGGCCGCCCTCGCCCTGACCGACAACCCGCCGGGGCTCACGGGCTTTCTCGCCGCACGCTATCTCGCGCCGCTCGCGATGCTGTTCGGGATCGTGGCGCCTCTGTTCGCCATGCGCGCGTTCAGCGACGACCTGCGCTCGGGCGCAGCCGCGCTGTGGCAATCCTCTCCGGTCTCGGATGTCGGACTCGTGCTCGGCAAGTTCGTCGGCGCCTTGCTGGTACCGCTCGCCCTCGTGGCGCTCGCCGCCGGCATCGTGCTGTCGATGACCTTCTTCGTCCGGGTCGATTTCCCGGTGCTCACCGCCGCGACCCTGGGCCTCGCGCTGGCCACCGCCGGGTTCACCGCCATCGGCCTCTTCTTCTCCTCGCTGACGCGGCAGCCGATGATCGCGGTGCTGGGCGCCCTCGCCGTCGTGCTGCTGCTCTGGCTGATCGGCAGCGGTGCGGATGCGGCAGCGGGCGTGTCGTCGGGGGGCGATCGACTCGGTCTCGAGGCGCTCGGCGCGCTCGCGATCGGCGAACGCCTCGGGGGCTTCTTTCAGGGATTCGTTCGCGTCGCGGACGTCATCTACCTCGTGCTCCTGTGCGCACTCTTCCTCGCGCTGACCGTGATCCGGCTCGACGCGCTGCGTCATCGCGTGCGGGCCGTTCACGTCGCGTTCGGTGCGCTCGCGGTCGGCATCGCCCTGCTGCTCGGCTGGTTCGGCAGCCAGGCCGACCGCACGGTGGACGTGACCGCGAACGCCCGGCACAGCCTGTCCACGACCAGCGTGCAAGCCGCTCGTGCGCTGAACGTTCCGGTCGAACTGATTGCCGTGCTGCGGCCCGACCCCGCGCAGCGCGATGCCCTCGAGGCGCTGGTCGAGCGCTTCGCCGCCATCAAGCCCGACCTCGTGCTCGAGATCGTCAATCCCGACACCGATCCCGCGCGTGCCCGCGCGCTCGAGGCAGCGCCGGGCGGCGAGCTGATCCTGCGCGCGGGCGACCGCGAGCAGCGCCTGCAGAGCCTCTCCGAACGCACGCTTGCCGGTGCGCTGCGGAGGCTCGGTCAGGAAGGCGAGCGCGAGATCGTGTTCGTCACCGGACACGACGAACGCCGCCCGACCGGTCCGGCCGACGCCGACTGGGGCGAACTCGCCGAGCGTCTGGCCAACGGCGGACTCGTCGCCCGCGAGACCAGCCTCGTGACCGATCCACGGCTTCCCGACTCGGTGGACGTGGTGGTGATCGCCGGGCCACGCCGCCCCTTCTTTCCCGGCGAGATCGCGAGCCTGGTCGAACACGTTCGCGGCGGCGGCAATCTCCTGTGGCTGACCGAGGTACCGACCGGTGGCGCGAGCGGTCCCGGTCTCGACGCGCTGGCCATCGAGCTCGGTATCGAGACGCTGGACGGCGCCGTCGTGGACACGGCGAGCCAGGCACTCGATCTCGGCGCGCCCGACTTCGTCGTGCTCGATCGCTTTCCCGCCCACCCGGTGACGGCCGCGCTCTCGAGTCCGGTGCTCCTGCCTCAGGCGCGCGCGCTCGGCGTGATTCCACTGGCCGGCCAGACCTTGCTGCCGCTTCTTCAGACACCCGAGGCGAGCTGGACCGAGACCGGCGCACTGGAAGGCGCGGTAGCGTTCGACGAGGGCGGCGACGAGGTGTCGGGACCGCTCGTGCTCGGCGTGACGATCGAACGCGATGGCGGTGACGGCTCGCAACGCATCGCCGTCATCGGCGATGCCGACTTCGCCGCCTCGCGCTTTCTCGGCAATGGGTCGAACGCGGCCTTTGCCGAGAGCCTGCTCCTGTGGCTGGCGGGCGACGATACCGCGCTCGACTTCGTCGTTCGTCCGGCGCCGGACGCCGAATTGGTGCTCGGAGCACGCGCGATCGTCGTGCTCGGTGGCGTGCTCCTCGTCGGCGTGCCGCTTGTCCTGCTGCTCGTCGCCGGCCTCGTGCGCGTCAGGCGCGGCCGCGCCGGCCGTGCGGGCGAGGCGACATGAGTACGCGCCAGCAGCGCGAGCGCCGACTGCTCGTCGCGCTCGGCGTCAGCGTGCTGGTGCTCCTGAGTGCGGCGATCCTCGTCGCGAACGGGCAACGCGCCGCGTCGACGCCCGTGTCGGCCGGGATCGACGCGAACACGGTGTCGCGCATCGACATCGTTCGTCCGGCCCGGGCAGACATCACGCTCGAGCGCAGGCGCGGCGACGACTGGGGCATCGTCGCCCCGTGTGCGCTCGACGCGCAGAATGCGCGTATCGACCCGTTGCTCGGCGCGCTCGGCGCCGCGGCGCTCGACTATCCGGCAGGCGAGGTCGATCTCGAGGCCGCAGGGCTGCTCGAGCCGCTCGCCGAGATTCGGCTCGACGGCGCGGCGACCTTGCTCGGCGGCACTGACCTCGGTGACGAGCGACGCTATGCGCTCACCGGGAACCGCGTCGCCCTGGTGCCGGAGTGGACGTTGTCGCTGGTCGACGGCGGCCTGTCCGCCCTCGCCGACCCCGTGCCCTTTCCGAACGCACCGACACGGCTTCGACGCCTCGATGCCGGTACCGCCGCCGCCGAGCCGACGGCGTCGAGCAGCGTCGACGATGCAGACCCTGCTTCGTGGGAAGGACTCGCGGCGAGCCAGATCGTCACCTGGCCCGTACCCGGCGCACCCGCGACGACCCGCACCGCCGGCTATGAGGCGACGTTCGCGTCGGGCGAGACGCGCCGCTACGAGCTCGTCGGCAACGAGAGCTGGAACGCGCTGCGGCTCGAGGGAAACGGTTGCGCGTGGCTCTTCGCCGACGACGATCTGCCCCCCGGCGCGTATCCCTGATGCCCGAGTTGCCCGAGGTCGAGACCACCCGCCGCGGCATCGCTCCGCACCTGCTGGGGCATCGCGTGACGCAGCTTCTGGTGCACGAGCCCCGTCTGCGCTGGCCGGTGCCGGACACCGTGAGCGCGCTGGAGAACGCGACGATCACCGCAGTGAGTCGGCGCGCGAAGTACCTGCTGCTGACGGTACCCGCCGGCAGCGCCATCGTGCACCTGGGCATGTCCGGCAGTCTGCGCTTCTGCACCGACGGAGAGCCGCGCCGCAAGCACGATCACGTGGAGATGACCCTGTCCTCCGGCGGCGTGCTGCGCTTCCACGACCCACGCCGCTTCGGCTGCCTGCTGTGGCAGGCGGCAGGCGACCCACCACATCCCCTCCTGGCGAAGCTCGGTCCGGAACCGCTGTCGGACGCCTTCGACGGAGACACCCTGTTTGCCGCGACGCGCAAGCGCGCGGTCGCGATCAAGATCCTGATCATGAACGCCGCCGTCGTCGTCGGCGTGGGAAACATCTATGCGAGCGAGGCGCTGTTCGCCGCCGGGGTGCGCCCGGGGCGCGCCGCACGACGAGTGACGCGCGTCGAGGCCCATCGCATCGCCGCCGCGATCAAGACCGTGCTGGCCCGCTCGATCGAGATGGGCGGAACGACGCTGCGCGACTTCGTCGACAGCGACGGTCAGCCCGGCTATTTCGCCCAGTCGCTCGCGGCCTACGGTCGGGCGGGCGAACCGTGTCGGAGCTGCCGCACGCTCATCGCGCAGCGCGTGCTCGGCCAGCGCTCGACCTTCTGGTGCCCGAACTGCCAGCGCTGAGGCGATGCGCATCGAGTCCGACCGCACGGGATCGAGTCGATCGAGGTCCGCAGGCAACGCCCGCACGCGCCGCTACCAGTAGGCGTCTGCCTCGGCGATGCTCATCGTGCCGTAGCAGGCCATGTAGCGATGGACCCGCGGCAGCGTGTCGGACTTGGTGCTGGTCTGCCAGTCCGCGAGACTCCACGCGATGTCGGCAATGTCCTTGCGCCCGGTGTCGGCGAAGTATCGGGCGTTGATCTCGTCGTCATCGGTGTCGCGAACGACGATCGGGGCGAGCGCGAACTCCTCACCCTCGAAGAAACGGATGCGCTCGAGCGCGGTCTCGGCGAGGCCATGGATCAGCAGGCCGTCGACATGCACGCCCGGCGACTCGACCAGAACGGGATAGTGGTCGTCCACTACCCAGCGACGCGCGCGATCGTGGACACGCGCGGGCATCGTTCGCCACGCGGCCGCCCCGGCACCGAGCACGATGCCCAGCACGTCCGGATCCATCAGCGTGCCGAACGCGAACAGCGGCCGCCCGTTGCCACTTGTCACCCCGAGGCGCCATCCGGTCGCGGTTCGGCGTCGCTGGCGGCGGCCGGAGTGTCCTTGCGCATCAGCGCCTCGTAGCGCAGCTGCAGGGTCTCGCGCGACTCCACGTGGTCGGGGTCGACGATGATGCATTCGACCGGGCAGACCACGACGCACTGCGACTCGTCGTGATGGCCGACGCATTCGGTACACAGGTGAGGGTGGATCTCGTAGATCTCCTCTCCCATGTAGATGGCCGCGTTCGGGCACTCGGGCTCGCACACGTCGCAGTTGATGCACTCGTCGGTGATCAGCAACGCCATGACAGGTCTCCGGAGGGCGGGGTCAGGTCAGCGAGCGTCCGGCACGACGCGCGGCGAAGGCCTCGACGACGAGCGGGTGGACGAAGTCGCTGACGTCCCCGTCCAGCTGCGCGATCTCCCGGACGATGCTCGAGGACAGGAAGGTGTAGTCCTGGGCGGCGGCGATGAAGATGGTCTCGATGGACGGGGAGAGGTGCCGGTTGACGCCCGCTATCTGCACCTCGTACTCGAAGTCGGAGATCGCCCGAAGCCCGCGCACAATGACCTTGCTCTCGACCCGGTCGGCGAACTCCACGAGCAGACCGTCGAAGGGCCGGGCCGTGACGTTGTCGAGCTCGTCGGTGATGCGCGTGGCCATGTCGACCCGCTCCTCCAGCGAGAAGAACGGGTGCTTGCTCCTCGATGCCGCGACGGCGACGATGACATCGTCGAACATCCGGCTCGCCCGGTTCACCACGTCGATGTGGCCGACCGTCATGGGGTCGAAGGTACCGGGATAGATGGCCGTGACGCGCATGAAATCCTTCCTGTCGCGGGCGGCGAAGTGTGCTCGAAAAGGCCTGCCCGCGCAACGCGAGCACGGGATGAGCGACGCGCCGACCCGCGCGGAACGCGACTTCGTCGGCGTTCTCGCTAGGAGTGCCCGCAGAGACGGGCGCTCACCTCCCCGAACGTTCGCTCGCGCTCGAGCGTGAACGCGCCCGGCAGCGCCTCGGGCCAGGGCTGGCGAGCGGGTGCCTCGACGTAGACGCGGGCGTGGTGTGCGAGGTGGCCGTCGGCAAGTGCCTCGAGCAGCTCGAACTGGCAGGCGTCGTCGAACGGTGGGTCGATGAAGACGATGTCGAACGGCTCGGGCGCGGCCGGACGCGACGACAGGAAGTCGAGGGCCGATCCGCAGATCAGCGACACCTGCGGCGGCCGGCCGAGCGCATCGAGCGATCGTTCGATCGCCGCGCACGCTCGCGGGTCGCGTTCGATCAGCCTGACGTCCACGGCGCCGCGCGACGCGGCCTCGAGCCCGAGCGCCCCGCTGCCTGCGAACAGATCGAGACAGCGCGAACCGGGCACGACGAACTGCAGCCAGTTGAACAGCGTCTCCCGCACGCGATCACCGGTCGGCCGAAGCCCGGCGACATCGGCGACGGCAAGCTGCCGCCCCCGCCACTCGCCGCCGATGATGCGGACCCGCCCTGCACCGGGCGCGGCGGCGCGCGACGCGGCGGGCGTTCGCGGCGGCGACGAACGGGACGAGGCGGGACGACGGTTGCGGGGGGACACGGTGATAGGATTGCCGGCGTTTCAGCGCTCGGATCATAGATGGGCATCTTCAGCTTTCTCAAGCGGCAGAAGGCCGTGCGGGAAGAACGCCCGATGGCCGAGGTGGCGCTCGACGCCAAGCTCGGGCGGACGCGCTCGCGCTTCCGGGACAGCCTGCTCGACTTCCTCGTCGGCAAGAAGCCGATCGACGAGGCGCTGCTCGAGGAGCTCGAGAGCCAGCTGATCATGGCGGACGTGGGCGTGGACGCGACCGCGCGCGTGATGAAGTCGCTCGAGGCGCGCGTGGCCCGATCCGAAGTCGGCGACTCGGAGGCGCTGCGTCTCGCTCTTCGCGAGGAACTGTTCACCCTGCTCGCACCGGTCGAGCGACCGCTGGAAATCCCCGAGTCCGCTACGCCCTTCGTCATCCTCGTCGTCGGCGTGAACGGCGCGGGCAAGACGACCACGATCGGCAAGCTCGCGAGGCAACTCGAGGACGGCGGCAAGAGCGTGATGCTGGCGGCCGGGGACACCTTCCGCGCCGCCGCCGTCGAGCAGCTGCAGGGCTGGGGCGAGCGCAACGGCGTGCCCGTGATCTCCCAGGGCACAGGCGCGGACTCGGCCTCGGTCGTGTTCGACGCGCTGCAGTCGGCAAGGGCGCGCGGTATCGACGTCCTGATCGCGGACACGGCCGGCCGCCTGCACACGCAATCCGGACTCATGGACGAGTTGGCCAAGGTCAAGCGCGTGCTCGGCAAGCTCGATCCGACCGCCCCCCAGGAGACCCTGCTGGTCCTCGACGGCGGCACGGGGCAGAACGCGATCTCGCAGGTCGAGCAATTCCACGCGGCCATGGCGCTCACCGGCCTCGTCGTCACCAAGCTCGACGGAACCGCTCGCGGCGGCATCGTGTTCGCGATCGCCGAGCGTACGGGGCTTCCGATCCGTTTCATCGGCGTCGGCGAGCAGGTCGAGGACCTCGAGGCCTTCGAGGCACGTCGCTACGTCGACGCGCTGGTGTCGATCGACGAGTCGTGAGGGGCTCGCGGTGATCGCCTTCGATCACGTCGGGCTCGCCTACCCGAGAGGGCGCCCCGCACTCGACGATGTCTCGTTCACGCTACGCGAAGGCTCCTTCACCTTTCTGACCGGGCATTCCGGCGCAGGCAAGAGTTCGCTGCTACGGCTCGTGGCCCTGCTCGAACGGCCGACGAGTGGCGCACTGCGCGTCGGCGGTGTCGACTACGCGACGCTCAGGCCCAGACGCGAGGCGATCCTGCGACGCCGCATGGGGCTGGTCTTCCAGGACAACCGGCTCCTCGACGACCGCAGCGTGTTCGACAACGTGGCTCTGCCGCTCGTCATCGGGCGCTTCTCGCTCGCCGACATCCGCACCCGCGTCGGCGCGGCGCTCGCCAGGGTCGGACTGGACGGCCACGCGGCGGACTATCCGACGACGTTGTCGGGTGGCGAGCGGCAGCGGGTGGGCATCGCGCGCGCGATCGTCGCCCGTCCGCGCCTGTTGCTGGCGGACGAACCGACCGGCAATCTCGATCCCGGGATCAGCGCGGACATCCTCGAATTGTTCCTGCAGTTCAACGCCTCGGGCGTCACCGTCCTGTTCGCGACTCACGACACCGGTCTGCTCGAGGCCTTCGACTTCCCCCGGCTCACGCTGGCCGCCGGACGCCTGGCCGCATCGGGCGCCAGCGGTGAATCGACCGCCGCGCCGACGTCGCGCCGTCGCCGAGGCGATCCGGGGTGAGCGGCGAGCGACAGGATCCGGCCACGAGCCATCCGGTCGACGGCCGCGGTCCGGACTGGAGCTACGGGCGGCGCGGCTACGCGCTCGCGCGAAGCGTGCGCCAGCTTGCCAGCCGTCCGATCGCGTCGGCGACGACGCTGCTCGCGCTGGGAGTGGTGCTCGCGTTGCCCGCGCTCCTGTGGTTCTCGGTCGGCTCCCTCGACGCGCTCACCACCCGCACCCTGGACGGCGAGAGCCTGACGGCGTATCTCGCCCCGGACGTGACGGACCTCGACGGGGCCGAACTCGCCGACACGCTTGCCGAGCGACCCGACGTGACGCTCGCGCGCTACATTTCCCGCGACGAGGCGCTGGCGGCATTCCGCGAAGGCAGCGATGTCGGCGATGCACTCGACGTGCTCGGCGAGAACCCCCTGCCCGGCGCGATCGTCGTCCACCCCGCCGCCGACGCCCGTGACGATGCGTCGGTCGGACGACTCGCACGCGCGCTCGACGAAGACCGGGCGGTGGAGCGCGTGCAGGTCGACCTGCAGTGGGTCCGCCGCCTTCAGGCGGCGCTGTCGCTGGCCCGACGGGCCGGTACGCTGCTTGCGGCGCTGCTCGTCATGACGGCACTGCTCGTGATGACCAACACCATTCGGCTGGAACTCGCCAGGCGCCGTCCGGAACTGGACGTGGCGCGCCTGCTGGGTGCGGACACCGCCTTCGTGTATCGCCCGACGGTGTACACCGCGGCGCTGCTCGGCGCGCTGGGCGGGCTCGTGGCCTGTGCGCTCGCGCTCGTTGCACTCGCCCTGCTTCGCGGGCCGTCCGGGGAGCTTGCCGCGCTGTACGGCAGTGCCTTTCGGCTCGCCTGGCCGGCGCCCGCGGATCTCGGGGTGGTGGTCGCTGCATCGACCCTTCTGGGCCTCGTCGGCGCGGCACTGAGCCTGTATGGCTCGTCACGACAGAATGTCCCGTCCGGCGCTTGAGTCGGTGATCCCCAAGCCGCTGTTTTCGTAAGATCAAACAGGTCGGGCAGCGCCCTAAAGGTGCCTGTGCCAGATGTCGATATTGCAGGAACCAAGCAGGGTTTTGGCACTCTCAGTACCCGACTGCTAGCATTCGTCTCGATGCAGGACAGATTGGAGGGAACGACCCCATGAGCACCACGACCGCACTCACCGTGAACAAGACATCGATGGCTCTGCCGGCCATCACCGACGATCTCAACAGCTACCTGTCGAAGATCGCGACCATCGATCTGCTGACGGTCGACGAGGAGCAGACCCTCGCCCGGCAGCTGCGGGATCACGAAGACCTCGACGCGGCGCGCCGCCTGGTGATGAGCCAGTTGCGGTTCGTCGTCCATATCGCGCGTACCTACAAGGGGTACGGTCTGCCGATCGCGGATCTCGTCCAGGAAGGGAACATCGGCCTGATGAAGGCGGTGAAGCGCTTCGATCCGGACGTCGGCGTGCGGCTGATCTCGTTCGCCGTGCACTGGATCCGGGCCGAGATCCACGAGTACGTGATCCGCAACTGGCGCATCGTCAAGGTCGCGACCACCAAGGCCCAGCGCAAGCTCTTCTTCAAGCTCCGCAGCGCGAAGAAGGAGATGAACTGGTTCAGCATGGACGAGGTGAACGCCGTCGCCGAGGATCTCAACGTCGCCCCCGAGGTGGTCGTCGAGATGGAGTCCCGCATGCACGGTCACGACACCGCGTTCGACGCGCCTCCCGGTGCGAGCGAGGAGCGGGTCAGCCTGTCGCCGTCGGACGTGCTGTTCGAACGCGAGGAGGATCCGTCGGCGATCCTCGAGGAAGCGGACGGCCGGGAGCGCTCGCTCGAAGGGCTGGCCGCGGGCTTCGATATCCTCGACGATCGCAGCCGAACGATCCTCGAGCGTCGCTGGCTGCAGGACGAGAAGTCCACGCTGCACGAACTCGCCGGCGAGTACGGCGTGTCGGCGGAGCGGATCCGCCAGATCGAGAAGGCGGCGATGAAGAAGATCCGGACGCACCTGCTCGACGCGGCCTGATCGCAGGCACCACCCGGCAAGGGTTTGTCGGAACGGCCGCTCCGAGCTTGTCTCGGGGCGGCCTTTTTCGTGGGCGAGACTCCACTGTCCACGGCCTGAAAGTCATCCTTCACGGTCTGTGCGAACGGCAAGATTCGGGCGGCAGATGTTCTGCTATGTTGCCGCCCTGCCGCTCGACCCTGGAGTCCGTTGCCCGTGATACCCCGCCCGCGATGTTCCTCGCCGTTCCGCGACCTCGTCCGAGATCGCCGCGGAGGAATCGCTCCGCTGGCCGCATCGATCGGGCTCGTCCTGCTGGGCGTCGCGACGTCGGGCCGCGCCGCTCCGCCGACCGCGCCCGGCCTCGTCTCCGGAAACGTCGAGGGGGACCGCGTCGATCTCGTCTGGGTGGCCGCCACGGACGATGTCGGCGTCACGGGCTACAACGTCTACCGCGACGGTGACTACCTGACGACGGTCCACGAGACGCGTCTGTCGACGACGCTCGGCGACGGCGAGGAGACCCGCTTTCGAGTCACCGCCTTCGACAGTCCGAGCGACGGCCCCGAGCGACGTTATTCCGGTGGCTCACCCGTCGTGACCTTTACCCGCACGGCCTCTCCGCCAGCCGCCGAGCCCATCCCGTCCGACGAGGACGGCGACATGGGCGACATCGGCGACGTGGACCCTGCCATTCCCACCGCCGCCTCGCGTCTGGCCGCCAACCGGCTGTCGCCGACGCGTGTGCTGCTGACCTGGGTACCCGCGAGCGACGACGTCGGCATCCGCGGCTACAACGTCTACCGCGACGATCGCTATCTGGCGAGCGTCAACACGCCCGGGTATTCGGACACCGAAGGCGTCATCGCCGGTCAGTCTCACGACTACTACGTGGTCGCCTACGACCGTCCGCGAAACTTCGGCCCGCACTCGAACGTCGCGACCGCGCCGGCCGGTGCCGGCATCCCCGCGCCGGTGGATCCCGAACCCGAGACACCGGCTCCCGAGCCGTCCGAACCCTCGAAACCCGATCCGGTCCCCGCGCCCGAGCCCACGCCCGAGCCGGAGCCCTCGCCCACGGTGGACTCCACCCCACCCGCCGCGGTGGCGGGACTGCGCAGCACCGCTGCGGCTCCCGGTCGCGTCGCGCTTGCCTGGCTCGCGCCGGAGGACGACATCCGGGGCTACAACCTCTACCGTGACGACGCCTACATCACGACCGTGAACGGTGCGACCGACTGGGTCGACACGGGTCTGCCGTCCTCGGCCACCGAGGCTGTCTACCAGATCGTCGCCTTCGATACCGCCGGCAACTTCTCGCCCTACTCCGAAGGAATCGCCGTGGTGATCGGGGAAACCGACCCGATCCCCACTCCGACACCGACACCCGGTGCGCCGCCGGAGCCTGTGACACCGACGCCGGTCGAGCCCGCAACGCCGCCGGCGCCCGAGCCCGAAGAAGGTGGGATTCCCGCGCCCACCGGGGATCTGCCGGCGCCGACCGGGCTGAGCGTTCGACTGACCTCGCTGGACTGGGTCGAGCTGCAGTGGGAGCCCGTCGACGGGGCGGTCGCCTACAACGTCTATCGTGACGGCACCCTGCTGTACGCCGTGGACTCGACGAAAACCGGCAGTCAGGATCAGCGGTACGCGAAGACGACCAGCTACGTCGACTGCGACTACACCCGTTTCCTCGTCTGCATCGAGCAAGCGCCCGACGCCGGCGGCGCTTACACCTACGCGGTGACCGCGCTCGATGCGGCCGGCGGTGAGTCGGCGGCCTCCGACGAGCTTGACGTTCAGTTGCTCCAGAACGAGCGACTCGACGTGCAGGGCACCCTCGCCGACTTCACGCTCGTGTTCGAGGACGACTTCGACGGTGGCGCCCTCGACCCCGAGCGCTGGAACACGCGGCTTCCCTGGGGGCCGGACGTCGCCATCAACGGCGAGCAGCAGTACTTCGTCGACACCGGGCGGGAGCCCGACTTCGGCTACGACCCGTTCGTCTTCACCGACGACACCCTCCGGATCACCCCGATCGTCACGCCGCCCGAACTCGCCGGCGAGACCAACGGGCAGCCCTTCCTGTCCGGTGCGATCACCACGCGCGACTCCCTTAATTTCACCTACGGCTACGTCGAGGCACGGATGAAAGTCGCACGCGGACGCGGCAAGCTCTCGAGCTTCTTCCTGTTCCACCAGTACGCGGCGCTAAACGCTGCCGAGATCGACATCGCCGAGTACCTGGGGGAGCGACCCGACTCGGTGTCCCAGAACTACCACTGGCGGGACGAACGCGACGACGAGACGCAGCATCCCTCGCCGACGATGTTCGAGGATCGCCCCGGCGAACCCTTCCATGCCGACTTCCACACCTACGGCGTGCTGTGGGAGCCGAATCTCGTGGTCTGGACGATCGACGGCGAGGAGATCCTGCGACTCAGCGGCCCGGAAGTTTCCCGGCAGGCGTCCTACGTGGTCCTCTACCTCGTCACGGGTAGCACGTGGACCGAGGCGCCCGATCCGAACGACCCCGATTTCGCGGTGCCGCTCGAGATCGACTGGCTGCGCGTCTGGCAGCGGCCGTCGTTCATCCGCTGATCGTCGTTCGGGAACGATCGATCGCCGAACGTCATTCGCCGAGCGTCATCTCTCGGGCGTCCGACCGAGCTCGAGCATAGCGGCTCGCGGCGCAACGAGCGCGCCGCCGCTCGGGACCGGCAGATCCTCCGCCGTGCGCGCCCCGGTCGCGAGCGCGATGTGCCACCACGGCAGGTTGAGGCCGCTCGCACGCGTGTAGAGACAACCGCCGCTCATGCGGGCGTTGACCTCCAGCACACGCAGATCGCCGTCGGGATCGGGGTCGGCGGATCGCAATTGCACATTGACAAGGCCGGACAGTTCGAACGCGGCCACGGTGCGACGGGCAAGTTCGATCGGGAGGCCGTCGACCGCCAGCCGTTGTACCCGACCCGACTTCAACCTCGCGACACCCGCGAGCAATGCCCCGCGCTCGCACAGGCAGTCCACGCTCCATTCCGGACCCGGCAGGAACTCGAGGACGAGCAGACGCAGTGGCCTGCCCGCGGTCACGAGGGCGTCACGGACCAGACTGGCAGGCAGACGGCGTGCATCGGGATCCATCAGCGCGTCGAACGCCGTCGCAGCGTCGTGGATGCGCCAGTAGCCCGCACCGAAGATCCCGTGCGGCGGCTTGATGCAGGCGCCGTCGGCGCCGGCCATCGGATCGTCGGCCAGTTGCGCGAGCGCCGCATCGAAGGCCGCGGCGCCCCCCACTTCCACGGTCCAGGGCAGGGGCAGACCAGCCGCCGACGCAGCGGCGTGGAAGCGGATCTTGTCATCGATGACGTCGAGGGTATCCGCGTCGCCCGCAATGACCAGCCGTGTGCCGGCCCGTTCGAAGGTCTGCGCGTGCGCCGCGAGGTGGCGCTGTCGCGACTGCACCGCGTAAACGTCGATCCGACGTTCGCGACACTGGTCGAGGCACCATTCCAGAAGCGCCGGGCGGTCCGCACGATCGTCCGTATCGAACGCCGGCTCGACGAACGACTCGTCGGCGAGATGGAGGCACGGCGCGTGACGATCGCGATGGGAGGCGATCAGGTGCAGGCCGTCGAGGCGATCCTCGTTCAGCAGCGTCAGCGCATCGGCAACGCTGGATAGGCCATGGTCGAACCAGACCGTGCTCACGACCGGGCGTGCCCGGGCAGTCCTTCAGGCACTCCGGAGCGAGCCGACGCCGGACACCGTGACGTGTCGGTGTCCGACGACGGCCCGGTGCATCAGCCGAGATTGATGCCGTGATCCTTGGCGAGCGCGCTCAGCCCGCCGGCGTAACCCTGCCCGACGGCCTTGAACTTCCACTCGTCGTTGCTGCGGTAGACCTCGCCGAAGATCAGCGCCGTCTCCGTCGAGAAGTCTTCCGACAGGTCGTAGCGCGTGATTTCCGTACCGCCCGCCTTGTTGACGACGCGGATGAACGCGTTCTGCACCTGACCGAAGCTCTGCTTGCGCGCCTCCGCCTCGTGGATCGTCACGGCGACGACCAGTCGCTTCGCGTCCGCGCCGATGCCGGCGAGATTCATCTTGACCTGCTCGTCGTCGCCGTCGCCTTCGCCGGTCCGGTTGTCGCCGGTGTGCTCGACCGAGCCGTCCGCAGACTTGGCGTTGTTGTAGAACACGAAATCCGCGTCCGAACGCACCTTGCCGTTCTCGCCAAGAATGAAGATAGACGCATCGAGGTCGAAGTCTGCGCCGTCGGTCGCACGGGTGTCCCAACCGAGCCCGACGATGATGTCCGTCAGACCGGGGGCTTCCTTGGTGAGCGAAACGTTGCCGCCCTTCGAAAGTGATACCGCCATGGTGAAGACTCCTCGCTGAATGAATGAGTGACTACCAGCCGCCGACGATACCATCGGCCGGCGACCGGTCCCTGCGCTCGGAAAACGTTGCCCGTGCCTCGTCGCCGCCTGTGTCAGACGATCGTGTCCCGGAACTGAAAGAGCGTGAACAGCAGGTAGGCGACGAGAAAGGCGAATCCGACCTGCCGCGTGATCGCGACCTTCATGAACAGCATCGCCGCGAAGCCGACCGACACTGCCACCATGAACCAGAGTTCGAAACCCGCGAGCACCGGATCCACCTGCAGCGGCTTGATGATCGCGGTGATCCCGACGATGGACAGGATGTTGAAGGTGTTCGAGCCGATGATGTTGCCGAACATCAGCTCCGTCTCGCCCTTCCTCGCCGCGGTGATGGACGCGGTGAGCTCCGGCAGCGACGTGCCGATGGCCACGGCCGTCATGCCGATGATCGCCTCCGGCACACCGATCACGCCGCCCACGACGACCGCGCCCCGCACGAGCAACTCCGAGCCGATCGCCAACCCGGCGATACCGCCGACGAGATAGAGCGCCGCCTGAGCGCCCGGCATGTCGACGTCCTCGACTTCGCTCGTGTCGATCTCGTTGTTCAGGTACTGCCAGACCACGAAACCCACCAGGCCCACGAACATCGCGATACCCATCCAGCGCTCGAACACGCCGTACAGGGTGCCCGCGATGAACACCGCCGTGGCCACGAGCATCAGCAGAAGATCGCGCATGACCTTGCCGGGCTCGATGGTCAGCGTGACGATCAGCGCCGCCGCACCCATGACGAGCAGGATGTTGGCGATGTTCGAGCCGATGACATTGCCGAGCGAGATGCCCGGAAAGCCGCTCAGGTTGGCGTTGACCGACGTGAACAGCTCGGGCACCGAGGTGCCGAACGCGATGATCGTCGCGCCGATGAAGACCCGCGATAGCTGCGCGCGACGGGCAATCGCGACAGAGGCGTCGATGGTCAGATCGCCGCCACGAACCAGCAGCCAGATGCCGGCGATGACCGCACCCGCCGACAGGACGAAGAGCTCGTAGATGCTGAGCTCGGTCATGTCGACGCGCTCGCACGGAGCGGTCGGCCCGCGCCGGCGGGCTGCGTGGCCGTCAAGGTCGATTCATCGGCCGGGGCCGGCCGTGGCGGGCGCTTCGGATCGTGGGGAAACGCGGTCATGTGCAGTCTCACGTTCGTCCTGTCATTGCTGGTCGGTTGCTCGTGCACGGCGCGTCGGCTACCCGAGCCGACGCGTCGGGTGCTACCTGCCTAGAGATCGAATTCCGACGGCGCGAGCCCGAGCTCCGTACAGATCAGGCTGACCGCGGCCCGCTCGTGCGCATCGAAATCGCCGTCGGCCGCTCCGATGGCGCAACACACTCGAACCAGCAGGCGCGATGCCCCTTCGTCGCCCTTCGCCTTCGCGATCTTCTTCAAAGCCTCGGCCTGACCGATCGTCGCGTCGAACTCGAACTTGGCGATCGTGGCATTGAAGGAGGCGATGACGTCATCCATCTTGAAGACCTTGAGTTCGTCCGAGGTCTGCATGTAGCCGATCATCTTCTGCTTCTCGGAGCTCGAGACCTCGCCGTCGGCCGCAGCCACCACGGCACAGGCCGCCACGACCGCGTCCATGAAGTCACGGTTCTTGTATTTCGTCATCTCCTCCGTCATGCGCGCACGCGCAGCGGTGACGTTGTCCTTCAGCCAGTTCATCATGTCGTCGGTCTCCTCGGGTCAAGCGTGCAAGTCATGCTTGCGGGTCGATGGGGTCGCGGTCGGGCGAATGCAACAGGCGAGTGCTTCATGGAGCGATGCGGCTACTTCCGTCCCTTCGTCCAGGACAGTTCGAAGCGGTAGTGAGCGTCCATGTCCTGAGCCGACTTGAAATACCGGTTCTCACGGGTGATCTTCAGGTTCCCACCGTCGTTTTCCAACAAGGTAACGGCGCAAAGCCGTTCATCGGACGTCCCTTCCATCCGGACTTCCACGTCGGGATTGCCCGGCGCGTACAACGTCACCACGCCGTCGGTGGACGACCAGTTCGGCACGCCCTCGTAGATCATGGCGTAGATCAGCACGCGCTTGATCTCGCTCCAGCGTTCGCCGTTCATGCGCATCCATTCGCCGCCGCTGACCGACCCGGTGCGGTCGTCGCCCGCGAGCTGGATGTAGGGGGCATTGTCGAAATCGCCGAAGTTCTTGCCGAGCGCCTGGATGCCGTGCCGAGTGCCGTCCGCCATCTCGTAGAGGCAGCACAGGTCGAGATCGATCCCGCCGGACTTCGTGAGTCCGAACAGGCCCTTCTTCGGCTCGCCCTGGTTCCAGTTCAGGTTGACCTTGATCTCGCCGAGCGTGCCGCCCTTCTTCTCGAGACTGATGGTCGGGCTCGCCTTGCTCAACGAGATCTTCGACAGGTTCACGGTCGATGGCGGTGCAGGCGGGGGAGCGGCCGAGGGGGCGGCCGGGGGGGCAGCCGGGGGAGCTGCTCGGGAAGCGGGTGGCGCAGCCGGCGGTGCGGCCGCCGGCTCGGGCTCGGCGATCGTCACCCCGTAGTGCTCGGCCAGCGGCTGCAGGCCGCCGTCGAAGCCCTGGCCGACGGCGCGGAACTTCCACGCGTCCCCGCGCAGATAGACCTCGCCGAGGATCATCGCCGCCTCGGCCGCGCCGACGGTATCGAGCGTGAACGTGGCGACGGCGCCTGCACTGCCGTCGACACTCATCGACAGGCTGCGGACCGCCGAGAAGGCGCGCCGCGCGCTGGAGGTCAGCGTCGCGGTGATCGCGACCCGCACCAGACCGCTCGCGAGCTTCGCGGGGTCGATGCGCAGCACGGATGTGCCGCCCTCGGACAGCGTCTGTATGTCGACGGCGCCGTCGGCCGAGCTGCGCTGGCCGTAGAACACCATGCCCTCGTCGCCCCGTACCCGCCCGTCCTCTGCCAGCAAGAAGGCGCTGACGTCGACATCCTCGACACCGTCCGCCAGACCCGACCAACGGATCGCGACCGTGACGGCTCCGCCGGGCAGCGGCGTGTTCGCACCCTTGCTCAGTTCCATGACGTCTCCTCGCTTGTCTTCCGAAGGTTCCGGCTCTTCGTCATTACGACGATTACGGCTCTACCTCGCCGGGAGAAGCCGGCTCCGCTCCATTCGGCGACGTCGGCCATGCGTCGGTCGACAGGTTCCGGCGCTGCCTCAGAGGTGGCCGATCGCCGCGGCCGACATGTCTTCCGCGGTGCGTCCGTTCGCCGGGGCACCGATCGCCTTGAACGACCAGCCGCCGCCGCTCCGCGAGAGCACGCCCATGACGACGCCGGTGTGATGTCCCTTTTCGGCCAGCGTGTAGCGGCAGAGTTCCTCGCCGCCGGCGTCGTCTAGCACGCGGCAGAACGCGTTGTCGACCTCATCGAAGGTCTGTCCGGTGAAGGAGCTGACAAGGAAGATGAGGTGACAGGCGTCGGCGGTCAGGGACGTGGTGTCGACCTTGATGGACTCGTCGTCGCCATCGCCCTCGCCGGTGAGGTTGTCGCCGCTGTGCACGATCGCGGTGTCCTTGGAGATCAGGCTCTGGAACCAGACCACGTCGAGCACGTTCTTCGCCTCGTCGCAGACGATGCAGGACGCGTCGAGGTCGATGCTGTCGCTGCCACCGCCGAACAGGCCGCCGAACAGGCCGCCGAGCAGCCCCTTCTTCTTCGGCACCGGGTCCCAGCCCAGTCCGAGGTGCAGGCGCCCGATGCCGCCGCCCGACTTCTCCAGACTGATCGTCTGTCCCTTGCTCAGCGAAACGGCCATCGGCGAAATCTCCTGCGGGTCGGATGGGCGAGGAAACCGGCGCGTGGTCTCGCGCTTCCTCGACGGGTCCGCCCATTGTGGCAGACCCGAACACTCCGCGATGACGTTCATCTCGTCGCTTGAAAGAAAGTTTTTTCGAATGATTGCGTCGGTCGTTCGCCGGTGCGAACAGGAGTCCAGCGGCGGTGTAGCATGCCCCGATGTCACAAGGAGACGGACCGCTCGAGCGGCATGCGGCCACCGGACCGTCGAAACCGCTCACGGCGAGCTGTGTCATGGAGACCGGCACGCTCGACGTGAGCTGGGTAGAGGTGCTGGCCGACGACGCCCCGATCTTCGCCTTCGCCGAACGGAACAATCCGCGCCGCGCCTTCCTGTTCGTCTCGCTCGTGCTCGGCCGCCACGTGCCGGTCCGCCCCGCCGGCATGCGCCGGGCATTCACGCGCCTGGCCGACGACATCCCCGCCGACCTGCCCGGGCCCGTGCTGATGACCGGCATGGCCGAAACCGCGGTCGGGCTGGGCGCGGGCGTGCACGACGCCTACCTCACGCGGACCGGACGCGACGACGTCGTGTACCTGTCGAGCACGCGGGCGCGGCTGGGCACGCCGCTCCTCGCCGACTTCAGCGAGACCCACAGCCACGCCTCCGCGCATCGCCTGTACCGGCCGCAGCACGCACGCGAGCGGTCCCTCGTCGACGCCGCTCGGTCGCTCGTCATGGTCGATGACGAGGCGAGTTCGGGCGCGACCTTCGCGCATCTGGCAGACGCGCTCGCGACGGCGGGCGTCGACCGCATCGAGCACGTTCACACGGCGGTACTGACCGACTGGAGCGAAGGGTCGGCCACCGCCGCCGAACGCGGCCTGGCGGCGAGGATCCCGAGGCGGTCCCGGTCTGCACTGACGCGCGGACGCCACCAGTGGACGCCCCGCGCCGACGCGCCGATTCGCACCCTGCCCGACGCGGACTCGCCGAGGGAGCCGGCCGTCGATCCCTTGCGCCGCGCCGACGACGGCCGGCTCGGTCGGTCCACGCGCAGCGACAGAGGGTGTCCACCCGACCTCGCGGCGAGTCTCGCGGCCGATCTCGCCCACGACACGGTGCTCGTGCTCGGCACGGGCGAACACGTGTGGGAGCCGTTCCTGCTCGCCGAGGTGCTCGAACGCGAGGGGCACGACGTCCACTTCGCATCGACGACGCGTTCCCCGATCCTGCCGGGACACGCCATCCGCCGCGGCCTCGCCTTCGGCGATCACGAGGGGCTGGGCATCAGCAACTACCTCTACAACGTGGACGCGGCCGCGTACCGGCGCATCGTGCTCTGCGTGGACACCGCGCTCGACGCGCTCGATCCGGGCCTGATCGCGGCTCTCGATGCCGACGTGCTCGTCGACGAGACCTTCCATGCGCACGCGACGCTCGCCGATCGCATCGCCGGCGCCATCCCCCTGCGCCGATTCGTGACACCGGGCGGCTGGACCTCGTCATGAGCGACCCGGCGGACACGTCGAGCGCGGAACGCCCGGTACGCACCGTTGTGTTCACCGACCTCGACGACACGCTCTTCAGCACGGCTCGCAAGACATCGCCCACCGAGCTCGCGCGCTCGCGACCGGCCGCACGCGCGAACAACGGGCGCGACAGCTTCGCCACGCCCCGCCAGCAGGCGTTGCTCGACTGGCTCGATCCCGCGCGCTGTGTGCCGGTGACCGCGCGAGGGTCCGACGCCTACGCGCGCGTCCTGCTGCCGTTCACGGGCCCCGCTGCCGTGCTTGCCAACGGCGCGGTCGTGCTCGACGCCGACGGCGCGCCCGACGCGCGCTGGGATCGACACGTCCGTGCGCTGCTCGCGCCCGTTCGCGAGACGCTGGCCGCCCTGCCCGGGCGCATTCGGGCGGAGGCTGCACGCCTCGGCATCGAGGTGCGCACCTGGCTGGTCGAGGAACCGGGCCCCGGGGGCGTCTACGCCGTCGCGAAGGCAGAAACCGACCCGAGCGGCGACGTTCTCCGCGCACTGGTTCCGGGACTCCGTGCCTGGCTGCCCGGCGATGCTTCGGCCGGCACCGCCGCGACGCCGGTCTCGTCGCCTTTCGCAGGCGGGTCGGCCGTCGCGGAAGACCCGTCGGTCGGTTGGCAGGTCCACCACAACGGCAACAATCTCGCCCTGCTGCCGCCCGGACTGTCGAAGGCCTCGGCAACCGCTTGCCTGCTGAAGCGCTTCCGCTCGGACGGCGACGTGCTCGCCATCGGCGTCGGCGACAGCGCGAGCGACCTGCCGTTCATGCGCCTCTGCGACCTGTGGATCACGCCGACCCACTCGCAGATCGATCGCCTGCGCGATCTCGCCCGATGAGCCGCGCCACATCCGGCGAACCGTGCCAGTCGACCGATGCGGATTCGAGCGGTCGCAGCGGCAGCTATCCGGCAGCCGACGTGACGTTTCTGCTGCGACTGGTGAGCGAAGCCGAGGCGCTGTCGCTCGACCGCAACCTGACCGAGGAGCCGGCAGCCAAGGAGCGACTGATCCAGAGCGGCGCCCGTCACTACTCCGAGATGATCACGCCCGAACGCGCGCCGACGGCGGCGTACCAGACGATCTTCGAACGTGCGCTGGCGCGTCATGCGGACCGAACCGGTCGCGACGTCGCCCGCCTCGCGCGAGCGCTCGACGCCGCCGTCGACGGACCGATCACCCTCTGCAGCCTGGTCCGTGCCGGCGTGCCGCTCGGCGTCGTGCTGACGCGCACGCTGCGCGAACTCGGCCGAGACGTCGAGCACTTCGGCGTGTCGATCGTTCGCGACCGGGGCATCGACTCGGCGGCGCTGGCCCATGTACGCGCCCGTCGGCCTGCCGAAGGCGTGGTCTTCGTCGACGGCTGGACCGGCAAGGGTGCCATCGCCGACGAACTCGAACGGAGTCTGGCGAGCGTCTGGCCGACACTGGCCCCGAGGCTGGTGGTGCTCGCCGATCCGGCGGGGCGCGCCTGGCTCGCGGCCAGCCGCGACGACTGGCTGATTCCGTCGGGCATTCTCGGCGGCACGGTGTCCGGGCTCGTGAGCCGCTCGATCCTGAATGCCCGACTGGTCGGCGCGGACGGTTTCCACGCGAGTGTGCGGCTCGATCACCTCGCCGCGCACGACGTGTCGCGCCGCTTCGCCGACACGATCGCGCTCGCGGCGACCCGTGCGCTCGCGACGAACGCCTCGCGAGACGGTCCGAAGCCGACGCTCGCATCGACCGGCCATCCCGGAACGGACACCGATCCCGACGCGGCACGCGCTCGCGCCGACGCCGTGATCGACGCGATCGCCGCCGAGTTCGGGATCGCCAACCGCAATCGGGTCAAGCCGGGCCTGGCCGAGGCGACCCGCGCGGTGCTTCGACGGGCGCCCGCCCGCATCCTCGTCGGCGCACCCGACGACGAGGATCTCGACGGGCTCCGGCACCTCGCCGCGCGGGCGGACGTTCCGGTCGAGCGTCGCGGCGGCGCACTCGCCCCCTATCGGGCGATCACGCTGATCGCGGACGCGAGCGGCGCGTGACGATGGATACCCTCTCCCCGACCGCCCCGACCGCGGCACGGCCGCCGTCGTCCGCGATCGAGACGCCCGGGCACACGGCAGTCGATCGTGACGCCGACGCGATGGCGCTCGGCGCGACGATGTACGTGCCCGCCATCCACCCCGCGATACAGGCGATCGTCGCCGGTGAGCGGTTGCCCACGCTGCGCTCGGTGGTGCTGTGCCTCGAGGACGCGCTGCACCCGGACGACACCGAACTGGGCCTCGCGCGACTCCGCACCTTGCTCGAGCGCGAGCCGGACGAGCGTGACCGGGTGGCGGCCGGACCTCGCGTCTTCGTGCGCCCGCGCGATCGCGCGATGGCGACGCGCATTCTCCGCTTCCCGGGGATCGCGCGGGTCGAGGGCTTCGTGGTGCCGAAGATCGCGCCTGGCGACGTCGAGCCCTGGTGGAGGCTGGTCGCCGGGACCTCGCTGCGCCTGATGCCCACGCTCGAGAGCGCGTGGGTGTTCGATCCGCGCGCGCTCGGCGAGTTCGTCGAGGCCCTCGGGAAGCAGGACCGCTCGACGCTCGTCGCCCTGCGCATCGGCGGCAACGATCTCCTGTCCTCGATGCGGCTGCGCCGTGCGCGCGGCACGACGCTCTACGACGGCCCGCTTGCCTGGGGCCTGTCGCAGCTGATGTGTCAGCTGGGCTCGCGCGGCTTTCCGCTGACCGCCCCGGTCTTCGACGTGCTGGACGACCCGGAGACGCTCGCCGTGGAGGCGCGACGCGATGCCGGCTTCGGCTTCGTCGGCAAGACCGCTGTCCATCCCGACCAGATCGGCATCATCGAGGCGGGATTCGCGGTGACGGCGGAGGATCTGGCGATCGCCAGCGAAACGCTCGCACCGGGTGCGGAGGCGGTGTTCCGCCGCTCGGGCCGCATGCTCGAGCCGGCCGTGCACGGTGCCTGGGCGAGGCGCACGCTGGCGCGCGCCGCCGCCTACGGCGCGATGGCCTGATCTGTCTTTCGTGCCGCGTCGGCGTCCTCTCCGAACGAATCGGCGCTGCCGAGCGTCAACCTCGCCCGCTCGATCACCCGCTTGACGACCGGGTGTCGTAGCCGCCGCTCGGGCGAGATCGCGACATAGCTCTCGATGACGCCGTCGACGGTGCCGATCGGTCGCGCCCGGCAACTCAAGTGGATTTCCTCGGTGATGGCCAACGGCGCGGGGAAGACCCCGAGACCCGCGCGGCCGAACGCCTTCATCAACGCCCCATCATCGAACTCGGCGACGATGCGCGGGTGCAGCTCGCGCTCGTCGAACCAGTGATCGAGCTGTCGACGCAGCGCGCTGTTCTCGCGCGGCAGCAGGATCGCCGCGTCATCGAGTGACGCCGGAAATCCGGCCGCGAGCCGCGCGACCTCGGGCTCCGGCGCGAACAACGCGACGCGGCTCTGACCGAGCGGATGGTTGCGCGCCTTGACCGCGAGACCCGCCGGCACGGGACGGTCGGACAGGACGAGATCGAGCCGATGTACCGCGAGCTCCGCCAGCAGGGTCTCCAGCCCGCCCTCGTGACAGATCAGCCGCCCGTCCGCCGCGCCGTCCTCGTCCCCGAGCGCATGCCTCAGGATGCGACAGGCGACGAGCTTCGGAATGGAGTCGACCACCCCGACCCGCAAGGCGGCGGCGTGTGTGCTGCCGGTGCTGCTGCCGAGCCGCCGGGTCAGTTCCTCGCCGAGCGAGAAGATGGTTTCGGCGTACTCCTGCACGAGCCGCCCGGTATCGGACAGCACGAGGCCGCGCCCGGCCCTGACGAACAGCGGCTCCCCGATCGCCCCCTCGAGCAGCTTGATCTGCCCGCTGATGGTCTGCGGGGTAACGTGCAGCACCTCGGAGGCCCGGACCACGCTGCCTTCCCGCGCGACGGTGTGGAAGTAGAGCAGGTGGGCGTAGTTGAGACGATGCATCGCGGCATGCTGGGTCGGGTGGGGACGAGCGGACGATCACGGCAATCGGTCCCGTGACGAATCACATCGTGCCAGAGTGGACAATGCGGGAGCATTCGCGAGTTCCGCAGCTGCAAATCGGAAAAGTCGATCTGTCGCCGCATCTCGCCACGCGGGCACTTTTCCCGGTAAGTTGGAGTCGTCCGAAGGGCGGCTCAGGCCAGCACGGGTTTTTCGCGCGGTCCGGAATCGTTACCCTCGCGCGGCATCAGCCGTACCGGCCCGATCCCTGTCGGGCGCATCCGCCACGTCCCTCCCGCTCTCGCCCGACTCCAGTCGAACCGCGCCCATGCCCGAGCCCAGTTCTCCCGCCCGCGCCGAGCGCGCCCGATCGTCGCCCGACAGCGCACGCGGTGCGACGGTCGCCTTCGCGATCGCCTTCGCGACCGCGATCGCCGCGACGGTCGGTGCGGCCTCGCTCGTCGCCGAGGTCGCCGCCGGCAACCCCCGAAGCGTCGTCATCGACTGGGTGCCGCGCCTCGGCGTCGAACTCGCGTTCCGGCTCGACGGCCTCGCGATGTTGTTCTGCCTGCTGATCTCGGGCATCGGCACGCTGGTCATCGCCTATTCCTTCGCCTACTTCAAGGGGCATCGCGACCACGCCAGGCTGCACTGGCTGCTGCTCGCCTTCATGATCTCGATGCTCGGGCTCGTGCTCGCCGACAACGTGGTGCTCCTGTTCGTGTTCTGGGAGCTCACGACGATCACGTCCTTCCTGCTCGTCGGCTTCGATCACGCGAACGCCAAGGCACGGCGATCCGCCCTGCAGGCGCTGCTGATCACCGGCGGCGGCGGGCTCGCGCTGCTCGTCGGCGTGGTGCTCCTCGCCGAAGCCGCCGGCACCTATCGGCTGTCCGGGATCATCGCGGCGGGCTCGCTCGCCGGGCACGCGCTCTACGGGCCCGTCCTCGTGCTCGTCCTGCTCGGCGCCTTCACCAAGTCCGCCCAGTTCCCCTTTCACTTCTGGCTGCCGAACGCCATGGCCGCGCCCTCGCCGGTCAGCGCCTACCTGCACTCGGCGACGATGGTGAAGGCGGGCATCTACCTGATGGCGCGCCTGCAGCCGGCCCTCGGCGGCACCGATGCCTGGTTCTACACCCTGACCACGATCGGGGCGGTGACCGCCGTCTGGTCGTCGCTGATGGCACTGCGCCAGACCGACGCCAAGCTCATGCTCGCCTGGACCACCGTCATGGCGCTCGGCACCCTGACGCTCTTCCTCGGCTCCGACCTCCGCATCACGGCGCTCGCGGCGGTCACCTTCCTGATCGTTCACGCCTTCTACAAGTGCGCGCTCTTCCTCGTCATCGGCAACGTCGACAAGCGTGCCGGCACCCGCCAGCTCGGACAACTCGGCGGGCTCGTGAAACGCATGCCGATCACGGCAGCCGTCGCCCTGCTGGCCGGATTCTCGATGGCAGGCTTCCCGCCCTTCCTCGGCTTCATCGGCAAGGAGCTGAAGTACGAGGGCGCGCTCGCGATCGCGGAGGAGCCGTGGATCGTCGTCGCCGCCGCGGTCTCGGCCAACGCCATGATGGTGGCCGTCGCGCTCACGATCGTGTTCCGGGTCTTCCTCGGCGGGCGCGTGGACACGCCGAAGACGCCGTCCGAAGTGCCCTTCGCGATGTGGGCTGGCCCTGCACTGCTCGCCGCAGCCGGCCTGCTGACCGGCATCTTTCCGGAGCTCGTCGCGACCGCCGTCATCACACCCGCCATGAACGAGGTGCTCGGCGTCGAGACGCGAGATGCATCGCTCTCGCTCTGGCACGGCATCAACGTGCCGCTCGTGCTCAGCGTCGCGACGGTCGCCATCGGCACCCTGCTGTTCTTCCGTCTGGCCGTCGTCCGGGACGCGCTCGAACGGGCCATCTCGCGCCTGCCCGCAACCGGCGACCGGGTCTACGCCGCCCTGCTCGACGGCACGTCTGGCCATGCCCGGCAGTTGACGGACGCCCTCCAGAACGGCTCCCTGAGCCGCTACCTCGGCATCGTCTTCGTGGTGCTCATCGGCTCGGTCGGGGCAGCGCTGGTCGCGGGCGGGGTGTCGCCCGGCATGCCGGAAGCGACCCCGGTGACGGCGACGGTCGGCGTCGTCGCGATCCTGATCGTGCTGGCGACGGTGGTCGTCACGATCACCGATTCGCGCCTGCTGGCCATCTGCATGCTCGGTATCGTCGGCAGCGGGCTCGCGTTGATGTTCCTCGTCCTCGGCGCGATCGACGTCGCGATCACGCAGCTGATGGTCGAGACCCTGTTCGTCGTCATGGTCGCGGCGGTCCTGCCGCGGCTCCCGTACTTCTCCGGCACCGCGCATCCGGGCCGGGCCGGCAATCTCCGCGACGGCACGATCGCGCTGGCGGCGGGCCTCGTCATGGCGCTCGTCGCGATCGGCGTGGCCGCCACGCCGACCGATCTCGCCGTCACCCGCTTCTACGAATCGGCGAGCCTGGCGGAGGCCTACGGGCGCAACATCGTCAACGTCATCCTCGTCGACTTCCGGGCGATGGACACCTTCGGCGAGGTCGTCGTCGTCGCCACCGCCGCCATGGCGGTCATCGCCTTCCTGAAGGTCCGCCCGCAGCGCGTCTCCACCCCGGAGGCCGACGCGTGAACTCGCTGATACTGAACGTGGTCGCCAGACTCGTCGTGGGGTTGATGCTGCTGTTCTCGCTGTTCCTGCTCTGGCGCGGGCACAACGCGCCGGGCGGCGGCTTCATCGGTGGCCTCGTCGCCGCATCCGCGCTGATCGTCCACGCACTGGCCGCAGGTCCCGCCGCCTTGCGCGAGCTGCTCCGCATCGACCCACGGGCGCTCGTGCTGGGCGGCGTGCTCGTCGCGGTCGTGGCCGGACTGATGCCGCTCCTCGGCGGACAGCCCTTCCTCACGGGGCTCTGGGTCTTCATCGGCGCGACGACGACCGACAAGGGGCTCGCCCTGGGGACGCCATTGCTGTTCGACATCGGCGTCTACTTCGCGGTGGTCGGCGGGGTCAGCGGCATGATCGCCGCGCTCGAGGAGGAGAAGGGCTGATGGAGATCGTTCTCGGCGTTCTCGTCGGCGTGCTGATGGCGGCCAGCGTCTGGATGATGCTGTCGCGCGATCTGGTCAAGTTCCTGTTCGGGCTGATCCTGATCGGCAACGTCGCCAACCTCGTCATCTTCCTCGCCGGCGGCCTCACGCTGGGCGCGCCCCCGCTGATCGGCGAGGCGGACGCCGGCGGCTACGCCAACGCCTTGCCGCAGGCGCTCGTGCTGACCGCCATCGTCATCGGCTTCGCGCTGGTGTCGTTCACGCTGATTCTCGCGATGCGCGCCTGGCAGGCGCTCGGCACGACCAACGTCGACGAGATGGTGATCGCCGAGCGACGCGGCCCGGACGGCTGGGTCGACGGCGATCGCCTCGCGCCGCTCGCGGACACCCGTTCCGGCGGCGATCAGTCATCCGTCGCAGAGACCGGCGTTCACCCGTTCCCCGCCGACGGCACCGCCTCGGTGGAGGCCCGTTCATGAGCGCGCTGCTCGTGCTCTGCGTGTTGATCCCGATCGTCACCGCGGCACTCGCCTTTCTGTGGCCCGGCACCCGGCCGGTCAGCGCAAGGATCAGCGTCGCGGGCATGCTCGCGCTACTCGCCGCGGCGCTGCTCTTGCTTCGAGAGGTGATGGCGAACGGGGTCCTGGTCGCGCACATGGGTGGCTGGGACGCGCCGATGGGCATCACGCTGGTGGCCGACCCGCTCGGTGCGCTGCTCGTCGTGGTCGCCGCCGTCGTCGGTCTCGCGGTAAGCATCCACGCGATCGACGACATCCCGGACGACGTCGCCGCGAACGGCTTCGACAGCTTCCTGCACCTGCTGATCGCGGGCGTCGTCGGCGCCTTCCTGACCGGCGACATCTTCAATCTCTATGTCTGGTTCGAGGTGATGCTCATCTCCTCCTTCGCCCTCATGGTGCCGGGCGGGGATCGCGTGAGGCTCGACGGGGCCGTCAAGTACATCGTGCTCAACCTCGTCTCGACCGTGGTGCTCCTCACCTCGATCGGCCTGCTCTACGGCCTGACCGGCACGCTGAACATGGCGGATCTCGCCGGCAAGCTGCCGCTCGTCGCGAACCAGGGGCTGGTGACGGTGGTCTCGGTGCTTTTCCTGGTGGCGTTCGGCATCAAGGCGGCGGTCTTCCCGCTCTACTTCTGGCTGCCGGCCTCGTATCACACACTCCCGATCAGTGTGTCGGCCCTGTTCGCGGCGCTGATGACCAAGGTCGGGGTCTACGCCGCGCTACGGACCTTCACGCTGCTGTTCACGGGCGACGAGGAACTGATCCGGAACGTGGTCCTTGCCGCCGCCCTCGCGACCATGATCGTCGGCGTGCTCGGGGCGATGACGCACACCGACATGCGGCGGATCCTCGCCTATCACGTGATCTCCTCGATCGGCTTCATGCTGCTCGGACTCGGGCTCGGCTCGGCACTCGCGATGTCGGCCTCGATCTTCTACATGGTCCACGGCATTCTGGTGAAGGCGCTGCTGTTCATGTTGATCGGGCTGGTGGCGAGTGCCGGTGGCAGCTTCGAGCTCGGGCGCCTCGGCGGTCTGTACCGCACCCGGCCGGGGTTCTCGATGCTGTTCCTCCTGGCGGCCCTGGCGCTTGTCGGCATCCCGCCGCTGTCGGGATTCTGGGCGAAGCTCGCGCTGGTCGAGGCGGGCATCGACAGCGGCGCGGGCTGGGTGCTCGCGATCCTGCTGCTGACGAGCCTGTTGACCTTCGTGCCGATGATTCGCATCTGGTCCGAAGCGTTCTGGAAGGATGCACCGGTCGAGCCCGGGCAAGAAGACATCGCGAGGCCCCCGACACGCGGTCCCGAACGGGATTCCCGACTCATCCCGGTGATCGGACTGTCGCTGCTCCTGCTCGCGATCGGGCTGCAGCCCGGCCCACTGCTCGCACTCGCCGACAGCGCGGCGGCCGGGCTGCTCGACCCGAGCCGCTACATCGATGGCGTGCTCGGCGCCGCCGGCGACCAACCCGTGACAGGACAGCCATGACTCCGTTCGCGATCAACCTGGTGCTGGCCGTCGCCTGGCAGGCGCTGCTCGGCGACTTCTCCCTGACCGGTCTGCTGGTGGGCTTCGTCGTCGGCTACCTGATCCTGTGGCTCCTCCAACCGCTGTTCGGCGAGAACCGCTACTGCAAGAAGCTGATCGATCAACTGATGCTGGTCGCCTTCTTTCTCTACGAGCTCGTCGTGTCGAGCGTGCGCGTCGCCTGGTACGTGCTCGCCCCGATGAAGCGGAGCCGCCCCGGCATCATCGCGGTGCCGCTCGAGGTCTGCTCCGACACCGAGCTCGCCGTGCTGGCCAACCTCGTGTCGCTGACCCCGGGCTCGCTGTCGCTCGACATCAGCGATGACCGGCGGACGCTGCTGATTCACGCGATGTTCGTCGATGACCCCGAGGACGAACGCCGGACGATCAAGAAGGGCATGGAACGCCGCGTGATCGAGGCCCTGCGCTGATGGACAGCTTCGCGTCCTTCACCGACAGCACGGCTCTCGACATCGCCACGGTCCTCACCCTGATCGGCCTCGTCGCCGCCAGCATCCGCCTCTACCTCGGTCCCAGTCGAAGCGATCGGGTGGTCTCGCTGGACCTGATCACCGTGTTGCTCATCGCGATCTCGTCGCTGGCGGCGCTGCGCTTCGACAATGCCGCCTTCCTCGACCTGGGGCTCACGCTCGCCCTCGTGGGCTTCCTCGCGACGGTCGCGTTCGCGCGCTACCTCGAGTCGAATCCGGTGGACCGAACGCCCCCCGACGACGCCAACGACAGGAGCGACGCATGAACGAGCCGGTCATCGGGATCCTGATCGTGCTGGGCGGGCTGTTCTCGGCCGTGGCCGGGATCGGCGTGCTGCGACTGCCGGACGTGCTGGTACGGATGCACGCCTCGACCAAGGCGGGCACCCTCGGCGTCGGGCTGATCGTGCTCGGCACGGCGTTTCACTTCGACGGTCCGCTGGCGGTCGCGAAGGCGCTGCTGATCGTGCTGTTCCTGCTACTGACCGCGCCGGTCGGGGCTCACCTGATCGGTCGGGCGGCCTACCGATCGGGAACGCCGCTGTGGGACGGCACGGTCATCGACGAGCGCGAGCGGATGCGGAGCGGCGCCCTACCCGACGAGCGTCAGCCGAGCAGCGACGACCCGAACGACCAGAGCGGCGGGATCCAGTGATCGACGAGGAGGATGCCGAACAGCCACATCAGGTAGTTGATCGAAAACACGAAGGTCTTGATCGGCTGGCGCTCGGCGGTCTCGTCGAACAGCTTCCAGGCGTGCCAGAGGAACATGCCCCCGAGCACCAGCGCACCGACCAGATAGAGCGGCCCGCTCATGCGGATCAGGTAGGGGAAGACGCTGATGATCACGAGGAGGATCGTGTACAGCATGATCTGCACACGGGTGAACGGAATGCCGTGCGTGACCGGCAGCATCGGGATGTCCACCTTGGCGTAGTCGTCCCGGCGGTGGATGGCCAGCGCCCAGAAGTGCGGGGGCGTCCAGACGAACACGATGAGGAAGAGCAGCAGCGCGCCGGCGGTGACCTCGTTCGTGACGGCCGCCCAGCCGAGCACCGGCGGCATGGCGCCGGCCGCCCCGCCGATGACGATGTTCTGCGGCGTCGCGCGCTTCAGCCAGACGGTGTAGACGATCGCGTAGCCGATCAGCGACAGGAACGTGAGCACGGCGGTCAGCGGGTTCACCAGCACGATCAGCAGGACCATCGACACCAGACCGAGCAGGCCGGCGAAGGCAAGGCACTGCGCCGTGGTCAGCGAACCCTGGGGGATCGGCCGGTTTTCCGTGCGCTTCATGATCGCGTCGGCCCGCTGGTCGATCACGTGATTGATCGCCGCGGCCGAACTCGCCGCCATGCCGATGCCGACCAGCCCGAACACCGTCTCTTGCAGCGGTAGCCACAGCGGCACCGCGAGCACCATGCCGGCGAGCGCCGTGAATACCAGGAGCAGCACCACCTTGGGCTTGGTGATCTCGAGGTAGTCGCGCCAGTGGGTCGTGAGACCCGGCACGGGATTGGCGATGGAGGGGCTTTTCATGGGCGTGAGCGCGGTTCCGGCGGGCCCGAATGTCGGGCGCGAGCCTAACCGATCTTCGACTTTTTCAACAGGTGCTTGATGTCCTTCAGCATGTCCTGCGGAGGCAGCTCGGGGGCAAAGCGCATCATCAGGTTGCCGAAGGGATCGACGAGGAAGATGGCGTCCTGCACGGGCGACATGTCCGCCTGCGCCGCGCGGATTTGAGCGGCGAAGCCCACGCGCTCCTCCTCGACACCGTCGGCGAGGATCAGTCCCGGGTGCTCGGCCAGCAGCGCCGTGGGCAGTGTCTCCGCCCCGGCCGGCACGACCAGTCGTTGCACGCGCTTCATGCGGTGGTTGAGCGCGAGCCGCACCTGACGCATGTGATACAGGTTCTTCTCGCACGCGTCGTCGCACTCGCCCGCCGGCACGTACAGCATCGTCCAGATGCCGCGAAAGATCTCGGGATCGATCGCCCCGCCGTCGACATCGGCCAATGCAAAGGTCTCGATCGGGACGGCCGGGCGGATCAGCTCGCCACGCGACGTGTCACCGAGCTCGCCCGCGCCGCCCGATTGCACGACCCGTAGCCAGATGAAGGCGAGCAGCAACGGTATGCCGAAGCAGGCGACGACCGCCAGCAGCAGCATTCGCGAACGACGCCGCTTCGCCGCGTCGATCGGGATCTCCTCGGCCGAGGCGCGCACGTCGGCCACGACGGTGCGTCGTGCGCCGGCTGCGCTCTCGGCACTGGACGGCGGGGTGCGGGTCTGACTCATCAGGGCTCTTTCCGTGACAGGTTGACGACGACGAAGATCACCGTCAGAGCGGCCGCCATGGCGAACCACTGGAAGGCGTAACCGTAATGCTTTTCGGGGCCGGAGGCCGCGGGACGCCAGTTCGGCGTCAGCAGCAGCGCTTGCAGCGCCTCGTCCGCGCGGTCCAGCGCGACGCCCGACGAGCCGGCCGCCACGCCTTCCGAGCCGTCGGTCGTCGCGAACACGCCGGTATCGTCGGCGATCCGTGCTTGTACGACCGCCGGGACGATCGGCTCACCGAGCGCCGCCTCGATGGCCGGGTAGTCGAAGTATTGCAGCACCCGCGGCCAGGGGCCGTCGGCTGCCAATGCGGGCCCGTCGGAGAATCCCCTGGAGGGCCGGGACAGCAGACCGACGAGAGTGATCGCCCGCCTTACCGATCCTTCGCCGGACGACATGCTCGACGTCTCGAGGGAGATGTCCGGCAGGATCTGGCGCGTCGGTCCCGGCGCGATCCAGCCGCGGTTCACGAGGGCGAGCCGTCCGTCGACGAGCCGGACCGGCACGATCGCCTCGTAGCCCGCTCGTCCGGCGTGCGCGCGGTTGTCCCAGAGCAGCTGACGCTCGCCGTCCCACTCGCCGCGCACGATGACGCGTCGGTGCCCCACGGCAGCCTCGTCGATATCGTCGACCCGCTCGACGGCGACCGGCGCCACGCTCCGCGCATGTGCCGCACTGTCGAGCAGCGCGATCTTCTCGTCCGCCCGTTGCAGTTGCCAGCGACCGAGCGAAAGCATCGCGAGGGCGATCGAGAGGTACAGCAGTACCGCCCACCAACGCGGCGCGAAGTGTCGGGTGCCTATCCGCACGGGTGATACGCTTGTTCGATGATCCTCGTCAAAGTCATCGTTCTCCTGCTCCTCGGCTTCGTCGTGGTCAGCTTGTTTTCCGGGCTGTTCTTTCTCGTCAAGGACAAGGGACAGACCAACCGTACGGTCAACGCACTGACGCTGCGCATCGGGCTGTCGATCCTCGCGATCGCCGTGGTCATGATCGCCGGCGCGACCGGCGTGATCGAATTGAACCCCAGCCCCCTGTCCGAACGCGCCGCCGAGTCGAGCGAGCGCTCCGGCACCGAAGATGCGGCGGCGGAAAGCGAGCCGGTGGTCGGCGGCGGTCGTCGACTGGCCACGCCGAACGACTGATCGGTCGGGCGCGGGACCCGAACCGTTCCGGCCGTGCGCCGATCGTCTCGACGCGCCGGAACGAACGCGGCAGACGCCCTCGCCCGGTGAACCCGCGGGCCGCTCCGACGGTTCCCGCGAGGACGTCGGAGGTCGCCAGGCAACCCGACTCGGCCGGACGATCGCTCACGTCGTGCATTTCGGCGGTGTCGCGTTCCCGCAGGCCTGCTCGCAACCAGTCTCGAGATCGGTCCCTCGATCGGGCTCGCAAGCAGTCTCGCTTTCAGTCTGGCTCTCGGTCTGGCTCTCGCTCTGGCTCTCGCTCTGGCAGCTTCTCACGCGTCCAGTGGTCAGGGCAGACCGACCGACCGGGGTCGCGTCAGAGCAGGTAGACGAAGATGAACAGACCGAGCCAGACCACGTCGACGAAGTGCCAGTACCAGGCTGCGGCCTCGAAGGCGAAGTGGTTGTCCGCCGAGAAGTGACTCTTCATGCCGCGGAGCATGACGACCAGCAGCATGATCGCGCCCATGGTCACGTGGAAGCCGTGGAAGCCCGTCAGCATGAAGAAGGTGGAGCCGTAGATGCCGCTGGTCATCTTCAGGTTCAGGTGGGCATAGGCCTCGTAGTACTCCAGCGCCTGCAGACCGACGAAGACGAAGCCGAGGGTCACGGTCGCCGCCAGCCACATCACCATCTTCTGGCGATTGCCGTGACGAATGGCGTGGTGGGCCAGGGTGCAGGTCAGGCCGCTGGTGAGCAGCAACAGCGTGTTGATGAGCGGCAGACCGAACCAGCCCATCTGCTGGAAGTCGCCGCCGAGCCCCGCGGGACCGGCACTCGGCCACACGTAATCGTGCCCGGGGTAGAGCACCACGTTGGTCATCTCGGCACCGCCGCCACCCGCACCGCCGAGCCAGGGGCCGGAGAAGATGCGCGCGTAGAACAGCGCGCCGAAGAACGCGGCGAAGAACATGACCTCGGAGAAGATGAACCACATCATGCACATGCGGAACGAGTCGTCGACCTGCGAGCTGTACGTGCCCGATTCGCTCTCCTTGATGACCGTGCCGAACCACCCGAACATCATCACGACGACGACCACGGTGCCGACGATGAAGATCTCTCGCCCGAACGCAGCGCCGTTCAGCCACGTCGCGAAGCCGTAGAACCAGATGAACAGACCCACGGAACCGACAATGGGCCACCGCGCCGCATGCGGTATGTAGTACGCCATCGTCTTGTCCATGCCCGGCGATCCGCTCTTGCCGTCCGGTGCGTCCGGGGCGACGGCGCCTGCCACTGAATCTGCGGTCGTGCTCATAGTCGGGGCGCTCTCAGCTCTGGTCGGGCGAGTCGAAGAAGGTGTAGGACAGGGTCACTCGATCGACGTTGATCGGAATGTCCGGATCGATGACGAAGGTCAGCGGCATGTCGCGCGAACCGCCCGGCTCGAAATCCTGCCGGGTGAAGCAGAAGCACTCGGTCTTGTTGAAATACCGCGCAGCCGCGAACGGCGACACACTCGGCGTGGCCTGACCGATGCGCGGTTCGTCGCGCAGGTTCTCGGCGTAGTAGGTCGCATGATAAAGCTCGCCCGGGCGTACCCTCATGGTCTGCTCGTTCGGGCGGAAGGTCCAGGAACCTCCCCCATTGACGTTGGCGACGAACTCGACGGTGATCTCCCGCTCGACCGGTGTCGCGTCACCGGCCCGCGCCTCCGCCTCGGCCGTGGACACCCGGCCCGTCTTGCCGTTCAGCCCGGTCAGGTCGCACACGATGTCGTAGATAGGCACCATCAGGTAGCCGAAGCCGAACATGCCCGCCGCGAGCAGCACCATCTTGCCCGCGACCAGACCGTGCCGAGGCCCCTTCGTCTCCTGACTCATGCCAGCTGCCCTCGTCCGAACAGGATGTAGACGATGCTGCCTGCGTACAGGCAGATCGCGATGGCGCCCAGCGCGAGCGGCAGACAGTGGCGTCGAAGGAAGCTGCGCTGCTCCGTCGCACCGGTCGGCGCGCTACCGGTACCAGCGCCGAACGCAGGATCATCGATCGGTTCGACGATCGCCGAGGCCGCGCCCACGGCGGGCGAGGACACGGAGGCGAGCGCCGCCGACTCGCCGTCGGTCGGCCGCTCGAGATCGCCGTGAACCTCGCTCGTCATCCCGCGCCCCCTCCTCGACCCGTGCTCAGCGCGTGACGCTGGCAGCGTTCAGCTCGGGCGCCGTCTCGAAGGTGTGGTAAGGCGCCGGCGACGGCACCGTCCACTCGAGACCACGCGCCCCCTCCCAGACCTCGTCGGTCGCCTTCTCGCCGCCGCGCACGCACTTGACGATGATCCAGACGAACATCAACTGACTGAAGCCGAACCCGAAGGCGCCGATCGAGGCGACCATGTTCCAGTCCGCGAACTGCAGGCTGTAGTCCGGAATGCGGCGATTCATGCCGGCCAGACCGACGAAGTGCATCGGGAAGAACAGCACGTTGACGAAGACCGTCGAGATCCAGAAGTGCTGCTTGCCGAGCTTCTCGTCGTACATGTTCCCGGTCCACTTCGGCAGCCAGTAGTAGACCGCGGCCATGATCGAGTAGATCGCGCCGGGCACCAGCACGTAGTGGAAATGCGCCACGACGAAGTAGGTGTCGTGATACTGGATGTCGGCCGGGGTCATCGCGAGCATCAGGCCGGACAGTCCGCCGATCGTGAACATGATCACGAAACCGATGGCGAACAGCATCGGTGTCTCGAAGGTCATCGAGCCACGCCACATCGTGGCCACCCAGTTGAAGACCTTCACGCCCGTCGGCACCGAGATCATCATCGTCGAGAACATGAAGAAGAGCTCGCCCGCCAGCGGCATGCCGGTGGTGAACATGTGGTGCGCCCAGACGATGAACGACAGGAAGGCGATCGAGGCGGTCGCGTAGACCATCGAGTCGTAGCCGAAGAGCGGCTTCCGGGCGAACGTCGGGATGATCGAACTGACGATGCCGAACGCCGGCAGGATGAGGATGTAGACCTCGGGGTGACCGAAGAACCAGAAGATGTGCTGGAACATCACCGGATCACCACCGCCTGCGGCGCTGAAGAAACTCGTGCCGAAGAAGCGATCGGTCAGGAGCATCGTGACGGCACCGGCAAGCACCGGGATGGTCGCGATCAGCAGGTAGGCGGTGATCAGCCAGGTCCAGACGAACATCGGCATCCTCATGAACGTCATGCCCGGCGCGCGCATGTTGAAGATGGTGGCCACGATGTTGATCGAGCCCATGACCGAGCTGATGCCGAGGAAGTGGATCGCGAAGATCACGTACGCGAAGCTGTCTCCCATCTGCAGGACGAGCGGCGGGTAGAGTGTCCAGCCGCCAGCCGGACCACCCGAGTCCATGAAGAGCGTCGAGAGCAGGATCGCGAACGCGAACGGCATGATCCAGAACGACCAGTTGTTCAGACGCGGCAGCGCCATGTCCGGCGCGCCGATCATCATCGGGATCATCCAGTTCGCCAGACCCACGAAGGCCGGCATGACCACGCCGAAGATCATGACGAGGGCATGCATCGTCGTCATCGAGTTGAAGAACATCGGGTCGACGATCTGGATGCCGGGCTGGAAGAGCTCGGCGCGGATGATCAGTGCCATCGCCCCGCCGATGAAGAACATCACCAGCGAGAACCAGAGATAGAGCGTGCCGATGTCCTTGTGGTTGGTCGTGGTGACCCAACGCATCAGGCCCGGCGCGGGCCCGTGCTCGTGGTGGTCGTGATGGTGCTCGTCCGCGGATTTCGCGTTCGAGTGGTGCACGACATCCTCGTGGTTACCCATGCTCAGTTGACTCCGGTGACATCGATGTTCGATTCGGGAACGGCGAGCAGGCTCTGACGGACGGGCTCCGCCTTGTCGCCTGCACGCGCCTCGCGCACCGCGATCGGTTGCACCGTGTCGCCGGTCGCGTTGCCGAACGCGTTTCTCTGATAGGTGACGACCGCGGCGAGCTCGGTATCGCTCAACGCATCCCGGAAGGCCGCCATGGTCGAGCCTTCGATACCGTCCATGACCGTTGCCAGGTGCGCCGCGGCGTCACCCGTCGCGACGTCGCTGCCGGCGATGGCGGGGAACATTCCCGGAATGCCCTGCCCTTCCTTCTGATGGCAACCCGCACAACTCTGCCCGTGTATGGTCTCGCCCAGCGCGACCAGTTCCTCGGTCGAGTGCGGACGCGAGACGTCGGTGTCCGCCGCCGCGATCTCGGTCTTCTTCTCCTCGACCCAGGTGTCGAATTCCTCCGGGGAAACGGCGCGCACGACGATCGGCATGAAGCCGTGGTCACGTCCGCAGAGCTCGGCACACTTGCCGCGGTAGATGCCGGGCTCCTCGATCGTCGCCCAGTTCTCGTTGATGAAGCCCGGGATCGCGTCCTTCTTGATCGCGAAATCAGGGACCCACCAGGAGTGGATGACGTCCGCCGAGGTGTGCAGGAACCGGATCTTCTTGCCGGTCGGTACCACGAGCTCGTTGTCGACGTCACGCAGGTAGGTCTCGCCGAACTGATCCAGATCGATGTCCGCGTTCTGCTGACGGGCGGCGTTCTGCTCGGCGTCGAGCGCGCTGTAGAAGGCGATGTCCTCGTCGAGGTATTCGTACTGCCAGCGCCACTGGTAGCCGGTGACCTTGATGGACATCTCGGAGTCCGAGAAGTCCTCCATCTTGATCAGCACGCGCGCCGCCGGAATGGCCATCGCGATCAGGATGACCAGCGGCACGACCGTCCACACGATCTCGACCGTGGTGCTCTCGTGGAAGTCGGAGGCCTTCGCCCCGCGCGACTTCCGGTGCAGGAACATCGAGACGATCATGACCCCGAACACCACGGCGCCGATGGCGCAGCAGATGTAGAAGATCAGCATGTGGAGATCCTTGACCTCGGCGCTGATCGGTGTCACGCCGTCGGGCATGTTGAGCGCGCCCCAGTCGGCCCAGGCACCGCCCGCGAAACTCGCCAGCAGGCCCAGCAGCAGGGCCGGCAGCAGGACGGGCAAGGCGCGCCTCGCGCTCGACTTCGGGCTCGATCTCATTCGGTCCTCACTCCGGAACTCGGTCAGTGTTCGGGTTCGATTCGTTCACGCCCTTCAGCGCGACGTACCGGCGCTGCAAGGCAGCGGCCAGGCCGGCATGCAGCGACTTCTTCTCTTCCTTGTTCAGGCAGCATCCGAGCGCGTAGCTGCGGCCGTGCGCCGCCACACTCAGATCACCCGTGTGGAACGCGCTTTCGGGGCTGTGAAAGCGCAGCCTCGCCCACTGCCGGGGCAGATCGACAACGCGTTCGGGGCGAGTGTAGCCCCACTCCAGACGGATCGCCTCGTCCTCGACCGTGATGACCTCCTTGTGGGAGAGCCGCTTCAGGGTCAGATAGAGGCAGGTGACGATCAGAATCACTTCGGCGCCGGCGAACGGGATGACCAGCCAGAGCCCGAACGTGGCGAGCGCGACGGCGATGCCCATGCAGATGACACCGAGGCTCGCGGCCAGCCACAGGTTCGCACGCCAGCTCATCGACTGGTTGCCCTGCACGACGAAGCGCGTGCGTTCTCCGGAGCTGTCCTCGACCTCGATCATCGTTGCATGTCACGTCGCATCCATCTCCACCCGGTGCCTCGCCCACACCGTCGAAAGAGGCAGCACGGCATTATAGCGGTCCGTTCACGTCGCCGGCATCTCCCGGCGGGCGCTCGGGCGTCACGATAGTGACGCTTCGGGACGAAGGCCTGTGCCCCGGGAGCCTGCATGAAAGCTCCCGCGTCCGGCGACGCGCCGGCGTCCAGTCCTGTCCCGGCCCGCCCGGGTCGACGCCCGTCGTCTGCCCGTCCCCATCCCTGGCCGAGGCTAGGGATCGTCCAACCGGCCCAGCGACCCCCGCAGCGAGTCCAGCGAGACGTACTGCTCACCGTCCGGACCGCGTCGCCCGGCCGCCAGCTCACCCTTCCAGCCGTGCCCCTGCACCAGCTCGAGCGTGACCGGGAAGCGATCGGCATCGCCCACCCCGACACGAAGAGCATTACGCACGGACGAGGCCATCAGACCAGCACGGCGCCCGACGGCGACGTTGGCGGCCCCGACCCGATACAGCTCGTCCTGGAGCGCATCGATCGACGGATAGTCGACCCGGATCTCGTCCCGGTCGAGCACCGGCGCGTCGAAACCCGCCCCGTTCATCGCGTCCCCGAGGTCGTGCATGTCGATCAGTCCGAATCCATGCAGGTGAGCGTCGATCCCCGCCCAGACGGCGCGGTACTCCCGCAGGGTGTCCGGCCCCGTGCTCGTGAACAGGAAGGCGCCGCCCGGGCCCAGCACCCGCGCCACCTCGCCGAACACGGCATGCGGGGCGTGGCACCACGGCAGCAGCAGGTTCGAGACCACGAGATCGAACGCGCCGTCCGCGAACGGCAGTCGGTGAGGATCGGCGGCCGCGCGGGCCGGCGCGGCCGGGCGATCCGACCTCGTCAGACGCCGCAGCCAGGCCGGCAGCGCGGACGGGGTGTCCGCGACGGCGGCAGGCGATGGCGCCGGATCGCATCCGACGACCTCGGCCTCCGGATAGCGGGCGACCAGGGCATCGAGCTGATAGCCGTTTCGGCAGCCCAGATCGAGTACGCGGGCCGGTTCGATCGCGAGCAGATCGAGTCGGTCGCGCAACCGCCCCCCGATGCTTTCGAACACGCCGGCGTGGGCGTCGAAGGTCGCGTTCGCGCGGCGAAACGCCCGGGCGACGACCGACATCGGTGCAGGTTGGATCAGCGTGCTCATCGGCGACACTCTATATTGTGCGTCCGTCTCGGAGGACGCCATCGCCGTGTTCGACAGCTCCCTGCTTCTGCCCGCGGCCGTCGCCGCCGCCCTCGCCTACCTCGTCGGTTCGCTGTCGACGGCCGTGATCGTCTGCCGCCTGTCCGGCCTGCCCGACCCGCGCACGGAAGGCTCGAAGAATCCCGGCGCGACGAACGTGCTTCGCCTCGGCGGCAAGGTGCCCGCCGCCCTGACACTGCTCGGCGACGCGGTGAAGGGGCTGTTGCCCGTGGTGATCGCGAGACTCGTGTTCGACGACGCGCCGAGCGTCGCACTCGTGGCGCTGGCGGCCTTCCTCGGGCATCTCTACCCGGTGTTCTTCGAATTCCGCGGCGGCAAGGGCGTGGCGACCGCGCTCGGTGCACTGATCGGCGCAAGCGGCACGGTCGGTGCGCTGGCGCTCGTCACCTGGCTGGCCGTCAGCCTCACGCTGCGCCGCTCATCGCTGGCCGCGCTCGTGACCTTCGTGCTGGTGCCGGCCTTCCTGATGATCGAGGGCCAACGGGTCTTCGCGGTGTTGTTCGTCGGCATCGCGGCGTTCCTCTTCTACACGCACCGCGCGAACGTGGCGCGGCTGGTTGCCGGGACGGAGCCGTTGATCGGGAAGCGGTGAGGTCGCGGGTCGCCGCTCAGAGTCCGGGAAGACGATAGAACCGCGCGAGGGCCGAGGCATAGGCGCGATCGAGTCCGCGCAATGCAGTCAGCGGCGGCGCCCCCCGCACCTGCTCGCGCGAGAGATCGACCGACAGACGCTGCTCGGACCACGACAGTGCCGTCGTCCACGACGGCCGAATCACCACCTCGCGCTGCTCGAGCCAGCTCCCGACATCGACCGACAGCCATGCGATCTCCGGCAAGTCCGTATCGATCAGCAGGTCCCGAACCGTCCCGACCTCCTCGTCGCGTCCGGCGACGGCATAGCCGACCAGCTCGCTCGCACTCCGCATGTGCCGCTCCTCCTCGGACGGTGGCAGGCCACCGGCATCCGGAGCGAGTGCCGCACCGCCGGCGCCCGCTGCGTCGAGGCCATCCCCGCCAGGCCCGAGCGGCAGCCCACCCGAGCCGGCTCCCGAGCCACCGATCGCGGCATCCGCCTCACGCTGGTCGGACACCGTTCGAAGCTCGTCCGCGCCGCGCGCGGTCTCCACGTCGTAGTCGGTCAGGTCGGTGACGATGCGGCGGGCGGCGGTGTCGAATGCGATGCGCCGCTCGCTGCCGATCAGCACCCGGTTGGAGCCGAGCAGACCGCCGCTCTCGAGCACGAGCCAGGAGATGCGCCAGTCGCGCGTGTCGATGTACACATCGGCGAGCTTGCCGAGTGGTTCGGCGGCCGCATCGCCCGACTCGCCGGCGCGGCGCCCGACGACGTCGAACGTGCGAATGTCTTCGAAGGTGACGTACACGGTGAACTCCCGGTTTCGCGAACCCCGCCAATCTACCGCGGGTCAGACGTCCGCGATGGCATCGATGTACCGATCCGGACAGGATGCGCACCGCGATCGCGCCGGCAGCTGCCGTCCCGGCCGGACGTCCCGCAAGGCATCGGCCGAAACGGCAGATCGCGCCGATCCTGTCCGCGTGTGTCGCACGGAACTGGCTCGTCGGGAAGTCCACCCCCTACCTTGCCTGGCTCGCGCCGAGCCGGCTGCACATCGTCGCACTCGGGGCGGTCGCGGCGCGGCGGCCGGCGCTGATCGTCGTGGCGATCCTCTGACGCGTGCTGCTCGTCTTCCTGCGGAGGCCTGACCGAGCCGGCCCGGGCGGGCTCGCGAGAGGATGTCCCTCGCGCTTCGCACCACGCGACCGCCGCCCTTCAGTTGCGCCGTGGACCGGTCGCCAACGCCCTCGGGCAGGTCCTCGTGAAAGGGCCGGCCACACCATCGGCGCGCTGGCGAACCGTCCGGCCTGGCACGGCAATCGCTCCGGCGGCGCTACCTGTCCTGATACACGGAGGATGACGGATGGCATCGAACGGAACGGCGGTGTCGAACGCCGCACCCTGCGCGACGCCTGCCGGCGAGCCCGAGGCGGCGCCGCACGATGCCCGGGTACTTCTGGATCTGCTGCTCGGCGCCGAGCGACGTCGTCTCGACCAGATCGAACGTCGCCTGGGCGAGCACGACCACGAACGGCGCGACGTCGTGCGACGCGCGGAAGACCACAGCGAAGTGCTGGTCGACGCCGTACGGCTCACGGCCGAGCGGGGCGAAGAACTCTCCGAAGCGCTGCGCCCGGAGGTCGAGCACGGCTTGCGGCGCTCCATCCGCGACAATCCGGACGTGATGGCCGACGCGCTGTATCCGGTACTCGGTCCGGCCGTCCGCAAGCTCGTCGCCAGCCTCTTCCAGCCGGAAGCGTCGGGTGCCGGACAGCCGTATCGCGTCGAGCAGCTCTTCCTCATCCACCGCGAGACCAGCCTCGTGCTCGCCCACTCCGCGATGAACTCGAGCCAGGCGAACGATGCCGACGTCGTGTCCGGAATGCTCGAGGCCATACGCAGCTTCGTTCAGGAAGCCTTTTCGGCACCCGACTTCGACGGCATGCAGACCCTGACGGTCGGCGACATCACGGTCTGGGTCGAGTGGGGGCCGCAGGCCGTGCTCGCGGTCGTCGTTCGCGGCTTTCCGCCGGACGCCCTCCGCGACGCCTGCGCGGAAACGCTGCGGCGCATCCACCTCGAGCATGTGGACGCGCTCGATCGCTTCGACGGCGATATCGCGGCGTTCGAGTCCATCGGCCCCGAGCTGGCATCCACCATCGGCGCACTCGGAGGTGACTCACATCCGTCAAGCGCCAGACGCCGTCGTATCGGCGCCGGCGCATTGCTTGCCGGCGTGGCGACGACGATCTGGTACGCCAGCGCACTGGGTGACGAGCGCCGCTGGCAACGCTTGCTGGACGGACTCGATGCGACGCCCGGTATCGTCGTGGTCGATTCGGCGCGAACGGGAGCGGGTTCGAGCCTGACCGCGTTGCGCGACCCGCTGGCCGAGTCGCCTGACGCGTGGCTGGCCGCGCCCGCCCACGACGGGTTCGACCTTCGCGCGAACTGGGTCCCGTACCTTTCCCTCGAGCCGACCTTGATCCTGCGCCGCGTCAGGGCGGCCGTCGAGCCCGGCGAAGATCGCGGTGCGACGCTCGCCGGCAATGTCCTGACGCTGCCGGACACCGTGGCCACGCAACGCCGCGGGCCGCTTCGCGCGCGACTGTCGATGATTCCGGGCATCGAGCGCATCGAGTTTCTTCCGCCGGACGTCGCGTCCGGTTCGATCACCGACGGGGCTTCATGATGAGGCAATTCAAGATCTGCCTGCTGGGCGCACCCGAGGTGGGAAAGACAAGCCTCGTCCAGCGTTTCGTGCATGGCCGATTCGCAGAGAACTACCACTCCACCATCGGCGTGAAGATCGACAAGCGATCGCTCACGATCGCCGACGAGTCGATCCAGCTGATCGTGTGGGATGTGCAGGGCGAGGAACGCTACGGGAAGGTGCTGCCCTCCTATCTCCGGGGAATGGCGGGGTACTTCATGGTCATCGACACGACTCGACCGGAGACGGTCACCGTCGCCAGTCGCCTCCGCTCGCGGATCGCCGACGACATCGCGCCGGTGCCGTTCATCCTCCTGCTGAACAAGTCCGATCTGCCGGCCGTCTATTCGCCCGAGCTCGAGTCACTGGCCGACGGCGCACTGGCTGTCATCGAGACGAGCGCCCGGAGCGGCGAACGGGTCGAAGACGCCTTCCTCACACTGGGAGAAGGCATCCTGGAGGGCCGGCGACGGCAGGATGCGGCATGAGCGCGCTCGTCGTGAAAACGCTCCTCCAGGCGCCGGAACCCGACGGCGGCGATCGCCAACGGACAGCGACGCTGCTCGACGCCATGCCCTTCCCGCTGCTCCTCTGCGATTCGGCCGGGCGTCCGACGCGCTGGAACCCGCTGCTGAGTGAACTGCTCGACACGTCGGCCGACGTGGCACGCAGCGGCGTCGATGGAGCGGCCGTCGACGCGATCGCGGAAGCCTTGCCGATACTGGTCGATGTCTGCTCGGCACTGCTAACCGGTCAGGCGTCACCGCGTTCGGTCGTGACGTTCCGGACGGCAGCCGGCGAGCGCGTCTTCGAGCTCGACGGTGGACTCTGCCGCGACGCCACGTTCGCTGCCGACGAGGTCGTCGTGGCGCTTCGCGAGATCACCGCGGAGCGCACCCTGTCGGAACGACTCCAGGCCGCACACGACGAGATCGTGCAGTTCAGATACCACGTCTCTCACGATCTCAGCGCGCCCATCGCCTCCGCCCGCGGTCTGCTGGGCCTCATCGAGGACGACCTCCGGTCCGGTGCGCTCGAGGACTTGCCGGAGTTGCTGGAGGAGACCGAGGCACAGCTGACACGATTGCAACGTCTGATCGCCGACCTGATGTCGCTGGCGCGCGTGAGCGGCGAGATGCAGCAGCCGGAAGCGGTCGATCTGCGCGACCTCGTCGACGAGATCGTCGCGAGCATCGGTCTCCACACCCGTGAACTCGAGATCAGCGTGACGCTGAGCTTCGATTCACCGAACCTGATGATCGATCGGGTACGCCTTCGTCAGATCCTCGCGAATCTGATCTCGAACGCGCGCAAGTTTCAGGATCCGGAAGAGATCGCGCCCTACATCCACGTCTCGGTGGAGGACGACGGGGATGATTGGCTGATGTCCGTCACGGACAACGGCATCGGCATGGACAGACTGACGGCCGAGCGGGCATTCGACATGTTTACCCGCGGTTCCAGCGCTCACCCCGGTCACGGACTCGGTCTGCACATCGTGCTCAAGCACGTCGACCGGCTGGGAGGTTCGGTTTCGGTCGGCGGACTCTCGAAGCCCACGCGAATCGATGTCAGGTTGCCGAAGAAACCGCATTGCTGCGCGACGGAACCGGAAAGGTCCGGATCGGACTGACCCCCGCTTCACTGCCGCGACACCTGTCGAGACTCTCGCCGCCCGAGGGTTCTCTCGACGTGACGCCCCTGAAGCGGCGTCCCCGGTGCTCCCTCCCCGAGGTCGAAGACCGGCGCGGCGCCACCGCCCGATCGACGGCGGCGCTACCCCGGGCGACGAGACCGGATCAGATGTCGATGACCAGGTTGAGCGTCGTGATGCTGTCGGTGCTGGAGCCGATCGGGTTGCTCGGATCCTTGAGGTCGGTATTGCTGCGCGAGAAGTGCGATACCTTCAGCGAGAAGCGATCGGACAGCTTGAACGCCGCGCCGAGACCGATCTCGAGGAAGGTGTTGTCGCTGCCGAAGTCGCTGCGAAGATCCGCGTTCAGCGTCACCGTGTCGGTGATGCGATTGAGGTAGTTGACGCCGACATAACCGATGGCACCGTCGAGGTCGTCACCGATGACCGGATTCAGCGACTTGTTACCGAGACCGAATTCGCCGGAGAGGTAGCCCGACTCGTCGCGGTAGAAGCTGTAGCCGAGACCGATGAGCTGACGCGAGGACGAATCGATGTTGCCGGGCTTGTCCGTCTCGTAGTCGAGAATGCCGAAGACGTAGAGTCGATCGTTGACGTAGTACTTGGGCTGGTAGCCGATCGCGAGTCGGTCGGAGTTGTCGCCCTCGACGATGTCCCGGATCGGAAAGCCTGCATCGTCACGCTGGATGACACCTTCCTCGTTTCGCTGGGTGACCAGCACGGTCGAGGTGCCCTTGAAGACGGAAGCGGTGAGCACGTGATCCCACTTGTCGAAGCTCTTGATCAACCGGATCGAGCCGTTCACGTTGCTCGATTCCGCGTTGCCGGACGTGAAGGAGGCGCCGAGTCCGGCGGTGCCGGTCCAGCCCGACAAAGCGCCGGTTCCTACCGACAGCAGCTTGCTCGTAGCGGACTCTTCTTCCGGCGTCGCGTCCTGCGCCGAGACCGTGCCGGTGGCGAACATCGTGGTCAAGCCGATAACCAACGCGAAGCTTCGGGTCATGTGTGTCTGCCTGTGTGGCTGATGAAGGGAACCCATATTCTCGCAGTTGCTACCGAGGATCGGCGCTCGCGCGCGGCCATCTGACAATGATTTGCAATCGCTGCAGATGTCACGCCGGGTTCTTGGCGCGCGCTGCGTGCTCTCAGCGCTCGCAGACGATCAGGCTGTCGATAGCGGCCGTCGCCGCGGGCAAGGTCGCGGAGACTCCGCTCTGGCTGCCGCCGAACTGCGGGTCGGATGCCACGCCGAGATAACGGAACGTGATCGACGCATCGTCCGCCGTGATGAGCACGTCATCGATGCTGTCGGCACCGGGCAATGTGCTTGCGTCCTGAATGTCGTATCGATCGTTGCCGCTGGACGCGATCGCGAACGTCTGCACGAGATGACAGTCGGCGCCGTTGCCGGCCGCGTCGTTCTGGAAGTCATACTCGGTCAGCCCGCCCATCGCGTCGATGGCGAACAACACGATATCGATACCGCTGCCGGTGTCTCGGGTGTAGTCCCACAGACCGGCGATGGCCGTGGTGTCGGTGCCATCCCCGATCGGACGCTGCAGCGCCGGACCATCGTCGCTGGCCGAGGGGGCGGCCGAGGGGGCGGCCGGTGGACTCGAGTCGTCGTCCGACGGCGCCGCAACGGGCGGTGTCGGCGCGGCTGTCGGTCCGTCCGATCCCGGTGCCCCGAAGGGCGAGCCTGGCACGGTTCCGTCGTCCGGCGCGCGTGTCACCGTGTCGGTCGTCGAAGCGACACCGTCGGCGTCGACAGCGTCCGGCGCGGACTCGCCAACCTCCGGGGAGGGCGATGAGTCACTGCCGCCACCGCTGCAACCACTCGTGGCAAACAGCCAGACGGAAAGCGTCGATACGGCCACCACCAACAGCCCCATCTTTCGGTTCATGCCGTCCCGCGCTCCGTCATCGTGAGAAACCGCGCCGGGCGGACGCCATCGTCCGACCGGCTCGATCGTCTTCCTGCGCTACCAGAAGCCGTCGTAGTTCGGGCTGTTGTCGAACACCGTGTTGGCGAGCAGGCGAACCTTGCCATTGCTCATCACACCCGTGCCGAAGCTGTGTGCGACGGTGGTGAACGACACCAGGCCGGACGAGCCGTCCTTGAAGGCGATGCCGGCACCGGGGTGCGGGGCGATGTCGCCGCCGGGCGTCAGACCGAGCGAGCCGGACCGGCGGTAGCCGCTGCCGTTGACCTGCGAGTTCGTCACGACGACCTTCGAGTCCCCTTCGACGTGGATGCCGTAGTTGACGTTGCTGTCGAGGCGGACGTTGTCGATGGTCACTCGGCTGCTGCCGCGAATCGAGATCCCGTCGGTCCAGTTTCGGCTGACGATGTTGCGGATCTCGATCGGGAAGCTGCCGTCCGTGTGAACGACGATGCCCGGAGCCTGCTGACGCATGTCGTTCGCGCCCTTGTCGCCGCCGCCCTGGAAGGCTTCGATGATCGCGTCGACGCCGGGTGCGGCTTCGAGCACGGTGACCCCGACGCCTTCGAGACGCACGGACTCGAGGAAGCGACCGGACGTCACGATCATCACGCGACCGTTGTCGCTGACGCCGGCGACGGCAGCACCGATGGTGCCGAACACCTGATCGCCGTCGGCGTTTTCCTCAGCGCCGATGAGGCCGTCGCCGTCGAAGTCCGCTTCGCCTTCGACGAGCACGGTGTGGTTGGCGAACGAGGCGGACGAAATCGCCAGGGCGGCGATCGCCGCGCACCCCGTCGCGGCGCGACGAAACCTCGAGTGCTTGCGGAATTGGGTCCTGCTGGGTGTCGACATACCGATCTCCAATTTCAGTTTTCAGCGTACTTTCGCGAGCTCGGGTGACGGCTGCCACGCGGAGCGATTCAGTCTTGCCGGAACGCGCCCGTGGCACACTCCACGACCCATTACGCGCTGAGTCGGCACCGGGACGCAGCCATGTCGAAAATGTCGAGGGGCGCGTCGCGCGAAAGCCGGAAGCCCTGACCTGGCGCATTCCGGAGACGATCCGAGGACGGCGGACGCGACATCGGCGCACCCGAAAGGCGTGCTCGAAGGACGCGCTCGAGGCACGCCACGGGGGCGCTCGAGGGCGCGCTCGAGGGCGCGCTCGAGGTGCGGTCAAGGCGCGATCAAGGCGCTCTCAGCAAGGCACCAGGTGTGGCGAGCGGACCGTCGAGCGTTCCGAGGAAAGCCTCGAGTTGCCTGAACTCCGCCTCGTCCAGATCAAGCGGCTGCAGTTCGTCGGCGATGAGGGTAGGACGCGCCTCGTCGTAGTGTTCGAGCACCTCGCGCAGCGTGTCGAACCGTCCGTCGTGCATGTAGGGGCCGCCCGCAGACACCACGTTGCGCAGCGGCGGCGTGCGGAACGCCGCGACGATCTCGACGCCATGGGTCTTGACGAAGGACAACTCCCCGCAGACCTTTTCGGCCGCGCCCGAGAACGGCCCGAGGCAATTGAACTCGTCGTCCAGCAGAAGCTTGACACCCTCGACCCGTCCCCGATCGTCGGGCAATCGATCGGTCGGCGAGATGCCGGTGTTGTGGAACTCGCCATTCGCGAACAACGGTCCGTTGTGGCAGTGCAGGCAGTCAGCCTCGCCGATGAACAGCGCAAGACCGGCACGCTGCTCGTCCGTCATCACCGCTGCCGCCCTGACCTCGTCGCCGTCGAGCACCGCGCGAACATACTCGTCGAACGGCGCGGCCGCCGGTGCCAGACGCCGCTGATAGGCCTCGAGCGCGCGGCCGATGTTCGCGAAGGCCGCCGACACGACGCGGCGATCGTCCGCGTTCATCGCTTCCCAGGCCGCGCGCTCGGCCGCGCTCCCGCGCGGTCCCGCGGACGCCGGAAAGCGAACGTCGTCGGCGAGGTCGGGCAGCGCACCGAACAGCGCTTCGTAGGCGACGCGGTAGTCCGCGTCATCGGCGACCAGACGCAGATGACGCAGGCGTGTCCCGCCGTGCTCGTCCGGGTCCTCCAGCGGTTCCAGCGCCTGGGACCAGAGACTGTCGCGGCGACCGTCCCAGTACAGCCATGGACTCCAGGCCGCGCCGACCAGGCCCATCGTGCGGCGTCGGGTCTCGCCCATCCCACGGCCCCTCGCCAGCCCGTCGCGAAACCCGTTGTCCGGCTGGTGGCAGGTGGCACACGCCACCTGGTCGGTGGCGCCCAATCGTGTATCGAAGAACAGGCGGTGGCCGAGGCTCACCGCACGAGGGTCGTCGGCCACCGGGTTGCCGGGCGACGCCGGCAGCGGCGGCAGCGCGTCGATGGAGAGCGAGCGCAACGTCGCGCGCTCCTCCTCGGACCATGCCACCTCTCCGGCGCCGGACAGGCCGGCGGCGGCGCCGGTCAGGACAGCCACCGCCAGGACGGCGACCCCGCGTCGACGCGCGACGCTGCTCCTTCCTGCCGCCACCGGTCTCAGAGCATGAGCTCGAAGGTGACCGAGTCCTGCACGTCGGCGGCGGTGATGTCCAGGTTGACGACCCAATGGCCGGGCATCTGGAACCGAACGCCCTCGAGCAGGTAGCTGCCCCCGCCGAGTTCCTCGGTGACGCGGGGCGCGGTGGGCAGCCCGTGGTCGTGCATCGGCATGCCGCCATCGACCTCGAAGGTCGCGCCCTCGACGGGTGTGCCGTCCGCTGACGCCAGACTGACCACCCAGGCGTGCAGCGTGTTGAGCGGGACCGGCTCGATGCGGCTCTCGATGGAAACGACAAAGGCGCCTTCGTCGCTCGTGCGCGAACGCGACAGATCCGGCTCGGCAGCGAACGCGTTCGCGACGGAGAGACTGACGAGCAGCGCCGCCACCAGCGGAGCCAGCAGGTCCCGGAGTGGCCGCTCGGGCAGCAGCCGAAGCCTCGATCGACGGATGGCGCCCGTGCGGACGCGAGCCGTCGAGAGAGCGCTCCTCGCTGCCGTGCCCACCGCGTCGTGGCCCGTGTCGTTCATCGCACTGTTTCTCCTGGCAAGATGAGAGCGCGACGCGTCAGCGTGCGTCGTGCCGGTAGCAGCTTAACGTGGCGGTACGGCGGGCGGATGCGTCGGGCGCGGACCGCACGCGACCCGCCGGGCCGGAACGGGTGGCCGTGCACGACCGGGGCGCCGTCGCGCGGCCGTGTCGGTCGGCTGCATCCCGCGGCGAATCGACGGCGTACAAGGTCCGGGCGAACCCGGTTTCGCTCTTCCGATCACCGACGCCCGTCGCGCGTCCGGCGCAGGCAACACGTTGTCGCGGCCGCGGGAACGTGCACGTACATGGAGCAGCATTCGCGATGAAATCCCAGGTCAGGACGACGGCATTCGCCGTGTCGGCGACACTCTTGCTCGGCAGCGCGGGCGCCGCCCTCGCCTCCTCGCACGCCGAGGCGCCGTTCATCAAGAGCCGCCCCCGGCTCGACGCCACCGACTTCTACGCCTTCATGAGCTACGAGAGCGGGCGCGAGGACTACGTCACCCTCATCGCCAACTACCAGCCTCTCCAGGACGCCTACGGCGGTCCGAACTACTTCCCCCTCAACCCCGACGCCATCTACGAGATCCACATCGACAACGACGGCGACGCGGTCGAGGACATGACCTTCCTGTTCGACTTCAGCCAGGGCCTGCGCAACGACGAGCAGGGCCTCGCCCTCCAGATCGGCGACCGGATGGTCCCCGTCCCCCTCAAGAACATCGCCCCCCTCGGCCGCGGCGACAACCGCGCCGTGCTCAACGTCAACGACACCTACTCCGTCGGCACCACCCTCGGCGGCCGTCGCGACATGAACCCCGGCTGGTCCCGACGCCCCGAGTCCGGCGAGCGCATCCTCGGCCTCCCCCTCGACAACGTCGGCGTCAAGAGCTTCCCCGGCGGCTACGACAACTACGTCGCCAGCCTCACCAATACCGGCGAGATCTACTACGACGTCGAGTTCGAGCAGTGCGCCGAAGGCGTCAACCGCGGCCGCGTCTTCGCCGGACAGCGCAAGGACAGCTTCTCCATCGCCCTCGGCGAGATCTTCGACCTGGTCAACTTCGTCCCCCTCGCCGACGCCACCCCGGACGACCCCGCCCGCGACGACCTGGCCGACAAGAACATCACCTCGCTTGCCGTCGAGGTCCACAAGGACTGCCTCGTCGGGGACGGCAACGGCGTCATCGGTGCCTGGACCACCTCGAGCGTGCGTGCCACCCAGACCCTCGACGGCTCCCCCACCTACCAGCAGCCGATCAACTACTCCGGGCACTACCAGCAGGTCTCCCGGCTCGGCTCGCCGCTGGTCAACGAGGTCGTGATCGGGCTGCCCGACAAGGATCTGTTCAACGCCAGCGAGCCGGCCGACGACGGGCAGTTCGCCACCTACGTCACCCACCCCACGCTGCCGGCGCTGCTCGACGCGCTGTTCCGCGAGCCGCTCGGCGCGCCGGGCAACATCGCCCCGTCCAACCTCCCGCGCACCGACCTGGTCACCGCCTTCCTCACCGGCTTCCCCGGCGTGAACCAGCTCGCCACGGTGACCCCGTCCGAGATGCTGCGCCTCAACACCGGCATCCCGGCCACCGCGAAGGACGCGCAGGTGAACCTCGGCGTCGCCGGTGGCGATCTCGCCGGCTTCCCCAACGGGCGGCGCCCGGGCGACGACATCACCGACATCGCGTTCCGCGTGGTGATGGGGGCGCTCTGTCACCCGATCGGGCTCGATCTGGACGCGAGCGGCACCGCCGGCGACGAGGGCGACAACCTCGGGCTCTGCGCCCCGGGCGACGCGCCGGTCGGCACCGCACCGCTGAGCGACGGCGTGCCGCAGAACGCCGGCCAGTTCGACGCGCGGTTCCCCTACCTCACCACACCCCTCGCCGGCTCGCCGGGCAACGCGAGCGCGGACATGCCGCCGGCGCCGATGAACGACGGCGACATGGATGCCGACATGGACACCGACACGGGCGGCGACATGAACGGCGACATGAACGGCGACATGGACGGCGACATGGATGCCGACATGGACACCGACACGGGCGGCGGCATGAACGGCGACATGAACGGCGACATGGACGGCGACATGGACGGCGACATGGGCGGTGACACGGACACCGACATGAACGGCGAGATGGACGGTGACACGGACGGTGACATGGCGGGCGACATGGACATGGATGCCGACGGCGGCATGCCCATGAACGACCCGACCGATTGCCCGGTCGATGCGGGCGACGTCTTCGTCGACGCGAGCAGCACCGAGCTCGAGCTGATGTGGGACGATGTCGGCACGGGCGTGACCGGCTACGACGTGTTCGTCGACGGCGCGCTGTTCCAGACGACCGACACGCCGATGGCCCTGCTCGACGGGCTGGATCCGGGCGCCGCCTACTTCGTCGAGATCGTGCCGTTCGACAACGAAGGCACACGCTTCGAGTGCTTGCCGGGCGTCACGGTAAGCACGGAAAGCTGATCGGCGTCGCCGCCTCTCGTCTGGCTGCCGTGAGCAGCCAGACGGGTAGCCGGCAGGCAGCGGCACGGGCCGCGAGGGCACGATGAACGAGAGCGGCTCCGTGCAGCCGGACGCGTCGAACTGTGGTGGCACAAGTGGCTGGCTGGAAGCGGCATCGATGGCGCAGTAGGTCGAGGTGCCGGTCTGCAGCCACGGCATGCAGGAGCTGCACGTCACGGCCTTGTCGCGGGGCAGCGGCACGCCGGACTCGTGGAGGTGCACGCCTTCCCGATCGATCGCTACACCCGTCGTCCGCTCGTCGTCGAGGACCACCTCGCCGTCGCACCAAACACGCCCGGCACCGGGTGGTGTTCGACGTCGCCTTGCTGGAGAAGGTCGCACGTTGACGAGGCGCCAGGACGAGCGGCACCCCCGGTAGAGCGCGGCGTCAGTCCTTCCAAGTCGCTATGCTCGCGCTCTCGTCGCCCACACGTCTGTCCATGTCAGGTCCGGTCGCGCTCCAGGGATTCCTGCTCGGATTCAGCTTGATCCTTGCCATCGGCGCGCAGAACGCGTTCGTGCTGCGTCAGGGACTCCGGGGCGAACACGTCCTGCTCGTCTCCCTGACCTGCGCGCTGTCGGATGCGATCCTGATCGTCGCGGGGGTCGCCGGGTTCGGCGCGCTGGTCGCGGCCGCCCCGTGGGTCGACCCGGTGTTCCGCTTCGCGGGCATCGCCTTCCTCGTTGTCTACGGCCTCCGCGCGTTGCGCGCCGCCTGGCGCGGGAGCGGTGAGGCATTGGCGGCGAGCGAGCGGGCGGCGCCCTCCTGGCGGGTGGCGTTGGTCACCTGCCTCGGGCTCACCTGGCTGAACCCGCATGTCTACCTCGACACCGTGGTGCTGCTCGGCTCTGTGGCGACCCGCTTCGAGGGGGAGCGTGCGGCCTTCGCTGCCGGCGCGATGCTCGCCTCCTTCGTGTTCTTCTTCGCCCTCGGCTTCGGCGCCCGTCTGGCGCAGCCGCTGTTCGCGCGCCCGCTCGCCTGGCGCGTGCTGGATGGCGTGATCGGCTGCGTCATGCTCGCGATCGCCTGGGGATTGCGGCCGCTGGGCTGAGCGCGCTCGCACCGGTCGGGAGCCGTGTGGCGGCCCGTGCGTATACCGGCCGCACGCCGCCGCACGCCGCCACACTCGGCCGGCCTCGGGGTGTGCAGTCCGCCTCAAGCGTCGCTATCCGGCGTCGGCCACGGGCGTCAGCGCATCCAGCGGCCACCGCGGATGGATCGTCACCGAGAGGTCGCTGCATTCCCCGGCCGCGAGGCGCAACGCACCGGCGAGCGCGATCATGGCACCGTTGTCGGTGCAGAACGCCGGGCGCGGGCAGTACAGGCGCCCACCGCGCTCTACGGCGACGCCCTCGAGCGCCGCACGCAGCCGCCGGTTCGCGCTGACGCCGCCGGCGACGACCAGCGTCGTCAGCGACTCCTGCACGAGGGCGCGTCGACATTTCTCGGCGAGCACGTCGACGATCGCGGCCTCGAACCCGGCCGCGAGATCCGCCTCGAAGCGCGCCCGGCTTGCCGCCGGACCCGTCTCCTGATTCGCCGCCCGACCCGCCTTCTCGTCTGCCTTGCCGCCTGCCTTCTCGTCTGCCTTCTCGTCTGCCTTCTCGTCTGCCTTCTCGTCTGCCACTTCGTCTGCCTTGCCGCCTGCCTTGCCGTCTGGCTTTTCGCCCGCCTTGCCGCCTGCCTTCTCGTCCGCCGTCCCGTCCGACGCCGCGCCCACCTCCACGCCCACCGTCGCGGCCTCTTCGAACGCCCGCAAGCGCGTGACGGCAGCGGTCTTCAAGCCGCTGAAGCTGAAGTCGAGGCCGGGGCGGCCCAGCATCGGGCGCGGCATGGGGACCGCTTCATCATCGCCGGCGTCGGCGAGCCGCGCGAGCGCCGCTCCGCCCGGATAGGGCAGTCCGAGCATCTTGGCGGTCTTGTCGAAGGCCTCACCCGCCGCGTCGTCGATCGACTGCCCGAGCAGGCGGTAGCGCCCGATGCCGTCCACCCGCACCAGCTGGGTGTGCCCGCCCGAGACGAGCAGACAGACGAAGGGAAAGGTCGGCACCTCGGGCTCGAGCATCGGCGAGAGCAGGTGCCCTTCCATGTGATGCACGGCGAGCGTCGGCACGTCCAGTGCCCAGCCGAGCGCGCGGGCGGCAAGTGCGCCTGTCAGCAGCGCGCCGGACAGTCCCGGACCGGCGGTGTAGGCCACGCCACCGAGGTCGACGGTGGCCACCTCCGCCTCGGCGAGCGCCCGCCGAGCGAGCGGCACGAGCCGTCTCACGTGATCGCGCGAGGCGAGTTCGGGGACCACGCCGCCGTAGAGTGCGTGCAGGTCGACCTGGCTGTGCAGCACGTCGGCGAGGAGGCCGCGCTCGGTGTCGTAGACCGCCAGTCCGGTCTCGTCACAGGAGCTCTCGCAGCCGAGGACGATCATGAAACACGCATGGTTTGAGTTTCCACTCCGAAGAACGCTATGATAGTGAGCTTTTCCCCATTCCTGCCGCTGCCGTTTTCGGCTGCCGGCAACCCTGCCCTTCTTCGAGGCCGCACCGAATGCCGTCAGTTCGCGTCAAAGAGAACGAACCCTTCGAGATGGCGCTGCGCCGTTTCAAGCGCTCCTGCGAGAAAGCGGGCGTGCTGACCGAAACCCGCCGCCGCGAGTTTTACGAGAAGCCGACGACCGAGCGCAAGCGCAAGGCCGCCGCCGCCGTCAAGCGTCATCAGAAGAAGCTGTCCAAGGAATCCGGCCGGCGCGTTCGGCTGTACTGATTCCGTGGCGCGGGGCCGGCCCCCGCGCCGCGGACCATCCCCGTCCCCGCTCCACGCGCCGGCCCGACAGCTGGTACGGGGCTGTTCGGCTGCCCGTGAAAGCGAGGGGCGAGCACACCGCGTGGGCGACACCCGCCGACCGAGGCCAACCATGAGCCCTGCCGACAGCGATACCCGCCAGCGTGTGCTGGACGACATCAAGACCGCGATGAAGGCGGGCGACAAGCCCCGCCTCGCCACGCTGCGTCTCGTTTCGGCCGCGATCAAGCAGCGCGAAGTCGACGAGCGGGTAACGCTCGACGAGACCGCGACGCTGGCCACTCTCGACAAGCTGGTCAAGCAGCGTCGCGAATCCATCGCCCAGTACAGCAAGGCCCGGCGCGACGATCTGGTCGCACAGGAAGAAGCGGAGATCCTGATCCTCACCGACTATCTGCCGACGCCGTTCACCGACGCCGAGATCGACGCGATCGTCGAGCAGGCGGTGGCCGAGACGGGTGCCGCCTCCGTGAAGGACATGGGCAAGGTCATGGGCGCGGTGAAGCCGCAGCTCCAGGGCCGCGCCGACATGAGCGCCGTCAGCCGGCAGATCAAGGACCGGCTGAACGCCTGATCAAGAACGCCTTCGCACGACCGTCCGAGCACGACCGCCCGGCCCGCACGCACGAACCCGCAGCCGACACGCGGAACCGGGTCTGGCACGATCGCCCCATTCGCGCGCGGACCCGGCGGGCTCTCTCTCCTGGCACCTCGTCGAATCCGCGCAACGCACTCTCGGGAGACCTTGCATGAGCGACATGACCTTCCAGTTCCTCGACGCGCCGAGAAAGGACCCGAAGAAGTACAAGGTGCTCAAGCGGGTCGCGAACTTCCGTGAGATCTACGGCCAGTTCGACGCGGATCGCGCGGCCGAGCAGTCCGGCCGCTGTCTGTCCTGCGGCAATCCGTACTGCGAGTGGAAGTGCCCCGTGCACAACTACATCCCGAACTGGTTGAAGCTCGTGCAGGAGGGCAAATTGTTCGAGGCCGCCGAGATGTCCCACCGCACCAATTCCCTGCCGGAGATGTGCGGCCGGGTCTGCCCGCAGGACCGGCTGTGCGAAGGCGCCTGCACGCTGAACGACGGCTTCGGCGCGGTCACCATCGGCTCGGTCGAGAAATACATCACCGACGAGGCACTCAAGCAGGGCTGGCGTCCGGATCTGTCCAACGTGGTGCCGAGCGGCCATCGGGTCGCGATCGTCGGGGCGGGGCCGGCCGGGCTCGCCTGCGCGGACGTCCTTGCCCGGAACGGCGTGCAGGCCGTCGTGTACGACCGCTACTCCGAGATCGGCGGATTGCTCACCTACGGCATTCCACCGTTCAAACTCGAGAAGGAGGTGGTGTTCACGCGCCGCGAGATCATGGAAGGCATGGGCGTGGAGTTCCGCCTGGGCGTCGAGGTCGGCCGCGACGTGTCGTTCCGGTCCCTGCTCGACGAGTACGACGCGGTCTTCCTCGGCACCGGCACCTACACCTCCATGCGCGGCGGCTTCGAGGGCGAGGACCTCGGCGGCGTGCACGAGGCGTTGCCCTTCCTGATCTCGAACGTCAACTTCCAGTACGGCTGGGACCGCGACGAAACCAACTTCGTCAATCTCGAGGGCAAGCGCGTCGTCGTGCTCGGCGGCGGTGACACCGCGATGGACTGCAACCGCACCTCCATCCGGCAAGGGGCCAGTTCGGTCACCTGTGCCTACCGTCGCGACGAGAAGAACATGCCGGGTTCCCGTCGCGAGGTGAAGAACGCGAAGGAGGAAGGCGTGACCTTTCTCTGGAACCGTCAGCCGGTCGCTATCGTCGGCGAGGACGGCGAGGTGCGCGGCGTGAAGGTCGTGAAGACCCGCCTCGGCACGCCGGACGCGCGAGGACGCCGCATGCCCGAGGAGGTACCCGACAGCGAGGAAGTGATCCCGGCGGACGCGGTCGTCATCGCCTTCGGCTTCCGTCCGAGCCCGGCGAGCTGGTTCGACGAATTCGGCATCGAGACCGACGACCGCGGTCGCGTGATCGCGCCGGGTGGCGAGGGTGCGCCGGGTAGTGCCGGTGGCGCACCGCTCGTGGGCTTCTCGCACCAGACTACCAACCCGCAGGTGTTCGCGGGCGGGGACATGGTGCGCGGCTCGGACCTCGTCGTGACGGCCGTGTTCGAGGGCCGGAACGCAGCCGAGGGGATCGTCCGCTACCTCGCGAGCGATGCCGTCGCGCGCGTTGCCCCGCAGGCCGTGTCGGCCTGACGGTCGCCCGACGGGCGCTCGCCGCTTCGTCCCGCGTATCTGATTGACCCGAGCACGACCCCGAGCAAGACCCCGAGCCCGCCGAGAGACCCGTCATGAACGCGCCCCTGAAGAACGACCTGTACCTCCGCGCCCTCGCCCGCGAGAGCGTCGAGCGAACGCCCGTGTGGGTCATGCGCCAGGCGGGGCGCTACCTGCCGGAATACCTGGCGGTGCGCAAGCAGGCCGGCGACTTCATGACACTCTGCAGCACGCCGGATCTCGCCTGTGAGGTGACGCTGCAACCGATCGACCGCTTCGACCTGGATGCGGCGATCCTGTTCTCGGACATCCTGACCATCCCCGACGCGATGGGACTGGGCTTGCACTTCGAGACGGGCGAGGGCCCGAAGTTCGAGCGTCCCGTCCGGACCCGCGCCGATGTCGTGGCCCTGCCCGTTCCGGACCCGACCGACAAGCTTCGCTACGTCATGGACGCGGTGTCCACCATCCGCCGGGAACTCGACGGACGCGTGCCCCTGATCGGCTTCTCGGGCAGCCCGTGGACGCTCGCGACCTACATGGTCGAGGGCGGCGGCAGCAAGGATTTCTCGAAGGTGAAGGGCATGCTCTTCTCGGATCCGGCGACGTTGCACGCGATGCTCGACAAGACGGCCGATGCGGTCATCGCCTACCTGAACGCGCAGGTCGAGGCCGGCGCGCAATCCCTGATGGTGTTCGACACCTGGGGCGGCGTGCTGTCGCCGGCGAACTATCGCGAGTTCTCCCTGGCCTACATGCAGAAGATCGTCGACGGCCTGACGCGCGAGGCCGACGGGCGGCGCGTGCCGGTGGTGCTGTTCACGAAGAACGGCGGCGCGTGGCTCGACGCGATGGCGGACACCGGTTGCGACGGGCTCGGTGTGGACTGGACCACCGACCTCGCCACCGCCCGCGCACTGACCGGCGACCGGGTCGCCTTGCAGGGCAACCTCGACCCCTCGGTGCTGTACGGCTCGCCGGACAGCATCCGCACGAACGTTCAGCGAGTGCTCGACAGCTACGGTAGCGGGCCCGGCCACGTGTTCAATCTCGGCCACGGCATCCATCAGTTCGTGAACCCCGAGCATCTGGGCGTCATGGTCGAGGCGGTGCGAGCGCTCAGCGCGCGCTGAGGGGCAGCGTCGATGATCACTTGCACGATTCGCTACCGGCTCGATCCATACAAGGTCGGCGAGTTCGAGTCCTACGCACGGATGTGGCTACCGCTGGTGGCGCGCTTCGGCGGCGTCCATCACGGCTATTTCCTGCCGCACGAGGGGCCGAGCGACATCGCCTACGCGCTGTTCAGCTTCGACTCCCTGGCGGCCTACGAGAACTACCGCAGGAAATCGCACAGCGACGCCGAGTGCGAAGCCGCTCTGGAGTACGCGAAGCGCACCCGCTGCATCGTCTCCTACGAGCGCAGCTTCACTCGCCCCATCCTGCCGGCGCCCGCCGCCGTGACGTGACGGCCGTCGAGCGCCCTCGGGGGGCGCGGCGAACGTCACGGTCACCGTCAGGCCAGGCGGGTTGTCCGAGAGCACCAGGTCGCTGCCGTGGAGCTCGACGATCGCCTTGACCAGGCCTCGTCCAGCGCCAGATCGAGTTCGTCTCGGACGGCATGGCCGTCGCGACTGCGTGCCGCCGCGTGGCAAGCGCGCGTCGAGTTCGTGGCCTCCGCGACAGGCTCGACGGCGAGCGCAGTGGCATGGCCAGAAGACTCGCGCGAACCGCGGAACGCATCCTGGCGCGACCCGAATCGGACAGTTGACGGGACGAACGGTCGGTGGCGGACATGGTCACGGCCTTCGGGAGACGAGCTGTGCAGCTCGAGTGATGCCTACCATCGGCTCGCGGCGTTGCCCTCACCTGACGCCCCGGCTACGACTCGGTAATGCGGGTCAACCGCCGAGGCCGCGCGCGACGAGCAGGGTCACGACCCCCAGCGCGACGACCCAGGTCGCCGACAGGCGAAGCCCGACGAGCCCGGCGACCAGCGCGGCCAGCGCCTCCGCGGGTCCGGTCGTCGCGATCGCCGGCGCGATCAGCGCGCCCAGCACGGCGATCGGCACCGCGTTCAGCGCCGCCTCGAGCCGATGCGGCACCTGCGGCAAACGCGCGAGAATCAGGTGCCCGCCGACCCGGGCGGCGTACGTGAGCGCCGCGCAGGCGAGGATCAGCGTCAGTAGCCCGTCCGTGTCGATGCCGTCGCTCACGCTCCCTCCACCGTCGCCTCGGCGAGCGGTGGGCGGCTCCGCGCGGCGGCGACGGCCAGTCCGGTGAGTGCGCCCGCCGGGAGATGCCAGGGTGCGCCCAGCGTCTCGTGGACGCCGATCGATACCAGGGCGCTCGTCGCGAGTACCACCACGAAACCGTGCGCGGCGCGGAATCCGAGCAGCACGCCGAGAAAGTAGAGCGGCAGGATGAAGTCGAGCCCGTAGCGGGCCGGATCCTCGAGCAGACGACCCGAGGCGATGCCGACGACGTTCGCGACCATCCAGGCGACGTAGACCGTCAGCCCGTAGCCGAAGTACCAGGCGGGGGCGAGCGTGCCAACCGTCCGGGCGCGCTGTTCGGCGGCGGCGAAGGTCGGGTCGACCAGCAGCTGGAAGGCCAGCGCCTTCCCGGCGGTCGAGAAACGCCCGAGACGTCGCCCGAGCGCCGCCGAGTACAACACGTGGCGAAAGTTGACCGCGAGCACCGCGAGCAGGATCGCGCCGCTCGAGAGGCCCTGCCCGAGCATGTCGAGCATCAGGTATTGGCTCGCCCCGGCAAAGATCGTCGCACTGGCGATCAGGGTGTCGGACGGCGCGAATCCCGCCGCGGTGGCGAGCGCGCCGTACAGGGCGGCGAACGGCGCGATGGCCGGCAGGATGGTGAGCGTCGCGCGTGCGCCGGCCAACGCCTCGACGCGATTCGGGTGCGGGGCCGGACGGGAGTCGACAGCGGCATCAGGCACGGCACGAGGATCGACTGGCATGCCGCCAGTCTACGATGTCCGTGACAGGCTGTGACCCTTCCGCTCACCCGGCCTCGAACAGCTCGAGCTGGCTGTTCTCTCGCGCCGGACGCGGGGGCCGGAACCGCGTGGTATCCAGCGTGAAGGGTTGGCGCCCGAAGGCGAGCCGGTGCTGCCTCGCGGCACGCTCGAAGCGTGCGCGGATGAGGGCCGCTCGCGGTCCCTCCCCGAGAAAACGCGCGCCGAAACCGCTGTCGTTCAGCGCACCGCCGCGCACCGAGCGCAGCGCCTTCAGCACCCGCGACTTGCGCAGCGGGTAGTGTGCGTCCAGCCATTCCGGGAACAACGTCGAGAGTTCGTGCGGCAAGCGGAGCAGGATCGCGCTGGCCCCGACCGCACCGGCATCGGCAGCCGCTGCCATCAGGCCCTCTATCTCGTGCTCGTTCAGGGCGGGAATGACCGGCGAGATGGAGACTCGCACCGGGATGCCGGCCGCAGCCAGCGTGCTGATCGTGCGCAGCCGCCGAGCCGGTGCCGTGGCGCGAGGCTCCAGCCGCCGGGCCAGCTCGTGCTCGAGCGTCGTCAACGTGATCGTTGCGATGACGAGATTCTGCTCGGCCAGCGCCGCCAGCAGGTCCAGGTCGCGCTCGACCAGCGAAGCCTTGGTGATCAGGTAGACCGGATGACGCGCCTCGAGCAGCACCTCGAGAATCGCGCGGGTGATCCCGAGTTCGCGTTCCAGCGGCTGCCAGGCATCGGTGTTGACTCCGAGGGCGATCGGCCGGATGCCGCCGCCGCGCGTGACATAGGCCGGTCGGCGCAGCTCCTCGCGCAGTCGCTCGGCCGCGCCGCGCTTGGCGTAGAGCAGACGCTCGAAATCGAGGCCCGGCGAGTGCCCGAGGTAGGCGTGGGAAGGGCGCGCGTAGCAGTACACGCAGCCGTGCTCGCAACCCCGATAGGGGTTGATGGACCGGTCGAAGCTCAGGTCGGGGGAGTCGTTGCGCGTGATGACGCTCCGCGCCCGATCGTCGCGCCAGCGGGTACGGAGGGCGGTATCGCTCTCGACGGCGTGCTGCCAGCCGTCGTCGACGTCGACGCGCTGCGAGGACTCGAAGCGGCCGTCGACGTTGCTCGACGCGCCCCGGCCGCGGCGGACGAGGGGACTTTCATGCATGGCAGGCATCACGATGCGGAGGCTGCCACCAGTCTACTGTAAATCAGAACAGCTGTTCGACTTCCTTGATTCGCTCGCGCGTCGTCTTCTCGACCGGTGCTGGCGTCTCGTCCTGGTCCGTCGTGTCCCCGTCGCTGCCGGTGAGGACCGGACGCCCGTCGGCGGATGCCGGCAGGTTGTCGGCCATGAAGATCTCGAGCAGCGTGCCGTCGCCGGCCGAGGGCTCACCGGTGCGCGCGTCGATGCGCACGGTCTCGATCCCGGGGGGCTCGACGAGGTCGCTTTCGGGCATGCCGCTCAAGGTCTCGGCCATGAACGCCGTCCACATCGGCAGCGCGGCGATGCCGCCCGCCTCGCCACGGCCCAGCGGATCGAGTCCGTCCGAGCCGATCCAGGCCGAGGCGACCACCTGGTCGCTGAAGCCTGCGAACCAGGCATCGAGCTGGTTGTTCGTCGTCCCGGTCTTGCCCCCGAGATCGCGTCGCTGAAGTGCCTCGCCGGCCCGCCTTGCCGTGCCGCGCTGCACGACCTCGCGCATCATGCTGCCCATCAGCCAGGCGTTGCGCGCGTCGAGCACGCGCGGGGCGTCGACGGTATCGGGGGGCATCACCGACGGGTCGGGCGTCGCCGGCTCGTCGGCGCCTTCGGCGACGATGGTCTGCTCGACCTCACCCGACGCGTCGATGACGATCACGGAGTCGTCGGTCTGCGCGTTCGCGGGCGGTGCCTCGAGTTCGGCGTCCATCTCGGCTCGCAGCGGGCTTTCGAGGCCGGTGTCGCAGTCGTCGCAGAGCACGACCTTCGGGGTCGCGTAGACGACCCGCCCGCGAGGGTCCTCGATGCGATCGATGAAATGCGGCTGCACGCGGTAACCGCCGTTGGCGAACACGGCGAAGGCGGTGGTGAGCTCCATGGGCGTGACCGCCGCGCTGCCGAGCGCGAGCGACAGGTCCGGCGGCAGGTTCTTCTCCTCGAAGCCGAAGCGGCGGGAATGCTCGATCGCGAACGGCACGCCGATCTCTCGAAGCACCCGGATGGAGACGAGGTTCCGCGACTTGACCAGCGCTTCGCGCAGACGGGTCGGCCCGTAGAAGCGCCCGCTGTAGTTCGAGGGGCGCCATTCGCCCTCGAGCGCGTCGTCGTGGAAGACCACCGGGGCATCGTTGTAGATGGTCGCCGGCGTGTCGCCCGCCGCGAGCGCGGCCGAGTAGATGAAGGGCTTGAATGTCGACCCCGGCTGCCGCCGCGCCTGGGTGACCCGGTTGAACTTGCTGCGGTAGTAGTCGAAACCGCCGACCAGCGCCGTGATCTCACCGCTGTCGGGCGCCATGGCGACGAAGGCCGCCTCGACCCCCGGCTCCTGGACGAAGCGCGCCGTGCCGTCCTCGTCGACCGTCAGCATCACGACATCGCCGACGGCGAGCACCTGATCGACCGCGGTGATCTCGTCGCCCCTGCGGTCGACATCGAGGCGTTCCCGGGCCCATTCGACGTCGGCGAGCGCGAGCGCGTACTCGGCACCGTCGGCCGCGACGAGCGACGCGCCGACGGCATCGCTCGCGATCACCGCCGAAGGCGTCAGTCCGCCCGGGCTGGGCAGGTCGTCGAGCGCCTCGAGCAGCGTCTGGGGATCGTCGAGGACGACCGCGTCGAGGGTCGTGACCGGGCCGCGGAAGCCGTGCCGGGCCTCGTAGTCGAAGAGCGCGCCGCGAAGCGCGCGATTGGCCGCGCGCTGGTCCGTCGAGCGAATGGAGGTGAAGACGTTGTAGCCCGCCGACGCCCAGCCGTCACCGAAGAGCTGCTGCACGCGGGCACGTGCCATCTCGCCGATGTAGGCCGCCTCGGCCTCGGGCCGCGAGTAGTGGAGCGTGGCCGTCACCGGGGCGGCCAGTGCCGCCCGGTAGCTGGCCTCGTCGATCCGGCCGTCGTCGTGCATGCGACCCAGCACGTAGTCGCGGCGGATCAGCGCGCGTTCGGGATTGACGACAGGGTTGTAGCGCGAAGGCGCCTTCGGGAGACCGGCAAGCATGGCCGACTCGGCCAGCTCGAGATCGCCGATCTTCTTGCCGTAGTAGACCCGGGAGGCCGCGGCGAACCCGTAGGAACGATTGCCGAGGTAGATCTTGTTGACATAGAGCTCGAGGATCTGGTCCTTGGCGAGGAGGCGTTCGATGCGTAGCGCCGTGAAGATCTCCCGGATCTTCCGCTTGTAGGTGCGCTCGTTGGTCAGGAAGAAGTTACGCGCCACCTGCATGGTGATGGTGCTGCCGCCCGGCCCCATCCGTCCCGTGCGGGCGAGGTAGAGGCCTGCGCGCGCGAGGCCCTGCCAGTCGACCCCGGGGTGGTCGTAGAAGCGCTTGTCCTCCGAGGAGACGATGGCGTCGCGAAGGCTCTGCGGCACGGCCGATATCTGCACGGGCTCACGCCGCTTTTCGCCGTACTCGGCGATCAGCTCGCCCTCGGCGGTGTAGATGCGCAGCGGCATCTGCAGCTGCACCTCCTGCAGGGAAGCGACATCGGGCAGGTCGTCGGCCAGCGAGTCGTACAGGTAGGCCAGACCGATGGCGCCGAGAACCGTGACGGTGATCACGGAGATCGTCAGCCACTTGGCAAGCCATTTGAAAGGTGAGCGGCGTCGCCCGCCGGCAGACGGGTTGGCGGCGCGTCGAGAGCGACGTCGTCGGCGGGAGCGGGAAGAGGATGGGGGCATGGAGCTGCCGACTGGGATCTCGGAACGCCGGATCATACCGCTCGCGAACCCGGGCCACCGGTAAATCCCGGTGTCGGTTGCCCGATAGACACACCCCGACGGGCCGATTTTCGGGTCAGTCGACGTTCGACACGTGCGACACGCCCGGAAACGGGCGTGGCAGCGACCACGACGGAGACGGCGAGCGCGGGGCGCGCCGACCCTCCGAACGACGAGACGCCCCGGAACGGCATCGCGAACCGCTCGCGGCGCCACCCCTTGCATCGCCCGGATACAGACGGAGGACGGGCACTCGGTCGACGGAAACGAAGGCTTCAAACGGGCCTAAGGATTCTCCCGAACCGGGCGCTAAACCCTGACATGGCACTCAAAATCTCATCCAGGAACCCAGGGCTCGTCGGCCTTGACATCACCGCGACCTCGGTGAAGCTCCTCGAGCTCAAGCCGACGAAGAAGGGCCACAAGGTGGTCAGCTACACCGTCGAGCCGCTCCCCGCGAACGCCGTCACGGAGAAGAACCTCCAGGACGTCGAGGCGGTGGGCGACGCGATCCGGCGGGCGGTCAAGCGCTCCGGCACCCGGACGCGGGCCTGCGCGGTCGCCGTGCCGAGCGCGATGGTGATCACCAAGGTGATCCAGATGCCCGACGATCTGAAGCCGCACGAGATGGATGCACAGATCCAGCTCGAGGCCGACCAGTACATCCCCTACGCGCTCGAGGAGGTGAACCTCGACTTCCACGTCATGGGCGAGTCCGAGGAGCAGATCGGCATGGTGGACGTGCTGCTCGCCGCCTCCCGCAGCGAGAACGTCGAGGATCGCACTGCCGCGGCCGAGATCGGCGGACTCGACGTGAAGATCGTCGACGTCGAGCCCTACACGATGGAGGGCGCCTTCCAGCTGATCAAGCACCAGGTGCCGGACGAGGGCGTCGGCCAGACGGTCGCGATACTCGACGTCGGCGCGAGCATGACCAGCCTGTGCGTGCTGCGTGACCAGAGCCTGATCTACACCCGCGAGCAGCCCTTCGGCGGCAAGCAGCTCACCGAGGAGATCATGCGCCGCTACGGCCTCTCCTACGAGGATGCCGGACGGGTCAAGCGCGTCGGCGGACTCCCCGACAACTATGACCCCGAAGTGCTCACGCCCTTCCGCGACCTGATGGTGCAGCAGGCCAACCGCTTCCTGCAGTTCTTCTTCTCGGCCGACAAGAACGACTACGTCGACCAGATCGTGCTCGCCGGCGGTTCCACCGGCATCCCCGGTGTCACCGAGCTGATCGAGCAACGCATCGGCACGCCGACCATCCTGGCCGACCCCTTCGGCGAGATGAGCGTCGGCTCCGATATCCCGGCCCAACGCCTCAAGGACGACGGCCCGGCGATGATGATCGCCTGCGGCCTCGCACTCAGGGGAGTCGAGCGATGAGCACCCGCATCAACCTGCTGCCGTGGCGCGAGACGCACCGGCGCGAGAAGAACAACGAGTTCTACGTCGTGCTCGGGCTGTGCATGGCGGTAGCCGCCGGCATCGGCTTCGGCGGCTTCAAGTTCGCCGAGGGCAAGGTGGATCATCAGGCGCAGAGAAACGCGCGCCTGACGACCGAGATCAACCTCCTCCAGGCCGAGCTCAAGGAGATCGAGGCGCTCGAGGACACCAAGAACAACCTGCTCGCCCGCATGGAGATCATCCAGCAGCTGCAGGGCAGTCGGCCGCAGATCGTCCATACCTTCCACGAGCTGGCCCAGCGTCTGCCGGACGGTGTGTACCTGACCGCGATGAAGCAGGTCGGCGAGACGCAGCTGGTGCTCGAGGGCAAGGCGGAATCGAACGCGAGAGTCTCCGCGCTGATGCGCCGCATGGACCGTAGCGACTACTTCACCCAGCCGCGACTCGAGGTCATCGAGCAGGGCAAGGAGGATCGCATCAGCAACTTCCGCCTGGGCGTCGTACAGGAACGACCCGACGCCGAAGAGGAGAACACCGATGGCATTTAGCGACACGATCGCCGAGCTGCAGAAGGTCGACGGCGAGGACTTCAAGCGCATCGGAACGGCGCCGGTCCTCCTGCGGATCTTCCTGGTCGTTCTCGCCTGCGCGGCCGTCATCGGCGCGATGTACTGGTACATGGTGCTGCCGCAGTTCGACAAGCTGACGACCGTCGAGCGGGAAGAGATCGATCTCCGCCGGACGTTCGACAGCGAGCAGTCCAAGGCGGCCAACCGCACGGCCTACGTCGAGCAGCTCGCCGAGATGAAGAAGACCTTCAACGTCATGCTTCGCCAGCTGCCGAACAAGACCGACATCGAGAGCCTGCTCGTCGACCTGTCGCAAACCTCGGTCGCCTCCGGGCTCGAGGTCGAGTTCTTCAAGCCCGAGAACGAGGTGCCGCGAGAGTTCTATGCCGAGTACCCGATCAGGATCAGCGTGACGGGGCAATACCACCAGTTCGGCCAGTTCGTCAGCGGCCTCGCGGCACTGCCGCGGATCGTCACGCTGTCGGGCATCGACATCGCGGAGATGCGCGCGACCGGCTCGGGCCAGTCCGATTCGCAGAAGGGTGCAGAGCGTCTGAAGATGGACCTGATAGCCACGACCTATCGCTACCTCGAGGAGGACGAGTAAGCCATGAGACACCCAGAACTCATTCCGGTGCTCGCGCTCGTGTCTGTCCTCGGCGCCTGCGGCGGTGACATGACCGACCTCGAGGTCTTCATCGAGGAGACCAAGGCCAAGCATCACGGTCAGGTCGATCCGCTGCCCGAATTCCCGCCCTACCGAACGTTCGCGTACACCGCTTTCCAGGTGCGCGACCCGTTCCGCCCGCAGACCGACCTTGCAGTATCGCCGGTCGCGTCCGAGTCCGAATACAGCGGCCCTCGTCCGGAGGCGACGCGGCGTCGCGAGCCGCTGGAGAGCTACCCGGTCGACTCTTTGAAGATGGTCGGATTGTTGCAGCAGCAATCCCAGACATGGGGACTGGTGCGCGACCCCGACGGCACCATTCATCGCGTGCAGCCCGGCAACTTCGCCGGACAGAACCACGGCAAGATCGTTCAGGTATCCGAGACCCGCATCGACATCGTCGAGCTGGTGGCGGACGGCCTGAGCGGCTGGGTCAATCGCGACGCTCAGCTCGCGATGAGCGACGATTGAGATGAACAGGGAGACTACGGTGAAAATGCAAGCCCGCATGATGACGCGCCCTTCCGGTCGCGAGACAATCCGCGACGAGGGCCGCGCCGCCATTTGCGAGAGCGGCCGCCGGATGACGCGCGCGGCGGGCCTGCTCCTGCTCGCGGGCGCCGCGCTCGCCTGTCAGACGCTGGAGGCGGCGGAGAACGCGCTGCTCGGCGTCGACCACGTGGCGCTGTCGGGCAACCGCCAGCAGATATCGTTCACGATGAGCGGTCCGGCTTCCTTGCCGAAGGCATTCACGATCGACAACCCGGCACGCATCGCGCTCGATCTCGCCGACACCGAGAACCGGCTCGAGGAGCGCAGCGTACGTGTCGCCTCGGGTCTGCTCGAAACGATCACGGCGGTCGAGGCCGGCGGGCGCACCCGCGTCGTCCTGAACCTCGCCTCGCTGACGCCCTACCGCACGACGGTCAAGGGCAACACGCTGATCGTGACGCTCGACACGAACGCGCTCGCGGCAGCCAGCGCACCGGGCGATCCCGTGCGGCTCGGTGCCGCCGAGCCCGCGGACGCGGCAGACGCCGGGCCCATCGTCGAGCGTCGCAACTCGATCGACTCCCTGGACTTCCGGCGTGGACCGATGGGCGAGGGACGCATCATCTTCGATCTCTCCTCCGCAGGCGTCGTCACCGACATGCGCCAGGAAGGTGGCCGCATCATCGTCGACTTCCCCGACACCGAACTCGCCGCCAAGCTACAGAAGCGGCTCGACGTGATGGACTTCGGCACCCCGGTCCAGTTCATCGACGCGATCTCGAACAAGCGCGGCACGAAGGTCGTCATCCAGCCGGCGACCCAGGACTTCGAGCAGCTCGCCTATCAGTCGGACGACATGTTCACGGTCGAACTCAAGCCGATGAGCCGCGAGGACATCGAGGAGAACCGCAAGGCGAAGTTCGGCTACGTCGGCGAGAAGCTCTCGTTGAACTTCCAGGACATCGAGGTGCGTTCGGTACTGCAACTCCTGGCCGACTTCACCGACCTGAACATCGTCGTGTCGGACTCGGTACAGGGCAAGCTCACGTTGCGCCTCAAGAACGTCCCCTGGGACCAGGCGCTCGACATCATCCTCCAGACCAAGGCGCTCGGAAAGCGGCAGGCGGGCAACGTCATCATGATCGCCCCCGCCGAGGAGATCGCCAACCGCGAGCGCATCGAGCTCGAGGGCATGAAACAGAAGACCGAACTGGCGCCGCTGCGTACCGAGTATTTTCAGGCGAACTACGCCAAGGCCGCCGAACTCGCCACCCTGCTCCAGTCGCAGACCGGCGGCATGCTCTCGGAGCGCGGCAGCGTCACGGTCGACGATCGCACCAACACGCTGCTGATCAACGATACCGCCGATCAGCTCGCCGAGATCCGTTCCCTGGTCTTCCGCCTCGACGTGCCGATCCGCCAGGTGCTGATCGAGTCGCGCATCGTCATCGCCTCGGACGACTTCAACAAGGACATCGGCGTCCGCTGGGGCGTCAACCGCAACACCGCGAACCCCGGCGGCGGTGCCGGCGAAGGCTTCGCGCTGTCGGGCAACGGCAACGGCGTCGCGGGCCTCCTGAACGGCGATCCGCTCGACAACAGCCGGTTCAACGTCAACCTGCCGGGCAGCAACGCGGCCGGCTCGATCGGACTGGCACTCGCCAAGCTGCCGCTCGGCACGCTGCTCGAGCTCGAACTCTCGGCCATGCAGGCCGAAGGTACCGGCGAGGTGGTCTCGAGTCCGCGGGTCATCACGGCGAACCAGCACGAGGCCTACATCGAGCAGGGCGTGGAGATTCCCTACCTCGAGGCGTCCTCGTCCGGCGCGACGTCGGTCTCCTTCCGAAAGGCGGTCCTCGGGCTGACCGTCACCCCGCAGATCACCCCTGACGATCGCATCGTCATGGACCTGAAAGTGAACAAGGACACCGTCGGTCAGATCTTCGGCGCCGGCGCCCTGCAGGTGCCGAGCATCGATACCCGCGAGGTCAGCACTCAGGTGCTGGTCGACAACGGCGAGACGGTCGTGCTCGGCGGCGTCTATGAGCAGACGTTGCTGAACAAGGTCGACATGGTGCCCTTCTTCGGCAACCTGCCGCTGATCGGACGGCTGTTCCAGCACACCACCGACCAGGACGAGAAGTCGGAGCTGCTGGTCTTCGTCACGCCGAAGATCGTCAAGGAGAATGCGTCCGTCAGCTACTGACGGGCTCGTTCGACCACGCCTCGCGTTCGCTGCCCGGCAGCGGTTCGGGCAGCACGAGACCGGGGCCCGCCACGTGCGGGCCCTTTCTCGTTCGGACCCGACGAGGGACGGGTTATCATGGTGTCGAGCCGTAACGCCCGAGCCCCATGTCCAGCCTCTTCCTGATCGGTCCCATGGGTGCGGGAAAGAGCAGTGTCGGCCGGGCACTCGCGCGACGCATCGGCTACCGCTTCGTCGACAGCGACAGCGAGCTGGTCGCCCGCTGCGGCGTCGACATTCCCACGATATTCGACTACGAGGGCGAGGCGGGCTTCCGCGACCGGGAGGCCCGCCTGATCGACGAACTGACCCGACTGCCCGACGTCGTGCTGGCGACCGGTGGCGGGGCCGTGCTTCGCGAGGAGAATCGCGAACGTCTCGCCGCCCGCGGACACGTGATCCTGCTGTCGGTGGATCTCGCCGAACAGCTTCGCCGCGTGGCCTTCGACCCGAACCGTCCCCTGCTCCGGACCGACGACCCTGCCGCGCGCCTGCAGGCGCTGATGGCCGAGCGCTCGCCGATCTACCACGCGCTCGCCGACGTGGAGATCTCGACCGACTCGCGCCGCATGTACCATGTGGTCGCGCGGATCCTGCGCCACTTGAAGAAGCACGAGCTGGTCGGCGACGCGACCAGCTGAGCGCGCGAGCGAGCCGAGCCATGCACACCGTTCCGATCGATCTCGGTTCGCGCAGCTACCCGATCCACGTGGGTCAGGGACTGCTCGGCAGGCGCGATCTGCTCGTCCCGCACGTGCGCCGCCGGGCGATGATCGTCACCGACGATCGCGTCGCCCCGCTGTGGCTGGACCGCGCGCTGGCAGCGCTGGGGAACACGCCCCGCTCGCACGTCATCCTCCCGGAGGGTGAAGCCAACAAGCACCTCGGCACGCTCGATCGCATCTTCGAGGCCCTGCTGCGGGACGGCTTCGACCGCGGTGGCACCGTGATCGCGCTCGGCGGCGGGGTGGTCGGCGACATGGCGGGCTTCGCCGCCGCGAGCTACCAGCGCGGCGTCGACTTCGTGCAGCTGCCGACGACGCTGCTCGCTCAGGTCGATTCCTCGGTCGGCGGCAAGACCGGGGTCAACCACGCACTCGGCAAGAACATGATCGGCGCCTTTCACCAGCCGGTCGCGGTCGTCGCCGACACCGATTCGCTGAATACCCTCGCCGACCGGGAACTGTCCGCGGGCCTCGCCGAAGTCATCAAGTACGGACTGATCGTCGACGCCGACTTCCTGGCCTGGCTCGAGCGCCACGTCGACGATCTGCTGGCCCGCGAACCCGCGGCGCTCGCCCACGCCATCCGCCGCTCCTGCGAGATCAAGGCGCAGATCGTCGAGGAGGACGAGCGCGAGCACGGACGTCGGGCGCTGCTGAACCTCGGCCACACCTTCGGGCACGCGATCGAGGCGGCGATGGGCTACGGCGTGTGGCTGCACGGCGAGGCGGTGGCCGCGGGCACGGTCATGGCGCTCGACCTGTCGGTCCGCCTCGAGCTCGTCGAGGCATCGCTCGCCGAGCGAGCGGGCCGCCTTCTGGAACGGGCCGGCCTGCCCATCCTGCCACCGGCCGGGATCACGCCCGAGACGCTCCTCGGCTACATGCGGCGGGACAAGAAAGTCAGCGACGGCGAACTGCGCCTGGTGCTCGTCGACGGCGTCGGCAGCGCGCGGGTGACGGCCGAGGTGCCGACGGAGGCACTGATGGCGACGCTGGACCACTTTCACACCGCCTGACTCCCGCCAGGTCCGGGTCCTTGGACCGGCGCCGCGCAGTCGGGCGCAGGACCCCCGGCGGCTCGCGGTCTCGCTGGCGGGACAGGTGACCGGCGGGGCAGCTATAGTAGGCCCGTCCCCCCGCCTACCTCGCGAGCGTAACGCCCGATGTCGTCACCCGCGGCCCCCGACACCGACCGGAGCGCCCGGTTGTCCGACACTGCCCTGTCGGCGCTCGCGCTGCGTGAGCAGCCCTTCGTCACGCATACCGCCGGCGCGGGCGATGGCGCGGCCTTCGCCGACGACGTCACCGCGCAGCAGCTGGCCGACGTCCGCCAGGCCCTGATCACCGGGGACGACCTCTTGTTGATCCTCGGCGAGGCCGGCGCCGGCAAGTCCACGTTGCTCGCGCAGCTCGCGGCCCACAGCGGCCTGCGGCTCCAGTGCTTCTCGGTCGACGGCGGGCCGCGCTTCAGCACGCGCAACCTGTTCACGGGCATGCTCGAGGCGTTCAAGATCGAGCCCCCGGACGAGCTCAAGCAGACACTCGACGAACTGATCCCCTGCCTGCAGGCGATGGTCGGGAACAACAAGCTCTGCGTGGTGGTGCTCGACGACGCGCAGGCGCTCGCGGCCAACGAGCTGACCACCCTGCTCAGCGGCATGCTCTACATCAACAGCCGGGACGAGTCCCTGCTGCGCATCGCGCTCGCCGCCCGACCGGAGTTCGAGGATCGCATCCCGGATCTCCTGCCCGAAGGCGCCGATCTCCCGTATTCCAGCCTTTCGCTCGGGCCTTTCGATCCGGCCCGCGCAGCCGCCTATCTCGGATTCCGGTTCGCGCGGGCCGGCGGCGTGGACGAACTGCCGCTCGCGCCCGACGAGATCGCCGCGTTGAATGAGCAGGCGGGCGGTCGACCGGGCCCGCTGCACCTGCTGGCCGCCACCGCCCTCGAGGATGCCTACGGCGTTCCCGGCACGCAGGCGGCGGCGCTCGGTGCCGCCGACGATTCCGCGCTCGGCGCTCACGAACCGGCGGACGCGGAGGCGGATCTGCCACTCGAACTGCGCGACCATCACGCGGCAGGAGCCGGCGGCAGCTTCTTCGAGGCGCGCTTCGCGAAGCTGGCGCTCGGCGCCCTGGCCGGACTCCTGATCGTCGGCGGACTGCTGCTGTTCCGCGATGCGCCGGAGCCGGGAGAGACCGAGGCGCGCTACCGCGTGGTGGAGGAGCGCAAGGTCGAGACTGCCCGTGACACCGAGCAGCTCCGGCTTCTCCAGGAGAGCGAAGCCGCCCGACGCGATGCGACGGTGGCCGCCGAGGCGGCGGCCGAGGAGGCGGCCGAAGCGGCCAGATCGGCAGAAAGGTCGGCAGGAAGGTCGGCAGAGAGGGAGGTCGCAGACGAGGCGGCCGTCGCGCTCGCGGCCGAGGAAGACGCGGCCGGCGTCGCCGACGCGCCGTCCGGATCCGCGGCTCTCGGCGCGGCGAGAGAATCTGCGGGCAGCCTTCTGCCGGACGCCGGTTCGACGGCGGGACCGACGGGGCAGGAGCCAGAGGAGACGACCGCCCGTGCCACGGACGGCCCCGGTACGGACGAGGCCGGGCAGGCGTCGTCCGAGCCGGACGATTCCGCGCCGGACACGACCGCCGCGACGGCAGCCGACGGTGACCCGATTGCCGGCGAGCCGGACGAGGCCCGGAGCGGCGAGATAGTGGCGGCGGAGGACGTCACGCCCGCCGCCGAGGACGAACTCGCCGTGCTGGACGGCGACGTGGCGCCGGTCGCGCCGGAGCCGGAGCCTGCAACGCCGGTGAACGGCGTACTCGAGTCGCCCAACTGGGTGCTGGTGCAGGACAGCGAGCAGTTCACGGTGCAGATGAGCGCCTCGACCGAGCGGGCGTCGGTGGAAGCGTTTCTCGAGCGCAACGACCTGCCGGCTCCCAACTCGATCTTCACCTTCGATCGGGACGGACGCACCTGGTACGCGCTCGTGCACGGTCTCTACCCGAGCATCGGCGAGGCGCGGACCGCGATCGAGCGCATGCCCGCCGAGGCGCAGTCGAACCAGCCCTGGATCCGCGCCATCGGCCGTATCCAGGATGTCCTTCGGGAACAGAACTGATTCCAGAGCCCCCTCCCGCGATCCGGGGGCGAGGGGACTTTCGTAGACTGTCGGTATACTCACGAGGGCCGGCGTACGGGCTGCCCGGTCCGACGGGGCCGGCTCCGGCCCGGCATCGATGCGGATCGCGAAGGCGCCGGCGGCGTGCCGAAGGGGTCGCGCGCCGCCGCGACGCTGTTCTGCCCGAAGGTTCCCCGGTGCCCGCGCCCTGCCCTGTCCCCGCCGCGTCGATCGTGCGGAGCGACGGGCAAGCGTGTCAGCGCCCCTCGATTTCGCTGCTACGTGATCCTGCCGCCATGACCTATCTCGACGAGCTCGCCAACGACGGTCTCTACCGTCCCTCGTTCGAACGCGACAACTGCGGCTTCGGCCTCATCGCGCAGATGGACGGCCGCGCCAGTCACTGGATCGTCGAGACCGCGATCACCGCCCTCGCCCGCATGACACACCGCGGCGCCATCGGCGCGGATGGCAAGAGCGGCGACGGCTGCGGACTGCTGCTCCGCAAGCCCGAGGCGTTTCTCAGGAGCGCGGCGGCCGAGGCAGGCATCGCCCTCGACGCCGAGTTCGCCACCGGCATCGTGTTCATGAGCCGGGACGACACCTCCGCCGCCACGGTGCGCGAGACGCTGGAGCGCGAACTGGTCGAGCGCGGGCTCGTGTTCGGCGGCTGGCGGGTCGTGCCGACCGATCTCGAGGCCTGCGGCGAGGAGGCCAGGGCGAGCGTGCCGCGCATCGAGCAGCTGTTCGTCTCGGCCACCGAGGAGATGGACGCCTCCGAATTCAACCGGCACCTGTTCGTCGCCCGGCGCCGCGCGGAGATCGCGCTTGCCGGGGAACGCGAGTTCTACGTCTGCTCGCTGTCGAGCGAAGTCGTGCTCTACAAGGGGCTGGTCATGCCCGAGTATCTGGCAACGTTCTACCCGGATCTGGAGGACGAGTCGCTCGAGTCCTCGATCGCGGTGTTCCACCAGCGGTTCTCGACCAACACGCTGCCGCAGTGGCGGCTCGCCCAGCCGTTCCGCTACCTTGCCCACAACGGCGAGATCAACACGATCCAGGGCAATCGCAACTGGGCGAACGCCCGCGCCGGGAAGCTTCGGTCGCCGTTGCTGCCCGAACTCGGCGAACTCCTGCCGCTGGTCAGTCAGTCGGGTTCGGACTCCATGTCGCTCGACAACATGCTCGAGCTCCTGATCGCCGGCGGCATCGATGTCTTCCGTGCCATGCGGATGCTGATGCCGCCCGCCTGGCAGAACACCTGGGAGCTGGATTCGGACCTTCGCGCCTTCCTCGAGTACAACTCCATGCACATGGAGCCCTGGGACGGCCCGGCCGGCGTCGTGCTTAGTGACGGGCGCTACGCGAGCTGCGTGCTCGATCGCAACGGACTGCGCCCGGCCCGCTACGTGATCACCAAGGACCGGCACATCACGCTGGCCTCGGAGGTCGGCGTCTACGACTACTCACCGAGCGAGATCACCACCAAGGGGCGACTCAAGCCCGGCGAGATGCTCGCGGTCGACACCCAGTCCGGCCGCCTGCTCCTGCCGCAGGACATCTCCGACCTGCTCAAGCACCGCCAGCCCTACGCCAAGTGGCTGCAGAAGAACGCGCGACACCTGCGTTCGCGCCTGCGCGACGCCGCCCAGGCGGGGCCGGCGATGAGCGACGAACGTCTGGCGATGCACGAGAAGCTCTTCAACGTGACCTTCGAGGAGCGTGACCAGATCCTCCGGCCACTCGCCGAGGGCGGTCAGGAGCCCGTCGGCTCGATGGGTGACGACACGCCATTCCCGGTCATGTCCGAGCACGTGCGTTCGCTCTACGACAGCTTCCGCCAGCAGTTCGCACAGGTCACCAACCCGCCGATCGACCCGTTGCGAGAGACCATCGTCATGTCGCTCGAGACCTGTCTCGGGCGCGAGAAGAACCTGTTCCGCGAAACTCACCAGCACGCCAGTCGACTGATGGCGCGATCGCCCGTGCTGTCTCGGGAGAAGTTCGAGACGCTGGTGGTGATGAACGATGAAGTCGCCTATGCCAATGCACGCCTTTCGCTCCAGTACGACCCGGCGAACGAGTCTCTGGAGGCGGCGATCCGGCGCCTCGTGAGCGAGGCCATCGACGCCGTGTCGAGCGATCACAAGGTCGTGATCGTGCTCAGCGACCGCGAGGTCGTGGAGGGCCGGATCCCGGTGCATGCGCTGCTCGCGACCGGTGCGGTCCACCACGGCCTGATCGGTGCCGGCTGCCGCTGCGACGCGAACATCGTCGTCGAGACCGGCACCGCGCGTGACTCCCATCAGATGGCCGTGCTCGTCGGGTACGGCGCGACCTGCGTCTACCCCTACCTCGCCTACGAGACGATCCAGGGAATGGTGCGGCACGGCGAGATCTCCGCGGCCGAGGTACCGGAGCTCGAGCAGAACTACCGCAAGGGCATCAACAAGGGGCTGCTGAAGATCCTGTCGAAGATGGGTATCTCGACGGTCTCGAGCTATCGCGGTGCGCAGCTCTACGAGATCGTCGGGCTCGCCTCGAGCGTCGTGGACCTGTGCTTCATCGGCACCACCAGCCGCATCCAGGGCATGGACTTCGACGACATCCAGCTCGACATCCAGACCCTGGCCGTCGCGGCCTTCGACCGGAACGTCGCGCCGGGCCAGGGGGGATTGCTCAAGTACATCCACGGCGGGGAGTACCACGCCTACAACCCCGACGTGGTCCAGCAACTGCAGGCCGCGGTCACGAGCGGCGAGTTCGCCGACTACGAGACCTACCGCGATACCGTCGACGGGCGACGACCGGCGATGCTGCGCGATCTGCTCGATCTCGTGCCGCACGGCGACCCCGTGCCACTCGACGAGGTCGAGTCCGTCGAGTCCATCTTCGCCCGCTTCGATTCTGCAGGCATGTCCCTTGGCGCGCTCTCCCCGGAGGCGCACGAGACGCTGGCCGAGGCGATGAACCGTCTTGGCGGCCGTTCCAACTCCGGCGAGGGCGGGGAGGACAAGGCCCGTCACGGCACGATCAAGCGCTCGAAGATCAAGCAGATCGCCTCCGGACGCTTCGGCGTGACGCCGGAATACCTGATGAGCGCCGAGGTGCTGCAGATCAAGATCGCCCAGGGCGCCAAGCCCGGCGAGGGTGGCCAGCTGCCCGGGGACAAGGTCAACGCGATGATCGCCCGGCTCCGGCACAGCAACGAGGGGGTGGCACTGATCTCGCCACCGCCGCATCACGACATCTACTCGATCGAGGACCTCTCGCAGTTGATCTTCGATCTCAAGCAGATCAACCCCGAAGCGCTGGTGTCGGTGAAGCTCGTCGCCGAGGCCGGCGTCGGTACGGTCGCCGCGGGCGTCGCGAAGGCCTATGCGGACCTGATCACGATCTCGGGCTACGACGGCGGCACCGGCGCCTCGCCGCTGACCAGCGTCAAGTACGCTGGGTCGCCGTGGGAGCTCGGCATGTCCGAGACGCACCAGGTGCTGCGTGCCAACGGGCTGCGCGCGAAGGTGCGGGTGCAGACCGACGGCGGGCTCAAGACCGGACTCGACGTGATCAAGGCAGCCGCCATGGGCGCGGAGAGCTTCGGCTTCGGCACCGGGCCGATGATCGCGATGGGTTGCAAGTTCCTGCGAATCTGTCACCTCAACAACTGCGCGACCGGTGTCGCGACCCAGCACAAGGTGCTGCGCATGCGCCACTTCAGCGGCGACGTCGAGAAGGTGATGAACTACATGAACTTCGTCGCCGAGGACGTCCGCCGTCACCTCGCCACCCTCGGTCTGCGCTCGCTTGCCGAACTCATCGGACGGCCGGAGTTCCTCACCCCGGCTGCCGGGCACACGCCGCGTCAGTCGAGGCTCGATCTGACACCGCTGCTCGCGACCGGCGGCGTGCCGGACGCCGCGCCGCGCTTCTGCACCGTCGCACGCAACGAGCCGCACGACCGGGGACTGCTCGCCGAGCAGATGGTGGTCGACACCGCGCGCGCGATCCGCAAGAAGACCGGCGGGACATTCGAGTACGAGCTGAAGAACGTCAACCGCTCGATCGGCGCACGGCTCTCGGGCGAGATCGCCAGGGCGCACGGTGACTACGGCATGGCGGACGCCCCGATCGAGATCCGTTGCCGAGGCACGGCCGGGCAGTCATTCGGCGTCTGGAACGCGGGCGGTCTGCACCTGCACCTCGACGGCGATGCGAACGACTACGTGGGCAAGGGCATGGCCGGCGGCAAGATCGTCATCCGCCCGCCGTCCGACGCCCGCTACACGGGACGCGAGTCGACCATCGTCGGCAACACCTGCCTGTACGGCGCGACGGGCGGCAGCCTGCACGCGGCGGGTCTCGGCGGCGAGCGCTTCGCGGTCAGGAACTCCGGGGCGATCGCGACGATCGAGGGCATCGGGGATCACGGCTGCGAGTACATGACCGGGGGCTGCGTGGTCGTGCTGGGCGAGACCGGCGTGAACTTCGGCGCCGGCATGACCGGTGGTCTCGCCTTCGTGTTCGATCGTCACAACGTGTTCGTCGATCGCTACAACCACGAGCTGATCGACATCCACCGCCTGCACGCCGAGTCGATGGAGCGATACCGCAACTATCTGCAGCTGATGATCGAGGACCACGTGCGCGAGACCGGCAGTTCGCTCGGCCAGCAGCTGATGGACGACTTCTACAGCCTGGCGTCGCGCTTCTGGATGGTGAAGCCGAAGGCGGCCGAACTCTCGGAGCTGCTGTCGACGCTGGGTCGCGCCGCCTAGGGATCGGGCGGCCCCCCGGGGCCGCGCCGCTCGCAGCTAATCGCAGATGGCCGGCAAGATTCCACAGCACTTCATCGACGAGCTGCTCGCGCGCGTCGATGTGGTCGAGGTGATCGACGCCCGGGTCACGCTCAAGAAGACCGGGCGCGACCACATGGCCTGCTGCCCCTTCCACAACGAGAAGACGCCGTCGTTCTCGGTCAGTCAGCCGAAGCAGTTCTATCACTGCTTCGGCTGCGGGGCGAACGGCAACGCCATCGGCTTCCTGATGGAGTACGAGAACATGCACTTCGTCGACGCCGTCGAGGCCCTGGCGGAAAGCGTCGGCATGGAAGTGCCCCGCGACGAGCAGGCGGCGAAGGCGCGCGACGAGACCCGTCCGCTCTACGCGACCCTGGAAAAGGTGACGCTTTTCTACCAACAGAGCCTGCGGGACGCGCCGGCGGCGATCGACTATCTGAAACGACGCGGGCTGTCCGGCGAGACCGCCTTGAGATTCGGGATCGGCTACGCGCCCGACGGCTGGGACGCGCTGCAGTCGTCGGTCACCGGCGAGGAGGAGCAGCTGCTCGCCACCGGCATGCTGATCGCCGGCAAGGACGGCGGGCGCCCCTACCAACGCTTCCGCGATCGGGTGATGTTCCCGATCCGCGATCGCCGCGGACGCGTCATCGCCTTCGGCGGACGCGTGCTCGGCGACGCGGAACCCAAGTACCTGAACTCGCCCGAAACGCCGCTCTTTCACAAGGGGCGCGAGCTGTACGGCCTGTTCGAGGCACGGCGCTCGGCGCAGGAATCGGGCAGCGTGATCGTGGTCGAGGGCTACATGGACGTCGTCGCCCTCGCTCAGCACGGCGTGGAGAACGCGGTGGCGACGCTCGGCACCGCGGCCAACCGAGAACACAGCGAGGCGCTGTACCGCGTCGTGCCGAACATCGTCTTCTGCTTCGACGGAGATCGGGCCGGCCGGGCGGCCGCCGCCCGCGCGCTGCTCGCCACGCTCCCCTGCCTGCAGGACGGTCACGACGCGCACTTCCTGTTCCTGCCGGACGGCGAAGACCCGGACTCGATCGTCGAGGCGCGCGGCGCAGAGGGTTTTCACGCGCTGCTCGAGGCGCGCGTGCCGATCGTCGAGTTCCTGTACGAACACCTCGCGAGCGAGATCGACACGAGCGGCATCGGCGGCAAGGCGCAACTCGCCGAGCGCGCGAGGCCCGTGCTCGCGACCATTCCGCGCGGCGTCTACCGCACGCTCGCCGTGCGTCGCTTCGAGGAGATCGTCGGCGTGCCGATGGGCATGGACGAGCGGGCGTCGCCCGCTCGCGTACCGTCCTCGCGTGCGCGCGACGTCGCCGGCGAGTCGGCGCGGGACGGGTACGCACGAGCGCGAAACACGGGCGGGGCGACGCACATCGACGACATCGGACGCAAGCAGATCGTTCGCGCCATGATGCTGATCCTCCAGCACCCGATCGTCGTCGGCATGCTGCCCGTGGAGAGCTTCGAGTTCGACGACACCCTGCCCGGGGCCGACGTGTTGCTGGAACTCGTCGCGCATTGCGAGAAGGCACCCGAGATCACCACCGGTCGGCTGCTCGAGCGCTTTCGGGGGCGTGCCTGCCACACCCGCCTGACCGAGCTCGCGAGGAGTTCACCGGTCGCCGGACTCGAGCTCGAGGACGCGGGAGCCGCGGACGAGCTCGCCGACTGCTTCGCCAAGCTCGCGCGCTTCAGCGCACGGCGCAAGCATCTCGCGGCCATCAAGGGCTCGCCATGACCCGCGCCGCACCCGACACGGACTCACGCGAAGGGGAAGACCGCGCGGCAGGGGAACCCGTGAAGCGCGTGCCGCGCTTCTTCGTCGGCCCATCGTTCGGCAAGGCGGGGGACGACGGTCGCGACGCGCTCGTCCTCGGCGAAGAGTTCGCCCTGACCCGGGAGGTGTCTCGACACCTCACGAGCGTGCTGCGCGCGTCACCCGGCGATGCCCTGTGCCTGTTCGACGGCGACGGGCAGGACTACACCGCGGAGCTGCTCGATACCGGTCGCACGGCGCGCGTGCGCATTCACGCGCGCTCACCGAACGGGACGGCCTCGCCGCTTCGGGTCACCCTGGTCCAGGCTGTCTCGCGCGGGGATCGCATGGACGCGACGGTCCGACAGGCGGTGGAACTCGGCGTCTCGCGCATCGTGCCGGTGCGCACCCGCCGCTCGGCGGTCAAGCTCGATGCGGACCGCGCCGCCAGGCGTCATGCGCACTGGCAAGGCATCGTCGTCAGCGCCTGCGAGCAGAGCGGCCGCGCGCACCTGCCGACGCTCGCACCGCTCGCCGATCTCGCCGACTGGCTCGCGGCCTACGAACGGGAGGCGAGCGAGGGCTGCGTGCTCGTGCCCGGCGACGAACGCCGGCTGGCAGACGTGCCACACCGGCCGGACCGTGAGTTCGTGGTTCTCGTCGGGCCGGAGAGCGGTCTCGACGACTCCGAGGTCGCGGTCGCGCTGACCACCGGGCTGCAGCCCGCCTCGCTCGGTCCGCGCATACTGCGCACCGAGACCGCCGGCCCGGCCGCACTCGCCGTGCTGCAGGCCCGTCATGGAGACCTCTGACTCGTGATCATCCTTCGTCATGCCGTGCTCGCCCTGGTGGCGCTCGTTCCGCTGCTGATCGGCAGCGGATGCGCCGCCCTGCCCTCGGTCAAGCCACAGGCGCCCCAGGTCAGCGTCGCGGGCGTCCGGCCGTTGAACGTCAGCCTGACCCGGCAGAAGCTCGAGTTCCGGCTGCGGGTGCAGAACCCGAACGACTACGATCTGCCGATCCGCTCGCTCGACTTCGTCGCCGAACTTGCCGGTGACAGGATCGCGTCCGGCAAGAGCGACGAGCGCGTGACCATTCCGGCGAACGGCGAGGCGGAAGTCCTCGTGGACGTGGTCACGGGCATCGACCGCCTCGTCGGCAAGCTCCGATCGATGCTCGAGGACCGCTCGCTCGATCTGGACTACGGCGTCACCGGCTCGGTGAAACTCGCCAACTGGCCGACCCGCATCCCCTTCGATGTCGACGGCATTCTCGAGAATCCGCGCGCCGAACCGGACCCGGTGAACCCCACGCCCGCAGCGGACCCCGATGCGAGCTGAGCGGGCGGCAGGCCATGCGCCAGGCGGGTCCTCCGCCGGTGATCCACTGACCCCGCTCGGCGGCGACGACCGCGAACCGAGCGACGGGCACGACGCGGCCGACCACGAGCTCGCGACCTTCGTGCGCGATCACCCGTCGCTGTTCGTGCTCGGCGGCGCCGGCTGCAGCACCGCCTCCGGACTCGGCGACTACCGCGATCGCGACGGCCGGTGGAAGCGTCGTCAACCGATCACCGGCCAGACCTTCCTCGGCGACCCGCTCGCCCGCGCCCGCTACTGGGCACGCAGCTCGGTCGGCTGGCCGGCCTTCGGCGCCGCCCGGCCGGGCACGGCCCACCGTGCCCTCGAGCGGCTGCAGCGCGCGGGCCATGTCCGCCATCTGATCACCCAGAACGTGGACGGTCTGCACCAGAAGGCAGGGCATAGGGGCGTGGTCGAGCTGCACGGGACCCTCGCGACGGTAAGCTGCGTCGCCTGTGCGCACACGCTGTCTCGCGACGACGTGCAGCTCGAGCTCCTTCGCGCCAACCCTTGGCTCGCGACGCTGGACGCGGCGTACGCGCCGGACGGCGACGCCGATCTCGAGCTGCTCTCGCCCGACGATGTCGACGTTCCCGACTGTCCGCGCTGCGGCGCGCTGCTGAAACCCGACGTGGTGTTCTTCGGCGAAAACGTGTTGCGCGCAACCGTCGAGCAGGCGATGGCAGACCTGCGCCAGAGCGACGCGCTGCTCGTGGCCGGCTCCTCGCTGATGGTGTACTCCGGCTTCCGCTTCTGTCGAGACGCCGCCGCCCGCGACCAGCCCATCGTCATCGTCAACGACGGGCTCACGCGGGCCGACGACCTGGCCACGCTCAAGGTGGCCGGCGACTGCGGCCCGCGGCTGGAACGGCTCGCCGCGTCGCTGTCGACAGTTTGATCGGCAGAAGGAGGTTCGTTCAGAGAGGCTCGTCGAGAGAGGCTCGTTCAAGGAAACTCGTCAGGGAGACTCGTCAGGGAGACTCGTCAGGGAGGCTCGTTCAGGGACGCCCTGTCACGGACGCTCGGCCGGCACGTTTTGCGCGCAGAGGTAAGGGAAGTCGCGATCGGGCCGGTCATCCGAGATCCAGAGGAAGCGGCTCATGATCAGACGCAGCGGGTATCCCGCCTCGTCGCCGACCCGGTCGAACACGTCGCTGCGCACCTGGAAGAGCGGCGTGCCGTCGCTGCCTCGCCCGCCGCTGGCGGTGATGCCGACGAAGGGATCCGGAAGCACGTCGTCGCCCGGCAGGAACGGGTCGATGGCGTCGGCGTTGATGACCACCAGAGGCGCCTGCGCGACGATTTCGACGCAGGTCTGGATGTCGTCCCACCATCGGGCAATGTCGAGCGGATCGATTCGGGAGCGTTGCTCGAGGTCGGTGAAGGCGATCTCGAGCCCCGATGAGGCGACGATCTCGGACAGGGCGATGGGCGGAATCTCGCCGATGCGCGCCGGGTCCTGCTGCACGGCGAGGAGCGGCGCCGGCAACGTCACCGGGTCGGCTTGCGGCCGGTCCGGTGGGGCGTCCGGTGGGGCGTCGGGCGGCTGGTCCGTGCTGACCACGGGCACCGGTGTGTCCGCGTTTCCCCCACCGCAGCTGCCGAGTAGCGCGGCAAGAACGGCGATGGATAGCGACATGGCCCTCATGAAGGAGGGACGCGAAGCACGAACCGAGCCCACGACGGCGTCACGAGGCTCTGGCGCGCGCGTCCAGCGCCCGCGACAGTGCGCGCGAGGCCGCCACGAAGCCGAAGGTGCCGGTGACGAACACCACCGAGCCGTAGCCCATGTCGCAATCCAGGCGGACACCGGGCACCCCTGGCCGGGACTGCGTGACTTCGCCGCGGCCGTCGGGATAGACCGGCTGCTCGCGCGAGTGCACGCAGTCGACGCCGAAGCTCCGCCGCGGGTTCGAGGAGAAGCCGTGGGCCGAACGCAGGCGCTGACGCACCTTGGCCGCGAGTGCGTCGCCGCGGGTCCGGGAAAGATCCGAGATCGCCACACCGAGCGGGTCGGTACGCCCGCCGGCCCCGCCGGTCGTGACGATGCGAATCTTCCGTCGCTTGCAGAAAGCGATCATCGCCGCCTTGAAGCGAATGCTGTCGATCGCGTCGATGACGACGTCGAAGTCGTGCTCGAGATGCTCCTCGAGGTTCCTTTCGGCAAGGAAGTCGTCGACGGCCACCACCTCACAGACGGGCGACACGCGCTGAAGACGCTCCCGCATCAGATCGACCTTGCTGTGCCCGACGGTATCCCCCATGGCGTGCACCTGACGGTTGACGTTGCCGATGGAGACGTCATCGTGATCTATCATGGTCACGTGACCGACGCCCGATCGAACCAGCGCCTCCGCCGCCCACGACCCGACGCCACCGACCCCGACCACGCAGACACGGAGCAGGGGCAGGAAGCGACTCGCCCCTTGCCCGTAGACGCGCGGCAGCGCGGCGAAGGCCGGAGAAAGCACGAGATCGGCAAGGGGCGCGGCAGCGGCTGGCATGTCTACATTCTAAGGTGCCGCGACGACACTCTGTACACGGGGATCACGACCGACGTCACACGTCGGCTGCAGGAACACAACGGTTCGCCGCGCGGCGCGGCCTACACGCGAGGTCGTCGCCCGGTGCGCCTGGTGTGGTCGGCGTCGGCCGTCGATCGCCGCGACGCGACGGTCGGTGAACGCGCCCTCAAGCGACTGACTCGCGACGCGAAGGAGCGACTAATCGCTGTCAAGTTGACTGGTCAACGTGACGCGCAAGCGTTACACTACTCGCGTCATTTATAGTCGCGGGCGGTTGCCGTGCCGTCTGCCACGAGGCCCCTCGGGCGAGCCTCGGCCGGCGTGATTCGCCGCTCCACCCGTCTGGCCCGGCGTCACCCACGCCGCACGACCCTTTCCCGTTCATCGTGAGCGGCGCCTTCGCGCTACTCGCGGTGTCGCGGTGTCGGTCCGAAGACCGTCCCGTCCGATTTCAGCACTCGAGGTTCTTACGTGAAAAAGATGTTCGTAGGCGGTCTACCGATGGAATCCACCGAAGAGAGCGTGACCGACATGTTTGCCGAGTACGGCACGGTCCGATCGATCAAGCTCGCGTCGGACGTGTTCAGCGGCAAGTGCAAGGGGTTCGGCTTCGTCGAGATGGAAGGGCACGAGGCCCGTGCAGCGATCACCGGACTGAACGGCAAGATCATGGGCGACAAGTCGCTCAAGGTGCAGTTCGAGGAACCGCGCAAGGGCGGCAAGAAGGGCGGACGTCGCCGCTGACGCCGCGCGAGCGCTCACGGACGGAACCGTTCGGCGCAGGGACGCTTCGTGCCCGTCGTCGTTCGATGCGACATTCGCCCGACGGCGTCGCAACCCGTGCGGTCGATGCGTGAGGCGGATCGGGGTGTCGTGCCGACGCCGATGCGCCGCTATCGAGGGGACGGGATTCCCGCGTCGGCCCGATGATGCCGAGCTCGTCGGACGCCGCCCGGCAAGGCGGGCGGGCGCGGGCAACCTGGCGGCCAGCAGGGCTACCGTGTCGTCCACGTGGAGGATCGTTCGGAAAACCGCCGCGCGTTCGGCCCCCGAACCGCATGCGGACACGGCACGGCGATCGGCTCGAGAGATCGCGAAGGCGAGGCGCCGGATGGTGCCGAAGAGAGGAATCGAACCTCCGACCTACTGATTACGAATCAGTTGCTCTACCGACTGAGCTACTTCGGCGCGGACGTCATCAGCGCGGGCCGGAGTATATACCACCGGGCTCGCCCTCGGGCCCGGTGCCAAGGGAGCTTCCTTGATCGACCCCGATCGCCAGGACACGACCGAAGATCCGACCTCGACCGCTCCGGACGAGGCCGAGGAACCCGCTCGAATGACGCGGCGCTCCATCCGCAGCTTCGTGATCCGCAACGGTCGGCTGACCGGCGCGCAGGGCGAAGCGCTGGAACGACTGCTGCCGACGTTCGGCCTGCCGTTCGTCGAGACGCCCATCGATCCCGAGGCGGTGTTCGGCAGACGCGCGTCACTCTGGCTGGAAATCGGGTTCGGCAACGGCGACGCCCTGGTGGCCATGGCCGCCGCCCGACCGGACGTCGACTTCATCGGCTGCGAGGTGCATGCGCCGGGCGTCGGGCACGCGCTGATCGGCATCGAGTCGCAGGGGCTGAGCAATGTCCGCATCATCCAGCACGACGCGATGGAGGTGCTCGAGCGGATGCTCGCACCGGCGTCGCTCACCCGCGTGTTGCTCTTCTTTCCCGATCCGTGGCACAAGAAGCGTCATCACAAGCGCCGGATCGTCCAGAGGGAGTTTCTCGACACGGTCGCTCGCGCGCTCGCCACCGGCGGGGTCTTGCATTGCGCGACCGACTGGGCCGACTACGCTACGTGGATGCTCGAGCATCTGGAGCCGGACGGCCGGTTTCGCAACCTCGCCGGTCCGGGGCGGCTGTCGCCCCGACCGGCGTGGCGAACATCCACCCGCTTCGAGCGGCGCGGCGAGAGGCTGGGGCACGAGGTGGCTGACTTGCTGCACGAACGACTGCCCGACGAGAGGACGGGCACGACGTGACACACCCGGGCCGGACGGTTCGGATTCCGCGCTCCCGGGCGCACACCGGCCGGAGGGCCGGACGACGGAAGGGGAGATGGTCGAACCGCTCGCGTTGAGCCCGGAGATGATCCTGGTGATCGGCCTGCTCGCCGTCACGGTCGTCCTGTTCGCGTTCGAGATCCTCCGCGTCGACGTCGCGGCCATCTGCTTGATGGTCCTCCTGGGTCTGTGCTCGATGCTGCCGGGACTCGACCCCGTCATCGATCAAGGCGAACTGTTCTCGGGGTTCTCGAGCAACGCCGTGATCTCGGTCATCGCGGTCATGATCATCGGTGCGGGGCTCGACAAGACCGGCCTGATGTCGCGCGTGGCCAACCTCATCCTGAAGAAGGGAGGACACACCGAGCCGCGCATCATCCCGCTGGTCTCCGGCACGGTCGCCTTCATCTCGAGCTTCATGCAGAACATCGGGGCAGCGGCGCTGTTCCTGCCGGTCGTCAGCCGGATCTCGGCACGCACCGGCCTGCCGATGTCCCGTCTCCTGATGCCGATGGGCTTCTGCGCGATCCTCGGCGGTACGGCGACGATGATCGGCTCGAGCCCGCTGATCCTCCTGAACGATCTCCTGCTCTCGAGCAACAAGACGCTGCCGCCCGAGTCGCAGATGGAGACCTTCGCCCTGTTCGCGGTGACGCCGATCGGCCTCGCCCTGGTGGCGACCGGCGTCGTTTACTTCGTGCTGCTCGGTCGCTTCGTGCTGCCGAGCGGGCGCGGCGTGGAAAGCGGACGCACCTCGCGCGCGTCCGACTATTTCGAGAACATCTACGGCATCAAGGGCGAGCTGATGGAGGTGCGCGTCACCGACGACAGTCCGCAGGTGGGGCTCAGCATCCAGCAGGCAGAATCGCGCGCGGACGACACACCGACGATCCTCGCGCTCTACAGCGGCGACGTGGTCAAGGTGCCGCCCGATCGGGAAGAGACGATCTGGGTCAACTCCCGACTCGGGCTGATGGGGGATCCGGCCCAGATCGAGACCTTCTGCGCCGAAAACGGCTGGGAAGTGCTCGGCGAACCCGATCGTTTCTCCGACGTACTGAACGCACAGCACGGCGGCATCGCCGAGATCGTCGTGCCCCCGGGTTCGGGGCTCATCGGGCGGACCATCGGCGACATCAAGCCGCGCCGCAACTACGGCACCAACATCCTGCAGATCTTCCGCTCAGAGCAGGTCATCCGGCGCGACTTCCGCGAGACGACGCTGCGCCCGGGCGACACGCTCGTCGTGCACGCGAGCTGGAAGGACCTGCACCGCCTGAAACGCAACCGCGACCTGGTCATCGCCACCGATGTCGAGTACGAGGCGATCCGCACCGACAAGGTGAAGAACGCCGTGTTCTTCTTCGCCCTCGCCCTCGTGCTGTTCTTCATCAGCGACAGCCTTTCGGTCTCGCTGCTCGCGGGGGCCATGGGCATGGTGCTCTCGGGCGTGCTGACCATCGACGAGGCCTACGAGGCGGTCAGCTGGCAGACGGTGTTCCTGCTCGCGAGCCTGATCCCGCTCGGCATCGCGGTCGATCAATCCGGTACGGCCGCCTGGATCGCCCAGCAGATCCTCGCGCTGGTCGGCGACGTGCCGGACTGGGTGCTGCAGGTCGTGATCGCCCTCCTCGCGACCTTCTTCACGCTGGTGATGTCCAACATCGGCGCCACGGTGCTGCTCGTGCCGCTGGCGGTGAACATCGCCGTGGCGGTAGGGGCCGACCCTGCAGTATTCGCGCTGACGGTCGCGATCTCGACGTCCAATTCCTTCCTGATTCCCACCCATCAGGTGAATGCGCTCCTGATGGGTCCCGGTGGCTACCGCGTGGCGGACTTCATGCGGGCGGGAGGCGTCATGACGGTACTCTTCCTCGTGGTCAGTCTCGGCATGCTGAACGTGGTGTTCTGAAGACCCGCCCGCCGTGAACGCCTCCCCGCTTCGCGGCGTGCTCCTGGTGCTCCTGGCCGCCGTGCTCTGGGGGACGACCGGGACCGCGCAGAGTTTCGCGACGGCCGAGCTCTCCTCGTACTGGATCGGCACCTTTCGGCTCGGCCTGGCGGCAGCCTTCTTCGGCGTCTGGGCCCTGTGGCTCCACCGACGTGCCGGGAGCATGGGCGCGTCCCCTCCGCGACAGGCAGCGCGTGCATCGCCGGCGGTTCTCACGCCCGACATCGTGGGCCGGCACTCGCCCCCTCCCCGTCTCTGGTTCGTCATCGGTGCCGCCGCGAGCATGGCCCTGTACAACCTCGCCTTCTTCGCCGGCGTCCGCGCGAGTTCCGTCGCGCTGGGCACCGCGGTCGCACTCGGCAGCGGTCCGATCTGGGCCGGCCTGATGCAGACGCTCGCGAGTGGTCGTCCGCCGCCCGCGCGTTGGTGGCTCGGCGTCGGTGTCGCTGCCGCGGGACTCGCGCTGGCGTCGAGCGACCGGACCACGGGGTCGGCGAACCCCGTCGGACTGCTTCTCTGCCTGGTGGCGGGCCTCGGCTACGCCTTGTACGCGCGGTTCACCAAGCGCCTCGTGTCGGGCCCGTCGCTGGTTGCGGTGACGGGCGCGGTGTTCGGGCTCGCCGCCCTCGGCGCCGCCCCGATCGCCCTGGCGCTTGCCGGCCTGCCAAGGCTCGACGCCCACGACGCCCCCGTGCTCCTGTGGCTGGGCATCGCGGGCACGGGCCTGGCCTACTACCTGTTCGGGCTCGGGCTACGGCTCGTACCGAGTGCGACCGCCGTCGCGCTCGGCATGGCCGAACCGGTCGCCGCCGTCGGCTTCGCGGTCGCGGTCGTCGGCGAGCGCCCGGGGGCGCTGACGATCGCCGGGCTCGCCGGCGTCCTGGCGGGACTCGCGCTGCTTGCCCGGGCCGATTCCGACCCCGGTCGCTGACCCCCCCCCCCGGAGGACGAGCGTCACTCCAGTCGCGAGGTGTCACCCGCCAGCCAGCCGAGAGGATCCTCTCGATCCACCCCGGCCATGAACGGCCGGGTACGCTCGGCATGGGTGATCTGGTAGACCAGTCCGATCCAGTTGCCGATCAAGGCCTCGCCGCTGTCGTGCCAGGTGTTGTGCAGTCGCCCCCGCACCAGGGCTTCGGGAAACGGTGGCGGATTCGCCGCGCTCGCCAGCGCCGTCTCGACGCGTCGTCCGTACTCGGCCAGCACCGCCGCGGCACGCTCGTCGAAATAGTGCTCGGGCAGAGGCGGGTAACACGCGCGACGCCCGTCGATGAAGAGCCCGACCTCACGCTTGTACTCCTTCATGAGGCTGATCCGGTCGTACTCGGGATGACCTTGCAGGAACACCGTGCGCAACCCGTCCGGGCTCACCGCGATCTGCACCCCGGGCTGATCGCCCTCGACCAGCACGTGCAGGCCGGCCGCTTCGAAGTCCGCTCGCGGGATGTCGTTGAACCGCGAGTGCGGTACCTGCATGCGCGTGTTCAGGTCCGCCACCAGTGGGTGATCCTGGTGCGTCACCTCGTGCCGGAATACGCCCCAGCGCTTCTCGAGAAGGGGGCGACGTCGCACGCCGTGGCGCGCGAGCATGACGGCATGCGTGGCGAGGCAGGAGCACAGCGTCGACGTAACGTTCTCGTCCGCCCAGTCGATGACCCGTCGCAGCGGCTCCCAGAACACCTCGGCCGAGAGATCGGGCTGGGTGACGTTCGCTCCGCTGACGATCAGAGCGTCGAGTCCGAGCTCGCGAATCGTCTCGAAGGGCTCGTAGTGCCGCCGGATGTGCTCGGCTGCCGCCGGTGAACGCGGGATGGCGTCGAGGGTGAAGGGGTGTACGTGAAACTGCGAGATCGGGTTGCTCGAGCCGACCAGGCGGAAGAACTGCCGCTCCGTCGCCTCGAGCGCCGCGTCCGGCATCATGTTGAGGAGTCCCACGTGCAGCGTGCGGATGTCCTGCGAAGCCGCCCGCTCCGGCGAGAGCACGCGGTTGCCCTCGCGTCGCAGACGCTCGTAGGTGGGCAGCGCGTTGTGGGCAACGAGCGGCACCGAGTCAGTTCCCGCCCAACGCGTCGCCGATCAGCCGCTCGAAGCCCGCCACGTCCTGCACCTCGAACGCGTCGCGGGCGGCGACGGTGTAGCCGTAAGTCCGGGCGATCCGGCGATAGCGTGGCACCCGCGCCCGGAACAGGTGGGGGAATACCCAGGTGACGAAGTCCGCCGGATCGATCTCGGCGACATAGTCGACGCCCCGCTCCTCGCGGTAGCGCGCAAGGTACTCGTCGAGAAAGGGCTCGCGGTAGTAGAGCGGCTTGGGGTCGGCCTTCGCCCGTTCGATCAGGAAGCGTTCATCCGCGGGGCTCGCCTCGATGTAGACGATCAGACTGCGCTCGGCGATGTCGGCGATGACCGCCTCGTCGTCGATCTCGCAGAAGCTGCCGCTCGCGTCGTTCAGGAAGTGTGGGTAGCCGTAGATCGCGCGCGCCTTGTCGACGAACTCGCCCACGTCCCGCATCGCTCGAACCTCGGCATCGAGATGCAGCCGCTGGCGGCGCTTGAACTCCTCCAGCGCCAGCCCGTCACGCTCGGGATCGCCGAGCATGCCGAGGAACATCGAGAGCGGCTTCAGGTGATCGACCGTGATGTTGCTGCCGACGTAGATCGAGTCCGAGCGCAGGAGCTCACGCAGGAACGGCACCTCCATGGCGCGACGCTTGACGTCGTCGAGGATCGGCTCGTCGAGATAGCGCGTGCCGATGCGGTAGTCCACCGAATAGTGGAACCAGTCGTCATCCCGGAGCATGTTCGCCAGACGCGTCTTGCCCACGCCGGACATGCCGAGCAACGTGATGCGCTTCTCCGGCCAGGCGAGAAACGTCTCGCGGTTCATGCGCACGTCGACGTCCTCTCCCGGCCCTACCCGTCAGGCGCCGAAGGTGTCGCAGGCCTGCGGGTCGCCGGTTTCCAGCCCCTTGTACAGCCATTGCTGACGCTGCTCGGAGGAGCCGTGCGTGAACGCCTCGGGTCGCACCTGCGCGCCGGCCCGACTCATCAGCGCGTCGTCGCCGATCCGGGCCGCCGCGTTCATGCCTTCCTCGAGGTCGCCCGGCTCGAGCAGCTGCCGGTCCTTGTGCGCGTGATGCGCCCACACGCCTGCATAGCAATCGGCCTGCAACTCGGCACGCACCGACAGGGCATTCGCCTGCGGCTTGGGCAGCTCGCGCTGACGCCGCTGCACTTCCATCGACACCCCGAGCAGGTTCTGGATGTGGTGCCCGACCTCGTGGGCGAGCACGTAGGCCTGCGCGAAGTCGCCGCCCGCGCCCATTCGCTGCAGCTCCCGGAAGAAACCGAGGTCGATGTAGACCTTGTCGTCGCCCGGGCAGTAGAACGGGCCGGAGGCTGACGTGGCAGAGCCGCAGGCGGACTGCACGCGATCCTCGAACAAGGTCAGCACCGGCGGACGGTAGGTGTCTCCCGAGCGGGCGAACAGCTTGGTCCAGGTGTCCTCGGTGTCACCCAGGATACGGGTGATGAAGTCGGTGGCCTCGTCGTTGTTCCGCACCTGGCCGGCCGGCGCCGGACCGAGCGCACCGCCGCCGGACAGGCCGCTGCTGCCGGCGCCGCCGAGAAACGGCGTGAGATCGATGCCGAAGAAGAGACCGATGAGCAGCACGACGACACCGCCGATGCCGCCGAGCTTCAGGCCGCCACCACGTCCGCCGGGCAGGCGCATCCGTGAGCCGCGACCGCCGCGCCGATCGTCCACGTTGCGGCTGCGCCGCGCGTTCTTCCAGCGCATGAAGGTCTCTCCCGAACGTCGCATTACGTCCCGGACGCACGGGGCGGCGCGCCGGGATGTGGGTGCTAGATTGTGCCACGTTGTCTGACGTGGAACCGCGCGCCACCCGCCCATGGGCATTCTTTCCCCACCGTCCGGACCCGGCGGCGACACCCCGCCCCTGATCGACAGTCACGTCCACACCGACGACGATCGGCTCGAGCCCGATCGGGAGGCGCTGCTCGGCGCCGCCCGGCGCGTGAATATCGTCGCGCAGGTGATCCCGGCGACGAGTCAGCGCCGATGGCCACGCATCAAGGCGCTGTGTGCCCCCGAACCGGATCTCTTCGCCTGCTACGGCCTCCACCCCTGCTTTCACGACGAGCACACCGAGCAGCACCTGACGGAGCTGCCCGCCTGGCTCGGTCGCGAACGTCCGGTCGCGGTGGGCGAATGCGGCCTCGACTACTTCACGGCCGGGGCCGACAAGGCAGACCAGCAACACCTGTTCGCCGCGCAGCTCTCGCTGGCGCGCGAGTTCGACCTGCCGATCGTGGTGCACGCGCGGCGCGCGGTCGAGGACGTGATCCGCATGGTGCGGGCTTCCGGCCACTACAACGGCCTCGTGCACAGCTTCAACGGCAGCCCTCAGCAGGCGCACCGTCTGATCGATCTCGGCTACCGCCTGAGCTTCGGCGGCGCGGTGACCTTCGAGCGCGCTCAGCGGCTGCGCGCGCTGGTCGCCTCGCTGCCGCTCGAGGCGATCCTGCTCGAGACGGACGCCCCCGACCAGAGCGACGTCACCCACGACGGACAACGCAACGAGCCGGCATGGCTGGTGGACGTGTGGCGGGCGGTCAGCGCGCTGCGCGACGAGGATCCGGACACGGTCGCCCGCGTGACCACGGCGAACGCGATCACGCTGTTCGGCCTGCCCGTGACGAACGCTGCCGGCACGCGGGCGTCCGAGCCCGCCTGAGCGACCGGCTCGCGCGACTACGGCTCGAAGCGGTAGTCCGTCGTGAACGAGACGGCGGCCCCTTCGGCCTGCACGGTCGCGCTGGCGGTGCTGTCCAGATCGGACAGGAGCTCGAGCGACAGCGAGGAACCGTCGTCGACGGCTATCTCGAAGGCGGCTTCCGCCCGCGGCTCTCGGTCCCCGCGCGCGTCGCGCACGATGCGACCTTCTCGGGTCAGGTCGACCCCGGCCGCTCCCAGGCGTCCGCCGGTTACCGTGGTGTCGTCGTCGAAGGTCAACGTGAGTATCTCGCGGCAATCGTCGGTGCCGGCCCGGCTCGGCACCACTTCGCGAAGGAGTTCGTGATCCGCGTCGGTCGCGCTGGTGGTCTCGTCGTCCCGGATGATCAGCGCCGTCTCGATTCGGTGAGCGAGCACCGATTCGGTGCGTTCCCCGACGCAGGTCGTGCTGGCCTGCGAAGTCAGGCTCCGGCGAGTCGTGCCGGTCATCGTCACGCTGCTCCCGCCCTCGACCACTCGCAGACCGTCGTAGTCGAACTCGATCATCTCGTTCGACCCGACTCGAAGACTGTCGGCGAGAGCGGTCCTGACCAGCCGTCCGTCCAGCACCGACCCGTCGATGACGCAGCGCTCGAAGACGACGGCGTGCGTCGTGCTGCCGGTAGCGGCTTCCGTCGACACGTCGAGCTGCCCGCCGCCCGGGCACCCGAGTTGGCGCACGGCCGCGTCGCTGCCGTCACCGGCCGCCTCGAGGACGACGGCGACGGCGGTGTCCAGATCGAGATAGGCGGCGACGTATTCACCCCTGACCAGCGGCTCGGCGAGTTCGCGCAGCGCGACATGACCGAGACGCCCGAGCAGCGTGCCGGCCGCGGGGTCCGGCTCGGCGAACGCGGCACTGTCCTCGGTGCCGCCGTCGGCGAAGGCCGATGGCAGCTCGGTCGTCGACGGGGACGGGGACGGGGACGGGGACGGGGACGGGATGGTCGCACCGGGGAGCGCCTCGGCGCCCTGAGTCGTGCCGGTCGGAACGGCGCCGTTCTCCGGCACGGTGGCGAACGGATCGGCGAACACGACGGGCTCGCGGGATGCCGACGGCGTGACGGGCAGCTCGCCGGTGGCACTGCCGCAGGCGACGAGCAGGGCACCGGGCGCGAGCGCGGCGAGCGGGAAGAGCGTCTGTTTCATGGGGCGGGGCCTCCGTGGCGACACGCGCCGGAAGCACACGGCATTCACGCTTCGTGCCGACGGGCCCGGCTCAGGCCTCGGCGGGCAGCGACGCGGCGGGCCCGCGGATCTCCGCCATGCGCGCCTCGATGCGCCGCTCGGTCTCGGCGATCAGTGCGGCCGGCGTCTGCCCGTCGGACGGAATGGCGGGCAAGACGCTGACCGTGATCGTCCCGGGACGCTTGACGAAGCCCATGCGCGGCCAGAACTCGCCGGAGTTCGTCGCCACCGGCAGGATCGGGTAGCCGGTGCGCGCCGCGACGATCGCACCGCCGATCCGGTAGTCGGGCACGGCATCGACGGCCTGCCGCGTGCCCTCCGGGAAGATGATCACCCAGCGATGCCGCGCGAGCCGATCGCGCGCCTGCTCGACCATCTGCGAGATCGCCGAGCGGCCCGACTTCCGGTCGATCAGGATGAACTTCAGCGACCAGAGGCCCCAGCCGAAGATCGGGATGCGCGCCAGGGAGCGCTTGGCGACGTAGACGGCCGGGAAGAACAGCATCGCCAGGAAGTAGGTCTCCCAGGTCGACTGGTGCTTGCACAGCACCACGCACGGGGTATCGGGGATGTTCTCGCGCCCGTCCACCTGCCAGCCCACTCCGCAGATCAACTTCAGCCCGTGGATGTTCAACTTGATCCAGAACACCGCGACCGGGTAGGCGATGGCGTAGGAGACGAGGCCGAGCAGAACGATCGGAATACCGAGCACGAGCGTGACGACGATCTGCCAGATCCAGAAAACGGAACTCCGCACGATGCCGACGAGCTGGCCCTGCCCGCCTGCCGGGCCGCTCACGCCGCGCCCTCCCCGTCCGGATCGAGCAGCGCGTCCACACAGGCGGCCAGGTCGTCGTGTGCGGGGATGTGCTCGAGCCCGAGGTTGTCGTCGAGCGTGACCTGACCCTTGCCCGTCCGCACGAGCATCGGGCGGGCGGCGACGGCCATCGCCGCCTGCACGTCCCGCAGCGAATCACCGACCATGACGACTTCGGTCAGTGCGACGTCGAGCCGGCTCGCGATCGAGTAGAGCATCCCCGGTGCCGGCTTGCGACAGTCGCAGCGGTCGGCGGCCTTGTGCGGGCAGAACGCGACGACGTCTATGCGACCGCCCACCTCCTTGACGAGTTCGTGCATGCGCCGGTGAATCGCGTGCAACATGTCGAGCGCGAGCACGCCGCGCCCGATAGCCGACTGGTTGGTCGCCACCGCCACGTGCCAGCCGTGCTGGTGCAGGCGCCCGATGGCCTCGAGGCTGCCGGGCAACGGCACGAAGTCGTCGGGGCCGGCGATCGGAGTGCCCGGGTCCTCGTTGATCACGCCGTCGCGATCGAGGACCACGAGCTTCACTCGCCGTCTCCGCGCACGTCGAGCCGGGAGAGCTCCGCGGTGAACCCGCACAGCGTGGCGACCTGGCGCAGCAGCGCGAGGCGGTTGTCTCGCAAGCGCCGGTCCTCGGCCATGACCATGACCGTGTCGAAGAAGGCATCGACCGGCTCGCGCAGCGTGGCCGTCGCCGCCATCGCACCCGCGTAGTCGCGTTCGGCAAAGCGTTCCTCGATGTCGGGGCGGACGGCGTCCAGCGCGTCGGCCAGCGCGCGTTCCGCCGGTTCGGTCAGAGCGTCGGCGTCCACCGCGTCCGGGATCGACGTCGCGGCCTTCCGGAGGATGTTGCCGATGCGCTTCGTCGCCGCGGCGAGCGACGCCGCGGCCGGCGTCGTGCGGAAGCGCTCGATCGCCACGAGACGGGCATCGATGTCGAGCGGGTGGGACACCCCCTTGGCGAGGACCGCGTCGACGGCGTCCGCGCTCGCACCACGCTCGACGAGGTGACCGCGCAGGCGCTCGACGACGTAGGCGACGATGACCGGCTCGGCGATGTCGTCGACCCGACCGGCGTAGCCACGGGCGGCCGCGGCGATCAGGGCCGCGACATCGATGTCGAGCCCGCCACCGTTCGCCCCGCCCTCTCGCAGGATGCGCACGATGCCGAGGGAGGCGCGCCGCAGCGCGAACGGATCCTTCGCGCCGCTCGGCACCAGCCCCTGCCCGTGGATGCCGACCAGCGTGTCGACCTTGTCCGCGAGCGCGAGCGTCTGCGCAACGGCGTTCGACGGCAGGGCCGCACCCGCCTGCTTGGGGAAGTAGTGCTCTTCCATCGCGACGGCGACCGCCGGGGGATGGCCGTCCCGCGCCGCGTAGTAGCGACCCGCGATGCCCTGCATCTTCGGCAGTTCCTCGACGATCGCGCTGACCAGATCGCTCTTGCACAGCCCGGCGGCCAGACGCGTCTCGTCGGCGTCCGCGCCGGTCATCGGCGCGAGCACCGTGACCAGCGATTCCAGCCGTTCGACCTTGTCGCCGACGCTGCCGAGCATCTCCTGGAACAGCACCCGCGAGAGCGCGGGGCGGAGCGACGCCAGCGTGCGCTCACGGTCCTGATTCCAGAAGAACATCGTGTCGGCGAAGCGCGGACGGATGACGCGCTCGTTGCCATCGACGACGATCGCGGGGTCTCGCGACTCGATGTTGGCGACGAACACGAAGGCGTTCATCAGCTCGCCGCCCGCGTCGCGCAACGCGAAGTAGCGCTGGTTCTCCTCCATGGTCTGGATCAGCGCCTCGGCGGGAATCTCGAGGAAGCGCTCGTCGAAACGGCCGGCCAGCGCCACCGGCCATTCGACCAGGGACGTGACCTCGTCGACGAGCGCCGCGTCCATGACGGCGACGCCGCCGGCCTCGGTCGCCACGCGTTCCACCTGGTCGACGACGCGGGCACGACGCACCCCGACATCGGCCATCACGTTGGCGCGCTCGAGCGCGTGCTCGTAGTCGGACGGATCGTCGAGGTAGATCGCCACCGGTGCATGGAAGCGATGGCCGTAGGTCACGTTCCCGGCGGCGAGATCGAACAGCGAGAGCGGCAGGATCCCGGACCCGTGCAGGGCGAGCAGCCAGACGACCGGGCGCAGGAATTCCGCCTCGCCCGCGCCCCAACGCATGCGGCGCGGCATCGGCATGCCCTGCACGATGCCGGGCAGCGCCGCATCGACGATGTCGGCGAGCGACGCACCGGGGCGTCGCTGTCGAACGACGATCCATTCGCCCTTGGGCGTCTCGAGCGTCGCGACATCGTCGACGCTCGCGCCGGCGGAGCCGAGGAAGCCGGCCAGTGCCCTGGTGGGCTGCCCGTCGGCGTCATAGGCCGCCGCCAGCGCGGGGCCCTTTCGTTCGACGTCACGATCCGGCTGACGCGCCGCCACCTCGGGAAAGCGCACGGCGATGCGGCGCGGCGTCGCGAACACCGCGCTGCCTGCCAGATCACCCGGGCCATTCGGGCCACTCGCCTCGACGAGCTTCGCCGCCACCAGCACGTCGCACAGCTGGCGCTGCAGGGACTCGGCCATCGGCACGACGGAACCTGCCGGCAAGTCCTCGCAGCCGATCTCGATCAGCAACTCAGCCACGGGCGCCGTCTCCCGTCGCGACCGCATCCATCGGGCCGTCCGCCGATCGATCGTCAGCCGCCGCATCGTCCGACGCCGCGGCGCGGAGCATCGGGAAGCCGAGCGACTCGCGCCGTTCGAGCCAGCACTCGGCGACCCGGCGCGCGAGGGAGCGCACGCGCAGGATGTAGCGCTGGCGCTCGGTCACCGAGATGGCGTGACGGGCGTCGAGCAGGTTGAAGGCGTGGGAGGCGGCCAGCACGCGTTCGTAGGCCGGCATCGGCAGCGACGCCTCGCACAGTCGCGCGCAGTCGGCCTCGCACTGCTCGAACTCGCCAGCGAGGAAGGCCGTGTCGGCGTGCTCGAAGTTGTAGCCCGACTGCTCGACCTCGTTCTGGTGGAACACGTCGCCGTAGGTGACGACGCCGCTCGTCGTGCGTCCCCAGGCGAGGTCGTAGACGCTCTCGACGTTCTGGATGTACATGGCCAACCGCTCGAGCCCGTAAGCCAGTTCGCCGAGCACCGGCTTGCAGGCCAGCCCTCCGCACTGCTGGAAATAGGTGTACTGGGTGACTTCCATGCCGTCCATCCAGACTTCCCAGCCGAGGCCCCAGGCACCGAGCGTCGGCGACTCCCAGTTGTCCTCGACGAAGCGGATGTCGTGTTCCAGCGCATCGAAGCCGAGGGCGGCGAGCGAGCCCAGGTAAAGCCCCTGCATGTCCGCGGGCGAGGGCTTCATCGCCACCTGGAACTGGTGGAAATGCTGGAGGCGGTTGGGGTTGTCGCCGTAGCGACCGTCGGTCGGACGGCGGGAGGACTGCACGTGGCAGGCGTGCCAGGGCTCGGGACCGATGGCGCGCAGGAAGGTCGACGGGTGGAACGTGCCCGCCCCCATCTCCATGTCGTAGGACTGCTGCACGATGCAACCTCGTGCCGACCAGTAGTCCGCGAGGGCGCGGATCATGCCCTGGAACGTGCCGATGTCGTTCTCGACGACCGCCTCTGCCATCTGCCTGTCACGTGCCTCGCGGGGAGCCCGCCAGTGTACCCGGCCGGCACGCGGCTCGCCCCGGACGCCCGTGGGCGACTAGCCGACGAGGTGACGTCGTTCGATACCCGTTGCCACGTCCCGGCCGCGGCGGCTGACCGCGAAACCGGCGCGCGGATCCATCCCGACGTCGATCGGTGGACGCGCTACCGCGACCGCGAACCCGCGGGCAGTTGCGCTAGACTGCGACGGACGCGATCAACGACACCCGCTCGCGCACTCATTCGGTGCATCAGGTCGGCGACTTGCACGAATCCAGTGCGGCGCGACCGAGTGGCGATCGTGCAAGCCGTTGTTTCCCAGGCAGTTGGCGCCGATGCGGCGTTGGTACGCGCCCTGCACCACCATGCCGACCGAGGCGCTTCGGCTGCCTCTCGATCTTCCACAAATCATCCGAGGAGCCCGATACATGTCCGCGAGCGACGTTCTCAAGACCATCAAGGACAACGACGTCAAGTTCGTCGATTTCCGCTTCACCGACCCGCGCGGCAAGGAGCAGCACACTTCCGTCCCGGTGTCGCAGTTCGAGGAAGACGTCTTCGAGGACGGTCAGCCGTTCGACGGCTCGTCGATCGCCGGCTGGAAGGGCATCAATGCCTCGGACATGCTGCTGATGCCGGATGTCGACACCGCGGTGCTCGACCCGTTCACCGAGGAGTCCACGCTCAACCTGCGCTGCGACATCGTCGAGCCGGACACCATGGAAGGCTACGAACGCGACCCGCGCTCGGTCGCCCACCGCGCCGAGGCCTACCTGCAGTCCACCGGCATCGCGGACACCGCCTACTTCGGCCCCGAGCCCGAGTTCTTCGTGTTCGACGACGTCCGCTGGAAGACCGACATGTCCGGCATGAGCTACCAGATCGACTCGGACGAGGCGGACTGGAACACCAACAAGAAGATGGACGGCGGCAACACCGGCCATCGTCCGCGCGTCAAGGGCGGCTACTTCCCGGTCCCGCCGGTCGATTCCCTCAACGACCTTCGTGCGACGATGTGCATCGTGCTCGAGCAGATGGGCGTCATCCCCGAAGTGCATCACCACGAAGTCGGCACCGCTGGCCAGTGCGAGATCGGCACCAAGTTCGACACCCTGGTGAAGCGCGCCGACGGCGTGCAGATCCTCAAGTACGTCGTCATGAACGTGGCCCACCAGTACGGCCGCACCGCGACCTTCATGCCCAAGCCGATCGTCGGCGACAACGGCAGCGGCATGCACGTGCACCAGTCCCTGTTCAAGGGCGGCGAGAACACCTTCTCGGGCGACCTCTACGGCGGACTCTCCGAGACGGCGCTGCACTACATCGGCGGCATCATCAAGCACGCCCGCGCGATCAACGCCTTCTCCAACGCCTCGACGAACAGCTACAAGCGGCTCGTCCCGGGCTTCGAGGCGCCGGTCATGCTCGCCTACTCGGCCCGCAATCGCTCGGCGTCGATCCGGATCCCGTACGTCGGAAATCCCAAGGGTCGTCGGATCGAGGCGCGTTTCCCCGATCCGACCGGCAATCCCTACCTCGTGTTCTCCGCGCTGATGATGGCGGGCCTGGACGGGATCCAGAACAAGATCCACCCCGGCGACGCGTCGGACAAGGATCTGTACGATCTGCCCCCCGAAGAGGCGGACAAGATCCCGCAGGTCTGCCACTCGCTCGATCAGGCGCTCGAGGAACTCGACGCCGATCGCGGCTTCCTGACCAAGGGCGGCGTCTTCACCGATGACCAGATCAACGGCTACATCGATCTGAAGATGGAGGAGGTCACGCGCCTCCGCATGTCGACCCACCCGGTCGAATTCGACATGTACTACAGCCTCTGACCCTCGGGGGTCGGACCGGCAGTACGAAGGGCCCCGCAAGGGGCCCTTTCTCGTTGGAGCACGTGAACACTCTTAAGGCTAGTCCGGTCCGGCACGCCCGGCTTCCTTGCTAGATTGGCGCCGCGGTTCCCGGAAGACCGACGCCCGGCTCCGTCACGGAGCGCGCCCGGCGTACGGACACCCGGCTTCCGGCGTGCTGTCGAACACCCATCGCGCAGACGCGTCGACACCCTGACGGAGCGTAAGCATGAAAGTGATTTCCGGAGTATCCATTCTCTTGCTCGCGGCTGGCGTGACGGGCTGCGAATCGTCCGACGACACGACCGACCCGGTGGTGAGTCAGCCCGTCGACGACGTCGCGGCCCTAAACATCGTCAGCCGCTTCGATGTGGACGACGATGGCTGGCTGATCGAAGGCGATGCGCAGGGCGGCAGCGCGTCACCCACGCACGAGCCTGCGCTCGCGGACGCGAGCGCTCACATCACGGCGGACGACAATGCGACCGGGGGCACCTGGTACTTCTCGGCACCGTCGAAGTTCACGGGTAACCTGATCGACTTCTACGCCGGCACGCTCGCCTTCGAACTGAAGACGACGAGCATCGCTCGCCCGTTGGAGGAACCGGACGTGATCCTGAACTCGGGTGAACTCGAGATCAGCACGGGGATTCCCATGCCGCCGGAGATGCTGTTCACCCCCTACTCGCTGCCGTTGACCGAAGCGAACTGGGTGGATGCCGACGGCGAATCGATCGACGTCAACACATTCACCGCGGTGCTCATGAACCTGGAGCGCCTTCGCATTCGGGGCGAATACAACATCGGCGCCGATTCGGGCGGACTGGACAACGTCGTCCTGTCCATCGCGGGACAGTAGACGAGACTCCCTGTCGAGCGGACGCCCGACTGTCGGGCGCTCGATGCGCCCGAAGGCGTTCTCGCGACTCGGTCCGGATCCTGCTGCGCAGGTCGCATGACGATACCTCCCGCCCACCCGGCCCGGCGGCCGACCTCGCCACGGAATCGAGCCGCGTGCCTTCGGGCCATGCGGGTCGGCAGCGTCGCGCTGGCCATCCTCGGCGTCCTGCCCCCATCGGCGCAGGCCGAGCGCGGCGCGATCTACCGCACCACGCAGCCCGACGGGACGGTGGTCTTCACCGACCGACCGGCGCCGGACGCCGAACGCCTCGAGACCCGTGCGCTCGGGACCTCGACCGGACCTGACGGCGGTTCGGCCGACGCACCGGGCGGCGCCGGCGACCGGGCTGTCCGCGAGAGCGGTGTCGTCGAGCCCGGGGCAGGTATCGTGAACGAGCCTCGGCCGGCGGGCACCGGAGGCGCCACGGACGGCACGCTCGCCCCGTCGGTCGCGCCGGCGCCGTCCTCCCCGGCGACCGGCGAGGTGCTCGCGCCCACGCTCGACGGCGAGGTGGATCGGGTCGAGATCGCCTCCCCGCCACCAGACGCGACGCTGCTCGACCCGACCGGACCGCTGCTGGTCGAGATCGGCACCGCACCCGGCTCGCTGGCCGCCTCGGGACTCGTCGCCGAAGCCCTCGTGGACGGTGAGGTGGTCGCGAGCGGCGAGTCGTCCACCTTGGTGATTCCCCCGCTCGAACGCGGCACGCACGAACTGCGGATCCGACTCGTCGATGTCGACGGGGGCGTCGTCGCCGAGTCGGAGAGTCAGCCGCTGCACGTGCGGCGCACCACGGTCGCCTCGGGGGACGACGACCGCTGAACGATCCGTGCGGTATCGTGCTGGCTACGGGATGCCCCCTGTCGGTGCGCCATGACGTCCGGGATGCACTACAATAGTGCGCCGGCCTGTCTCGCTCTGAATCGGCAGTGATCGCAAGCAATTGATTCCGTTGGTCATTTCAGCTGGCTGAGCCACTGAACCGGTCGCCTCGCGGGGGAGCGCAACTTGCAGCACCACGTCGTGTCCCTCGCCCCCCCAACCGCCGCCGATGCGGCGGATCCGCTGCTCGACGCGCTGGCGACCGCGGTCATCCGTCTCGACGGCAACCTTCGCCTGCAATCCCTGAACGCGGCCGCTGAACAGCTGCTGGGCATCAGCGCGCGGCGCGCCGTCGGTGAGCGGTTGACGCGGCTCGTGACCGTGCCGGATCCGCTGTTCACGCGCCTGCGGGACGCGATCCCGAACGATCGTCCGTGGACGGAACGGCAGGTCTCGATCGAGCCGCATGGCCGGGAGCCGCTGCTCGTCGACTGCGTGGCCTCCCCGCTACGGCCGAACGACGAACCGGCGGGCCTGGTGCTGGAGCTGTACGCCGTGGACCGGGCCTCTCGCATCGCGCGCGACGAGGCGATGAAGGTGCAGCAGGAGCATGCCCGCTCACTGCTCCGCGGGCTGGCGCACGAGATCAAGAATCCGCTCGGCGGGCTGCGAGGCGCCGCCCAGCTGCTCGACCGTCAGCTGCACGACCCGGACCTTCGCGACTACACCTCGGTGATCATCCGCGAGTCGGACAGACTGCAGGGTCTGATCGATCGGATGCTGGGACCGGTCGGCCGTCCGCGCGCGGAACGGGTCAACCTGCACGAGGTGCTCGAGCACGTGCGCACCATCGCGACCGTGGGCGCCCCCTCGGGCATCGCGCTGCAGATCGACTACGACCCGAGCATTCCGGAGTGCCTGACCGATCGCGATCGGCTCGTGCAGGTCCTGCTGAACGTCGTCGGCAACGCCCTGAACGCGCTCGGCAAGCGCGGCGCGATCACCTTCCGATCGCGGGTGCACGGCAACTTCACGATCGGCGGGCGCCGCCATCATCTCGTCGCCTCGCTCGAGGTGCACGACGACGGCCCCGGCGTACCGCCGCCGCTGATCGATCAGATCTTCTACCCGATGGTCACCGGCACCGAGCACGGCACCGGCCTCGGCTTGTCCATCGCGCAGTCGACGATGAACCAGCTCGGCGGTCTGATCGAATGCCGCAGCGAGCCCGGCGACACCGTGTTCACGGTGTTCGTCCCGATCGTGTTGCCCCCGGACGAACCCCCGTCGGACATCGCACCCGAATCGGCATCGGCCCTTCCGCCTTCACCGACACCTGCCGCATGAGCGACGAACACGTCTGGGTCATCGACGACGACAGCTCGATCCGCTGGGTGCTCGAGAAGACGCTTCGGCAAGCGGGCATGCAGGTCAGCGCCTTCGAGTCGGCCGACGAGGCGCTCGAGCTCGTCCGCGCCAACGCCTTGCCACCGGACGCGATCGTCAGCGATGTCCGCATGCCGGGCTCGGACGGGCTGTCGCTGATGCGGCAGCTGAAGGCGAGCCAGTCGGAGACACCGGTCCTGATCATGACCGCGTTTTCCGACCTCGACAGCACCGTCGCCGCCTTCGAGGGCGGCGCATTCGAGTACATTCCCAAGCCGTTCGATGTCGACGATGTCATCGACCAGGTGCGGCGTGCCTGTGCCTCGCGACAGGAATCGCGTGACGGGATCGTCGCGTCGGCCGTCCGCACCGGCGGCACGCGCGCAGCGAACGGAACCGCAGCGACGTCCAGGCAAGGTTCACGACGCGTGGGCACGGCGGTCGGCCGCGCATCCGTCCGAGCGTCACCCGGTACCGACATCTCGCTGGACGACGCCACGGAACTGATCGGCGACGCCCCGGCCATGCAGGCGGTATTCAAGGCGATCGGCCGCTTGTCCCGCTCACGCATCACGGTGCTGATAAACGGCGAATCGGGCACCGGCAAGGAGCTGATCGCGCGCGCCCTGCACCGGCACAGCCCGCGCGAGGCGCGCCCGTTCGTCGCGTTGAACATGGCCGCCATTCCCCACGACCTGATGGAGTCCGAACTGTTCGGGCATGAACGCGGCGCCTTCACCGGTGCGCAGAGCACGCGCATCGGGCGCTTCGAGCAGGCGGACGGCGGCACGCTCTTTCTCGACGAGATCGGTGACATGCCGGCGACGCTGCAGACGAGGCTTCTGCGCGTGCTGGCCGACGGTCAGTTCTACCGCGTCGGCGGGCATGTGCCGATGACCGTGGACGTGCGCATCGTCGCCGCCACCCACCAGAACCTCGAGGCGCTGGTCGAGGAGAAGCGCTTTCGGGAAGATCTCTTCCATCGCCTGAACGTCATCCGCATCGAGGCGCCACCCCTGCGCGAGCGACGCGAGGACATTCCGCGCCTGCTGGAGCACTTCCTCGAGAGCGCCGCCGCCGAGCTCGACGAAGAGCCGAAGGTCATGACCACCCGCTTCGCCGCCCACATCGCCTCCCTGCCCTGGCCGGGCAACGTGCGGGAACTTCAGAACACCGCTCACTGGCTGACCGTGATGGCGGGCGGCCGCGAACTCGAGATCGAGGACCTGCCACCGACGTCCTCGCACGACAGCGCGTCGACGAGCGACAACGACTGGGAGGTCGGCTTCCGCCACTGGGCGAACCGTCAGCTGCAGGCGGGCGAGAGCGACCTTCTCGGCAAGGCGACGCCCACCATGGAACGCATCCTGATTCGCTGCGCACTCGACCGCACGCAGGACCGGCGCCAGGAAGCGGCGAAGCTGCTCGGCTGGGGACGGAACACGTTGACGCGGAAGATTCGGGAGCTGGGGCTGGAGTGAGAGGGGTCCTTCGCTGGCGAGGTCGGCAGACCCTCTCCTCGGTCGTCATCGACCCCCCAGCGCGTGCACGTCCGTGTCGCGCTCGTCCGGTCGTGCGCGTCGGCGCGTACCGCTCGACCTCGCCAGGATCAGCGTTCGTGCATCACGCGACTCATCGTTCGCCGAACGTTGCAGGCGACCGATGATGTCACCGGCCTCGCATGCGGACGCTTCCGAGCGGGCGGGCGGCCGGATCTCCCCTCGCAGGAACAGGAACACGATGAGCGTGAGGACCAACAGCACGCCCTGCCCGACGCGGGCATCGGCGGCCACCGGCAATCGCTTGCCGATCGACTCGGAGGCCATCGGGATGGCCCAGCGAAAAGCAGCGACAGCCAGAACGACAGTCACCACCAGACTCGTCACCATCATCGCCCAGCCGGTCTCCAGGCGGTGAACGCCAGGCGCCTGGCTGCGTCGCGGCAGGCCAGCGCCGCCAACGTGTGCCATCGTGCCCTCCGGGCATTCGGGGCGCGTCAGGCACGGCGTCGCCTGCCACGCTCTTGCTCGAGCAGGAACGTGGTCGCCGCCGCTGCCGGCATCGGCCTGCCGATCAGATAGCCCTGCGCATGGTCGCAATCCATCGCATCGAGCATCGCCAGTTGCTCATAGGTCTCGATGCCTTCGGCGACGACGCTGAGGTCGAGCGCATGGGCCATCGCGATCATGGAGGCGACGATCGCGTGCATGCGCGGATCGGACTCGATGACTGCAACGAACGAGCGATCGATCTTCAACGAATCCAGCGGCAGGCTGGACAACTGCGACAGCGTCGTGAATCCGGTGCCGAAATCGTCCGTCCAGCGACACCCGAACGCCGCCCGCCCGCAGACGCTCCAGATCCTGCTGTGCGCGCTCGGGTTCGGCGAGCACCGACGTCTCCGTCAATTCGATCTGCAGACGCTAGCCACTCAGACCCGACGCCTCGATCGCCGACAGTGTCTCGTCGACGAGCCTTGCCGAGTTGAACTGCATGGGGGATACGTTGATCGCCAACGACACCGAACTCTGGCCGATCGCCTCCCAGGCCAGCAATCGCTCCAGCACGGTTCGCAACACGAATGGGGAGAGTGCATCGATCCAGGCGTCGGGCCCCCGGATCGTCCGAACGCCGTCGTTCCCGGCACCCGATGCACCGCCGGGCCGGCGCGCCGCTCGCGTCGACCCGCCAGGCGCGGCGCTGGCTCGCGCTCCGGTCGAGGAGGACGGCATGCCCCGGTTCCGCCACGATCCCGATCCGGACAGTTCCGGACAGGGACCTTCGGGCTCGCGCCGCGGCCGATGGGTCAGTCGCGCAGCACGCCCGCGCAGTCGGCGTGTCGCGACGTGACGTCCCATTCGCCGTTCCGGGTGCAGGCCGACGCGTAGGCGCGGTGCACGCGGAAGCGCCCGCCGTTGGCACGACCGTCGTCGAGCTTGCGGTCGAGTTCGGAAAGGATCGCCACGGGGATGTGGTTGCCCGTGTAGATCTCGTGCGCAGGCTCCGCCACGTCGACCGCCTGGGCGCTGTAGCTGATCTTGTAGTACCCGTTGAAGGGGTTCTTCGGGCAGCTGCTCGGGCCGCACTCGACGTCGGTCGAGCTACCGACGCCGGCACGGGCACCGTCGAAGTCGCCGCTGATGAAGCCCGCGAGCGCGAGTTGCTGCCAGACGCCGGCCCGTTCCTGCCCGTCGTCGATGCGTCCATTGCCGTTGCCCGAGAGGGCGGCGCTGTCGATCTGCGTCGTCGCGTTCGGGAAGTCGCCCGGCAGGGAGCGGTAACGCTCCTGGAAGGAGTACCAGGCGCTGCGGATGCCCGAGACCTCGCTCGACAGGGACCGCACACGGGCGCTGTCGATCAGCGCCTGCCCCTTGAAGACGCCACCGAGGATCAGCCCGACGACGACGAGCACGATCGCGATCTCGACGAGGGTGAAACCGCGGGCTCCGGACGAAACTCGCCTCGCCGGCTCGATGGCCCGGCGACGCGGGGGGCGACGGGCGCGGCGATCGCGCATCGAGGGGACGGCTGCTTTCCGCAAGGGAATGCCTCTGCTCATACCGGGATGCTGGTGCATGGTCGACCTCCGTGTCGGTGGATCCGTGTCGTTGAACGGGGCCGGCCGCCCCGGTGCGACGCTCCTGTCGCACGACTCGAGTGTCGGCGATGGGCGCGCCGCGGGCAAGCCCCCCCCGAGACCGGCCGCCGGCATGGACGAGGCGAACGGCGTGTCAGAAGGGCGCGCTACGGGGTACTCGCGGAAAAGGAATGGCGTCGCGCACGTTCTCCATGCCCGTGACGTAGTTGAGCACGCGCTCGAAGCCCATGCCGAAACCCGCGTGCGGGGCGGTGCCGAAGCGGCGAAGATCGCGGTACCAGTCGAGCTCGCCGACGAGACCCTGCTCGGCCAGGCGCAGGTCGAGCAGGTCGAGGCGCTCCTCACGCTGACTGCCACCGATGATCTCGCCGATGCCGGGTGCGAGCACGTCCATCGCCGCCACCGTACGCTCGTCGTCGTTCAGGCGCATGTAGAAGGCCTTGATCTCCTTGGGGTAGTTCATCAGGATCACCGGGCGACCGACATGCTCCTCGGCCAGCCAGCGCTCATGCTCGGACTGCAGGTCCGTCCCCCACTCGACCGGGTACTCGAACGCCTTTCCGGCCTTCTTCAGCAGCGCCACCGCGTCGGTGTAGTCCATGCGCTCGAACGTCGCCTCCGACACACTCGACAGACGCGTCAGCGCTTCCTTGTCGACGCGCTCGGCGAAGAAGGCCATGTCGTCCTCGCGCTCGTCGAGCACGGCGCGGAACAGCACCTTCAGAAAGTCCTCGGCCAGGTCGGCGTCGTCGGCCAGATCGGCGAAGGCGATCTCCGGTTCGACCATCCAGAACTCGGCGAGGTGCCGGCTGGTGTTCGAGTTCTCGGCTCGGAAGGTCGGCCCGAACGTGTACACGCGTGACAGCGCCAGCGCGTAGGCCTCGGCGTTCAATTGGCCCGACACGGTCAGGTAGGCCTCGCGGGCGAAGAAGTCCTTGTCGAAATCCACCCCGCCCTTGTCGTTCTTCGCCGGGTTCGCCGCGTCCAGCGTCGTGACCCGAAAGAGTTCGCCAGCCCCCTCGGCATCGCTCGCGGTGATCAGCGGCGTGTTCACCCAGAAGAACCCCCGTTCGTCGAAGTAGCGATGGATGGCGCTCGCGAGCGTCATGCGCACGCGCGAGATCGCACCGAAGGCATTCGTGCGGGGGCGCAGATGGGCGACCGTGCGCAGGTACTCGAAGGTGTGTCGCTTCTTGGCGATGGGGTACTGCTCCGGGTCGTCGATGCCACCGACGACGCTCAGGGATTCGACCTGCAGCTCGAGCGTCTGCCCCTTGCCCTGGCTCGGCACGAGCACGCCGCTCGCCTCGATGGCCGTTCCCGCCGTCACGTGGCGCGCCTCGCGCTCGTAGTTGTCGAGGGTCGCCGGCACGACGAGCTGCAGCGTGCCGAAGCAGGAGCCGTCATGGAGAGCCACGAAGCTCAGACCGGCCTTCGAATCGCGTCGACTCCGCACCCAGCCACGCACGGAGACCCGCTCGGTGTCCGGACCGATCGCCGCTGGCGACGGTGTGGCACCGGCGCCGGCACTGGCGCCGACGCCGCCCTCGGCACCTCCATCGGCACCTCCATCGGCACCTCCATCGGCACCTCCATCGGCACCTCCATCGGCATCGGCGGCGGCGGCATCGGCGGCGGTATCGGCGGCGGCCGCGTCAGCGGCGACGACCGGCTTGCGGGCGAGAAGATCGGCGATGGTGGGTCGAGCGAGATAGCGCATGGCGGCGAGTACGGCGTTGGCGACAAGGGGTTGACGACAAGGAGTCGGCGTCACGGCGTCGAGACGTCGCGCCCCGACGATGGACCGGCGACGACGGTTCCCGTGCGGTTCGGCTCAGATCACGGCGACCGGGCTGTGCAGGAAGGCATCCGCCGGCACGCGATCGTCATCCGCCGAGGTGCCTGCCAGGCGAGTGACGAGCCGGCCGAGCGTGTCCCAGGAACTGCCCGCGGACTGCCCCTTGATCTGCCGGTCGACGAGCGAACTCGCGGCCAGGAAGGACAGCCAGGCGGGCGCGGCATGCCGCTCCAGCGCGAGTTTCAGCGGTCCGGTTCGATTCTGCCAGACACCGGCGGTCTTCAGCGCGGCGTCCGGCGATACGCCTTCGGCCATCGACTCGGCCGCCCGCGCGCCCGCCCGAATCTCCTGCGCGAGTGACCAGAGCACCAGCACTTCCGACACGCTGCTCTCGCGCAGTCCCTGAAGAATGCGCAGCGCTCGGACGCCCTGCCCCTGCAGCGCTGCCACGGCGAGATCGGGCAAGGCGTAGCGGGCGCTGTCGGCGACGGCGGCGACGACCTCGTCCGCGCCGAGTTCGCCGACCGGGTAGAGCAGCGCCAGCCGCTCGACTTCCTGAGCGGCGGCCAGCAGGTTGCCCTCGACCCGTTCGGCGATCAGTTCGAGCGCCTCGGGAGACGGGTGCAGGCCCCTGGCCCGAAGCCTGCGCCCGAGCCAGGCCGGGAGCTGACCGGCCGGCAGCGGCTGCACCGCGACCGCCACGCCGACCTTGTCGATGGCCTTGAACCAGGCGCTGTTGCTCGCCGAGCGATCGAGCTTCGCGCTCGAGATCACGAGCAGCACATCCGGCGGCGGATTCGCGGCATAGGCCTTCAGCGCCTCGCCGCCGGCACGGCCAGGCTTGCCCGACGGCAGTCGGAGCTCGATCAGGCGCCGCTCGGCGAACAGCGAGAGACTGTCCGCGGACTCGCGAAAGCTCGCCCAGTCGGCGTCCTCGGTGGCGATCACGACCTCGCGCTCCTCGAACCCGCAGTCGCGGGCGTGGCGCCGCAACCGGTCGCCGATCTCGCCGAGCTGGAACGGCTCGTCGCCGTGGACCAGAAAGATCGGTGCGGTGCCGCCAGTGGCGGCTCCAGAGACCGTCGCGGCCGCCGCCCTGGTCAGATGGGCGTCGAGCTTGTCGGGGTAGAGCTTCATGTTGCGCGGTAGCATACGCTCTCGCGACCCACGCCCTGCGTCCCCACGCCCTTCGCCCCGAGGTCACTTCTTGTCGCCGAGCGCCCACCCGTCCGCCGACGCGCTGTTCGCGCTCGGCCGCAGCATCCTGTTCGAGATGGATCCCGAGCGCGCCCACGACCTCGCACTCGGTCTGCTCGACAAGCCGCTCGTGCGGCGTCTCATGCTTCGCCGCTACGCCCTCGAGCCGCATCCCGTCCGCCGGCTCGGCATCGACTTCCCGAACCCCGTCGGCCTGGCCGCGGGGCTCGACAAGAACGGCGACCACATCGATGCGCTCGGCGCGCTCGGCTTCGGTTCGCTCGAGATCGGCACGGTCACGCCGCGCCCGCAGGCGGGCAATCCGACGCCGCGCCTCTTTCGCCTCACGGCGCACGGCGCACTGATCAATCGCCTCGGCTTCAACAACAAGGGGGTCGATCATCTGGTCGAGCAGGTGCAGCGGCGTCGCTGGAACGGGCCGCTCGGCATCAACGTCGGCAAGAACGCGACGACGCCCATCGAGCACGCCGACGACGACTACGTGAGCGGCCTGGAACGGGTCTACCCCCACGCCGACTGGGTGACGGTGAACATCTCCTCTCCGAATACCGCCAACCTGCGCGAACTGCAACACGGCGATGCGCTGCAGCGGCTGCTGGCGCGACTGAAGGAGACCCAGTCGGGGCTCGCCACGCGGCACGGACGGCAGGTGCCGATCGCGGTGAAGATCGCACCCGACCTGGACGACGCCGGCCTCGATGCCTTCTGCGCGGCGGCCCGCGAGCACGAGATCGAGGCCGTGATCTCGGGCAACACGACCAACGGGCGCGAGCCGGTCCGACACCATCTGCACGCGCGCGAGACCGGGGGTCTGAGCGGTGCACCGCTGAAGCCGCTTGCCGACGACCGACTCGCCGGCGTCGCCGCGCGTCTTGCGGGCAGCGATGCCACGCTCATCGGCGTCGGCGGGATCGCCCGCGGCCGCGACGCGGCGCACAAGCTTTACCTCGGTGCGGATCTCGTTCAGCTCTACACCGGATTCATCTTCCACGGGCCAGCGCTGGTCCGCGACTGCGTGCGAGCGATCGCCGCCCCGACCGAGACCGCCTCATGACCACGATCGACGTCTTCAACGGCGATGCCGACGGACTGTGCGCGCTGCACCAGCTCCGCCTCGCCGAGCCGCGCGACGGCGTGCTCGTCACCGGAGTGAAGCGCGACATCGCGCTGGTGGCACAGGTGGAGTCCGTGCTCGGACGCGAGGTGGACGGCAACGACGAACTCACGGTACTCGACATCTCGCTGGACAAGAATCGCGAGGCGCTCGTCGCGCTGCTCGACAAGGGTGTCAGCGCCCGATATTTCGATCACCACTTCGCGGGCGATATCCCCGAGCGCGCGTCACTTGCCGCGCACATCGACACCGACGCCGAGACCTGCACCGGGCTGATCGTCAACGCGCATCTCGGCGGTGCGCATCTCGCCTGGGCCGTCACCGCCGCGTTCGGCGACAACCTGTTCGCGGCGGCCGCGACCGCCGCCGCACCGCTCGCCCTCGACGAGACGGCGCTCGCAACCTTGAAGACGCTCGGCACGCTGCTCAACTACAACGGCTACGGCGCGACTCTCGAGGATCTGTTCTTCCCGCCTGCCGAGCTCTACGCACGCGTCAAGCCGTACACCGATCCGCTCGACTTCGCCCGGGACGACGACGCATTCAAGACGCTGGATGCGGGCTATCGCGACGACATGGCGCGTGCCGAGGCGACGACACCCGCGCAGGCGGATGCGCGGACCGCGCTGTACGTCTTCCCGAACGAGCCCTTCGCCCGCCGCGTCGGCGGCGTCTACGCGAACGAGCTCGCCCAGCGCCACCCGGAACGCGCGCACGCGCTGCTGAGCGAGAGCGCGAGCGGGGACTACGTCGTCAGCGTGCGGGCACCGCTCGCGAATCGCACCGGTGCGGACGTGCTCTGCCGCCAGTTCGAGACCGGCGGCGGGCGCAAGGCCGCAGCCGGCATCAACCGCCTCCCCCCCGCCGACATCGAACGCTTCGCCGCCGCGCTCGCGGCGCAGTATTCGGCCTGACCGGGCGCGCCCCGGCCCGGTGTCGACGGCATGGCCGGCTCTTCACGTCCGAGCGGGTGACACGCGGCGCCGGGCGAACTATACGAAGGGTCGACACCACAGACGGACGCCTCTCCCGTGACAGCACCCATTCGACGACTCGCCGCGACGGCGAGCGTGCTCGCGCTCGCCGCTTGCGCCGGCGAGGACGGCACCACCCTCGGCCGCTTCTCCGTGACCGAGGATCTTGCCGAGGCGCGTGTGGAGGGCAGCGCGCTCGCGGCCCTGCCGGCCGGGGCCATCCTGCCGTTCGATCTCGACGTGCGTGGCGGACAGGGCTTTCCGTCCGAGGACGAGTTCGACTTCCTGACCCGCATCGAGATCACGGACATCACGCTGACGATCGCCCCGTCGTCGGAGGACCCCGAAGACGATGCGCTGGAGAACGGCCTCCCGGACGACTTCGAATTCCTCGACGCGATCGCCCTGTCGATCGAGGCCGAGATCGATGGCGAGCGTCGGAGCGTGGACATCGCGAGCGTGCCGGAGGGCGACGCGCGGTTGGCCCGAGGCAGCCGCAGCGTCACCTTGAGCACCACCGGCGAGAACCTCCTGCCGTTCGTCGAGGCGCCCGGCGGCTACCGCCTGGTCGCGGACGCGAGCGGCACACCGCCGCCGGATGACGTCGTGTTCGACGGCAGCGTGCGCTACCGCCTGTCGGTGGGCTTCCGCTGACGCACCGACGCCGCACGCCGCGCCTCACTCGCCAAGGGCGGTGCGCACGCGGGCGACGGTAAGCTTGCGGCGCTCGCTCACCGCGACGTCGATCAGCCGTTCGAGCACCGGCTGCAGCGTCGTCATGGTCGGTTCGAAGCGGCGGAAGAGGTAGTCGAGCACATCGTCGCCGATCGACAGGGAGCGTCGTTCCATGTCCCCTTTCAGGGCCTCCCGCAGCGATTCCCCCTCGAGCGCACCGACACGGAAGCGCGGCCCCAGATCGAGCAGGCGCAGCAAGTCCTCGCGGGCGAGCCCGAGTTCCTCCGGGGGACGATCGGCGGCGAACAGGAGCATCGTGTCGGCGGCACGGCAGCGCTCGATGCACAGGCAGAGATCGACCTCGGCGGCATGGCCGAGCCGCTGCAGATCGTCGATGCAGACGAGTTCGCACTGCTCGAGGCCGACGAGGGCATCCCGCTGTCCCGCCAGTTCGCCGGGGAGGTAGGCGATGCGGTAACCCCGCCCGCTCACACGCTGACAGGCCGCGCTCAGCAGATGCGACTTGCCGGCACCCTCGCCGCCCCAGAGAAAGATCTGTCGGTCGGCGGAGGAGCCCTCGACGAAGGCGTTGACGCTGCGATGCGCGACCGCGTTCGACACGCCGACATGGAAGGTGTCGAACGAGGTGGCCGGCGTCGCATCGAGCGACAGCGTCAGCTGTGGGTGCACGGCGGCGGGACTCAGCGCAGGTAGTCGAACGCCAGCTCGGCGTCGGGCGCAAGCGAGCGGTAGGTCGCGCGCTCGCGCCGCTGCGTGCCGGCGCGCCCGCCGCTCGCACCGCGATCGACGCGAGCATCGGGCGGAGCGACGTCGGGCGGGTCCACATCCGCCGCGCCGGCGTAGCGGTTATCTCCGGCGGCCGGGCGCCGGAAGGCGTCGTCCGATGCCTGACGCGCCTTGACCGGCGGGTTGGTCCGCCGCAGCCACGACAGCGAGTTCGCCGCCGCAGCGATCGCCGGCAAGGCGCCTCGCGGCACGACGGTGAAGGTCATGCCGCGCTCGTCGACCTCCTTGGGATAGACCGTGCCGACACCCGGCACGCCCTGCAGGAAATCCATCACGGTCGCGTACGCGGCCACCGATTCGAGTGCGCCGACCCAGACCAGGGCTTCGGTGTCGGACCCGGCGTCGCCGCCGTAGCGGTAGCTGTCGTCGCCGGACGCGGCGGCCGACAACCAGGCGAGCCCCTCCCGCAACGCCTCGTCGAGGCTGTCCGTGGTGAATCCGGTCTCCTCGACGGCAATGCCGGCGAACTTGGTCCAGCGTCCTTCCCACATGCCGAGCCCGTCGCGTGACAGCCGCCCGGCGATCACGACCGGCACCGCGTAGCGCTCCGAGGCGACCCGCAAGCGCTCGAGGCTCCCGCCGCGGAGCCGTTCCACGTCGAGCGTCGCGCGGTCCTCGTCGTCGCCGGTCGGGTAGCGGAGCGCAACGCCTCGCGCACCGGCGATCTCGCGCGCCCGCGCGCGGACGTTGAGCGCGGCCGGGTCGCTGACCATGATCTCGCGTCGGCCGTCCTCGATCAGCAACCAGACCAGCGCCTCGTCGACGGCGAGGAAGGGGTCCGTCGCCTCATCCGCCTCCGTCTCGCCCTCCGCATCCGCGCCGGCGTTCTCGCCGTCGCCCTCGATCAGGGCGCCGAGCAGAACGCGGTCGAAGGCGACCCGCATCAGCTGCGTCGCTTCACCGCTCGCGCGCACGGCGTCGCTCAGCGGCATGTCGGCGGGGATCAGGGTCCCGGGAGGGGGGATGCGGTAGTCGAAGCGCTCGACGAAGCGTTCGGCATCGCGGAGTCCGGCCCGCACGTCGTCACGGTTCAACAACGTCTTGTCGCCACTGTTGGCGAGCAGCACCGCGCGCATGGCGAGCGCCTGCGCCTCGCGCCGTTCCTCCGGCCCGCGATCGGCGACCGCGACCTCGCGACTCCAGGGGTCGTTGCGGGTCTCGAGCGCGGCCGTGTCCTGCGCCGTGGCCGGAGCCGACAGCACGAGCGCGGCCAGCAGCGCGAACACGGCGGCCATTGCGGGGAGGCGTATCATCCCCACATTGTGCAGTCCCCACCGGGGCAATGCCACCCGAGCGCACGATCCGGAGCCGCCCGACCGCATGACCGATACCGCTCGTCCCTCGGACCGCCGCCGCACCCTGACCTACGCCGATGCCGGCGTCGACATCGCCGCCGGCAACGCGCTGGTCGAGCGCATCAAGCCGCACGTTGCCCGCACGCACCGTGCCGGCGTGCTCGGCGGCATCGGTGGGTTCGGCGGCCTGTTCGAACTCCCGACCGAGCGCTACCGCCGGCCGGTCATGGTGTCCGGTGCCGACGGCGTCGGCACCAAGCTCCGGCTCGCGATCGAGCTGGATCGTCATGACACGATCGGCATCGATCTCGTTGCGATGTGCGTCAACGACATCCTCGTCACCGGCGCCGAACCGCTCTGGTTTCTCGACTACTACGCGAGCGGCCATCTGGCACTGGATCGAGCGACGAGCATCATCGCCGGGATCGCCCGGGGTTGCGAGATCGCGGGCGCAGCCCTGCTCGGCGGCGAGACGGCAGAGATGCCGGGCCTCTACGCGGGCGACGACTACGACCTGGCAGGCTTCGCGGTCGGCGTCGTCGAGAAGAGCGAGATCATCGACGGCAGCGCCGTCGGCGCGGGCGACGTCGTGATCGGGCTGGCGGCCTCCGGTCCGCACTCGAACGGCTACTCGTTGATCCGTCGCCTGATCGAGGGCGTGGACCTCGACCGACACCTGCCGGACGGCCGGACGCTCGGCGAGGCGCTGCTCGAACCGACGCGCATCTACGTGCCGGCGGTCCGGGCGTTGCTCGAGAACGACGCCACGCCTCTGCACGCGCTCGCCCACATCACCGGCGGTGGACTGACCGAGAACCTGCCCCGCGTACTGCCGCCCGGCACCGTCGCTCGCGTCGATCTCGGCGCCTGGACGCTCCCGGCCGTGTTCGCCTGGCTGCGGGGCGATGGACGCGACGGCGCCGTCATCGAGCAGGCGGAACTTCTGCGGACGTTCAACGCCGGTATCGGCATGGCGCTCGTCGTGCCCGCGGAGGCGGCCGAGCGGACGCTCGCGGCGCTCGCCGAACTCGGCGAGACGGCGCAGGTGATCGGCACGATCGAGCGCGCCGACGCCGCACCTGGTGCCGGCGTGACTGAAGCCGACGCGCAGGCGCGGGTCGAGTACATCGGGAAACTGTCGGCGGCGGACCCCGACGCTCCGTGAGCGCGCGCCTCGCGATCCTGATCTCCGGGCGCGGCTCGAACATGCTCGCCATCGCGCGTGCCTGCCGCGACGGGCGTCTCGCGGCGCGCGTCGTCGGCGTCATCGCCGATCGGCAGGATGCCGCGGGTCTGGAGGCGGCCGCCGCGCTCGGACTGCGTACCGAGGTCGTCGAGCGGCGCGACTTCCCCGATCGCGACACCTTCGACGCGGCGCTCGACGCCCGGTTGGCCGCGCTCGCGCCGGAGCGGGTGGCACTGGCCGGATTCATGCGTGTGCTGGGGCCGACCTTCGTCACCGCCTGGAAGGATCGTCTGCTGAACATCCACCCTTCCCTGCTGCCGAAATATCCCGGGCTAGACACCCACGCCCGTGCGCTAGCGGCCGGCGACACCGTGCACGGCGCGAGCGTTCATCTCGTCACCGCCGAACTCGATGCCGGCCCGGTCATCGCACAGGTGCAGGTGCCGGTACTCCCGGACGATAGCCCCGAGACGCTCGCGGCCCGTGTGCTCGCCGAAGAGCACGAGCTGTACATCGCCGCGCTGTCGATATCGCTGAACGCCGCGCCCGGTGCGGCGTCGATGCCCGCCCGGATGACCGCCGGCGGTCCGCGCCGGTACTCGGCGCCCCCTTCCTGACACGCCACCCACGCCGCGCGACGCTTCCATCGACGCCACGCCTCCGTTCTCGCACAGGTTCACACATGCAACCACTCGTTCACGCTCCTCGCCCCGCGACGCCGCAGGTTTCGCGACCTGCCCTGGCCCTGCTCCTCGCGGCGGCGATCGCGTCCTGTCCGGTCCCGGCCGCGGCGGCCGAGGCTGCCGATGCGCCGCTCTCGCCGCGCATTCTCGCGAGCGACATCGCCCCGTTCGAGGTCGTCTACGACGTCGGCAACAACCTCATCACGGCCGGCAGCGCACGTCTCTCCTTCGCCCGCGAGGGCGACGACTGGGTGTACAGCCTGGCGACCAAGCCCACCGGCGTCTTCAAGCTGACCGGCAAGGGCAAGATCCGCGAGACCAGCGTGATCCGGGTCGTGCCGTCCCCGGACGATCCCGCCGACGCGGGCACCGTGCAGCTGCAGCCGCAGAGCTACTCCTATCGCCAGGACGACGAGGCACGCCGCCGCGTCGACGCGACCTTCGACTGGGATGCGCGGACGATCAACTGGAACTACCGCGGCGAGGAGACCGACGAGCGCTTCGCCGACCCGATGCTCGATCGATTGTCGGTGACGCTCGCGGTGATGAACTACCTGCGCCAGGGCTTCGAGGAGCTGGAACTCCAGGTGTTCGACAGCGGCCGGATCAAGACCATGCGCTTCGTCAACGAAGGCACGGAGACGATCGACACGAAGATGGGCAAGGTGGAGACCATCCGGGTGCGCGGGCGAAACGCCGACAACGGCAGCCGTTCCACACGCACCTGGTTCGCGCCCTCGCTGGACTACGTGCCCGTACGCCTCGAGCAGCGCAAGCGCGAGGAGCTGGTCGCGCGCATGAACCTGCTCAAGCTGAAGAACCGCGTGACCGACATCGAACTGGCCGATCCGGACCTGCTCGACGAGTCGCCGTCCGAACCGCAGTAGCGACGCGCTACTTGAAGCGTTTCTCGAATACGGCGCGAAGCCGGTAGTCGGGCTTTTCGTCATCGGGCGGGGCGTCGGCATCGGCCGAGTCGACCGGCACCGGCAACTGCATGCCGGCCGAGAACGTGAACCCCGGGTGGCCCCAGAAGAGACTCGGGTTCAGGTACCAGACGCTCTCGGGCTCGAGCGTGTCGTCAGCCTCTTCGTCCAGCAGGTCGAAGTCTCCCTGCACGCTCAACAGCCACAGCGGCGCACCCTCGCCGAGACCGGTGATGCCCAGACGCCGTCCGGTGGTGACGTCGAGCGACAGCACGTCCGGCCGGTCCTTGCCGTGGCGTTCGTCGTCGAACTGCTCGAGGTTGACGTCGATGCCGCCGTACCAGAGTCGACCCAGGCGGCCGTAGGACAGCCCGAGCAGGCTGGAGCTGACGTAGGCGGTGCCGTCGATGTCCGCATCCTCGTGCTCGATGCGGACGCCGGCCGAATAGCGAAGGCCGTCGTGCAGCGAGGAACCGATCGACGGCCCCGACGAGAGCGAGGTCACGAGGTTCACGGGCAGCTCGCCGCCATCCTGACCGAACGGCGCGGCGGGCACCCCGGCGACGGCGATCTCGGGCGCACCGAACAGCGCGCCGAGGCCGTAGGCCCCTTTCAGGGAGAAGTCCGGGCGCCGCGGCGAGAGCGAGAACGAGAATTCGGTGCGGGTGCCGGCGGGGGATGCCGCGACCGGACGATGCGCCCGCGTCTCGATCCGACGATCGTCGGGAAGGCGGGTGAAGCGGATCGGGTCGAGTTCGGTCGCATCCAGCGCAAAGGGACTCGACCCGCTCGTCAGCGGGTCGCTCAGCGGCTCGACGGAGGTGACGTCGGCCTGCACGCTCTGGATGTCGAGCACGGCGAGAACACCGACCGAGGCGAGCGCAAGCGCGCGTCCGGCCGTGGTGCGGTGGGCTCGATCGTTGGCGGCTCGATAAGTCACGATCGAATTAGACTCCGTGTGTCGCGGAAATACAACGGACGGATTCCCGCTTTGGACCGGCAATTCGACGAGGGGCTATGATCGCCGCCCCGAAGCGGCGCCGGCGCTCGCCGCGTCTGTCGACACCATGTTTGACGACACGCTTCTTTACACCGCCTTTCCTCACGTCCGCTTCCAGCACGTAGACGCTTCACGCGCTGCCGGTTTCATGCCAACGCCTTCTCGTTTCCCCCTGTCCATGCCCCGATGACAAGCCAAGACGCGCAGGACCCGATCGACGGCGCCGACGAGGCGTTCGAGGGCGACGACGGCCCGAGCCGCAGCGCGCGCAAGCGCGAGGCCGATGCCGTCCGTGAACTCGGCCGTCGGCTCGCCGAACTCGCCCCGAGCGTCCGCGCGACGATTCCGCTCGACGAGGACGTTCGCGACGCCATCGACCAGCTGAACGCTATCCGTCGCGGCAGCGCCCACAAGCGACAGCTGTCCTATCTGGCCAAGCGCCTGCGGAGCAAGGACGATCTCGAACCGATCGAGGCGGCGCTCGCGGAGCTCGACAGGGCGGCGCGTGTCGGGCATGCACAGCATCACCGGAGCGAGGCCTGGCGTGATCGGCTGCTCGGCGACGACAGCGCGGAAAGTCCGGCAGAGGCGCTGACGGCCTACCTCGAGACTCACCCCGACGCCGATCGGCAGCGTCTGCGCCAGCTGCAGAAGAAGGCCCTGACCGAGCGTGCGGCGGGGAAGCCGCCGTCCGCGGCGCGCGAGCTGTTTCGTCTCGTGCGGGATACGCCATGAACACGGCTTCCCGCGGGCTGCTGTCGACGGCTGCCCTTCTGCTCGCGGCCTGTGGCACTACGCCGTCGGGCTCGACGGAGGCCGACCCCGCATCCCCGACCGGTGGTGCGCTCGACGACCGTCGGGAACCGATCGTCTCTTCCGTGACACCGGGCGGCCTCGGCGCCGTCGAGTCGCCCGCGCCGGCGAACTGGCCGGCGCTCTCGCCGTCACGCGGGACGCGCCTCCTCGATGACGCGCTCGTCGAGACCAGCGGCCTCGCCATCTCGCGGCGCGACAGCGGGGTGCTCTGGGCGATCAACGACGGGGGACATGCGCCAGCCCTGCACGCGCTCACGTTCGACGGTCGCCCTCTCGGCCGCTGGCCGCTCGACGTGATCAATCGCGACTGGGAAGACATGGCGGCCTTTCGCATCGACGGCGAGCCGTATCTGCTGATCGCGGACAGCGGCGACAACGCCCGTCGTCTCGACGAGATCGTCCTGCACGTCGTCGCCGAACCCGTCGCGCGCGGCCCGGATGCCGCACCCGGCACGCCACTCGTGGTGGAGCGGAGCCTGCGCGTCCGCTACGAGGACGGACCGCATGATGTCGAGGCGGTGGCGGTCGACGAGTCGAGCGGCGTCATCTGGCTGCTGCCGAAGGAACCGGTCGCCGATGGCCGCGGGGTCGCGGGTGGCGCCTACACGCTGCCGCTGCCCGGCCGCCTCGATCCGGTCCGGGCCGACGAGCCCCTGCTCGCGCGTCGCGCGACGACGCTCGCCCCGGTATCGCGCGGCCTGGTCGAACGACTCGCCGCCTCGGTGACCGGCGTCGATCTCGAGCAACCGACGGCCTTCGACATCGCCGCCGATGGGCGACGAGGCTGCTTGCTGACCTACCGGCGGATACGCTGCTTCGAGCGCGCCGACGGCGAGGACTGGAGCGAGACGCTGTCGCGCCTGGGCACCGCGCTGTCCGGGCACGACCTCGACCAGGCCGAGGCGCTCGCCGTGGCGGCGGACGGCAGCCGTCTCCTGTTCACTTCCGAAGGGGCGATGCCACCCTTGCGCGCGCGCGTGCTGCCGGCCATCACGCCCTAGCGTTCCCGAGTCGGGCGATGTCGTCGTTCAGGGCCGTGCGAAGCGCGCGACGACGGCCACTCAGGGCTGCTCGACCACGCCGTCGCGTCGCGCCGCGTCGACCGGCTCGAGCACCGGATCGTCCCAACTGCCGCGCAGCGCGTACCGGCGCAGGCCGATGCGGTCGAGATCGAGCCCCATCGCCTTCAGGAAGCCCCCCGCGACGAGGACGCCGATGCCCGCGCTCGCGCCACCCGCGATCGCACCGATGATCGGCAGCGCGGCGCTGACCCTGGGCAACACCGTGATGCGCTGGTCATGCTCGCGCCCGACCAGATCGGACGTGCCCGCCACATCGACCACACCGACCGGGCCCGTGAGCTGCACCAGCCCGACAGACGCGACGCCGTTCGCGAGGGCGATGTCGCCGGCGATTCTCTCGAAGGCAAGGCCGTCGGACGTGACGTCGCTGAAGTCGAAGGCGAGCCGGCGCGGCAGCGACTGCAGGGCGAACAGACCGACCAGCCGCGCCGGCCCCACCTCGAGCGGCAATATGCGCCCGCGCTCCACGTCGAGCGACAGTGAACCCTCGAGTTTCTCCAGCGCCGGCAGGTAGAACGGTCCGCGCCAGCCAAGCGTCGTACGGATCTCGCCCCGCCCTTCGGCGAGCTTGTCGGGGAAGCCCGAGGCGCTCAGACCCCCGCCGAGATCCTCGCCGGCCACCACGAGATCCAGCGTGCTGCGGTGCGAGCCGCCGCGACTCGCGTCGACGACCTCGCCCTCGCCGAGCAACCACGAGCCCTTGCCGGCGACCGTCGTTCCGCCAGTGACTTCGATATCGGCCTCGAAGGTGAGTCCGCGTGGGTTCGGGCGAGCGCGGAGGGTCACGTCGCGGAGCGTGAGCGCGTCCCAGCCGAGCACGCTGACATGCGCATCGATCGCCGGTAACAGGCGCGGGTCCAGCGCCTCGGCCGGCACGTCGGTCACGGGTGCGGAGTCGAGCGCGTCGATGACCGCCTTGTCGACGTACGCGAGTCGCACCAGAGCGACGCGCTCGCGATCCCAGTGTGCGCGCGGGTATCTCACGCTGCCGGTCAGGTGCGCGTTGCTGACGGTGGCGTTCAGGTACGTTTCGTCGGTCGTCGTGCGCAGGGTGGCGGGCCCGAGTGAGCGGACCCCGGCGACGAGCGCATCGGTGGTCAGGTCCGCGTGGATGGGCAGGATCGGCACGGGCTCGCCGTCGGTGTCGGGCAGATCGTCGATCAGCGTCGCCACGGCCTCCGCCCAGCCATCGAAGGCGAGCCGCGGGGCATGCCCGTCGAGACGAATGCCCGGCTCCGGCGGCGCATCCACCGGTCCGTCGCCGAAGCGGGCGCCGAGCGCACGCAAGCCGTCCGCGTCGGTCTCGATCGCGGCGCGCAGGTCGCCGTGCGCGATGCGCCAGAGCGTGGTCGCCTCACCCTCCCGGATGGCGCTCGACAAGGACAGGCCGAGCGCGTCCCCCGCCCCCTTGTCGAGCGGCGGTGGCAGCAGCATGCGGGTACCGACGAGATCGCTCGCGGCGTGCAGGCGAACGCCGTCCCGCCTGACCTTCGCGCTCGAGTGAGGCGCGCCGAGCGTGACGCTCCAATGCGAGGCGCCACTCACGAACCGATCCAGCGGGATGCCGTAGTGCGCGAGCACATCGGCCGCCTCGAGCACACCGCCGAGGCGCAGTTCCGTCATCGCGTCCGCGCCGCTGCCCTTCGTCGCGCCGTCGATCGATACCGGACGATCGAACAGCGACGCCCGCAGGTTCCCGATGCGGACCCCGTTCTCGTCGAAGCCGATCGAGCCGCGCGTCCTCTCGAGCGTGAGATCGGCACGGCCGAACGTCACGTCGTTGCCATCGAGGAACAGCGATCCGTCGAGCTCGAACGGCCCGCCCGCACCGGTGGCGAGCGGCACCTCGAGGGCGAAGTCCATGCCGGCCTCGCCATTGCCCGAGGCGGCGGCGAGCACCTCCCCGAGCACGCTCGCGAGCGGGCCGTCCCGACCGAAGTCGACCAGCGCCTGCAAGTCCGATCGGGCGGACCCCTCGAACCGGAGGCGGGCGCGGCGAAGGTCGGGGATGGTGGCGCGTGCCTCGTTCGCCACGGCTTCGCCGAGCCGTCCCGTCCGGCTCGTGCCGACCAGCGTCATCCCGTCCAGCTCGACTTGTCCGGTGGCGAGTTCGGCCACGGGCCAGCCCGGGAGGAAGGCGAGCCGACCGTCGCGTACGTCGAAACTGCCCTGCAGCTTGCCTCGGCCGTTCTCGTGGGGGAAGTCCGCCACCCGCCCCGACCAGTGCAACTCGCCGTTCTCGATCTGGCCGTCGACGAACGCCTCGTCGAACCACGCCGATAGTGCGGGTGTCGCCCCGATGATCGCGAGCCAGGGTGGCAGGTCGGCGATGTCGCCCACCGCGTATCGGGTCTGGGCATCGACGTGCGGGGAGCGCCCGCTGGCCAGCGTCAGCGCGACGTCGGCGTCCAGGTCGAGGCTCTCGCGGGCCAGCGCGACGCGTCCCGCGAGTTCCACGTGATCGACCGCGAGCACGTCGATGTCGACGGCGGCATCCAGCGTGTCGACGAGCAGCTCGGACGCGTCGCGCACGAGACGTAGGCCGTCCTCGCCATCGCGCAGCTCGAGGGTGCCGCGACCGTCGACGAGATGCAGACGACCATCGAGCCCGACCAACCCCGGCAACTCGCCGTGAGGGGCCAGCGAGAGCGCGTCGATGTCGCCGATGAACGAGAGCGCAGGGGCGCCACCGTCCAGCGCGACGCGCGCTCGCCAGTCGACGAGCGCGCCGCTCGCGTCCAGTCCGACGATCGCGTCCAGTGCGTCCAGCAGCGGGGCGGACGGCCTGCCGGCCGCGTGGTCCGCGTTGACCGCGTTGTCCGCGTTGTCCGCGTTGTCCGGCGGCGCGCTCGCCGCACGCAAGGCGTTCGCCACGTGGGTGACGAGAGCCAGCGGCAGACGTTCGCCACCGGCGGCGACGCGCCAGTCGCCGTCGGCGCGTGCGCCACGCCCGACGTCGAGGTCCGTGAGCACCGTTCGCGTCTGGCCCGCCACCAGCTCGACCCGATCGGCCTCGACGGTCCAGCCGGGCGCGTCGTCCCGGTAGGCGAGGTCCGCGGATAGCAGATCGAGCAAGGGCTGTCCGGCCTCGCCGCCCTGCCCCGGCAGCAAGGCGACGTCCCGGGCATCCACGCGGACACGTGCCGTGCGCATCGCGCCGTCGCTCCAGCTCCCCCAGAACTCCAGCTGCGCCTCCCCGTCCAGCCGCGCCAGCGCGGCCAGCGAAGCGTCCGTCGCCGTGCTCGCTCCGTCCGCGCCTCCGGCATCCATGGCACGCAGCGTGCGCCACACGCCGAGACGCAAGCCCGACCCTCGCGCGTAGACACTGCCGGCCGAGCGCGCGAGTGCGCCGCTGCGGCCGCGCAGGTCGATGCCTGCCTCGAGGGTTCCGCCGAGTTCCGGCGGCAGCACGAGCCTCAGGCGCAAGCGATGCTCGTCGCCCTCGCTTTCCGAGCTCACGTCGATCTCGCTGACCACCAGCCGGCGCTCGCCACTCGCGTCGAGCACCGTCAGGCGCGTGTCGAGCAAGCCGACCTTGCCCGCGTCGAGCAGCCAGCCGACGACATCCAGCCCCCGCTCGTCACGGCCGGGTGCCGGGCTCGTCCGATCTTCCGGCTCGTCCGGCTCGTCCGCCACGTCCGCCTCGTGCTGATCGTCCGGCTCGTCCGCCACGGGCACGGCCCTCCGTTCGGCACCGTGCAGGCGGAAGCGTCCGCCGCCGGCGTAGTCGAGCGTCAGGTCGGCGCCGACCAGGGTCAACTCGTCGACGACGAGGGTGCGTTCGAGCAGGCTGCCCATGAGGTCCACGTCGACGAGCAGCTCGTCGAACCGAACGCCGCGCGTGGACGTCTCCTGCAAGGCGACGTTGCCGAGTCGCAGCCGCGGCCCGTCGGTCCGCCAGGCGAGATCCAGCTCGCCGATCGTGACCGGTCGCTCGAGGTAATCGGACAGCCGTGCCTCGACCGTGTGCTTCTGCCCGGCGACCAGCGGCAGTGCGAGGCGCGCGGCGATCGTCAGCAGCGCGAGCAGGATCAGCAGCAGGCCGACCGTCACGAGAGCCACGCGCAGGAACGTCCTGGCGGCGACGACGATCACGCGTCGGGCGCCGAAGGGGACATCGCGGCCTTTCGCCCCCGGGCGGGACGCGCGTCGTCAGCGCAGGACGACGTCATAGTGCTCGCGCGGGTAGAACTGCTCGGTCTGCAGACGGACGGGCACGCCGACGAACTCCTCGAGTCCGGCCAGATCGTCGGCCCGCTCCTCGGTGAAGAACTCGACCATCTCGGCGGCGGCGAGCACGGTCACGGAATCGATCTCGAACTGCCGCACCTGGCGGATGATCTCGCGCGTGATCTCGAAGCCGACCGTCTCGCGCGTCTTCTGCGTCCCGCGACCTTCACAGGTCGGGCACTCCTCGCAAAGCACTTGCTCGAGACTCTCGCGCGTTCGCTTGCGCGTCATCTCGACGAGCCCGAGCGCGGACACCTCGCTGACCGAGGTGCGCGAGCGATCGCGCTCCAGCGCCTTCTCCAGCGCTCGCAGCACCTGACGCCGGTGCTCCTCGTCGCTCATGTCGATGAAGTCGATGATGATGATGCCGCCGAGATTCCTGAGCCGCAGCTGACGGGCGATCGCCTGAGCCGCCTCGAGGTTGGTCTTGAAGATCGTCTCCTCGAGGTTGCGGCGCCCCACGTAACCGCCGGTGTTGATGTCGATGGTCGTCATCGATTCGGTCTGGTCGATGACCAGGTAGCCCCCCGACTTCAGCGACACCTTCCGGTTCAACGCGCGCTCGATCTCGTCCTCGGTCCCGTGCAGGTCGAAGATGGGGCGCTCGCCGGGGTAGTGCTCGATCCGCTCGGCCAGATCCGGAACGTATTCCTCGCAGAACGCGCGGCACTCGCGATAGGTCTCGCGCGAATCGATGCGAATGCGCTCGAGTTCCTCGTCACGGCTGTCCCGCAGCAATCGTTGCACCAGCGGCAGGTCGCGGAAGATGACCGAGCCGGGGGGCGCCGATCCGCGCCGGGTGGCGATGCCCTGCCAGACCTTGCCGAGGTAGTCCATGTCCTCGACGAGTGCCGCGCGGTCGGCCCCATCGGCCGCGGTGCGCACGATGTAGCCTGCCGTGCCCTCGCCGCGCAGTTCCTCCACCAGGGACCGCAGGCGCTCGCGCTCCGTCTCGTCATCGATCCGGGTGGAGATGCCGACGCCGCTCTCGCTCGGCATCATCACGAGGTAGCGCGACGGCGCGTTCAGATTGCTCGTCACGCGTGCGCCCTTGGTCCCGAGCGGATCCTTGATGACCTGCACCGCCAGGGTCTGCCCCTCGCGCAGCACGCGCGCGATCGGCTGGGTGGTGCGCTCGCCGTTCTCGTCGGCGTCGCGGGCCCCGACCAGATCGGAGACGTGAAGGAAGGCCGCCTTCTCCAGCCCGACGTCGACGAAGGCCGCTTCCATGCCGGGCAGCACCCGCCGCACCGTACCCTGCAGGATCGTGCCGACCAGCCCCAGTTTCTGCACACGCTCGACACGGATGTCGACCAGTTGACCGTTCTCCACGGTCGCCACCCGCGTCTCCTGCGGCGTCACGTTGATGAGAAGCTCGGCGGTCATGGGAGGCGGTTCCGGACGAAGACGGACGGGGACAGCCAGGCGGTGTGAGCGTCGAACCGTCCCGAGGGCGCGGACAGCGAGGACTCGACTCAGCGCTCGATACCGGCGGCGGCGAGAAGCCGGCCGCCTTCGTGGAGCGGCAGTCCCACCACGTTACTGTAGCTGCCGACGATGCCCGCGACAAACCGTGCGCCACTTCCCTGTATGGCGTAGCCACCGGCCTTGCCCGCCGGCTCCCCGCTGTCCCGGTAGCGCAGCGCGGCGTCGGTCGTGATCCGGCCCATCCGTACCCGCGTGCTCACCACCAGCGTGCGTATGCCGACGGGGCCGGTCCGCGGGGCCCGTCCGATCGGGTAGACGAGACACAGCCCCGTAAGCACCCGGTGCTCTCGTCCGCCCAGGGCGAGCAGCATCGAGACCCCGTGATCGGCATCACGCGGCTTGCCGAGCACCTGCCCGTCCAGATCGATGACGGTGTCCGCGGCGAGCACGATCGTGTCTCCGTTCGAGACCCGGCCGACGCGCCCGCCGGTGGTCGCCGTGTCGGCCGTCCGCGCCACGGCAGCTGCGGCCTTCGCGCGGGCCAGACGTCTTGCCAGTGTCGCCGGTGCCTCGTCGGTGAGCGGCGACTCGTCGATGTCGACGGCGCGTACGTCCGGCTCGTACCCGAGCTGACGCAGCAGCGCCAGCCTTTGCGGGGAGCCGGACGCGAGGATCAGGCGCCGGTGTGGCGTGGCCAGGGACGGTGCCGGTGGTGGCTCAGGCACGGTGATACGGGTGCCCGGCGAGCAGGGAGTGCGCGCGGTAGAGCTGCTCGATGACGACGATACGCACGAGCGGATGAGGAAAGGTCAGCGGGGAGAGGCTCCAGCGTTCGTCCGCTCTGGCCAGCACGTCCGCGTGCAAGCCGTCGGCCCCGCCGACGAGCAGGACGATGTCCCGGCCGAGCGCCTGCCAGTGCTCCAGCCGGCCGGCGAGCGCCGCCGTCGTGTGCGCCTTGCCTCGCTCGTCGAGGGCGACGACGTGAGCGGCGGTTCGGCGGTGCGCCCCGGCACGCTCGAGGGCGGCGAGCAGCGCGTCGCCCTCACGGGCCGTGCGACCGACGACGTCGCCACCGCTCGCCTGAGGCACCTCGCGAACCTCGAACGACCATGACGCGGGCAATCGCTTCGCGTAGTCCCCCGCTCCCGCCGTCACCCATGCGGGCATCTTGCGCCCCACGGCGCACAGGGTCAGGCGCATGACGTCGGCGCGGCGAGATCAGAGCGGCGAGTCGGCCAGCTCGTCGGGGGCGACCTGCACGCGCTCGGCCTCGTCGTCGGGACCGATCGACCAGAGCTTCTCCAGCGCGTAGAACTCGCGTTTCTCTTCTGTCATGACATGCACGATGACGTCGCCGAGGTCGACCAGCACCCAGTCGCTTCGGTCGTCCCCTTCGACGCCCAGCGGCGCGCGCCCGGCGTTCTTGGCCGATAGCCGGACGTTCTCGGCGAGCGAACGCACGTGCCGCTGGGACGTGCCGGTGGCCACGATCATCGCGTCGGCGATGCTCGACTTGCCCATGATGTCGATGACGGTCACGTCGACGCCCTTCAGCTCCTCGAGCGCCGTGACGGCGATGTCGAGGTCCGGGGACGCGATAGGCGATTCGCTGTTCGTTGCCGTGATGATCCTGCCTCCTCGTGGCCCGCAGCGGTCGCCCGAGCCGGTCGTCGTGTGTGGTGTACCGGACGGGATCATAAGGGACTGCCGTCCCGATACAAGCCGCGCTCACCAATGTATAGCCTGACCGATTCCGGCAGGAGAAAGCGCGGATCGCGTCCCTCGGCGATGCGCCGCCGCACATCGGTCGCCGAAATCGCGAGCTGGGTCACGTCGACCCGCTCGATCACGCCGGCCGCGCCGTCGAGGATCCGCTCGCCGTGGCGCGCTCGCTGACGTGCGATCAGCGCGAGCGCGGCCTCCGGCAAGGGCGCCCCGGGACGTTCCACCACGACCAGATTGGCGAGCGCGAGGATCGCGTCCGGCCGGTGCCAGCTTTCGAACGTCGCGAACGCGTCGCGTCCGAGAAAGAACAGCAAGGTCGCGTCCGGGCGCTCGGCGCGAAGCTCGGCGAGCGTGTCGACGGTATAGCTCGGGGCGTCCCGACGGGCTTCGCGGGTATCCACGCAAAGACGCGGAACGTCGGCGACGGCGCGTTCGAGCATCGCGATGCGCTCTGCCGAGTTCGCCCCGGTCGGACCGCGGTGCGCCGGCCGGTGCGCGGGCAACAGGTAGAGCACCTCGAGCGCGTAACGCTCGGCAAGTTCGAAGGCCGGACGCAGGTGCCCGTGGTGAACGGGGTCGAAGGTGCCGCCGAACAGACCGATGCGCTTGCCGGGCGCCGCTGCGCTCGACGCATCGTCGTCGTCAGGCACCGGGGCCGCGCGTGGCGTAGTCGCCGGTGACGACGTACTTCTCGCAGGTGAGGCCGAGCACGCCGACCGGGCCGCGCACGTGCAGGCGGTTGGTGCTGATGCCGATCTCCGCGCCGAGGCCGTATTCGGCACCGTCGGCGAAGCAGGTCGCGGCGTTGACCAGCACCGAACTCGAGTCCACGCGACGCACGAAGGCGCGCGCCCGGGACAGGCTCTCGGTCAGGATCGCGTCGGTGTGGCCGGAGCCGTGGCGGGCGATGTGCGCGATCGCGGCGTCGAGATCGTCGACGACGCGCACGGCGAGAACCGGACCGAGGTACTCGGTGTCCCAGTCGGTCGACGTCGCCTCGCGCATGCCGGCCACGACCTCGCGCGAACGCACGCAGCCCCGGAGCTCGACGCCGTGCTCGTCCATGGCTTTCGCCAGGGGCGGCAGGAAGGCGGCCGCCTCGTCGGCATGCACGAGCAAGGTCTCCATCGACCCGCAGATGCCGTAGCGGTAGGTCTTCGCGTCGACCGCGACCGCGAGTGCGCGAGCGCGATCCGCACCCGCATCGACATACACATGGCAGATGCCGTCGAGGTGCTTGATGACCGGCACGCGGGCCTCCTCGGCGATGCGCGCGACCAGGCCCTTGCCGCCACGGGGGATGACGACGTCGATGTGCTCGTCGAGCGCGAGCAGCGCCCCGACCGCGGCCCGGTCGGTCGTCGCGACGAGCTGCACGCAGGCCGCCGGCAATCCCGCCTCGGCGAGCCCGACCGCGACCGCCGAGGCGATCTCGCGGTTCGACCGGACCGCCTCGCTGCCACCGCGAAGGATCACGGCATTCCCCGACTTCAGGCAGATCGCCGCAGCGTCCGCGGTGACGTTCGGCCGGGACTCGTAGATGACCGCGATGACCCCGAGCGGCACGCGCATGCGCGCGATCTCGAGTCCGGACGGCTGACGCTCGCTCGCCGACAGGGCACCGACCGGATCGGCCTGCGCCGCCACCCCGCGCAGCCCGCTCGCCATCGAGATCACGCGCGCCGGCGTGAGTTCCAGTCGATCGAGCAGCGCTGCATCCAGACCGCGTGCCCGCGCCTGGTCGAGGTCCCGGGCATTGGCCGCGAGAATGGACTCGGCGGTGCGCTCGATTGCCGCGGCGATCGCGTGCAGGGCGGCATCGCGCGTCGCGGTGTCGGATGCCGCCAGCGTCTCTGCGGCGGCGCGCGCGGCACCTCCCAGTTCGGCGACATGGGCGACGGGGTCGATCGCTCCCTGATCGCCCGACGGCACCGACGCGTCGTTGGTGTTCGCTCGGGAGACGGAAGCGATGCGGGCGGGCTCGTCCATGCGGGGGACCGGGGTTAGACTCGGCGCCCGATCACCGGACGCGCAACGGCATGCAGCTCGTCGATTCCCACTGTCACCTGAACTTTCCGGACTTCGCCGGCCGCATGGACGGCATTCTACAGAACGCCGCCGAGCACGACGTGGGGCGCCTGCTGTGCATCGCGACCAGCTGGGAGAACCGCTCGGACGTCCTCGACCTCGCCCGCGCGCACGCGCCGATCAGCGCCTCGGTCGGCGTCCATCCGACCACCGAGGGCGGGCACGAGCCGAGCGCCGACGAATTGCTCGCCGCCTGTGACGATCCGGACGTGGTCGCCGTCGGCGAGACCGGGCTCGACTACTTCCGCTTCGAGGGCGAGCTCGAAGGGTCGCTGGCCGCGCGCGAGAGCGGCGCGCTCGCCTGGCAGCACGAGCGTTTTCACCGTCACATCGAGACCGCGCGCCGTGCATCGCTGCCGCTGATCATCCACACGCGTGCGGCGGCGGACGACACCATGGAGACCTTGCGCACGCACGGGGCGGAGGCGCCGGGGGGCGTGATGCACTGCTTCGCCGAGGACTGGCGTATCGCCGAACGGGCGCTCGCGCTCGGGTTCTACCTTTCCTTCTCGGGCATCGTCACGTTCAAGAGCGCAAAGGCGATCCAGGACGTCGCCCGGCGCGCGCCGCTCGAGCGCATCCTGGTCGAGACCGACGCGCCCTACCTCGCGCCGGTCCCGCATCGCGGCAAGACCAACGAACCGGCCTTCGTTCGACATACCGCCGAGTTCGTCGCCGAGCTGCGTGGCATGCCGCTCGAGACACTGGCCGAGGCGACGACGGAGAACTTCCATCGCCTGTTCGCGAAGGTGCCTGACAGGACCTGACGCCACGACGCGAACGGGTCATCCGTGCAGAGGGCCGGGCGGCGCGGCGCACCCAGCGCACGGGAGGCGACCGCGATCATGTCGGGGTCGGGCGACAGCGCAGCGGCCGAAAACGCCAGCCAGCCCAGGAGCATCGTGCCCGGAGTTCCATCCATCATGCGCGTGTCCTCTCGTCGACCGGCGTGCCATGCTCGGGCCGCGCGAGAGGTCAAGGCTTCGGTGCAGACCGAAGCGTCGGTCGCGCGCGGCGCGCTAGCGCGCCCGGTCGGTGCGCAGCAGCCAGTACGCCAGCTCGTCGCGCGATGCCCAGACGAGCTGGTCGTCGAAGCGCTGGCCCAAGACCGGCGAACGGGGTGCGACGGCATAGGTGCGATCACCGTCGAGGTTCTCGTGTTCGGCGTCTCGCGGCACGACCGTCGCGCCCGTGGAAAACACCACGAACACGATGGCGTCCGCGCGACGACCGGCCCGTGGACACTCGGCCGCTACGGCCATGCGACACAGCACGAGCGTCGCCTCGAGGTGATGCAGCCCCACCCGTGACAGCTCGCCCGGTGTGGTCCAGTCTGGCCAGTCCGGATCGCCAGACCGATCGCTCGAGACAAGACTCACCGCATACTGCAAGACGTTCCCCCAGTCGTCGAGCAAGGCGCCGCTCGCATCCGTCGGGCCGGCGACGCCGAGTGTCGCGGCGGGAACGCGCCCGACCCCGCGCGCGCACCGCGCGCCCCGGACATCGTCCATCGATGGCGTGGTCGACGGGATCGACCCCGACTCGTCGGAGCGCTCGAGACCGCCCGCTGGCAGCGGACAGGGCAGCGCACCGGTCGTCGCGAGATGGCCGATCAAGGCGCGGCGAACACTGTCGAGTCGTTGCCAGGTCGACTCGCGCCGTCGTTCCTCGAGCCGCTCGCCGACCGGTGCCAGCGCGGCACCTGCCAGCACCCCGAGAACCAGCAGGACGATCGCCACCTCGACGAGGGTGAAGCCTGCGGCGCGCACCGGGCGCCATCTCATGAACGCCGATCCGTCGAAGCCGACGGTCGCTCGTCGTTCTCCCCGCCGCCGGGCGCAAGCTGGATGGAGACGGCGTCGCCGACGCGGTCGATGACGTGCAGCCGACAGGCGTCGTCCGGAACCCGAAGACAGTCGTCATGCCGCGACAGCGCGATGGCACGCGACCACTCGTTGCGCGGGAACCAGTGACGGTCGAACGGCGTGTTCTCGAGTACGCGGGCGGACGGCGGAGACATCGGCCCCGACGCGTCGTCGTTCTCCACGTCGCACGCCGACGGCCGAACGCCGACGAGCCAGCGGTGCGGGTCGAGTGCATCCGGGCAGCGCGGGTCCGGCCAGCGTTGTCGGCAGCCCGTCGCATCACCCGCCGGTTCGCAACGTGACACGGCCGCACGGGTGGCCGCCTCGACGAACCAGTGGGCGACGCGCATCGCGGCAGCATCGAGCAGGCGGTCGCGATGCACGAACACATGCGGCAACGACCGGGCAGCACGCAGGCCGGCGTCGCGACGGACGATCTCGCGCACGCGCGCAAGCAAGGCGCGCGGCCCGTCGGCACGGGCGAGCGCGGCGTGGCTCAGCGCCACGCCGCCCGGATCGATGATCACGGCGACGACGTCTCCGTCGATGGCGTCGACGCCGGTGGAGAGGTTGACCACGCGACCGATCGGGTTGTTCACGTAGCCGGTGGACACGGCGTAGACGAAACGCTGTCCGTCCTCGACGTGAAACGCACGCCGCCCGCCCGGCAAGCTCACGTGACGGGGCAGGCGGCCGATCGCGAGCGCCCCGCTGCCGCACGGGGGGTCGGGCCCGTCCGTTCGAAACGCGGCGTTTCCGGCACCGGCGAGGCTTCGACCGGGGCGCCGCGTCGCGGCCACATCGAGGGGCGTGTCCGTGTCGGGGCAGACGAGATGACCCGGACCGGCCCCGCCGGGACCGTAGAGATCGGGGTAGGCGGTCGCATGGGCGACGAGCGCGCGACGAGCCGCCGACAACCGCCCCCGCGACCCGTCCCCGTCGAGCGGGCTCCCCCCCGGCAGGCCGACGAGCCACCACGACGCCGAGCCCACCAGACCCGTCGCGAGGGCGAGCGCGAGCAACGGCAGGAGCAGACCGCGCTGGGGGCATCGAACCGATCGACCTGCCGTTCGCGGCCGGGCGGAACGTGTGGATCGGCGCGACCCATGGATGGCCCGCAGGCCGAAGACGGCGGTTCCCTTGGGGCCCGTCATCGGCGAATGGCCGAGCCGACCGGGAAGGACCGCTGGTGGCCGTCGTCGAAGGTGGCCACCAGGGTCCGGTTCACGACATCGAGCCCGAGCGCGACGACACTTTCAGGCAGTCCGTCGCAGACCAGGGATTCGCCGCCTCCAGCATCGCGGCACGGGCGATCGCCGACGACCACCCGCACGCGCTCCCCGATCTGCAGCATCGCCTGAAACCGCACGGCCGCGGAGCCGGTCTTCGCTGCGGGGCCCGGCACGTCGGCCGCCGCCCCGACCTCGCCCGCCTCCGCGGCGGGTGACGGTTCGCCGACGACGTCGCTCTGCCGTTCGTCGACCGCACCATCGTCGGTTCGAACCGGCACCTCGTCGCCATCGCGGTCGCCGTCGACCAAGCCTTCTACACGGCCCGCTACACGGCCCGCTGCACGGCCCGTGCGGCGTTCGTCGGCCGTGTAGAAGAGCCTCGACGTCTCGAGGCGATCGGTTCCGGGTCGGCCGTCCTGTCCAGCGGCGTCGGGAGCCGCGCTCTCGCCCGCGGCGAGACAGGGCGCTGGCAGGAGCAGGAACGCGAGGAGCGCTGCCTGCGGGCTGCGCGCACGCCGGCCTTTCCCGAAGCGTGAGCGTCGCGGATTCGCGCGGCTCATGCGCTTGCCGGCTCGCGCCAGTGCAGCAGGTCGACGGCACACCGGACGAGCAACGCCGGCAAGCGGACGTGCGTGGCGAGTGCCTCGTGTCGGGGCGCTCCGGCGTCGACGCGTTCCAGCGAACACCCTCGCACCTCGGTCGGCCACGGCGTGCCGGCCGTCTGTACGTCGGCCAGCAAGGCCAGTAGCTCCGCACCGTGCGCGACACGACCCTCGATGGTCAGTCGAAGAATGACCGTGGACTCGCCGACGCCGGTCGGCAAGGGGTCGATGCGATGTCGAAGGTCGCCGCCCGCCGCGCCTTCGCGCGCCCGATCGAGTGCTTCCACGAGACGCACCCGGACACCGTCGCGACTCTCCGCGAGCGCCGCCAGCGTGTCTTCCGCCCCCGGCGCGTCCAGTCGACCCAGGCGACGCTCGAGCGACTGGGTGTCGATGCGGAGCGAGCGCGCGGCACTCGCGCGGGCATCGGCGGCGCGGCTCAGGAACATCGCCGCGAGGACACTCGCCAGCGCGACGCCGACGAGTCCGGCGATGGCCCGGCGCGCGCGCGCCGCGCCGACCAACGGACGCGATGTCGCGCGGCGTCGGGACTCGACGAGGCGGCCGAATCGCGTCCTCATCGTCGTGCGTCCGCGCTCGAGTGACGCCACCCCAGTGCGTAGTGGGTACCGCCGGACCCGGCGCGCGCCGAGGATGGCTGCCCGGCGTCACCGCTCGCGGCCGCCGTGGCCGGCGACAGGCGAACCTCGACCTGATCGAACGCGGTCGCGTCACCGAGCGCGCCGACGAAGGCCTCGAACCGGGACTGTCGCTCGCGCACCTTGCCGCCCTTCCCGCTGGCGTCGCCCGACACGTCTATCCGACCGGCGATCTCGACCCGGGTGACCGCCGGCTCGAGTTCGCCATCGACCCGTCGCGCCGGCAAGCTGGCCGGCAGGTCGAGCGGCATGTCGTCGGCGAGGTCCTGTCCGTCGCCGCTCGACCATGTGAGACGCTCCAGACGGATGTCGGGGTGCGCCGTCAGCACGCCGGCCAGCGAACCGAGCAGCTCGGCCGGGTCCGGCGCGGCCGCCGATCGACGATCGATCCGTACCAGCGATGCCTCGGCCACCGCCGGCGTCGGATGGCGGGCATCGAGCGCGGCGGACAGACTCGATGCCCGCTCGGCGAGTGCCTCGCTCGCACGGCTCGCCTCGGCCCGCCGCTGCATGCTGCCAATCCCGTAGACGACGCTCGCGATGACCGTCAGACCCGCGATCAGGGCGGTCAGCGCCGCGGCGACGTGCAATCGGCGGAGCTCGATGTGGCGGAGCCACTTGTCGAGTACGGACGGGACGTCTCGGGAACCTCCGACCGGTCGGCTGGCGAGGGCCAGCGACGCCAGTTCGCGTGCATCGGCGATGTCGTACGTCTCCTGGCTCACCGCCTCGGCGGGTGCGTCGTCCTGCACGATGCGCGGATCGGAGACGGCATGGTGAGCGAGCAGATGCGCACACGTGTCGTCGAGCGCCGTGGTGGCGACGGCGCGGTCGGCCTGCGCGATCAGACGCGTGAACGTCGGGCAGCCGCCACGGTAGAGCACGTGACGCTCCATCCCGCCGCCGCGATACACGCGCAACACGTCGCCCGCTCGCTCGTCGGCGGCCACCCGCCGCAGGCGGATTGCCGAATGGATCACGCGCACGGTCACCGCGCCGCGCTGCAGCGCCTGCAGCCGTCGAGTCCATGCCTCCGGCAATTCCGACCGCAGCAGCACCGCGAGCACGGGCGCCGCCTCGACCGGCGCCAGACGGATCGCCGCGTCCGGATACTCGCCGGCCAGGCGACGGACGAGCGCGCGCTGTCGGACGGCACGCAGCAGCCGACCCGCTGCGAAGCGCTCGCTCTCGCGCACGGCGCCCTCGGCGTTCGACTCGCTCGACAGCGCCCTTTCGATGTCGTCGAGCGGGCTGTCCGCCACGACGTCGACGAAGGTCTCCACCGACTCCCGCTCGCTCATGGGTACCTCCGGCTGCCCCGCTGCGTCTACCGGTTCCGACGCGTCGAGCTCGACGGGTTCGACGGTTGCAGGCAGTGGAACGCCGTCTAACGCCGCGGGCGTCGACGTCGTCGGCCAGGGACAGCGAGTCGCCGCCATCGCCTCGTCGCTCAGTCGTTCGACGCGCTCGGCGACCCGTTGCCCGTCCTGCCAGCGCGTCCACAGCGCCACGTTTCCCTGCAGCACCAGCACGCAGCGCATCCCCGTTCCCGTGCGCCCGCGCCCCGGCAAGCCCATGGACCACGATCGCGCCGCGCGCCTCGAGGTCGTCTCGCCCATGGCGTCGAAGAACGGCACGGCGTCGGCCGAGTCGGTGGACGGACTCACGTGAAGTTGCCCGACGCGGCACCCGCGTACAGCGGAGAGAGCACCGAGACGACGATCCACAGCAAGAGTGCACCGGTGATGCAGAGCAAGGCCGGACCGGTCAGGGCCTCCAGGCGAGCGATGGTGTGCGCGCTCGACTGACGGAGCTGCGTCGCGCCTTGCTCGAGTGCATCCCCGAGCGCACCCGCAGCCTCACCGGCGCGGACGAGGCGCGCGAAGGTCGGCGGCACCGAGCGGCACTCGGCAAGCGCGGCTCCGAGCGCAAGGCCCGCGAGCACGGCGCGTCGTGCCTCCGCCAGTTCTCGTTCGAGCACGCGATTGCCGAGCGTGCCCTCGGCGATCGCCAGCGCCTCGTCGAGCGGGACGCCGGCGCGGTAGAGCAGTGCGGTCGCGCGTGCCCATCTCGCCGTGGCGAGCGCGGCGACCAGCGGTCCGGTTCGCCAGACCCGCAGGATCGTCGCGTCGTGCACCAGATGCCCCGCCTCGCCGAAGCGCGGTGCGAACAGGAACAGCATGAACATGACGGCGATCGATACGGCAAGGGCGGCCCCGTGCCGGCCCACGATCTCACCCAGATCGAGCAGCAGCTTGCCGTGCCAGGCCAGCGGGGCGCCGTTCGCGGCCAGAAAGTCGGCAAGGAGCGGCACGACGTGCCCGAGCAGGAAGCCGACGACGCCGAGCAGGAGCAAGGTCGCGAACGCGGGGTAGAGCGTCGCCGTCCGCAGGCGCGCGGCGAGCTCGTGACGCCAGCGCAGATGCGCCTCGAGTTCCCCGAGCAGGATCACGAGCCGCCCGCTCGCCTCCCCCGCTCTGACGAGCGCGAGCGTGGTGGCGTCGAACTCGCGCGGAAAGGCGACGAAGGCACGCGCGAGGCCGGCACCCGCATCGACGCGTTCGGCTGCCTTCGACCACAGCGCGCGACGCGCACCGCGTGGTTCGAGCGCCGCGACGTCGGTCAGCGCATCGGTGAGCGGCACGCCCGCCGCCAGCAGGTGACGCAGGTGGAAGAGCGGCTGCGAGAGCGTTCCCGCGGTGTAGCCCGTTCGTCGCCCGCGCCCGCCGGGCAGCAATGGCGGTCGGTACGCCGCGGGATGGTTCGCGATGGTGTCGAGCATGGTCTCCGCCTCCGTGCGGTAGATGAACGTGATCGGGTATCGCCGTCAGGCGCCGGATACGGCGTCTCGCGGTACCGGCGTGGGTGGACCGAACACGCGATCGAGTTCGGCCTCGGTCGTGACACCGTCCCTGACCCATCGGCGCGCGCGGTCTCGCAGGGGCACGTGACCCTCCGCGATCGCCACCTCGGTCAGCGATTCGCCGTCGTCCGCCGCGCGAAGTCGTCGACGCAGACCGGGCGTCAGGGTCAGTGTCTCCAGCACGGCGCGTCGTCCGCCGAACGTGGATCCCGCGCAGCGGGCGCAGGGGACGCCATCCCGATCGCCGCGCCCGTCGCAGTGGGTGCAGCGCAGGCGCAGCAGTCGCTGGGCGACGACGCCGGTGAGGACATCCGCCAGCAGACCGGGCTCGGCGCCGAGTTCACGCAAGCGCCCGATGGCCGAGACCGCATCGCTCGCGTGCACGGTGGTCAGCACCAGGTGTCCGGTCATCGCCGCGCGCAGGGCCATCGCGCAGCTCGCCGCATCCCGGACCTCCCCGATCAGCAACACATCCGGATCCTGGCGGAGGAGCGCGCGAACGCCGGCGGCGTAGTCGAGACCGCGCGCGGCGTCGATGCCGGCCTGGCGGACGCCGACCGCCGGATGCTCCACCGGATCCTCGAGCGTCATGACGTTCAGCGCCTCCGTGTCGCGCTCGCCGAGCAGGGCGTACAGCGTCGTGCTCTTGCCCGCCCCGGTCGGGCCGCAGACGACGACCAGTCCGTCGGGACGGTGCATCAAGGCCCGCAACGCGACCCGAGCACCGGACTCCGGCACCAGATCGTCGATGGACGGCGGTGAGCGACGTCGCTCGAGCACGCGCAGCACCAGATTTTCACCGGTCCGGAGCGGGAAACTCGAGAAACGAAAGTCGACCGGCCGTCCGTGCACGTGTCGCGTGAAGCGTCCGTCCTGCGGCCGACGGGTCTCGGCGATGTCGGCGCCTGCCAGGACCTTGATGCGCACCGTCAGGGCGTCGAGATGGCGCCGCTGCAGGACACGCAGCCCGACCAGCACGCCGTCGACGCGGAGGCGTACCCGGATGAAGCGTTCCTCCGGCGAGAGGTGGATGTCGGACGCGCCGCGCGTGACCGCCTCGGACAGCACGGCGTCGACCAGTCTGGCGATGGCGTCGCCACCGGCGCCGGCATCGCAGTCGGCGACGATGTCGGCCAGTCCGAGCGGCGCCCCGTGGCAGCGAGCGAGTGCTCGAGCGACGCCGCTCCCCGTCGCGACGCACCAGCGCACCGTCAGCGTGGGTGGCAGGGCGCGAACGATCGCGTCGCGCCGAGGCAGGTCGGCCACGCCCGCACTGGCGAGCACGAGCGTCGCGCGGTCTTCGTCGTCGGCTTGCCCGGCAGCACGCTCGAACGCGAGCGGCACCACGCGAAAGCGTCGGGCGACGGCGGCGTCGAGACAGGCGACCGCGCGCGCGTCGGGCACGAAGGCCTCGTCGTCCAGATCGACGGTGCGCGCACCGCCCGCGAGCCGGGCGAGGGTGGCGGGATCGCTCACGCCCATCTCGAGCAAGACATCCTCGAGCGAGGTCGTACCGGTCGCGTGCTCGCGCTCGACGATGCGACGGAGATCCTCGCCGAGCAAGCCTTCGGCGGCGAGCACGTCGAGCAGGCGCGCGTCGTCGTCGAGCAGGGCGCCTGGCGTGCTCGCGATGGCCGCCCTCACCCGGGCATCACCGTCGGACGCAACACGATGAGCAGTTCGGTACGGCTGCGCTCGCGGTTGGCGCGGGTGAACAGCCCGCCGACGAGCGGCAGCCGCGCCAGACCCGGCAACTGCCGATCACCCTCGCGCGTGGATTCCTGCATGAGCCCGCCGATGATCGCGACGTCCCCGCTCGAGACCCGCAGCATCGACTCCATCTCGCGTACCTGGATCTCCGGGACGCTGTTCCTGACGTTGGCCAGGGCAAGCTCCGGGTTGGGATCGTCGACGAAGCCGAGAATGCGCGACAGGGTCGGACGCACGTTCAACATCACGTCACCGGCCGCGCCGATGAACGGCGTGACGTTCATCACCAGACCCACCGGCACGGTGTGAATCTCGGTGCCGGTGGTGATCTCGTCGCCCTCCTCGGTCACGCGCCGCTCGACGCGCGCGGTGAAGTACACCCGGTTGTCGACGACCTTGAGCACCGAGGACTGGTTGTTCAGGGCGAGGATGCGCGGGCGTGACAGGATGCGAACCTCGCCGAAGGTCTCGAGGAGGGACAGCGTCGCGCTGAGCTCGCCGTCCCCGCTGCGCTGCACGAGGCTGACGAGCCCGGCCGGCGGCACGACGCGCGCGACCGTGTCGGCAGCCACGGCCGCCTGCCCGCCGAAGATCTGCGCCGCGGACAGACCGGTGACGCCCGCGGCGAGCACCTGCCAGTCGATCCCCGCCTCGAAGGAATCGGACAAAGCGACCTCGAGCACGGTCGCCTCGATCAGCACTTGCCGCCGCGCGCTGGCCTGCAGGGCGTCGAGGTAGCTCGCGAGCCGCTCGTGCGCCGCGGGTCGCGCGTCCAGGGTGACCAGCCCGGCATCGCGGTTGATCGACCAGCGCGTCGACTCCGGATCGAGCAACTCCCCGACATCGCGCGCCAGCGATTCCCAGAAACGGTGCTCGGCGACGTTCTCGACGAGGGTCTCCGAGCCGTTGGCGATGGCGCCCGACGAGCCGCCGCCGGAGCCGCCGCCCGTGCCCACCTGTCCGCCGACCGCGATGCTGCCGACGCGGGTCGCGAGGCCGACGCTGCCCCGCGTGGTTCGATCGAGGTTCAGGTAGTCGACGGCGTAGGAATCGGCGTACGCGATATCGCCGCGCACGACGAGCCGATCACCGTCGAGGCGCCAGTGGAAGGGCTGCTGGTCGGCGAGGCGATCGAGCACGTCGGGCAACGGCCGATCCGACATCGTCGCCGTGATCCGTCCCGTCGGCAGCGCATGCGCCGCGAGCTCGACGCCGGCATCCCGCGCGATGGCCGCGAGCAGAATCGCGAGCGGCACCTCGGCCGCCTCGACCGTGATGCGCGACGGTGGAACAGGCGACTGGCCAGGTGCGAGGCGTCCGGCGGCAGACGCACGGGATGGCGGAGACGTCGCGGTGTGCGGACGGGTGACCGCCGGCGCCGCCCCGCTCACCCAGTCGCGCGTCTCGGCCGCGAGCGAACGTTCCGCCGGCGCATCGCCGGCAACCGCACCGACGCCGGATCGGTCGGCGACCGGCCTGGTCGCCTCGCCGGGCGACCGGCAGCCGGCGAGCGCGAACAGGGCGACGAGCACGCTGCCCGCCACGAGGGCCGGGCGATTCGATGGGGGCGTCGGGCGGTCGTCGACCGGCACACGCACGGGCGAACGCGAACGACATCGTCGGGGGCACTGCATGCGGACCTCTCCCTGTGTCCGAAGCCTTCACGTCGCGCCGAACGCGGGTGCGGCTTCGTCGCCATCCTTGGCGAACGAAACGATGCGGTGGTCAGACGAACAGCAGGACCAGCGCCGCCGTCGATCCTACAACGCCGCAGGCGAGCAGCGCAACGAACGCTCGCCGATGACGGGCGAGGAAGCGACGCTCGATCGGACGCTCGGCGCGAGGCGGCCGCGCCGCGGTCAGCAGATGCACCATCGACGGCGAGCGTTCGTCCTCGAGCGAGGCGAGCGTGAAGGCGTGCCGCGCCAGGGTGTCGATCGGGCCGAACAGGCCTTCGGTCCGGTCGGCGACGAAGTAGCTCATCTCGCGCGAGAACAGCGCCCGGCGACTGAAGTCGAACAGCATCATGCGGTGCCGGAGGTACTCGCCCACCTCGGCAAGCGTGAGGCGTCGCAGCCAGTAGTGACCGTCGCTCGCACGACCGTCGTCGTCACGCAGGCCGGCCTCGCGCATGGCCTCGGCATCGGCGCTCCGGAACAGGACCACCTGCATGGCCGATCTGCCCCCGCGCCGGACGCCGGCCAGCTGGTCGAGCAGCGCGAGCAGGGCCGCGTCGGGTCTGCCCACGGCATCGACGATCAACGCACAGGGCTTGCCGCCCGGCGGCGCGTGCCGCAACTGGGTGAGGACGTGGCCGGTGGCGAGGGCGATCGACGCGTCGTCGACCGATGGGCATTCCCCGGCCACTTCGACGGCGGGCCCGATCAACGCGGACTCGCTCGGGCAGAGCTCGATCAGGAGATGACGCAGCAGCAAGGCGACGGAGACCGGTCTTTCGGACTCGTGGTGAATGACGTTGTGGGTGCCCGCGAGCCGATCGGCGAGTACCAGCGACAGGAAGGTACGGCCACTTCCCGGTTCGCCGTGCACGTGCATCGCGCGCGATGTCGTCAGGCCGACAGCCGCGATATCGTCGAGAATCGCGCCGCGGCCGCCCCCGCCGTAGAATGTCAGCAGGCCGGCCGTTTCCTGGAACGGGCCGCGCGTCGACGCGTAGTGCCGCCGGCGGTCGATGCCGACGCCGATGTCGGCGTGCAGGTCGTCGTCGATGTCGTCGAAATTCATGGTCCGCCACCCTTGCCGCGGACCGGCGCGCTCGCCTGTCCGATGACGGCAACGGGCGCGCCACCGGCCACGCTGTCCATCGTCCATCAACCATAGTGCGGGCGTGCCCCCGCGGCAAGAGACTCGTGCTGAACGTCGTTCTCCTCCACCCTGAAATCCCCCCGAACACGGGCAATCTGATCCGCCTCTGCGCGAACAGCGGAGCGGCCCTGCACCTGATCGAACCGCTCGGATTCTCGATGGAGGAAAAGGCACTGCGGCGCGCGGGACTGGACTACCACGAGGCGGCACGCGTGCAGCGATGGCCGTCGCTCGACACCTGCTGGGCGTCTCTGGGGAAGACGACCCGCCTGTCGGGCACCGCCACCGACGACGCGGCCTCCCCGCCGCGCACCTGGGCCGCGACCACCCGGGGCAGCCGACCGCACACCGAGGTCGGCTACCGCGCGGGCGACATCCTTCTGTTCGGACCGGAGTCGCGCGGGCTGCCGGACGCGGTGCTCGCGGATCCACGCGTCGACGATCGAATCCGGATTCCCATGCGGCCGGGGAGCCGCAGCCTCAACCTGTCCAACGCCGTCTCGGTCGTGCTCTACGAGGCCTGGCGTCAGCTCGACTTCGTCGGGGCCGCGCCCTGACGGGGAGCCGCCCCTACTGCGCCGTGTCGGGCGCCGGTGCGTTCTGACGGGCAGACGCCACGTGCTGCGCGTACAGGGCCTCGAAGTTGACAGGATCGAGCAGCAACTGGGGAAAGCCGCCCTTCTGCACGAGCGAGGCGATTTCCTCGCGGGCGAAGGGGAACAGCAGGTTCGGGCAGAAGCTCCCGAGCATGGGCCCGAGCCGCGCCTCCTCGAAGCCGCGCACCAGGAACAAGCCGGCCTGCTTCACCTCGATGAGATACGCCGTGTCGTCACCGAGCTTGACCGTCGCGGTCACGCACAGCACCGACTCGTACAGATCGTCCGCGAGCTTCGTGCTTTCGGTATTGAGGTGCAGCGACACCGCGGGCTTCCAGGCGGTGCTGCCCGTGAACACGCCGGGCGTCTGCGGCGACTCGTAGGAGACGTCCTTGAGATAGATGCGCTGGATCTTGAAGACCTGCGAATTCTCGGCCGGAGCCTTCGCGCCTTCGGCGACTTCCTTCGTGCCCTGCTCTTCGTCTGCCATCGATGTCGTCCGCAATGAGGTCGGGTGCGGGGGTCATCCCGCCCGAAAGGATTCGAAAATGGGGTGTCGACGGACCGTGAAGGTCGCGTCAGACGCTACCGTCGGCGCTCTCGCGCAACGCGTCCAGGTCGCCGTCGGACTCGAGGGCGGCCAGATCGTCGTAGCCGCCGACGTGGTGATTGCCGAAGAAGATCTGCGGCACCGAGGTTCGGCCGGACTTCTCGGTCATCTCGGCGCGAAGCGCGGGCTTGCCGTCCACCAGCCGACTCTCGTACTCCCAGCCCTTCGTCTCGAGCAGGCGACGGGCGGCGCGGCAGAAGCCGCACCAGTCGGACTCGTACATCACGATGGTGGCGCTCATCGGCGTCGCTCCTCCAGAACCGCTACTTGGTGACGACCGGCAGGCTCGCCTTCTCCCACGCGGTGATGCCACCGGCGAGCGTGTGCAGCTTCTCGAAACCCTGCTTCCTGAGTTTCGATGTCGCGCGGGAAGTGCGCATGCCGTTGTCGCAATAGACGACAAGGTCGCGGCTCTTCAGCTTCTCGATCTCGTGCATGCGCTCCTCGAGCTTCGCGACCGGGAAGTTTCTCGCGTTCAGCAGATGCCCGTTCTTGTATTCCTGCTCGTCGCGCACGTCGACGAACAGCGCCTCGCCGCCGTTGACCAGCTGCGTGGCGGCGTAGGGGGACAGGCTCGTGGCGCTCGCGGAGATGCGCGTCCACTCGGTCCAGATCAACATGCCGAGGGTCGCGGCGAACGCGACGAACAGCAGCGGATGGTTGCCGACGAATTCGACTAGCTGACTCATGCGGGCAGGTCCTGACGGACGGCTTCGGGCAGCCCGCAAGAATACCCTGCCTGCGTCCGAATGCAACGGCGACGCGCCGGCGTCGCCCGCGTCCGGTGCTAGTGTGACGACATGCACGAGCAATCGATCGTCTCCTCGCTGTTCCTCGTGTTCACGGGGGCGGCCGTCATCGCGACCGCGGCCCTGTACGCCCGTCAGGCGCTGCTCGTCGCCTACATCGCGCTCGGCGTCCTCCTCGGGCCGTGGGCCCTGGATCTGGTCGGCGAACCGGAGACGATCGCCGACATCTCGAACGTCGGCATCCTCTTCCTCCTGTTCCTGCTCGGACTGAACCTCGAACCCGCGGAGCTCAGGAAGCTCTTTCGCGAGGCGATCGTGGTCACCTCGGCCAGTGCGGCGCTCTTCGCCCTGAGCGGGGCGGTCATCGCCCTGGCCTTCGGCTTCCGGGGTCTCGATGCCGCGCTGATCGGGGCGGCGATGATGTTCTCGAGCACCATCATCGCCCTGAAGCTCCTGCCCACGAGCGCGCTGCATCAGCAGCGCATGGGCGAGTTGATCGTCAGCATCCTGCTGCTTCAGGACATGCTGGCGATCGGTGTGCTGCTCGCCCTGGAGAGCCTCGGCAACCCGGACAGCCTGGTGTCGGAGACCCTGCTCCTCGTGCTCGGCCTGCCCGCGCTCGCCGCCGTCGCCTGGCTGGTCTCGACCAAGGTGCTGACCCGGCTCTTCCTGCGCTTCGACCAGATCCAGGAATACCTCTTCCTGGTGGCGATCGGCTGGTGCCTCGGCATCGCCGAACTCGCGACCATCGTCGGGCTGTCGCACGAGGTCGGCGCCTTCATCGCCGGGGTCACGCTCGCCACCAGTCCCATCGCGCGGTTCATCGCCGAGGCGCTGAAGCCGATCCGGGACTTCTTCCTCGTGCTGTTCTTCTTTGCCCTCGGCGCGAGCGTCGACATCGGGCGGCTGCCGGACGTGCTGCTGCCGGCACTCGCGCTCGCGGCGCTCTCCATCGTGTTGAAGCCGATCGTGTTTCGAAGGCTCCTGGAGCGCGAGCACGAGACTGCGCGCATGGCGGGCGAGACCGGCGCGAGACTCGGCCAGATCAGCGAGTTCTCGCTGCTGGTGGTCGTGGTCGCCGGAAACCTGAGCCTGATCAACGAGCGCGCGGCGCTCCTGGTGCAGAGCGCGACGATCCTGAGCTTCGTCGGCTCCTCGTTCTGGATCGTGCGACGCTACCCGACGCCGATCGCGCCGACCCAGTCGCTGCGGCGCGACTGAGCGGACTCGATCCCTGCGCCGTCCTACTGCTCCTTGCCCATCTGATACTGGATGGCGATAGGGATCTGTTCGTCGGTGAGCGTCGAGCCGCCGCGCGCGGGCATGATCCCCTTGCCGGCGATCACCGACTGCACGAGGGCGGCGAGGCCGGCCTCGGCACGCTCGCCCCAGGCCGCCTTGTCGCCGAGCTTCGGCGCGCCGGCGACACCCACGACGTGGCAGCCGGCACAGACGCCGTTCACCTGCCCCTTGATCTCGTCGGTCAGACCCTCGGGCTCGTGACCCGTCGCGATGATCGCGGTCAATGCCGCGGCATCCATGTCGACCGCCGGCGCGGCGGAACCCGCGTCGGACGCGTCGCCCTTCTCGGCAAGTTCGTCCTTTGCCGCCGGCGCGTCGGCGGGTTCGGCCGCGCCCCCGGCCTCGGCGTCGGCCGCCATGGCGGTCGCCTCGACGGCGGCGTCGGCCGGTGCGTCCGGTTCGACCGCCGGTGCGTCGGCGGCCACCGGCTCGCCTTCGGCCTCGGGCGCGGCCGCCGCGGTGTCCTCGGCAGGGGCCGCGTCGCCGGCCGGCGCGGCAGCGTCGGCCGGTGCGGCGTCCTTGGCCGGGGCTGCCTCGCCTTCCGCCGCAGGCGCCTCCTCGATGTCCTCGAAAAGCGCGATGTGCTGCACCGAGAGCCTGATCTCCTCGTCGGAGTAGTCGCTGCCGCCGCGCGCAGGCATCCCGCCCTTGCCGTTCACGACGCTCGCGACGAGATTGTCGAGCCCATCCTCGCGCCGTGCCGCCCACGCCTCCTCGTCACCGAGCATGGGTGCGCCGGCGACGCCTGCCGCATGGCAGGAGGCACAGACCCCCTGCACCAGCTCCTCGCCGGAGCGCATGGCGACCTCGGTCGTTCCACCGGCGTCGGCCGCCTGCTCGATGTCATCGGCGGACGTCCGGACCGCCCCGACCGGCTCAATGCGGGAAATGAGCGCGTTTCGCATCAGCGGATCGTTGGCGTCGTCGCCCACGCCGACACCGAGCAGGCGCGCCATCGCCACGAGAAACAGGGCGAACAGCAGCAGGGAGAAGATGACCATTCCCATGACCTTGACCATGCCGCTCTCACCGTTCGTGTCGGTCAGGCTGGTGCCGCTCTTCTCGCTCATGCTGTCGTCTCTCCGCGACGCTCGGCGTCGTCATGAATGTCGTCGGCTGCCTGTACGGCGGCAAACGCCCGATTGTATCAGTGTGCACCGAGGTGCTTGCGGATCACCCCTCGCTCGACGATCAGTCTGACCGCTCGCGGAGCCCGCGCCGCAGGCGTTGCAGGATTGCCTCACCGGGACGCGGCCCGGGGACGCAGCCCGTGGCTCAGCGCGCCGACGAGATGCACCGCGACGGCGCCCGCCAGCAACCACTTGCCGATCTCGTGCCAGCGCGCGGCCGCCTCCCACCCCAGGAAGTAGTGGGCAGAGCCGCTGAGGGCCATCAGCAGGAGCAGGGCGTACAAGAGTCGATGATGGACGACGACCAGAAGCGCGGCGCGGGGCGCGAGCGTGCCGGCGCCGACGGGCACCGGCGCGCGGCGTCGGAGCACGAGACGCCAGAGGACGAGCGCCGCGATACCCGCACCGCCCCAGGTGTGCAGCGTGGTGACGAGGAATTGGACGAACGTGATCGCGTCGCCTTTCTCCGCCGCCTCGACCGCCATGCGCATGGGACGCTGCAAGAGGTACTGACCGAGGACGAGCAGCGCGACCAGCCAGTGCAGGCGTCGCTGCACGAGCGTCCAGCTCGGCACCCGTCCTTCTTCCTGCATCGTCCGCCTGTCTGTCGCCGGCCGGAAACCGCCGGCACGTCGACCCTATACTACCCAGCGGGTCGCGCCACCGGCCCGACCAGCGGGAGAGCACCCTTGACTTCATCCAGCATCGATCCGCTGCGTCGTGCCGCCGAGCTGGCGACGCGGCCCGCCGTCGCGGACCCCGACGCCGACCCGAACGCCGATCGCGACGCCGACGCCGATCGCGTTCCGGGCCCGGACGCGGACGCGGACGCGGACGCGTTGGAGGCAAGGCTCAAGCGCGACGCCTTCGACAGCATCGGCAGGATCAAGCCGGCCGCGATCGCCGACGCCGATTTCGACGACGATGTCCTGCACGGCGACTTCTTCGCCACCCTGCCGCCACCGCTGCAGGGCATCGCGATCGCCCGGAGCGAGGGCATGCTGGCCTTCTACAACCGGGTCGGATGGCGACGTGCCTTTCTGGACGAGCCACTGTCCCCGCACGTGCCCGAGGACGGTCTGGCACCACTGGCCGAGCGCTACCACGCCCGCACGCTGCACGACCTGGCCTACGTTCACCCGAAGCACCTGGTGAAGATGCTCGGCAAGGCGGGCGCGGCCTCGCTCTGGCAACGCCTCGGGCGATTTGCCCGGGCGGGTGACGACCCGACCGGCGACGCGACCGGCGACGCGACTGCGGGGGTAGCGGACGGGGCAGCGTCCAGATCGGCGGACAGCGAGGCTACCGGAGCGGCAACTGGAGCGGCCACCGGGGCGGCGGACAGGTCGGCGAAGATGCCTGACGCGTGACGCGCGACATGAACAGCACGAGCGACGTCGCGTTCGCCGTGCACATCGCCGGCCTCGTTCACGGCTGGACGCGGGGCGGGCGCGAACATCGCGTGATCGACCGACTCGATCTGGACATCGCGCGAGGCGAGACGGTGGCACTGATCGGCCGGTCGGGTTCGGGCAAGTCGACCCTCCTGAACCTGATCGGCGGTCTCGAACCGGTTCGCGAGGGCAGCGTGTCGGTCTTCGGCGAGTCGCTCGGCACGCTCGACGACCACGCTCGCACCCTGCTTCGGCGGCGCGCCGTCGGTTTCGTGCACCAGGCCTTCAACCTGATCCCGACCCTGACGGTCGGGGACAACATCACCCTGCCGCTCGCCCTCGCCGGCGTACCCGCCCGCGACCGACGCCCACGGCTCGATGCCCAGCTGGACGCGGTCGGGCTCGGCGGGCGCGGCGACGATCATCCCGACACCCTGTCGGGCGGCGAGCAGCAGCGCGTCGCGATCGCCCGCGCCCTGATCCACCGGCCACCGCTGCTGCTCGCCGACGAGCCGACCGGCAACCTCGATGCCGAAAGCGGTCGTCGCGTGCTCGGCCTGCTCGCCGAACTGGTCGAGACCGACGGGGCGGCGATGCTGCTCGTCACCCACAGCCTCGAGGTCGCGCAGGTGGCCGACCGCGCGTTCACGCTGAGCGGTGGCGAGCTGCGCGCGCTCCAGCCCGAGGCGCTCGCCGCCGGCAGCGTCTGGTGAACATCGACTCGTGAACCGCTCCGGCGCTCTCTACCTCGCCCGCTCGAGCCTGCGCTTCTTCGCCCGTCACCCGGCCCAGCTCGCGCTTTCCTTCGTCGGCATCGTGCTCGGGGTGGGCATCGTCACCGCGGTTTTGATCACCAACGCCAGTTCGCAGCGTGCCTTCGCCTTGTCGAGCGAGGCGCTGTACGGACGGACGAGCCACCAGTTGCTCGGCGCCGACGGCGTCGACGGGCGGGACTATGCCGCTCTCCGACGCGCGTTGCCGGACCTCCGCATGGCGCCGGTGGTCGAGGGCGAGGTCGCGATCGGAGGCGAGCTGTTCTCGCTGCTCGGACTCGACCCTTTCGCCGAGGCCGGCTTCGAGCGGACGGCGAACGGCGCCGGGCTCGCGCTGGACTCGTCGAAAGGCGTCGCGGACGACCCGAGCGGCCGCGGCGCGGCCGGCGATGGCGACGCGAGCGATGCCGCCGCGGACTCGACCGGAGCCGCAGGGGCCGCCGAACCGCTCGTCGAATTGCTGCTTGCGAACGACGCCCTCGTCATCAGCGGCGTCACGCGCGATCGACTCGACCTGCCGCTCGACGTCCCCCTCGCGGTCGAGGCGGGCGGACGGCGCCACGCGCTCAGGCTGGTCGGCACGTTCTCCTCGGCCAACCCCGCCGCGAGCGAGGGGATGCTGCTCGCCGACATCGCGCTCGCGCAGGACATCCTCGGCCTCGGCGGCGCGATGACGCGTGTCGATCTGATTCTCGACGGCGACACGGACATCGCGCGCGTCTCGGACGCCCTGCCGCCGACGCTCAGGCTCGCCGAGGCCGCCTCGCGCGAACGCACCATGCGGGCGATGACCCGCGGCTTCCAGATCAACCTGACCGCGATGAGCCTGCTCGCCCTCGTCGTCGGCGCGTTCCTGATCCACAACACGATGACCTTCGCCGTGCTGCAGCGGCGCGAGCTGTTCGCGAACCTGCGCATCACCGGCGTCACCGCACGGGCGCTGCTCGGCTCGGTGCTGCTCGAGGCCGTCATGATCGGCACCGCCGGTGCGCTGGCCGGGCTCGCCCTCGGCTGGGCGCTCGCCCATGCGCTGATCCGCCTGACCACGCGCACGATCAACGATCTCTATTTCGTGCTGCACGTGCAGGAGGTCTCCTTCGGGCCATGGCTGGCCGTCGGCGGCCTCGCGCTCGGCATCGGCGCAAGCGTGCTTGCCGCCGCGGTCAGCGCGCTCGACGCCGCGGGCACGAGCCCTGGCACCGCCAGCCGGCGCTCCATCGCCGAGTCCCGCGCCCGCGCCGCATTGCCGCGCTTCGCGCTCGCCGGGCTCGCCGCCATGCTGATCGGCGCGGGCATCGCCTTCGCGCCTTTGCAGTCCCTCGTCGCGGGCTTCGCGGCGCTGATGCTGCTGATACTCGGCTACGGGCTCGCCCTGCCGCAGCTGGTCGCCTGGATCGCCCGCGCGATCTCGGCGCCGGCGGCGCGTCTCGGCACCGCCTTCGCGCTGGCGGCCGGCGGCATCGAGCGCAACATCAGCCGCACCGGTCTCGCCATCGCCGCGCTCGCCATCGCGGTCTCGGCGACCTTCGGCGTCGAGGTGATGATCACGAGCTTCCGCACCAGCGTGGACGACTGGCTGGGCACGACGCTCAGAAGCGATCTCTATGTCTCCGCACCGAGTACCGTCTCGACCGGGTCGGCGACGGTGCTGGACCCGCGCGTGCTCGCGCTGGCGCGGGAGACCCCGGGCATCGCGGACGTCAGCACCGCGCGTGCGGTCGATGTGGCGACCTCGGTCGGGCAGATCGATCTGCTCGTGCTCGATCCGCACGCGGCCAGCATCGAGGGCTTCGAGTTCCTGGCGACGGGCTCGACGCGCGGCGCGGGCGAGCACGCCGGCGCTCCCGCCGATACGGCCGATGGGCCGGCAGGGGCCTGGACGATGCTGCTCGCCGACGACGCCCTTCTGATCAGCGAGCCACTGGCCACCAAGCACGGCCTGGCGCCCGGTGACACGATCGGCGTGTTCACCGCCGCTGCCGGCGAGCGCCCGTTCACCGTCGCGGCCGTGGTGCGTGACTACGGCTCGAGCCATGGCCGCCTGACGATGTCGCGCGCCGCCTGGTCGCGCTGGTGGAACGACGACCGCATCTCGTCACTGGGCTTGCTGGTGACGGACGGTGCGGAACCCGCCGAGGTACTCGCGCGCTTGCGGTCGCGCCTCGCGAGCGTCGGGCAACCGCTCTCGACCCGCTCGAACGACGCGATCCACGACGACTCGCTCGAGGTGTTCGACCGCACCTTCGAGGTCACGCGCGTCCTTCGCTGGTTGACGGTGGGCGTCGCCTTCGTCGGCATCTTCAGCGCGCTCCTCGCCCTGCACCTCGAGCGGGCGCGCGAATTCGCGGTGTTGCGCGCGACCGGCGCGACGCGCGGTCAGATCGCGACGACCGTGGCGGTACAGACGCTGCTGATGGGACTGCTCGCCGGCTTGCTCTCGCTGCCGCTCGGCTGGGGCATGTCCGAGATCCTCATCCGCATCATCAACGTGCGCTCCTTCGGCTGGAGCATGCAGAGTCATCTGCCGCCCGATGCCGCCTTGTCGGCTGTCGGTCTGGCCTGCCTGTCGGCGGTGCTCGCTGGCGTCTGGCCCGCCTGGCGACTGGCCCGCGCGGACGTCGCCGGGCAGCTGCGCGACGAGTAGCGCGATCCATCCGGCTGCCATTCATACGCCCTCTCAGGCCAACGTTCCGAAACAGACGCCGACGTCGAACTCGATCCCCGGAGGGTCGAGCCGCACAGCGCCCTCGTGCAGGATCGCCGTATCGATTCCGCCGCCCGAACGGCGGTGATGGATCAGCACGCGCTTGGCCGGATCCAGAATCAGGTAGTGCTCGACGCTCGGCAACCGGAAGTAGCCGTAGAGCTTGCCGCCGGCATCCACGCCTCGGGTCGGCGGCGAGAGCACCTCGACGAGGATCGTCGGGCGCGTCACCGTGGTCGCGTCGAGATCGACCGATTCCCCGCACTGAACGGTCGCGTCGGGTTCGTAGACATCGTCGTCGCTTACCACGACCGTGGCCCCGTCGCCGAGCACCGTGCAGTCCAGGCCCGCCGCTCGCACGCCGTCCTCGAGCGCCCTGCAGCAGGCGGTCTTGAGCAGGTTGTGCCGGTTGCGCTCGGGCGCCATGGCGACGGGCTCGCCGGCGACGAGCTCGTGGCGCTCCCCTTCCGAAAGGGTCGCCGTCCACTCGAGGAACTCGGTCGCCGTCATCGTTGCCCTGTCGGCGAGGTCCATCGTCGCCTCCTCCGAATCCCGTCTTTCGATATTACTCCCTGATGAGCGGCAGCTCGCGAGCGGGTCCGGGACAATCTCCAAACGCTCGCGACCCCGGCGCCCGCGATCGGTACCCGTGCCGAATACACCGCACCGCGGACACACGTCGATGTCGGCGAAGCGGGTACCGGCGTCGAGGTGACGATCACGAGCTTCCACACCCGCGTGGACGACTGGCTGGGCATGACGCTCAGAAAAGAGCGCCCCGGCCCGAAGGCTGGATGACACCAGGCGCGACCCGGTTCCGGACCGGCATCGACGCGGCGGGCAGGCCGTGTGGCCTTCGCGCCCGGCACCGTACCGGCTCGCCCCGTTCATGGCGTCGACGAACGTCCCTTTCGATGCCGAATTTCCGCGATACCGTGCGCAAATTCGGGACGGCATCGCCGGATGCAACCCGATTGTCATGCATTCGGGTTACAACGATCGGGAAGGCGATGGCCCTGACCGTCGGCCGATGCCTCTCGCTGTCCGGAACCCGACCGAGGAGAGACCGACATGCACGCTTCGTTCGACACCACCACCGGAGTCGAGACTCCCGGCGCCGACGCGCTCGGGGTCGAAGCCGGTGACATCGGCTACGCCGCCCTGCTGGACCGCCACGCCGCGGCGGAGCCGATCACCGACGAGATGGTTCGCCAGGCCTGCCTGCGGCACGAGTCGGGACAGGCCCACCCCCTCGTCTCCGCGGCGCGGGCGCGTTCCGCCACGGCCTCCACCACGCTCGCCCGGCTGTTCCGCGTCGGTCGCTGAGCCGCCCGAGGGGCCGTACACCGCCTCGCCGACGGCGGCTCTGCTAGCATCCGCGCCCTGACTCTTCGCCGCGCGGACCTTCGATGTCCCGACGCCCCACCCGCTCCCAGCTTTCCTGGGCGTTCTACGACTGGGCGAACTCCGCGTTCGCCACGACCGTCATCGCCGGCTTCTTCCCGCTGTTCTTCAAGCAGTACTGGAGCGGCGAAGCCTCGGCTACCACGAGCACCTTCTGGCTCGGTGCAGGCAATTCCGCGGCGAGCTTCGCGATCATGCTCGCCGCCCCCCTCCTCGGCGCGCTCGCCGACGCGGGCGGATTGCACAAGCGTCTCCTCGGCGGCTTCGCGCTGCTGGGCATCGCTGCCACCGGCGGTTTCTGGTTCGTCGCGCAGGGCGACTGGGCGTGGGCACTCGCCCTCTACGTGATCGCGATCCTCGGCTTCTCGGGCGCGAACGTCTTCTACGATGCGATGCTTCCCGAACTCGCATCGCGCGCCGACCGGCATCGCGTATCCGCCCTCGGCTATGCGCTCGGCTACCTCGGTGGCGGTCTGCTGTTCCTCGTGAACGTCGCGATGACGCTCGAGCCGGCGTGGTTCGGCCTGGCCGATGCCAGCGAGGCGGTGCGCGTGTCGTTCCTCACCGTCGCCCTCTGGTGGGCGCTGTTCAGCGTTCCGCTCATGCTGGGCGTGCGCGAGCGCGCGGCCGCGGCCAGCACGGTCAGCGTCGGCGGCGCGTTCAGACGACTCGGCGAGACCATCGCGCGCCTGCGCGAGCATCCGAACCTCTGGCTGTTCCTGCTCGCCTACTGGCTGTACATCGATGGCGTCGCGACGATCATCCGCATGGCGGTCGACTACGGCCTGGCGATCGGGCTGCCGTCCGAAAGCCTGATCACGGCGCTCCTGCTGGTGCAGTTCGTCGGCTTCCCCGCCACCCTCGTGTTCGGCATGATCGGCGACCGCCTGGGGGCCAAGCGTGGCCTCTGGATCGGGCTCTGGACCTACGTCGCGGCTACCGTCGCGGCAAGCTTCATGGACTCCACACTCGAGTTCTACGTGCTGGCCATCGTGCTCGGTCTGGTGCAGGGCGGCGTGCAATCGCTGAGTCGCTCCCTGTTCAGTCGCCTCATCCCGCCGGAGCGCGACGGCGAGTTCTTCGGCTTCCTGAACATGCTGGGCAAGGCGGCGGCCGTGCTCGGGCCCTTGCTCGTCGGCGTGGTCGCGGCCACCAGCGGTAGCTCGCGCCTGGGTCTGCTGTCGATCATCGTGCTGTTCCTGGCCGGCATGGCCGTGCTCCGCCACGTCGAGGAACCGGTCACGTGATGCTCAAGCTATCGGGCCTGCTGCTCCTGGTCGTCGCCTACGGGCTGCTGATCCCCGGGCTGACGCAGCCGATGCTCTCGGTCTCGGGCACGGTCGAGAAATCGAAGCTGGTCGAGGTCGGGCGCGAGATCATCGAAGAGAGCGACGGCGTTCCGAACTTCGTCAAGCCGATGATCGAGCAGATGATCGACAACATCGACGCGCGCGGCTCGGTGGCCGCCTTCGACAAGACGCGCAGCATCGTCGAGACGGCCGAGGAGCTGCGCGCCAACGGACACCTGTTCGTGGCGGTGCTGATCGTGCTGTTCAGCGTGGTGGTGCCGCTGTTCAAGGCGCTCGTGCTCGCGGCGGCCCTGTTGCCGATACGGATGGACTGGCGAGCGCGGCTGGCCGGCATCGCGAACGCGAGCGGCAAGTGGTCGATGGCGGACGTGTTCGTCATCGCGATCTTCGTCGCCTTCCTCGCCGGCAACGGCATCCAGGAGAACAGCGGCCTCGTCGACTTCGAGGCCAGCCTCGGCATCGGCTTCAACTACTTCCTCGCCTACTGCCTCGTGTCGCTCGTCGGCACGCAGCTGCTCGTGGCCGGCCTGCGCCGAGACGTCGCGCGCCGCAGGGCGACATCGTCGGCGTCGGCGTCCGTTCAAGCCGACGTTCCGACCTCCGTCGCGGCTTCCGACCAGAGCGACACCGTGTCGCCGGTCACCGCCGAACCGAGGCTGCCCGACGGTTCGTGATCGATGAACTCGCGTTCGCGTTCGGCATCACCGGACCGGTCCTGCTCCTGCTGATCATCGGGCGAGCCTTGCGCGCGACCGCGATCGTCGACGATCACTTCGTCTCCCGCGCGAACGCGCTGGTATTCAACGTGGCGCTGCCCGCCCTGCTGTTCTTCTCGATCGCGGGCAGCCCGCTCGGTTCGGCCTTCGACATCCGGCTGACCCTGGTGGGCCTGGGCGGCACGCTGCTGTTGATCGCCGGACTGCTCGGCATCGGCCGGGTGCTGCCGAAGGATCAACGCGGCGTGTTCGTGCAGGGCAGCTACCGGGGCAATCTCGCGATCCTCGGCGTCGCCCTCGCGGTGGCCACCTATGGCGAACAGGTGCTGCCGCTGATCGCGCTCTACATCGCCGTCGTCACGACGCTCTACAACGTCGTCGCCGTCTGGGTGCTCGAGTCGAGCGGCGCGCTGGGTCAGATCGTGCGCAACCCGATCCTTCTCGGCATCGCGGGCGGCGTGCTGGTCTCCGTGCTCGGGCTGCCGGTGCCCGCCGTGCTCGAACGAACGGGCGAGTACCTGGCCGGCATGGCACTGCCCGTGGCGCTGCTGTGCATCGGCGCGAACATCGATCTCGGCAGCCTGCGGGCGCACCGCGGCACCATCGTGCTGGCGACCTTCTTCAAGCTCGTCGCCTCGCCCCTGCTGCTCGTCGGACTCGGCCTGGCCGCCGGTCTCGAGGGCGAGCGTCTGGGCGTGCTGTTCTTTCTCGCCGCCTCGCCGACCGCCTCGGCGAGCTACATCATGGCGCGCCAGATGACGGCGCACGGCGCGCTCGCCGCCGAGATCATCGCCGTCACGACGGCACTCGGCGTGCTCAGTTACACCGCGGGCCTGGCGCTGCTGCGCGGCGCGGGGCTCGTCTGACGCGGAGCGGAACGAAAGGTCGGGCGCCCTCGCCCCCAGGGTGTGGGCCGGCGACCCCGCGGGCTCGCGGTCTCGGGGAATCGCGACTCGACCTTCGGTAAATGGCTGGAGTCGATACCCTGTCGGCCGATACCCCCTGCAGCACCCCATCCCCGGCCCGTCTGCCCGCCATGACGTCATCGCTCGCCGCTCGCCCGATCGCGCCCGCTCGACCGATTCTCCTGTCGGCCCTGATCGCACTCGCCCTCTCGCAGGGCGCCTGCTCCGTCAGCACCGAGGCGCCTCTGGACGCGCCTCGCGACGTGCCCGGGCGGGAGTCGGTGGAGCCGGTCGATGCGTCGACGACCGCCACGCGCGAGAACGAGGCCGAGGCGGAGCCCGACAACGGTCAGGCGTCCCCGACGACGGACGAGCCGGCCGGCGAGCCTGACTCCGGGAGCGGCCCCGGCACCGGGAGCGGGAGCGGGAGCGTATCGGAGGCCGAACCGACGGCAGGTACGAACGCGGCGCCCATCGGTTGCGGAGCGACGCTGGGGCGGGCGCTGGAGCTGATCAACGCGGCGCGTGCCGAGGCGCGATCCTGCGGGAGCGTGCGCTACGAGGCGGCCGCGCCGCTGGTCTGGGATTCGCGCTTGCAGGACGCCGCACTCGTTCACTCGACAGACATGACGACGAACGACTTCTTCTCGCACACGGGCAGCGATGGCAGCGCGATCGAAGTGCGGGTCGAGAGGACCGGCTACGACTGGCAGACCGTCGGCGAGAACATCGCGGCGGGACAGCCGACCATCGACGTCGCGACGAGCGGCTGGGTCGACAGCCCGCTCCATTGCGCCAACCTGATGAACCCGCGATTCGAGGATGTCGCCGTCGCCTGCGTGGCGGACGACAGTGCAGACTTCGGCGTCTACTGGACGCAGGTGTTCGGACGTACCTTCCCGTCGTCGCGGTGATGGCCGAGCCGATCGCGCTGCTCGGCAGCGCCACGCTTACGGACGAATCCTGACGAGTCGGGATCCTTACTGCACCGCCGTGGACAGCACCGGACGCGGCTCCTATATTGCGCGCAACCACTGAAGAAGCCCTTCCCGATGCGCCCTCTGTTTCATCCCCTGACTCGCTCCGTCGACCGCCGCCTCGACCGCGCCGGCGCCCGTCCCCTTGCCGCCATCGCGCTCGTCGCCGGACTCCTCGCCGCCTGCGGCCCGAAGGATCCACAGCTCGCCATGTGCCAGGAGCTCGCGAACAAGCTCGTCGGCGACATCGCCGGCTTCGACGACGCCGAGCAGCAGGACGGCGCGCGGGCGCGCGACATCGACATCACGTACACGACGAACGCGGACGCCGGCGGCACCATCGCCTGCCGCTATCCGATCGACAAGACGACCGGCGCGGTCGCCACGGCACCTGATCAGGTGATCCTCGACGGTCGACGGCTCTCCACGCGCGAACTGTTCTCGGCCGGCACCAAGGCCTCGGGCAAGCTCATCGCCGACACCGCCGACGCGACCGCCGATCGCACCCGCGAGCTCGCGGGGGACGCCGGGGACATGGCGCGGGACGTGGCCGACAAGGCGCTGGAGTCGACGATCGAGGGGGCGCAGGCCCTTCGGGAGAAACTCGAGCGCTGAGCGACACCCGGGTGTCCATCCCAGGGGACGACGACAGTCCGCTCGACGACGCGCCCGACGAGAGGGTCGCCCGCTGGACGACCCGTTCTTCCCGCACGGTCTACGACAACCCGTGGATCGAGGTGTCCCATCGCGAGGTCCGCGCCCCGACCGGGCGCGACGGCATCTACGGCATGGTGCACTTCAAGAATCGCGCGGTCGGCGTCGTGCCGCTCGACGACGAGGCGCACACCTGGCTCGTCGGACAGTGGCGCTACCCGCTCGACGCCTGGAGCTGGGAGATACCCGAAGGCGGCGCACCCGCGGGCGAAGCGACCCTGGATTGCGCGCGGCGTGAGCTGGCCGAGGAGACCGGACTGACCGCGAGCCGCTGGTCGCCCCTGCTGAAGCTGCACACTTCCAACTCCGTGACCGACGAACTCGGCGTCGTCTACCTGGCCCGTGGACTGACGCCGGGCACGCCCGCGCCCGACGACACCGAACGGCTGGTCGTGCGTCGCGTGTCGCTCGACGAGGCCGTCGCCATGGTGCTCGACGGCCGGATCACGGACTCGTTGGCGATGACGGGGCTGATGAAGGCCCAGCTGCTCCGCCTGCGCGGCGAGCTGCCCGTGTGAGTCCCGTTCTCTTGCAGCGTCTTGCGGGCTCGACGTTCGCGTGGCTCACCCTGCTCGCCCCGCCGCTTGCCCTGCTGAGCTGGCTACTCGCCGGGCGCTCGGCAATCGCCCCGCTGCTGATCGCCGTCGCGTTGGCGCCGTCGGTGTTCGGCCGTTTCATGTCGGCCCTTCGCGGCGACAGGACGCGTTCGCGCCATCGCTGGATGGCGGCGTTCGGACTCGGCGCGGTACTGCTGCCGATCGTGGCCCTCGCCGCCATCATCGGCTCGCTGCTCCCCATCGGGTATCGTTCGCTCGGAGTCGGTGTGCTCGCCGCCTGGATCGGGATCGCCTGGCATGCACGCCGCGCGGCCGTTCGCGTGCACGACGTGCCCCTGCGACTCGAGCTGCCCGGTCTCGCGCGCGCCGTTCGCCTCGTGCAACTGAGCGACGTGCACGTCGGCTCACGCGACGGCGCCTTTCTCGAGCGCGTCGTCGAGCAGGCGCTGAGTCATTCGCCGGAACTCGTCGTGATCACCGGCGACCTGCTAGACGAGAGCCGGGTCGGCGCGTCCGATCTTGCGGCGCTGGCCCGATTCGCCTGTCCGGTGTACCTCGCGATCGGCAACCACGAGCGCTACGTCGACCTGGACGCGGCCCTGCGCGCGATCCGTCATCACGGCGTCCACGTGCTGCGCGACCAGACCGTCGTGCACGGCCCGCTTCGCCTGATCGGACTCGACGACCGTGATCGGCCGGATGACTTGCCCGCCGTGCTGGCGCAGCTGGGCGACGACGCCGATCACGTCGACCTGCTGCTCTACCACCGCCCCGACGGCTGGGCCGCGGCGCGCGATCGCGGCATTCCGCTGACCTTGTCGGGGCACACGCACGGCGGGCAGATCTGGCCGTTCGGCTGGCTCGTCCGGCGGCAGTACCCCGAGATGATCGGGCGCTTCGAGCGTGACGGCACGACGCTCTACGTGTCGTCGGGCACCGGCACCTGGGGGCCCGCGCTCAGGCTGGGGACACGTTGCGAGATGACCGTCATCGATCTCAGCCCGGCGGCGTGACTTCCGCCCTCGCCCCTGCCGCGCGTCCGTTTCCGAGCACGGCGTCCAGCGCCTCCAGCAGGCGGCCCATGTCTTCCTCGTCGGTGAAGTAGCCGGGGGAAAGCCGCACCGTGCCACCCGACTCGGCCGTCCCGGCATCGACGTGCACGAGCGGCGCGCACTGCAGGCCCGCCCGCGCGCAGACGCCGTGATCGGCATCGAGCTCGTCCGCCACGCGCTCGGTCGAGAGCCCGTTGACCGTGAAACTCAGCGTGGCGACCCGCGCCTCCTCGCGCGCTGCCCCCAGCAGACGAACGCCCTCGTAGCGGCGCAGCGCCGCCTCGATGCGCGCGAGGTGACCGAGCTCGACCGCGTGGACGTGTGCCACGGCACGACGACAGTGGCGCGCGTGGGCGTCGAGGTCGGTGCTCGCGGCGCGGCTCTCCCCGACATCTGCACGCACCCCACCGCCATCGGCCACACCACCGACGTCGGGCCTGTCGCCCTGCTTGCCCTTCCCGCCCGCCGCCAGCGATTCGCCCAGCGCCCGGAACCAGTGCTGCGCCGCGTGCAGGCCGGCGATGCCCGGCACCGAGATCGTGCCTGCCTCCAGGCGATGCGGGTAGGCGTCCGGCTGATAGGACGAGATCGAGTCCACACCCGTGCCACCGAAGCGCGCCGGACGCAACGTCACGCCGTCGGCGACGATCAGGCCGCCGATTCCCAACGGTCCGAACAGGCCCTTGTGCCCGGGGAAGGTCAACACCGCGATGCCGAGCGCGTCCATGTCGATCGGCAGCACACCGGCAGTCTGGGCGGCATCGACGATCAGCGGCAGCGACGCGGCACGTGCCACGGCCGCGACCTCGGCGAGCGGCTGCACGGTGCCGATGACATTGGAGGCGTGGTTCAGCACGATCGCCCGCGTATCGGGCCTGATCGCCGCCTCGATGTCGGCCGCTGTCACGTAGCCCGCCGCGTCCGGGGCGACGCGGCTGACGGCGACGTCGCCGTCGCGCTCCAGATGATTCACGGTACGGAGCACGGCGTTGTGCTCGAGACGCGTGGTGACGAGATGATCGCCGGGAGACGTCAGCCCGCCTATCGCCTGATTCAGCGCGTCCGTCCCGTTCTGCGCGAACACGACCCGCGACGGCGAGCCTGCGAATCCGAAGAACCGCGCGAGCATCGCGCGCGTCTCGATGACCATCTCCTCGGCCTCGACGGCGAGCGCATGTCCGCCACGCCCCGGGTTCACCCCGTGCGAGCGGAAGAACGCATCCATGAACGCGTAGACCGGTTCGGGCTTGGGCCAGGTCGTGGCGGCGTTGTCGAAGTAGACGTTCTCCTTCATGCGCGATCGCCGCCGGCCGCGACGCCAGGCACTCGACGCGGTGCGGCGACAGGGGCCGACGTCGCGCCCTCCGTCCTTCGCGTGTTCACCGCTCGGCGCCGCCGAACGGGACATCGACCCAGTCGTCCGCGTCATCCTCGTTGTCGGTAGTCTCGTCGAACACCTTGTCGAAGCGGTCCTCGATCACCTCGTCGTTCAGCCGCGTGTACCGTTCACCGTCGACGTTCCAGTCTTCGGGCATGAGCACCTGGGTGGCATCCTGATCGGCGTCCCCGAACGGGTGTTCGGACTGCCCGGACGATCGATCGGCATCGCGCGCCGACGTCGCAGCCGCATCGCCGAGATCGATCGCCTCCGAACCCTCCACGAACGGTTCGTCGGCCGCCTCGAACAGCCCGTCTTCCCAGCCGTCGTCGTCCTGCCAGCGGCGGGAACGCGAGCGACCGCGGTCACCGTTCGCCGCCGCAACCAGCGCGGTCCCCGCTCCCGGCAGCAAAGGCTGGCCCGCCCCGCGCCGCTCACCCCGGTGCGCCCGGACCGGTGTCGGACCGGCGTCCGGCGCGGCCTCGCCCGGCGAATGAAGGCCGTGCTCTTCGGCGTCCGGCGGACCGTCGTCGACCGCCTCTTCCTCCGCCACGACATTGATCTGGCGAAGCATGCTGATCGGCAGCGCGATGAACAGGATCCAATAGAACTCGCGCGAGATCAGGAAGCGCGCCTCCGAGAAATTGCCGATCAGGTAGGCGAGCACGAACGCGAGCACGAACAGCGTGCCCGCCTGCTGCCGTTGGTACTGGCAATAGATGATCTCGATCATCTGCTGGGCGACCATGAGCAGCGCGATCACCGCGAGTGGCAGCCCGATCTCGGAGGCGACCTGAAGGAAGCCGTTGTGCGCGTGGAAGACGATCCAGGTGAAGTCGGTCAGCCCCTGCTGGATGTAGAGCGTGGCCTCGGTGGGAAACCAGAGCACCCCGTAGCCGTAGCCGCTCAGCGGGCGCGCCATGATGAGCTTCCAGGTCTGGGCCCACACCTCGCCGCGCCCCGTCAGGTCGCCGCTTCGACCGACGAGTTCGGCGGTGTCGATATTCACCGCCGCGAAGCCGAGGAGAATCGCGAACAGCACGGCCATCACCGCCATGCGCGCGAAACCGAGGCGGAAGCGGTTGGCGATGTGCAGGTACAGCGAGACCGAACCGCCGACCAGCATCGCCAGCAGCGCCGTCGCCGACTGGCTGAACGCGAGCAGCGCCAGGCAGACCCCGGCCATCAGATAGCACAGCATCCTGAGCAGGAAGGAGTGCGTCGAGTCACTCAGCGCGATGTAGAGCAGCACGCCCGCCGCGGCCCAGAAGCCGAGATGGTTCTTCGAGTTCAGCACGCCGCTCCAGACCAGCTGCCCCTCGTACGCGGATATGCCGAGCTCGGGCAGCGCGAGCGCCGCGCCGATCGAGGCGAGCAGGATGCCGCCGAGCACGACCGCGATGACCCGAAGCATCTTCAGCAGCGGCACCGTGAACCCGAAATAGATGCCGAGCAGCGACGTGCCGACGAGGTGGACGACGCGCTCGGCCGAGATGCGCGAGTCGACCGACCACGCGACCGAGAGGATGCAGCCGAGCAGGAGCAGCACGAGGAGGATGCGGTAGCGCACCAGCCAGGAAATCCAGTTGATGCCCTGACCGAACATGAGACCGAGCGCGGCCAGCCCGTAGAGGGCGAGCCAGACGAACGTCAGGAGGCCGGACTGCGCCGGGGCGGCGAACTCGATGACTCGTCCGGCCGCGGTGGTGCCGAGCAGGATCGTCGCGATCAGGATGGTCAGCGCCGCGATCGAGCCGCGCGTCACGGCCGTCGGCTGCGTGTAGGTGGCTACGCGCACGGTCGGGTCGGCCGGGTGTCGGGAACGCTCATTCCGCCCATGATAGTCGCTGGGCCAGCCGTCGGCCCCGTGGCGGAATACCGGCGCGTGACCGGGCACGCGGAGCATCGCGCCGGAGCGTGCGCTGCGTCTCCCTTCCGGACGGCATGCTCGACCGATGAACCGTCTGCGGCACTCGGTGACCGCTCACGTTGCCGACGTCGACCGGACCAGATCGCCCACGGGGGTGATCGCTCGTCCGACCTGTCCGGACCGTCCTCGCCCTGTTTCGCCCATGCTCCGGCCTCGTGGATCCGCGTGAAACCGCTGAAGACGCCCTGGACGACGCCGCCCGATCTACAGCGGCGGCATCGGCCTGTTCTTCGCGAACCCGACCAGCACATCGCCAGGGCGAACAGCCGCAAGACGCAGGAATTCACGAACCGTTCCGCGAACGCGATCAGCGGCGTCCGCCTTTCCGAGGCTAGAAGAGGGAACGCCCGTTCAGACCGACGCTGCGGCGCGGGCGTCCCACCGCGCCTCGGGCAAGGCGACCGGGCGCTGCCGGTAGCCCATCGCCTCGGTGGCGTGCGCGACAGCGACCTCGCTCGCTCCGGCCAGGTCCGCGATGGTCCTCGCGAGCGCAAGCGTGCGGTGCACCACGCGAAGCGACAGTTCCAGCGCCGACGACGCCTCCTCGAGACAGGCGCGGGCGGCCGGCTGCAGCCGAGCGAGCCGAAGCAGTTCGTCCGAGCCCAGATGCGCATTCGCCCGGCCCTGTCGGGCGAGCTGCCGATGCCGCGCGATGCAGACACGTTCCCTGACCGTGGCGCTGGATTCGGCAGGAACGACGTCGTCACGATCGTCCTCGTTCGCCAGCCCGAGCGCGCTCGCCGGCAAGGCCTCGCGCTGGAGCGAGACGTGCAGATCGATGCGATCGAGAAACGGCCCGGACAGGCGCCCGCGATAGTTCGTGAAGACGTCGAGCGAGCAGCGGCAGGCGTTGGTGCCGTCGCCGTAACGCCCGCACGGACAGGGGTTCATGGCCGCCACGAGCTGGAAGCGGGCCGGAAATTCCGTCTGCCGGGCCGCCCGGGACAGGGCGATGCGACCGCTCTCCAACGGCTCGCGCAACACGTCGAGCACGGGTCGCTTGAACTCGGCGAGCTCGTCGAGAAACAGCACGCCGTTGTGGGCGAGCGAGATCTCGCCGGGCATGGGAGGCGAACCACCGCCCACCAGCGCGATCCCCGACACGGTGTGATGAGGAGCCCTGAACGGTCGTACGCCCCAAGTGGACGGCTCGAAGCCCGCGTGACTCACCGAGGCGACCGAGGCCGACTCCCCCGCCTCGCCCTCGTCCATCGGTGGCAGGATGCCGGGCAGGCGGCTCGCGAGCATCGACTTGCCAGTGCCGGGTGGACCGCAGAACAGCAGGTTGTGCCCGCCGGCCGCGGCGATCTCGAGCGCCCGCCGCGCCGCATGCTGACCGACGACGTCTGCCAGGTCCGGCACACGGAACGCCGCACTACCGGCGGAGGCACCAGCGGACGCCTCCGTGTCGTCGACCGCCTGCTCCAGCGGCGTGGAGAACGGGAGCGCACCTTCCCGCCCGAGCGCCACGACCGCGTCCGCCAGCGTGCCGAAGCCGCAGACCCGCACCTCCGGGCACCGCACCGCCTCGGCGAGGTTCGCCGTCGGCACCAGCAGCCCGTCCCCGGCGTCGCGACACGCACGCGCCGCCGACAGCGACCCCTCCACCGCGCGCAGCTCGCCACCGAGCCCCAGTTCGCCGACCACCACCAGCCCCGCCGTCGCCGTCTCCGGCAGCTGGCCCGACGCGATCAGGATACCGAGCGCGATCGGCAGATCGAAGCGCCCGCCCCGCTTGGGCAGATCCGCCGGCGCGAGGTTCACGATGACCTTCACCTTCGGGAACTGCAGCCCCGCATGCCGGATGGCCGCCTTCACCCGGTCCTTGCTCTCCCGCACGGCCGACTGGGGCAGCCCCACGATCGCCATGCCGGGCAGCCCGCCGCCGAGGTGGACCTCGACGGTGACGGGCAGCGCGGTGACGCCGGCGAGAGCGCAAGAGCGCACGGTGGCGAGCGACATCGGGAACCTCCCTGTTCCACAATCGAGTGCCTGGAGACTACCTACCGCGAGGACCGCCTCGCAAGCGGTTTACTGATCGCGTGAACAGTACCGTCGAGCCGCGCCGGCGAGTCACGACGACGATCGTGATCGTGTCGACCGGGCGGCCCGCGCGCCGAACGGCAACGTGATTGCGACAGCGGGCAACGACGCGCTCGCCGGTCGACCCCGCGGGCCCGATCGGAGGACGAGCCCTGATTGCAGAATCAAGACCCGCCGCTCAGGCTCGACCTCGGCGACGACGACTGCTTCTGCCGAGGCAGCAGACGCTCCATGTCGAGCGCGGGCAATTCGTGGACCATGAAGTAGCGTGGCGACTATGCCATCAGATCGCGTGATCACGCTCAGGGGCGCTGGGGCGAACCGACACGAAATTGCACCGTGCCGGGCCGCTGGCGGCAACGGGTACGTTTGCGTACAAGCTGGCGCTCCACCCCCGTTCCCCGGAATCGCCTGTCATGACACCCAACGTCACCCGCATCGCCACCACCCGCCCGGACCTGTACGCCTTTCGCATCGATGGGCAGGTACCGGCAGACCAGATGGAGCGCATGGCGGAGGCCATGAACGAGGCTTTCGACAAGCACGATGCGAAGATCGACATGCTGATGGTGTTCGAGAACTTCGATGGCAGCGAAGCCGGTGCGCTGTTCGACGGCGACGTGATCGCCTCACGCTTTCGATCGGTCATCCACGTCGACCGCTACGTCGTGGTCGGTGCGCCCGAGCAGGCTCGCACGATGATCGAGGCGATGGGCAAGCTGATGCCGGTCGAGCCGATCACCTATCCGCTCGAGCAGATGGACGATGCTTGGCGGCTGCTGGACGCCCAGCCGGTTTCCGAATCCACGCTCTGACACCCGTGCCAGTTCGGCTGATGTGACGGTGCGCCAGGCGGGCGCCGAGGCGATGGTCGAACAGAGCCTGGGCAGAGGGGCGATACCGGACGGCAACGTGCGTCGCGTGTCGGGAAGGCCATGAAGCGCTACTTTCGCGCCTGGTTGCTCGCCCCGTTGGTGCTCGGCGTGCTCGGCCCGCTGCTGCCCGGCGCCCCCGGGTGGCTCGGGGGCCTGCTGATCTTTGCCGGCGCCGCCTTGATGGTCGCAGGCGTTCCCTATGTCGCGTTCGCCATCGGCGCCTGGGTCTGGTCCGGCGATCGCAGCGAGCGTGCGTACGTGGGCGCCTTCCTGCTCTCGCCGGTGGTGTTCGCGCTGTGCTGCTTCGTGTATTGGCTGCTGATGCCGCCCGTGGTGGGCGCCGCCGTCGATTCGTGGTCATCGCACGCCCTGCAAGCGGTCGCGATGAGCGGATTTTGCGCAAGCGTCAGCGCGGTGTACTGCTGGCCGGCGCTGATCGTCTGGCAGATGGGGGCGCTGCTGCGACGTCGCTGAGCATTGGCGCACGGGTGCGCGGCACCGTGGCGATATCGACGGCGTCGGTACCGAGCGGGCGCGTACCCGCAGACACTCCCATCGCAGAACCCATGGCCGACAAAACCTTCAGCACCGAAGAGCGGGCCGTGCTGGTCAAGGCGCTGCGCAACTGGTCGGCCGGCGAGCTGAATCAGCAGCCGGGCGGCTTCCAGGCGGAGTTCCTGCTGGACTTCATCACCGACAGGATCGGCACCCGCTACGACATCCGTGGCCTGCTGGACGCGCAGGCAGTGATCGAGCAGCGCATCGAGACCCTGACGAGGCGCTGTACAAGCTGGATAAGCCGACCGACTTCGCACGCCGAGCTTCGGTAGGACCGAGCCCGTCAGTGCGCATCGCCCATCGGAGCACCCGTCAGCATGAGTCAGGATCGCCCGTTCCGGAATATAGGGAGCATAGGAAGGATAAAGGGCGCGCCGTCTCGGCCTCGAGGCGCCGTCGTGGCGCTGTAGCGCGCCGTTGAGCACACAAGTGAAGCGGTCGGGGCGCGCCGCGGGGCCAAGGAGTCGCCGCGCAGGGGGGCGGCGGGGGGCCAGAGACGCGAGACCTCGAGACCCATCACGATGCCGGCACGCCCCATGCCGACGTCGGTAACGAGCCGCTGAAACCCTTCACGATCAACGCTGCTCGCCCCGGACTGCCCCAGGTCTTTGTCGACCACGATGATCTGATCGGCCTTCCAGCCGAGCGCAACGGCACGTTGCTGGAGTGCGTACTGTCGCTCCGTGCTCTCGGTGTTCTCCAGGACCTGGCGTAGCGAGGACTGTCGCACATAGACATAGGCATCACGCGCAATGTGCCGGCTCTGTATTTTGGAATGAGAGTCGCCGTTCATCGAACTGCCCCTCCTGATGGATGATTGCGTGCCGCACCGCCAACGATGGCGGCCATGATATGAACAAGGGTGCTGCGTGCCGGCGATG